>Ga0209698_10005976_pt1 | contig 13013 bp, 15 predicted proteins | sample LitLauG_LLR_2012_FD_187203 | JGI IMG/M metagenome (GOLD analysis project Ga0209698, IMG submission 187203) | Freshwater sediment microbial communities from Pennsylvania, USA - Little Laurel Run_MetaG_LLR_2012 (SPAdes) (version 2) | ecosystem: Environmental > Aquatic > Freshwater > Creek >... | reverse complement strand
CGCTGATTTCCAACGGCTTCTTGGGACGACCTGTACGCATACCCGAGTATGCAGCGGATTCGTGATTTATGCAACATATTTCTCGCTCAGGACACTAGCAAGTCATAACTGACCAGCACCTGACCATCGCAGCGAGGTCCCGCGCCGATGCCGAAGGTCGGGATCCGCAGTCGCGAGGTCACGGTTTCCGCAACCTCATCGGGAATCGCTTCGAGCACAAGAGCGAACGTTCCCGCATCTTCAAGCTCGAGCGCATCCGTGAGCAACTCTTCGGCAGTGTCGCTGTTACGCGCCTGCTGGCGCATTCCTCCGAGGCGATGCACATGCTGCGGGGTCAATCCGAGGTGCCCCATGACCGGCAAGCCGGCAGCAGTCAACTTGCGGACCGTCTCCGCGATCGCGCGGCCGCCCTCCAGCTTCACCGCGGCGGCCCCACCTTCTCGGAAGAGTTTCCCGGCGTTTCGCAGCGCGCGCGATGGAGAGACCTGATAGGTGAGGAACGGCATGTCGGCCACCACCAGGGCACGTCCGGCGCCACGAGCTACGCCTCGAGTGTGGTGAAGGATCGCATCCAGCGTCACGCCGATCGTGCTGTCAAGTCCAAGAATCACCTGGCCGAGCGAGTCGCCGACCAAAAGGACGTCCACGCCGGCGCGGTCGAAGAGGCACGCCATCGTGAAGTCATAGGCGGTCAGCATGACAATCCGCTCGCCGCGTTCCTTCATCGCCGCGAGATCGGGCACGCGGACCTTTCTTGTTCCTGTCATCGGTAGAAGCCCTGGTTGGCGCGCTTCACGCTCACCTTTCCTTCATGCGCCGGGAGATGAACACGAAGTAGACGATCGCCAACGTGAAGGCGAACGGCCACCACATCGATGCAAAACGCAGCGCATTCGGGCCGGCGGCGGCGGTATATGCGGTCAGGGAATCTTCCGGCGCCAACGTCGAATGCAGCATGACTGGGAAGATCGTCGCGCCCCCTGTCGCGAGGAGGCCTGCGATCACGAAATTCGAACCCACGAACGCGCGCTGCTCGCGTTGGCGCGAAAGGCCCGAAAACACCGCGACTGCAGCGGTGACTACGACCAGCGAGCCTAGCCAGCAGATTGGGTTGGCTGCGGCACGCAACGGCAACTCGGGACGGATCGTGCAGGACTCAGTGGTAATAACCACGAAGAGGGGAAGAACCGCCGCCCAAAGGTATCTTGCCAGTATGACGCTCCTATCGTGCACCGAGCCCGCCGTCTTCAGCGCAAGGTAGGTCGCGCCGTGGGCTGCCAACAGCACGGCAGCGAATACCGCAATCGATACCGTGTACCAGTCGAGCAGTCCGACGTGGCCGTGCACGCCGAAGTTAGTGAAGAACGCCATGGAGAAATTGCCCTGCGAGTCGAGCGGAACGCCGCGCGCCACATTCCCCGCGGCCGCGCCGAAAAGGACGGCGAGCAGGACGTTGGCGAACACGAACACGAAATCCCAAAAACCCTGCCAAAGCCGATCGTTGATGTGCCCGCCCACCTCGATGGAAACGCCGCGCAGAATCAAACACCAGAGGATGAGGAACATCGCCAAGTAGTACCCGGAGAACGCCGACGCCATCAACTTGGGGAATGCCGCAACCAACGTACCACCGAAGCCGACTAGCCAGACTTCATGCCACGTCCACAACGGGCCGATAGCCGCCACTACCTGTCGGCGCTCCTCAGGAGTTCGGGCAACGAGCCAATGCAGCATGCCGGCGCCGAAATTGCGGCCGTCGAGTGTGATGTAAGCAATCAGCATGAAACTGACCACGCAATACCAGATCGCGATCATACGGCGTGCACCTCCTCGGGCTCGACTTTAACTCCCGGGAGCTCTGCATGGGGACCGTGGTAGACCTCACGGCCGATCAGGTAAAGGAAGAGCAGGCCCAATACAAAATACAGCCCGGTGAAGCCGATCAAGGTGAAAATGGTGTCTCCGGCGCTGACGACCTTGCTGTAACCGGCGCGAGTCTGAAACAGGCCATAAATGAGCCACGGCTGGCGTCCGAGCTCGGCTGTCATCCACCCAAGCGTGTTCGCGATATATGGCAAGGGAAAGGCCAGCATGAGGATCCAAAGCGTTGAGTTACTCGACGTCAGCCTGCCTCGCCAGTTCTGAAATGCGGCTAGGGCCATCACAGCGATGAAGATCGTGCCCAGCGTTATCATCAGGTGGAAGGAGTAATACAGAAGCTCAATGTTATCGGGCCATACCTTTTGGTCATACTCATTTAGACCGTGCACGTAACCTTGGAATGTGCCGTAGGCGAGAAAGCTTAACGCGCCCGGGACTTCGATCGGATTGTCGAGCCTGCGTGTTTCCACGTTCGGCTGTCCTATGAGGGCGACACCCGCCATCGGGCCACCTTCGAACCGGCCTTCCATCGCCGCAAGAGTCACCGGTTGGTGGTGGCCTACCATCTTGGCTTGCAGGTCGCCTGTGGGGAAAGCTACGAGAATCGACGCAACAAGTCCGGCGAGCGTACCCGCGCGAAGGTAGAGTTGCGCCTGAGTCGAATGGATTTTGCGCAGCCCATAGAATGCGCCGACCGCCGCCACTACAAACGACCCGGTCACGAGCGCCGCAGTCTGATTGTGGAGGAATTGCACCATTGCCCAGGGATTCAGTAAATAGGCCTTGAGATTGGCGATTCCGAGCGATCCATCGCCCTCGACGTGGTATCCCACGGGATGCTGCATGAAGGCGTTGGTGACCAGAATGAAGTAGCCGGAGAGCCAACTTCCGGTTGCTACCGCCACGGCAGCGAGGAAGTGATACCGCGGACCCAGTCGCTTCTCGCCCCAGATGAGCGCTCCCACAAACGCGCTTTCCAGGAAGAAGGCGAACATTCCCTCCATCCCCAGGGTCTGGCCGATCACGCCTCCCGCGTATTTGGAAAAATCCGCCCAGTTCGTGCCGAACTGAAACTCCATGGGGATGCCGGTAACGACACCGACGGCGAAGTTCAGCCCGAAAATCTTGGCCCAGAATCGAACCGCATCGTTGTACTTATCATCTCCCGAGCGCAGAGCGCGCCATTTCCAATAAACCAGGAACCATCCGAGTCCCATAGTGAGTTGCGGAAAGAGATAGTGATACACGATCGTGAAGCCGAACTGGAAGCGGCTCCAGAATGCGGGCTCGGTAACGTTCATGGGCGCTCCTCTTGGTACTCGTTCGGGCGGGTTGTCATACAGTCAGATCAAGGCCAGAGCCAACGGCGCGGGCACTTCTGCGGCGCGATGAACGCTCGTTTGTCCATGGCCTCGTTTATCCTTGCTCACACCAGTGAAGAGGCCGGGGTCGATCAAGGAGTTGGGGCAGTGGATCGCAAAGTTGAGAACAGCTTGACTGCACGAATAGCAGCGGGAGAAGGAGGGAGAGCAGTACGTTGCGATCCTTCTCTAAAATGGGTTCCTTGTGAGATTCCTGCGGAAAGCCTAATTTCAAGTCAGTCATAAAGTGTTCCAACTCGCCCGTTTCGCTCGCGTCGACCACCCTTACTTCAAATGAGGCCTGAATGGATTTGCGGCTGGTTGCTGGATGCGCCCAGCGATTTAGGCCGCCTTGCGCATATCATAGAGGCCTGCCTTCAAATATGGCGCCAGTTTCTTCCGTGCGTTAAACACCCTCCACTTCACGGTGCCAATCGGGACCGCTTGGGCAGCCGCGATTTCGTTGTATTCCCACTGTTCTATGAAACGGAGCCTCATAAGTTCCTGTTCATGGGGGTTCAGGAAGGCTGTCCAACGCCGGAACTCAAACGCTGGTGTTGCAGCCGGAACGTGGCTGGCGGCTAGTCGATCAGCGAAGTCCGCCAAATCGACTGTATCTGCCTCCGCCGCCTTGTTTCGGTAATAGTGGGAAAGAGCGTTGCGTGCGATTTTGAAGAGCCATGCACGAAACAACTTGCGCTCCCGTAGTTGTGAAGCTTTTAGGTGAACCGCCAACATCACCTCCTGCGCCAGATCTTCGGCTAAGGCAGTTTCGCATCCTCGAGTTCGGAAAAAAGCAAGGAGTTGCGGTGTAAAGACTCTGAAGAGATCGGCGAACGAAAGCTCGTTTGGAGCATCCAAATACCGTTCCGTCACGTTTTCTTCATGCATGGGTCTGTCAATTGCGATCAATTCTTTGTTCATTAAGGTTCCGCATTCGGTGACGCGCAGCTCTCTTAAGGCAGGACGGTATAGCTGTGCCCGGGACACCGTGTTCTAGTACGTCGAGGGCCCTTGTCCCGGGGCCAAACTTACGGTGAGGGTCGGTCCGACCGGAAAGCCCTGAGCGTTGGCGAAGCTCAATATAGCGTCGCAAGGGTGAGGCGGAAGGGCCGCCGCGGTGAGTCGCCGCCAAACCCGTGTATCCCGGAATATCTTCTGACACTTTTTTCATCGATTGTGCCCCTCTTTTCGCCGAATCCTTAGCTCAATCTGAAGTGCGATGGTGTTGATACGACCTGGCCGGCCGCGCTCGTTGTCTTCGCGCTGGTAGTAAAGATTTGCGCCCAGAAATTCATTCAGTTGTTTGTGTCCACCGGCTGCAACGCGGTTCCTCGTCCAACCGCGGTACTTAGAAAAGTAGAAAACTTCATCCCACGCAAAAAGCGAGGTTTGCCATTTTGCCGGACCGAGGCGGTAGTCGATTTTGGGGCGATTTCTGTAGACCCACGAGGGCTTGATTTCGTTCGTACTAAACCGCCCTTCAAACCGGCTCCGGTCCGACGCTGTCCACCTTCCGCGTGAGATGATCGGCGTGATCGCCAACGTCGGAGACTGCCCGTGTCCAAAGCTGCCCGACGGCGTTCGGAACGTGAAGTAGTAGTAGGACGGCGTGATCACAACGTACTTGTTTATGCGGAAATTCCAATCGCTCCCGAAAACATAGTTGGACGGGTTCGGTAGTTCGGAGCTCAATCTTCCTCGCGCGATCCAAGTGACGTCCAGGTAAGTAGTCAAGCGGGTCAAGATATCCAGCTCATTCCAACTCTGCAAATCCGCGCTTGCAAAAGACGACCCTTGCGCGGCAAACGCCTCCGAAGACGCAAAGCAAGTGGCTGCGACAAGTATCACGCAAACGCTCGTCACAACCGCCTACTCCCCGGTTTTTCCCGCAAGGTTGAGGCGCGACCATAAGCGACCTTGATTATCGACATTGGTCAGATTCCTTCGTAGAACGCCGATTCCGGCGGCCCGCCCGCGCTAGCATGTCAAACTTCGGCTGCTCCACCCGCGCTCGAAGCCCTGGCGCCAGGAACCAAAGCACGACGAACACGAGTGCGAATAGACTCACGATTGCAACAATCCAATCAATCATGGGGTTGCTCCTTTTCGCGGATCGTCGGCGTCGCAAAGAACGAGCGGATGTAGCCGCTGAGAAGCTGGCGGTCGGAGGCGGAAAGCTTACCAGTCCAGGACGGCATAGCTGTACCTGGGACACCATGTTCTAGTACGTCGAGGGCTCTTGCACGAGCCGGCTGCTCCAGGTGGAAATTGGTAGGCGCCGGCGCCAATGCTCCTCCAGCGGGGCCGCGCCCGTCGCCACCTTCTCCATGACAGGACGCACAGTGTTCGATGAAAAGTGCATGCGCTTTGTCGATTGCGGCTGTATCCACTGATATGTGGTCCTCGGCGCCTCGTGGTTGCTGCTGGATGAAGGCAACCAGATTCCGCAGGTCGCGCTCGGAATACTCTCGCCACGCCGGCATCGCCGACCCGTATACGCCGTTCCACAAAACCGCGCTAAGGCGTTGATCGGTGAATCGCGAAGCAAGTAGATTCGCAGGCTTCGGTAACAGACTGTCGCTTGCCGTGCTGTGGCCGTCAGCTTTTTCACCATGACAACTGGCGCAATTAGCAGCAAATAACTCGGCGCCACGTTGAGCCTCGGTAACGCGTTCACCTGTGGATGTACTCGGATGAAATACTGGGGCGGAAACGTCGGTGCCGCCCGTCATCGGAACGGCCTCGTTCCCGTTCAAAGGTGCGGCGCCGGCAACGGTCGATAGTTCGTGCCCAGTCATCCCCACCATCGCTGGGACACTCGGAGCAATCGCGTGCCGATCGACTCTCGCCACCATGCCGTTCCATCCGAGTGATCTTAGGTAAGCCAATAGGTCGACGGCCTCCTGATTCGGTTGTGAGGCGCTCCCGTTGAACATATAGGGATAAGCTGGCATGACAGAATCGCGAACCACCAGACGCGGATTGTAGAGGTGAGTTAATTGCCAATCGTCAGAGCGGACGCCTGCCTCCCTGGCGAGATCAGGACCGATTCGGCGCGTTCCCCACAACTGCGGATAATCGTATTGTGTCTCCCACGCTGCGGTTGGAGCGCCAAACCGAGCGATGTCGGCAAGAGTCGTGCGAATCTGCTGCGTGTGGCAGTAAGCACAGCCATCGCGCCCGTAAATTAAACTGCCACGCTTCTCGGCGGCAGTGGGCGGAGAAACATCGTGCGGAATCGTGCGGTTAATTTCCGTCTGCAGATCCCGAGCGGGGATGATTCCCAAAACGAGGAACGATAGGGCGAAGAATCCGAGCCCTCCCACTGAGGCGCCCGCGTATACCGAACCCAACCAGCGTACGGGAGTGGCAGCGGCCTTGTCATCGTGCCCGGCTGGGTCCGGAATATCCACATCCGGAAGGGTTGCGGCAGTCTTCGCCGAAGGCCCGGTGAGTAGCCCAACCCAAAAGAAGAGGAAACCGAGGATGATCGAAATGCCGGTGAGAGTTCGAAACTCCCAATAAGGCTGGGCGGCTCGAACTGAGGCAATCCATGGTGCCCCGCTGTCCCAGAGCTCGCCCTGCACAACACCCGCCATCGTCAGATCGATGACCATGAAGGCCAAGCCGACAAGGATGAGCCAATAAGACCAGGACAGGAATCGTTCGTTATATCGTGTGCCCGGGATGTGCCGCCAAACGTGCGCCAGTCCACCCGCCGCAATCATACTCGCGAAGCCGATCATCGCTAGATGGGAGTGAGCAATTACCCAGTCCGTGAAATGCACAAAACGGTTCACGGGCATTATTGATTGCATGGAACCTTGCAGGCTTACGACGAGATAGAGAACTACGCCAGTCCAAACGAAGCGCAAGGGGACGTCGCGGCCCACCAGGGCGGTGCCGCCTCGAAAGGACAATAAGAGATTCGTGGTGACCAACAGGACGTCCATGCCAAGGTAAACCGAAGCTAAAATCGCGCCCTTTTGCGCAGACATCGGAATGGCGGAATAGACATAGTGATGTGTGCCATTCAATGGATAAAGGAAGAACAAGAGCCAGAACCCCAACATCGAAAGAAAGTGGCTCCAGATCGGACGGCCGGTAGTCGCCGGGATCACCCAATAGGCGATCGTCAGCGCCAATGGCGTAGCGAACAGGCCCACTGCATCGTGAATCCACAGACCGCTGAATGCAGCTCCCATAGCACCGGGAACGAGTTGAGGGACTAAATTTCCTATCGGGTAAGCGAGCGACGTAAATAACAAACCGCCGATCAGATACCAGCCTGAAACATAAATATTCGCGAGGCCCAGTTTGAAAAACGGGATCACAAACTGCCAGATAGCCAGGGCGAAAGCGAGGACGACAAAAACATCAACGACCAGCGGGAATTCCGCCCATTCCAACGGCTGGCTGTACCCCATTAGAACGAGAGTCCAGCCCGGCAGCACAACCGCAAAGTTCCAGAAGGCAAATAAAACCCAGCCCAGTTTGCGGCTCGAGACAGAACGATTCGTCAGGCGTGGAACAACGTAGTAAAGGAAGGCGAGAAAAGCATTACCGAGCCAACCAAAAAAAATGCCCTGGGTGTGGTTGTAACGAAGTCTTCCCCAAGTGGACCATGCGTCTCCGCCGAATGGCGTGTGTAGCTTCGTGGATACCAGAAGCCCAAACAGCGCCGAGATCAACACGGTTACGACTGATGCGTGAACGTGAGCGCGAATCAGGGCATAGTCGGTTCGAGGCTGATTGTCGACTCCGGGCGCCGTTCGGTCGGTCGCATTCTTCGACAGCCTCTCTCCGCTTGGCATTTCGAGGTTGAAGTGTGCGCTAGCGGAGCGTGTACCTGGGGTTTCTGGAAACGCGGGCATGGACAATCTCCTACTTCCTTTCGTCTTCTACACCGAAGACGGCGACAACGTAATTTACGATTTGAGCCTGGTCCTGCTCGTTAATCGGCGCCTTAAAGGCGTCGACCATCTTCTGCACTTCTGCTTTCCAAACCTTGCGTGGAAAGAGCGGTTGCATCGAAACGTACCGCGCTGAGTGGCAAATGATGCAATTTGTTGCAAACTCCGTTCGGCCGGGTCCGGGCGGCAACTCTGGTTCATCGTGGGGCAACACAATGCGCTGAAATTCTGCTCCATCGGCTCTGGGTTGGAGCGAAGTGCTCATTGTTCCAATGGGAGCGGGCGCGAAGCGGAATCCAAGGAATGCAACGACAGTGAATACGGCGAATGAAATTGAGACCAGCCAGGTAATTCGCATATTGTTCGGTTCCCCCTAAATCGCCCTCACGTCCATGTGCTCGATCAGGCTCCGTTGATAGCCGCCGCGGTTCCATTGGCTCTGCAACTGGCTTACACCCGCCTTGTTCGTCGCCCGCACCATGCATCGGTAGACGCCGCGCACAGGCGGTCTCCAGGTCGTGCGCCAGCGGCGCCAGGAGTAGCGCCCCAAATCTGGGTCAAGCGCGGCGTCTCTCCACGAACGGCCGCCGTCGCTCGAGAATTCCACCTGCTGAATGCCAGCGCCGGAGTCCATCGCCAGACCTTGCACCTCACGCGGTTTTCCAGCAGCAATCACTTCACCCGGCTCCGGACTGACAAAGATCGAATGCACTTCGAACTTGTTGATCGGTATCGTGTCCTGCGCCGGGTGATCCGGTTGCTCGTTGGCGCCTGGATTGTTCGGCATGTGATAGGCTGTTTTCATCCAGAAGTTTTGCAAGGGAGTGTCGCGCGCAGTAATGTGGCTCAACGACTTTATCCAATACGTGGCGTACCAACCGGGAACGACAAGACGAACGGGGAATCCATTTAGCAGCGGCAACGGCTGGCCATTCATCTCATAGGCCACCATTACTTCGCCGTCGCGAGAATGATCCAACGTGAGCGACCTCTCAATCGCAGGCGACGCCGACAGAGGCGGCTCGTCAAGGCCACGAAAGGCCACCTCGACCGAGCGCGCTCTGACTCCGGCGCGGTCTAGTATTTCTTTCAACCGCACTCCCGTCCACCGGGCGTTCCCCATCGCGCCATGTCGCCACTGTGCACCGGGCACGCGCGGATCGAACAACCCCCGGGAATTTCCAACGCACTGGCTGACGGCGACCAGGGAGACTGCCTCAAATCGATGGCGCAGGTCGTCCAAAGACAACTGCAACGGTCGGTTTACCGACCCCGTGACGCCGAGCCGCCACTCGGCCGTATTGACCTCGGTGGGAATGCCCGCAAAGTGCCAGCGGACGAAAAACGCTTCGTTGGGGGTGAAGTCTTCCCGGAGGTAATGCAGCGGGGTTTCTAACAGCGGCGGCCGATCAGTCAGCAAGATCATTGGCGCTTTCTCGGGAAAGCGTGCAAGCGGACGAAGATCCGTACTGGAAAACCAGTCATCGTCGGCGACTTCCGATCGATCTGCCTTCGCTGTTCGACAAGCCTGAAATAAGCCGACGACTCCCAAAGGGACCGCCTTTAGTAAGTCCCGCCGATGAAACTCGAAATGCTTCGTATTTGTGGGCATTGCTATTCCGCTTCCTCAGTTGACTTCTGCTGGTAATTATTAGCGTGACGCAACTGATTCTTGACCCCGCGGCGGAACCGGTTCTACTTGAACTGTTATGTACTCAGATGGCACGGTCACAGTCTTGAAGCTGACCTTGTCCTGGCACTTCGGGTCGTTGTGAATCCAGTTGCCATCCATATAATTCCCTTCGCAGAAACTTGAATTCGCCTCGTCGATTGCGACTGTTCGCACGGGCAGGTGAGAGGTTGTCAAGTTGAAATAGGTCGCCAGCTCAGCGTGCTTCACCTTGCCCGCGGAAATTGCCGTTCGCAAAGCTGAAGGCAATTCTTCGGGGTGAAAATAGACCTGGAATGTGAAGTTGCGGTTGCCGTATTCGCCCGACGCCAGCGGCTCTCCCTTGTACGAATAGGTGACCTCGTATGCAGGCGCTGGCGCTTCGTCTTGTGTATAGGGACAATACATCGATCCACCTGGGTCCCTGAATTGGAGGTCATCACAGTAGCCGGGGTCCATCGTGGATTGAACTTTGGTGAAGACTTTCGTAGCCTTCACTCTCTCGAACCTGATCGTCCCCGTATTGGAAGTTGCCGGGATTGATGCGAAGTGAGTAAAGGGCCGAAGATCTTTGATCTGTGTTTCGACTCCGCGCTCATCGGATCTGGCTGCGGGGACGTGTGGCGAGCTGTTTCCACGGTTCTCGGCAAAGAATGGCTGCGCCGCCAGTCCCATGCCTACTAACGCTAGAATCATTGAACGTCGGGCCGATATGGACCAAGGCATTGTCATTTGCTGTTGTGTTGTTGTCATTGTTCGTCTCCTGTTGCACCGACTACGTCGTGCATCTAGCGTTCGATCTAAGAGAAAGCAAAATTCCTGCCATTTCCAGGTCTATGAAAATAAGGGAGAAACGAAGACAGATCGCGGTCCAGCCTCCGTTAACCACGGGGAATTCCGAAAATTCCGGAAATTCCGGAAATCGAAGTTTTGGGGAAACTCCAGCGTGAAGTTACGGCGCGCTGCTTGTATGCCGGCGCCCGACACTTTAAGTTGCCAGTGTGGATGGCGCAATCGCTGTCGTCCGGGCACGGAAACATGGAAACCTAGCTTCGGACTGACGAGCGAACTCATCTCAGCAGCACCGATATTGCTGTTAGGAAGATGAACGCGTTCGAACAGTCCACCTGGAGTTATCGCCCAAGGTCAGCGTGGCTTTGTCCAGGATTTCAAAGATTTCACAAGAAGCAATGGATCCTTTCAGGCGCTACTCGTGGCCTGGAAACATTCGAGAGCTGCAAGAATTATGTCGAACGAGCGGTGATTCTGACGCAAGGCGAAACACTTCAGATTCCTCCGCTATCTTCCCGTACTTCTGTTTCAACTGGGTCTACGACGTTAGCAGAAGCGGAGGGGGACCACATTTTGAAGGCACTGGAGGAGAGTAACTGGGTCGCCGGTGGTAAGTCTGGTACCTCCGCCCGGGTTGGGATGCCGCGGACGACCTTAATCAACAAAATGCGCAAACGCGGCTTTTTGTGCTACTCGGCTCGTAGTCGTTCTGTCCATACAAGCGAGAGCACGGATCGGGTTATGAACTTGGGCAAAAAGCACGGCGTGTGCAACACAAGAAGTTGATGGCAAGATGCGTTTTGTGAGATGTGCCTTGGCTACCGTGTGCCACTCGGCGGGAAATGAGCCAATATCTTTTGTACACCCCGGTCGAGTTTCTTGATGTTCTTGTCAGACTTGCTGGAAAGCGTTTCGCTCGCTGAGCCTCGCCAAATTAGTTTCTTAGCTTTCGAGTCGAACATGTCGACCACCAGTGTTCCAACCTTGTAGGTGTCCTCTGTTGTGGTCGCATCTGGGAAGCCGCCTCCCCAGCGCCACCCCCAGCCACCCTCGAAAGTGTCGTAATAAGTGTCGAGAGTTTTGCGATTCTTGGTCATCTCCATCGCTATGATAGCGACGTCTCCGCCTGTCTCGACTTCCTTCCAGCCTTTTGCGGCTAAAACTGAGTTCACGGCGTCCTTAATGTGACCGACCCACAAGACATCGTCGGTCTGCACTCTTGTCCACGAATAGGTTTGGTATTTGTTGAAGTCGGCGTCACGATCGTAATCGATGTTCACATCCTGGGCGAAAACCGAAACCGTACAGATTAAGGTCATAACGACAGGAAATGGAAGACGTTGCATGTTCATGAATTGCTCCTTGTCGCGTTGGAATTGCAACCGAAGCGCCAAATCATCTCCGTGATCAGAACAGTGGCGTCGCCCGGACAACTCTCATCACTTGCACGGTCACGGTTCGTATCATGCATCTTCGATGTCCTCCCTTCCTTTTAGCTCTTGCTCCGTTGAGCCCCCATGCGTTTCCGCCCTCTCTCTCGTGACCCATTCACGGATATAAGGCGGAGAATTCCTGAGTTCCGTTCCGTGAGCCTCGCTGAGAGCAAGGAGTTTCACGGCTTCCCTGTCGACAAGAAGAACGCTTTTGAGATCGATGGCGAACCTGCCCGATTCCTGTTCCAGTACGCCCCGAAGCATGTCGACATGTTCCCCTGTAATCCGGCCGCTTATAAGCAACACCACGAGACTTTCAGAGGTAACGATTCGATCGATTCTGCAGCTCATTTTGGGCCTTCGGTTCAATCCTTCTATCTATAGAGGTGGTCGGGATGGACAGTTGGACCTCCGTACCCGCCGCTGGACTACTCGAGATTTTGAGCACCCCGCCGATTCTCGTTGCCCGTTCCCGCATGCCTGCTAAACCCCAGTGCCCGTCACGTCCTTTTTCGAGCATCTGCGGATCGATTCCACACCCGTTGTCGCGAATCCGCACGTACAGTTCACTGTCGGAGTATTCAAGCTCTAACTCGATGCGTTTCGCCCCGGAATGACAAAATGCGTTAACCAGGGCCTCTCTGCCGATGCGGCAAATCTCATGCTGGACCTCTCGTCCCAACTGCTTTTGGCGGCCGGTGACCGTAACACGAAAATCGATATCGCGCTGTACCTTAAGTTCTTCCTGAATGCGAGATAAAGCGCCAACCAGGTCTGAGGTTTGAGAGCCCGACGAGCGAAGGCCCTGTATCGCGTTGCGGCCCTCCTCGATACCTTGCCTCATCATTTCAAGCGTCCGATCTAACTGCGGTTTGACCAGTGAATCCTGGGCTACACCGTACAGCGCCGCGCCCAGGTACAGCGAGGCGCTCTGGAAAGTTTGCAGAAGATTGTCGTGGAG
>Ga0209698_10005975_pt1 | contig 13013 bp, 10 predicted proteins | sample LitLauG_LLR_2012_FD_187203 | JGI IMG/M metagenome (GOLD analysis project Ga0209698, IMG submission 187203) | Freshwater sediment microbial communities from Pennsylvania, USA - Little Laurel Run_MetaG_LLR_2012 (SPAdes) (version 2) | ecosystem: Environmental > Aquatic > Freshwater > Creek >... | reverse complement strand
GTCGAGAATTTGCTGTCAACTCCCTCGAGGTGGAGTCGGCGCAAGGATCCAACACCGCCGTTCCGGAGATTCTAACTAGACCCGAACCCCGCTCGATCAGCGCAGGCGGGACCTTGGCGTCGGGCAAGTACCGCTCACTTGGAATACGCAGCCAGGAGCGCCCCGGCGTCGCGGACGTGTCGGTAGAGTCCAATCGTCTCACTGCGGCGACTATCGCTGCCGGCAACCAATGGAACGTCGTGGCGAACGAGTTCGCGAAGCAGGTGTGGCCCCGGGCACGCCCATCGCTCGTTGACCTCCACCCACGTCCCCGTCACATGTGCGGATCGTGCGAAGTGCCGCACCTGGGAAGGAGTGATGGTGGATTCTGGGATGCCCAGGCGTCCCATGAGGCTGAAGGGGTGGGCGATGATGGGGTGTTCCGTCTGCGACATGGCCGCCACGGTGGCCTCAACGAGGGTCGACACGACGTCGTGGGACGTGACGTCGCCGCGGACGAGTGACGCGCGTACCTCCTCGGGGGCTTGGGGTCCCGTGGCGGAGGGATAGTCGTGGGCCGAGATCAGTACGTGGTCGACCCCACGAGACCAAGGGAGATCCAGGGTTCCGTTGACATCCATGACGTCGACCTCCACGCCGCATCGGATGTCGATGTCGGTCATCGGTCGCAGGGCGCGAACCTCGTCAATCATCTCGTTGACCCATGTTGAATCGGCACCCGCGTGATCGACCAGGCAGAGTGTTCGAAGTCCCGCCCATTCCGCTTCTCGAAGGTTGTCCGCGAGAGTGCTCTCGACCCCCGCGGAATAACGAGAGTGCACGTGAAAATCCTGGTCCAATCGAAGGGGGCTCACGTCGTCCGGCCTCTCGTCGCCACTACGCCCCCCGTCCACGTGGCGCAACCGGACCCGCGTTGAATCGATCGCGGACGACGAGGGTGACTGTTGGCTCTCGAGAGGCTGGACACGGGGATCTCCTAGGGACAAGGAGAAGTGTGTCAGTCCGAGGTTGCTCGCCGATGAGCGGTCAGTTGCAGAAAGGTTGCAATCGGAGTGGCCCGTGATGAACGGCAACTAGTCCCACCGACAATTCTCACTTGATCTTGCGGTATCGATAGCCGAATCCACGTACCGCTTCGATGCGGCTGGTGTCGAGACTGGCCCATCCCAGCTTTCGTCGCAGTCGCAGCAAGGTGAACTTGACGCGGTCAGAAGCGTCGCCGTAGGGGTCATCCCAGACCAAGCGCAAGAGCTGTGATGCCGACAGCGCTTGGCCCTCGTGTTCGACGAAGGTCTTGAGCAACTGGAACTCCAATGACGTGAGGTTGACGTTCTGCCCATTGACGAGCACCTCTCGAGCACCCCAATTCACTTCCAACTCACCATCCGTGAAGACGTCATCCGGACGGTCGTTGGGGGTGGGTGTCAATCGACTGCGACGAATCAGAGCGTCGATGCGCGCCCCGAGCTCGCGGACGCTGAACGGTTTGGTGACGTAGTCATCGGCCCCGGCCGTCAGACCGCGGACCTTGTCACCTTCGCGGTCGTGGGCCGTCAGCATCATGATGGGCACATCGGAGAGTTCGCGAAGTCGTTCGAGGACGTGCCATCCGTCCATGAGAGGCAGACCGACGTCGAGGATCACGAGGTCGACCGGCTCCTTGAAGAACGTGCTCAGACCCTCCTTGCCGTTGGCACAGACGACGGAGGTGTAGCCGTGACGCTCGGCAACGATGGCGATCGCGCCGGCGATCTCCTCGTCGTCTTCGACGATCAGAATACGTGGAGAGAGCTGGGCGTTCACGCGTGAGGCCTCGTATCAGCGGCGTCCGCCACCGCCGCGTTCTCGCGGCGCGCGCGTACCGTCGGAAGGCGCACCTCGAAGACCGTGCCGCAGGGGATATTGGAGCTCACGGAGATCGTCCCGCCGTGGTGGCGCACGATGACGTCGACGATCGCCAGACCGAGTCCCGTGCCCGGGATGACGTCGTCGATGGCGTTGTCCCCCCGGTAGAAACGGTCGTAGATGTGATCGATCTCGTCAGGGTCGATGCCGATGCCAGTGTCGGCGACGCCGAGTACGACGTCGTCGTCCTCGCGCCGCGTGGTGATGATCACGGTCCCGTCATCGGGGGTGAACTTGATGGCGTTCGTCAAGAGATTGAAGCACAGGCGTTCGATCTGGGCGGTGTCGGCCATGATGAGCGCGTCGGACGCGTTGGTCTCGATCGCGAAGTGAAGGTTTCTGTCGATCGTCGGCGCGATGGCGTCGTACGTCGATCTGACGATGGGGTCGATGTTGACCACGTCGAGCTCTGAGCCCATGAGTTCGGCACTGAAGTTCGAGAGCGACAAGATGTCTTCGACCAGCCGCGAGAGGCGATGCGCGTTGCGTTCGATGATGGCGATCATGTGTTTGTCGTGACTCGTCATCAAGGGGTCGTCGTTGAGCAATTCGGCGTAGGCGACGATGCTGGCGAGCGGCGTGCGCAACTCGTGCGAGAACGTCGAGAGCATCTCGTCGCGAGTGCGGTCCAGGTCTTGTAGCTGGTGCACGAGCCGCTGCTGACCCTGGAACAGGCGAGCACTCATCACGCCACGTCCGAGGTCTGCGGCGACGAAGTCGACGATCGAGGTGTCACCCCAGTGGGTGTCGGTGCCCTCACGTCCCAGGATGATCAAGCCGATCAGGCCGCCCTCGTTGGAGAAGAACGGGGTGACCAGGAGGCTAAAGCCGTGGGGGGACTCCGATTCCTCTCCCCACATGAGGTGGACCAGATCGCCCGAGGGTTCGTTGATGCTGCGGGTCATTCGTGCGACCACGGCCTCGCGCTCCAGGGCCAGGAGTTGGGGACTCAACTCCATCTCGCGCACGGACTCGCCGTCACCTCGTGGGTTCAACTTCGCCGAGCACCACGCCAGGGCGTGGACCGAGGCACTCGCGTCGTCCTCGGCGAGCTGGACGACGGCGACGTCGGCGCTCATCACCGGCCCCAAGGCCGCCACGATGTCGCGATTGAGGGTGACGATGTCGCCCGGATCGCCGGTACGGTCCTCCATCAAGTCCGTATAGACCTTGATGCGACTCAAGATGTCGTAGCGCTGCGCCTGGGAGTACTTGAGTCGGTCGTAGGCCTCACGCAGCTCCCCCGTTCGCTGCTTGACCGTCTCCTCGAGACTGTTGCGCTGGGCCAGGGCGTCGGCGACGGCGGTGGCTAAGGATGAATGCACGCGAGACACGCTCTCCTGCATCGCGTTGAAGGACAGGGCCATCTCGCCGAACTCGTCGCGCGAGCGGATCTCGAGGGGTGTGACCGAGAAGTGGAAGCTGGCCGCTTCGAGCTGCCCGCTCGAGAACGCCTCCATCGCCCGTGAGAGGTCGGCCAGCGTGTCACGCGACAAGGTGGTGGCCGCGCTGGCGATCTTGTCGGCATTGTGCGCGATGACGCCGGGCAAGATCAGTCCCACGCTGATCGTCAGGAGTCCCACCGCAACGAAGATGTCCTTCAACAAGGAGATCAGCGCCACGTCGCTCGAACTCAGGGAATTGATGGCGATGACGTAGCCCACCCCGTTGAGGGCGAAGACGACCATGAGGGCGCCGGTGAGTTTGATGTGTAGCGAACGACGCGGGATCGACGTCCCCGCGCCGCGATGGTCGAAGTAGACGCGCCAGATGTAGGCGAGTGAGCCCGAGAAGGCGAGGACCAGACCGAAGAGAACGGTCGGGATGCCGAACTGCTCGAACCCGAGCACGGTCGACGCCGTCCACACGGCGGCGGCCACCACTCCCAAGCGCAGGCTCCAGAGCCCGGCGCGATACGGGCGTGGACGATCGGGTTCGTGGCGCCGCAGCAGCCACACCGCGAAACTCGGCGATCCGATGCCGATGAGATAGGTCAGATTGGCGGCGGCGATGAGCGAGGTCGGGTCCCCGGCGAGCAGGAACACGATGGAGAACGCGGCGGTGACGCCGATCGCGACGACGGGTGCGTCGGTACGGGGGTGGCGGTAGCCGATGGTACGCGGCAGCAGTCCGTCCTCGGAGAGCTGCGAGAGGGTGCGAGCGGAACCCGACAGCGGCTGGATGGTGCCCGAGAACATGTTGAGCGCGATGAACCAGATGCCGGCCGCCTTACCCAGGCTGCCCACGAGTGGAGCGAACGAGGGGCCCACAAGGGAGGCGAGGTCTCCCTGGAGCTTCGCCGACCCGAAGAGCCCCAGCCACACCATCGGCATGATGACGAAGTACACGATGGCCACGACGCCCGAGGTCCACATCGCGCGGGGCTGGTCGCGCGCCGGGTCCTTCATCTCACCGATGTGGCACGCGGCGGCCTCGAACGCCGGCGCGGCGAATCCGACGAGGTAGAGACCCGCCATCGCACTGGTCAGCTTGCCGAAGGCTCCGGCGAAGGGGGTCACCAGATGGAACGACGCCGCCTGGTGCCAGTTGACCGTGCCGGCGAAGATCGGGATCAACGAGGTGCCCAGCGCCAGCAGTCCCGCCGCACAGGCGATCGGCACCGCCAGTCGAACGGCCCACTTGAGTCCACAGAGGTTGACGCCCATGAAGAGCAGCACCAGTATCGTCGCCAATAGCTTGACCGGCACTGACGGCAGGTACCACTGGTGGATGGCGTCGGCGGAGAAGATCGCCGTGAGCCCGCAGGTGGGGACCCAGCCCCACCAGTAACACACCCCGGTGAGGTTCGAGAGCACGGCTCCGTAGGGTCGGAACGCCTCGGCGCAGGTGGCCGCGATACCGCCCACCCGATTGGGGAACATGCACGAGAGTTCGATCCAGCCCGGGGTCGCCATGTAGGCGAGCACCAGTCCGAGCGCCAGGAGGATGATGGCGAAGGAGCCCTGCGTCGCCAACAGTGCCCCGATCAGAAAGATCGACTGGTTGGAACCGCCGAGGGCGAGGGCCGTGGCACCGCGCCAGGTGATGGTGCGCGGGTGTGGACGGATCGCGACCTCGTCGGGGGGGAGGACCGGCGTCATGGTGCGAACACGCGCGTCGCCGCCAGCCAACGCGCGGACACCGTGACGTCGCTCCCGATTCGGCGCGGGGACACCGGTGAATTCGGGTGAGTGGCCACTAGCGACAACTGTAATCCGGCGCGGGTCGCGGCGACCCGGGATGCGCTGTCGTGTGTCGCGTCGAAATATGTGTAACGCGTCGAGTCCTGGCACGACAGTTTCCGTGGCAACCCTGCCAAATCAAAGGAGATTGAAATGAAGAGGAACGCAGCACTTCGCGCTGGCGCCGCCCTGACACTGTTGATGGGCGTGGGTCTGGCCACGGTCAGCGTCGCCGGTGCCTCACCGCGCCACGACGACGGACACGCCTTGTTCGCGCAGACGGATTCCGCGACCGGCAACAGCATCATCAGCTACACCCGCGCGAGCGACGGAACGATCTCGTACTTCGCGACGTATCCGACCAATGGTCTGGGTGCGGTGGCGACGGGCGCAACGGCGGACCCCTTGGCCAGCCAGGGCGGACTGACCCTGATCAACAACGATAAGGAGCTCGTCGCGGTGAACCCCGGGAGCAACACGATCTCGGTGTTCGCGGTCGACGGCGCGCGTCTCGATTTCCTTCAGCAGTTGGCGAGCGGCGGACTGTTCCCCGACTCCGTGAGCTCATCGGGCAACCTCGTCGCCGTGCTCAACGCCGGCGGGGCCGGAGCGGTGAGTGAATTCCGCTGGGACGACCACCGCCTCGTGGCGTTGAACGACCAGACCCGTTCGCTCGGCCTCACCAACACCAACATCCCGTTCTTCCTCCAAGGCGCGGGTCAGGTGGGCTACACGCCTGACGGGACCCACCTCGTCGTGACGACCAAGCACTCGACGGACTCCTTCGAAGTGTTCTCGGTGTCGCCACGGGGAGACCTCGGTACCACGCCGACCATCACCGCCGCCAACAGCCCCGTGCCCTTCGCCTTCAACTTCGACAACGCGGGCAACCTGGTCGCCGTTGAAGCGCTGGACTCCAACGTGAGCACGTACCGTGTGAACGCCAATGGCTCTCTCTCGTGGCTGGGTTCGGTGACGGACAGTTCAGCGGCGTTGTGCTGGATCTCGACGGCCCAGGGGTACTTCTTCGGTGACAACGCTGGCTCCGGTACGGTGAGCTCGTTCACCGAGGGCACGGGCAATGCCCCGGTGCTGGTCAGCCAGGTCGCGGGTTCGGCGCACAAGGGGACCACGGACTCGACCGTCTCGCCCGACGGCGACTTCTTGTACGTGGAGAGCGGCGGCGCGGGAACGGTCGACGTCTTCGCCATCGGTGCCGCTGGCACCTTGACGCCGGTCGAGACACTCTTCAACCTGCCGGTGGCCTCCGAGGGCATCGTGGCCAGTTGATCGCCATCACCTCATCGACGCGGCCCCGGCATTTCGCCGGGGCCGCGTCGCGTGGGTCAGTTGAGTCGACGCTCGCTGGCCCAATTGGTCAGTTGGTGGCGAGTGGAGAGTTGGAGTTTGCGAAGGACCGACGACACGTGACTCTCGACGGTCTTGATCGAAATGTCGAGTTCGCGCGCGACGTCGCGATAGATGTAGCCCCGGGCGATGAGACGCAGCACCTGGCGCTCTCGGGGCGTGAGTTGGTCGAGGTCGGGATCGATGCTGGACAACGAAGGGCCGGTGGAGGTCTCGGAGAAGGCGTCGAGAACGAATCCGGCGAGTCGAGGGGAGAAGACGACGTCACCGTCATGGACTCGGTAGATGGCGTCCACCAGATCGGTCCCCAGGATGTTCTTGGTCACGTAGCCGCGCGCCCCGGCGCGCACGACACTGATCACGTCGTCGGCGGCGTCCGATACGGACAGGGCGAGGAATCGAACGTCGGGAGCGCACGGCGCCACGGCGCACAGCACCGCGAGGCCGCCGCCGTCGGGCATGTGCACGTCGAGCAGTACGACGTCGGGCTCTCGCTCCAGGATGAGTTCGATGGCGGCGTCGACCTCGTCCGCTTCGCCGACGATGTCGACGTGTGACGAGATCTCGGTGCGGATGCCCGAGCGGATGAGCTCGTGGTCGTCGACGAGAAAGACGCGGGGCTGACTCATGCGGGGACGCCGGAGAGACTCATCGAGAGCTGCACCTCCGTGCCGTCGCCGGGCGCCGAACGAATGACGGCGCGTCCACCGTGTGACGCCATGCGTTCGATGATGGACTGGTTGATGCCGTGACGGTCGTCGGCCACGTGATCGGGGTCGAAACCGACACCGGTGTCGCGTACGAACACCGAGACGTTCGTGGTCTCGACCTCGCCGTAGATCGAGATCCGAGCGACGTGCGCCCACTTGGCGGCGTTGATCGCCGCCTCGCGCGTGGCGGCGGTGAGGGCCGCGATGCGCGCGTCACCCGGACAGTCGCCCACCACGACGAGCTCGACCGTCACCCCGTACTCACACTCCACGTCGCTCTCGATACCTCGCAGTTGTTGGGCCAGGGTGCCAGAGGCGTCCTCACGCTGGGCGACGTGCTCGGGGGCGAAGAGCCACTGGCGCAACTCGCGCTCCTGGGCGCGAGCGAGTCGTACGACGTCCGCGGGGCTAGTGGCGGCCTTCTCGATGAGCGTCAGGGTCTGCAGCACGGAGTCGTGCACGTGGGCGACGAGTTTGGCCCTCTCCTCGACGCGCACGCGTTCACGGCGTTCGCGCGAGAGGTCGCGCACGATGTCGAGCCACCAGGGCGCCAGCAGGATGGCGGCTCCGAGGGCCAGTGCCCCCGCTCCGACGACGGCGTGGAAGGCTCCGGCCGAGATACCGCCGAGCTTTTGAAGGGTCGTGAGTCCAAGGATCAGCAACAGGATCCCGGGAACCAGGCGCCACACGAGGGCGCGCCAACCGCGAGCCGACGAGGCGCCGAGGATGGGGGTGGCGTTGACGACATCTTGGAGGTGACTGCGCTCGTCGCGCGACGCACCGAACCACACGGCGACGAGTGCGACCACCGCCAGCAGGACCGGCCAGGACGCGGCCCCCGTCCAGTGCTTGGCGAAGTCGCCCAGCGCGAGCAGCGCGATCAACGCGACGAGCAGGGCCCACAAGATGATGTGCGACTCTCGCCGCGCACCGATCAGTCGCTGCGCGACGCTTCGATCCTCGCCCCATCGCGGGACGAGAAGCCACGCCGACATGTAGACGAAGAGGCCGATCCCGAAGAAGAGGACCGAGACGCTGACGATGATGCGAACCCAGAGTTCTCGCACCCCGAGGCGCACGGCGAGGCCCGCGCAGACGCCGCCCACGACGGCACCGGTGCTGGAGCGGGTCATCGGGCGTTGAGGAATCCCGAGGAGCGGAAGAGGCGAAGAAAGTGGTGAGGTCATCTGGGGCCGACCTTTCAAGGATCTGGGGCAAGTCTCTCACCGCCCCGAGGCCGCGTCTACTGAGGGAAAACCCTGAGCCGCCTCGCGGCGTTAGGGGTTTGCCCCCATGGTTGATGCTGATCAGGCGCCCTAGGTTGGCCCCATGAGCGATCAACATCACGACGATGACGGTGTGAGCGTCGACCAGTCGGTCGACGACACCGACACCGACACCGCGACGAGTACACAGTCCGATCCCCCCACGACCGGCGTCCAAGAACCGATCCGTCTGCATCGCAGTCGCGACCGACGGGTGCTGGCCGGTGTCGCCGGTGGCATCGCGGAGCGCTTCGACGTCAACGAGAACCTCATCCGTGTCATCTTCGTCATACTGACGTTCTTCGGCGGACTGGGCGCGGCGATCTACTTGATCCTGTGGGTGGTCCTTCGACCAGCCGGCTCCGATCTGGGGTCGTCATCCTTGCGCGAGCCGACTCCCATCTCGACGTCGCATCGCCTCTCGATCGCGGTGGTGGCGTCGCTCGTCGTGTTGGCGGGACTGGCTCTCGCGGTGGTGCATCCGATCCACCGATTGGGGCCGGGATTGGCACTGGTCTGGGTCCTCTTCCTCGTGGCGCTCGCGATCATCGCCCTGCGCACGCCGCCGCGCCGGGTGACCCTTCGTCGGATCGCCGGCGTCGCCGTGCTCCTGGGCGCGAGCGTCATCATCGTCATCGGGGGCACCGCGATCGGATTTCTCGAGTCGACGGGAGTCACACTGGCCGGCGGCAACGGCGACCACGTGTGGCAGCCGACGTCCCTGTCGCAAGTCGCTCACAACTATCACATCGAGTTCGGCGTGGGCACCCTTGACGTGAGCGCGGTGGACTTTCCGGTCGGGGGCTACACGATAGCGGCCAGTGTCGCGGCGGGACAGTTGCGCATCGTGGTGCCCGCGGACGCCGTCGTGAGCCTCAGCACCAACGTCGGCGCGGGGGTCGTCCTCGACACGCCGGTGTGGATTCCCGGCGTCGCGACCACGGATTTCACGCCATTGCCGGTCGGAGTGGGCACCTCGACGAGTCGCAAGTCTCCACACGTGACCATCGACGCTCGAGTGGGCGCTGGACAGATTGACCTGATGAGAGCGGTGTCGCGCGCCGGGTAACACGATGGCAATCCCCCTATTAACTCTCCCTTAGCCAGTCCTTAATCGATTCTGGAGGGCGTCGCCTACATTGGCGCTCTCAGTGCCGATGGCGGCTCCGAGGGGAGGATTGCGACGATGGGACCGGTGACAGCCTTCGCCCCGGTCGGCTCGCGCGAGCGATGGTGCGGCCGGTGACTGCCCGTCGTGAACGCCGGCGTCACCGTCGGCGTCGGCGCCGCCAGATCGTCGCCCTCGCCCTGACCTTCGCCGTGATCGCGGGAGTCGCGTCGTACCTCGTTCGCGCGAGCTGGCTATCGCGCGCCCAGGCGTCACTGGTCGGCTCGTCGGCGTTGACGGCGTCGAACCTCGCGTCGGCCGCCACTCGACAGGAGATCGTGACTCTCGTGCAGGGTCAAGTGGGCTACACGACCGACCCCTCGAGCACCTACTGCAACAAATTCAGCGCGTACTGGTCGTCGGGTCCAATGGACTGCGGCAACTCCAATCGTGATGAGCAGTGGTGCGCTGACTTCGCCGCGTGGGCGTGGCGATCGGCCGGCGTGCCCCTGATCTACCAGTTCATCAACGGTGACCTCAACTCATCGTCGGCGAGCTTCTACGAGTGGGGCGTGCGCAATCACACCTGGCACCCGATCGGCTCGGGGTACGTTCCCCAGCCCGGTGACGTCGCGGTGTACGGACTCAATACGACGTCCCTCGTGGCCCAACACGTGGCCGTCGTCGTCAGCTCCACCCCTGGAGCGTCAGGTCCAAACGCCGTGAACGGCGACGGCGACCATACGGGCTTCAGTCGGGTCGAGTACCAGAGTGACGAGTACAACGCCGACGCGGCCGGGACGGGCAGCGCGCTCCTCGCCGGGTACGTCGCGCCCAACGCCAAGATCCTGAGTCGGGGGTGAGATGACCGATCACTCCACCACACGACGGCGCCCGCGCCCCAGCGGCGGCGTGGACGGCAACGAACGCCTGACCGCCATGGTGGCGGCACTCCTTCTGGTACTCCTCTTCTTGGTCGGTCTGACGGTGCCGGTGGCGAACGCGCAGACGCGACTGCACGTCGCCTTGGGCGTCGTGGTGATCCCCCCCATCCTGCTCAAGCTGGCCAGCACGTCGTGGCGCTTCGTCCGCTACTACGCGGGAAGCTTCTCCTACCGCCGCAAGGGCCCTCCCGCACCACTCTTGCGACTGCTCGGTCCCGTGATCGTCGTGCTCACCCTGGTCATGTTGTTCTCTGGCGTGGGGTTGGTGATCGTGGCGCCGAGGTCCCTGCACCCGCGACTCTCGGAGATCCATCACGCCTCCTTCTTCCTGTGGTTCATCGCGACGGCCGTTCACGTCCTGGGTCATCTGAGAGAGACGGTGACGATCGCCCCGCGCGACTTCACGCGAGCCGGCCGTCGTCAGGTCCGCGGCGCTCCAGGGCGAGCGTGGGCCACGTTGGCCAGCGTGGCCGTTGGAGCGCTGTGCGCGTGGGCGATCCTGCCCCACGTGGGCAACGGCGTGTTCTTCGGCCACTGACCGGGGTGCGGGGCCGGCCCGGGAGTCGTGTCGCCAGAGTTAAAGTTCGTCGACAATCGCCGGTGGTGTCGACGGGTGTGCCTATAGTCGCAGGCGTTGGTGCCGTTGTGGTACCCCTCTCGGAGGATCATGTCACGTCGCACTGGTTCAACTCGCCGTCACCTCACGTCGATCTCCAGCGTCGCACTCGTCCTGGTGACACTGGTCGGCACCAGTGCCGTCGCGAACGCCACCACGATCGCGTCGGCCAATTGGCTCGCCCAGGCGACCGGTGCCGGCGCACCGCCACTACGGGCGAACGCCTCCATGGTCTACGACGGGGCGACCGGCATGACGGTGTTGTTCGGGGGCTACAACGGCTCCTACCTCCAAGACACGTGGACCTGGAACGGCAGTGCGTGGACCAAGTTGTCACCCGTGCTCTCTCCGACACCTCGTGAGGGTGCCGCCATCGCGTACGACGCCACCAACCGCGACGTGGTGTTGTTCGGGGGTGTGGGGGCGGGAGGTCGCCTGGCCGACACCTGGACGTTCGATGGCACCAACTGGACGTTGCTGGCGGCGACCGGACCGAGCGCCCGCTCCGAAAGCGCCATGGCCTACGACGCGACCACTCACAACGTCGTCCTCTTCGGGGGCGCGACGAACGGCGGGCCGGTCGCGGACACCTGGGTGTGGAACGGGACATCGTGGTCGTCGCCGAGTCTCGCGACGCCGGGGCCCGCCGCGCGATCGAACGAATCGATGGCCTACGACGCGCTCACCCACAGCGTCGTCCTCTTCGGTGGTCGAGGAGTCAGTACGGCCCTCGGTGACAGCTGGACCTGGGACGGCACCGCCTGGACCAAGTCGTCGGTCGCCAGCCCCCCCGCGCGCTACGGTGCCCCTCTGGTCTTCGACGCCGCGGCGGGCGACCTCGTCCTCTTCGGTGGCAGTGATGGATCGAGCATTCAGTCGGATACCTGGATCTTCAACGGCACGTACTGGAGCACTCCGGCGACGGCATCGGGTCCGAGCGCGCGATCGCAGGCGTCGTTGATCTACGACACCGTCGCCAACAATGTCATCCTGTTCGGAGGGAGCAGTGGCGCCGCCTATTACGCCGACACCTGGGCCTACGCGGTCCCGCCCACCGCGCCGCGCAGCGTCACGGCCACATCGAACGCCGCCAACCAGTCCGTGGTCTCGTGGAGCGCACCGACGTCAAACGGAGGCAGCGCCGTCACGGGATACGTCGTCACTGCCACCGACTCGACCACCGTGGCCAATGGGGGTCAGACCTGCGCCACCAGCGCGACGACGTGCACGGTGACCGGCCTCACCAACGGGGACCACTACGTCTTCGCCGTGTCGGCCCTGACGGTGCTGGGAGCGGGACCCGGAGCCGCCTCCAACACGGCCATTCCGGCCACGGTTCCTGGAGTGGTGAGATTCACGAAGGTACTCGCGCGCGACAGTGGCGCGTCGCTCGCGTGGACGGTGCCGGCGTCCACTGGCGGCACGCCCATCGCGAGTTATCGAGTGACGGCGTCACCCGGGGGTGCCTACTGTCACGTGCCGGCGACGATGACCAATTGCGTCATCTCGGGTCTGCACAATGGCTCGCACTACACCTTCACCGTGAGCGCCTCGAACGCGGCGGGGACGGGACCCACGTCACTCCCCTCGGTGTCGTTGAAGGTGAGCGCGGTCCCCGGAGCGCCGCACATCACGTCCGTGCGGGTCGTTCATGGTCGGATCATCCTCGACTGGCGCTGGCCCCACTCCAACGGGGGAAGTCGCATCGTCGGCTACGACGTGTACGTGGGACCGGTGCCGCAGGCCGAAGCCACCAGTCCCCTCAACGCTCGGCCCATTCACAAATTGACGTATTCCTTCCGCGGACGCAAGGGCTACAACATCTTCATCTTCGTGCGCGCCGTGAACGCCGCGGGTGTGGGCGCACACTCCAACCAGGTGAGCGCCTACATCAAGTAGTCCTCGTCAGCGTCGA
>Ga0209698_10005972_pt1 | contig 13015 bp, 6 predicted proteins | sample LitLauG_LLR_2012_FD_187203 | JGI IMG/M metagenome (GOLD analysis project Ga0209698, IMG submission 187203) | Freshwater sediment microbial communities from Pennsylvania, USA - Little Laurel Run_MetaG_LLR_2012 (SPAdes) (version 2) | ecosystem: Environmental > Aquatic > Freshwater > Creek >... | reverse complement strand
CACTAATCTAACCAACTCTGGTATCATTAACATAAATTCTGGAGCCACCATATCCAACTCTGGTACAGCCGCTAACAACGGTGTCATAAACAACAATGGCACCCTTGCAAACACTGGTACTCTATCCAACTCTGGTACGCTGAACTTGAGAACTGGTGATACTATAACATTCTCCAGTCCATCCACCTATTCCGGATCATTTTCTGGCAATGGAACATTTAACATGAATTCTGGTAGTACCATAAATCTCTCCGCTAAAACCGGACTAACCATAACTTCAGGAACACTAAACATCACATCGGGAGTCAAACTTAATATCTATACGGGATCTACACTTGCAATCAATTCTGGAGCCACAATTAACAACTCTGGAACCATTCAAAACTCGGGAGCAATCAACAACCAAGGAACCTATTCCAATCTTGTAGGCGGAATTACTGCTAACAAAGCTGGAGGTGCAATTCAAAACTCGGGAGCAATCAACAACCAAGGAAGCTTTACCAATCTTGCAAATAGTGTTATGAACAACAACTCTGGAGGTGCAATTCAAAACTGGGGAACAATCACCAACTTTGCCGGCTTTAACAACAATGCAGGCGGTGTCATAACCAACAACTCTGGAGGCTCGATTCTAAACTCTGCAGGTTTCAAAAACTCTGGAAGCATTACCAATCTTGCAGGTGGTGTGATAAACAACAAATCAGGAGGCACAGTTACCAACTATGGTGCAATTGATAACCAAGGAGAATTTACAAACCTTCTAGGTGGTATCGTTGCCAACAGCCACACAGGTACAATTCAAAACTCTGGAGATATCAATAACCAAGGGGGCTTTAACAATCTCGTAGGCGGTATCATAACCAACAACTCTGGCGGTACAATTCAAAACACAGGAGGTATTACCAACCAAGGAAGCATTACCAATCTTGCAGAAGGTACCATCAATAACAATTCTGGAGGTACAATCAACAACTCTGGTATCCTGAACAACAATGGTGTCATAAACAACAGCACTGGAGGTACAATTACAAACTCTGGAACAACAAACAACAACGCAGGTGCAACCATAAACAACCAGGGAGTCATCCACAAATCGACCGGCACTCTCAATAATTCAGGAACACTTACTGGTAATCCGTGGGTACCGTAAATATTACTAAAATAGATCTTTGGTAGTTTGCCATCAGGTTTTTCAAAATTGTATACATCACAATTAAACTTCTTTCCAACGAATCATAACTGTTCAAGGTAACCTGAGATTTTTGAATATGATTCTTTGAAGATTCTGGTTCTAAAAAGCCATATCAGTCATTTCATACTGCTAACAAGTATTATCACTAGTGTACTAACCACTATTGCAACTGACCATGGTATAGGACCATAGTATTTTTTTCCAAACCTTCCTTTTTTTGAGTTAAAGACCATCCATAACAAAAAAGGTATAATCCAGAAGATAGCAGAAGAATGATTCTTGAAGACTACATTATTTGCAACAAATATGCTAATGACAGATATAACTGTGACAAGTGTAACAATAGCAAAATGTTTCTTATTCCATGGCACTAAGTTACTGCTTGACTTCATGTACTTGTCAAATGATGCTATACTATAACACATTCGGTTGATCTATGAGGCATTCCTTAGAACAATCTTTGAATTTTACCTTGTTTACAAATTTCTTACTTTAGAGCAATTCCACACTTGTTGCAAAAATGCCAGTCACATAAAATTAAATAATTATGCCCCGGCCTCGAATAATTCGTTGAAAGGAAATTAAGCTGGCAATACGACAACTGCCAAGCTCAAATTTCCATAAATATTGAAAATAAAAATTTAAAAAAATCGAGGGATGATATAATTCAAAGGACTTTGCATTATATCGTGTCTACTGGTTTGTTTGTGGAAGGACTACTATCTCACCACGCATATTTGGCTGATGCATTGAGCACCAAAAGCTAATTGTTCCAACCTTATCTGCTGTAAAGTTAATTGTCTTCATCTCTCCTCTATGGATGTCAAATTCTGGTGCAATCCCATCAACAGTTATCATATGTTCTGGCCCTTGTACATCTACAAAGTTGAGAGAAACTTGATCACCTTGATGCACCACAATCTGTGATGGGGCAAACATGAATTGCCTTACTTTCCAGCCTCCCTTGTCGTCAATTTTCTTTATGACAAAGCCACCTCCAGATGGAAGTGTTGGGATAGGATATGGTTCTGCAGGATGATCACCAGTTGCATATATACTAGTAACGCCATCCAAATGCACCGTTGCTATATAGAATGTCTTTTGAGCTGCAGCAGAAGCTGTACCAAAGTGTCCTGACGTTAATCCTTCAAGAGATATTGTTGCAACGACTCCAGCAACAGCTATTATCAAACCAATGATTATGCTCTTGTTTAGATTTTTCATCTTGTGAGAAGTTTAGGGGTCAAGTTATTTAGTGATATTTCAAAATCATATGCAAATTGCATGCAGATCATTTTCTTATTTGATAAGGTACTATTTCCAACAAATCGTAACTTGTGCTATTATCTTCTTTGAAAACTTTTATCCTGTTCAAGTATTATGACATAACAAACACATCAAAAATATGACAAAAACTTATACAATCTTGCAATGTGCTCAAAATGAAAGGTAACTCTAATAGCGTAGCAGCAATAGTCTTTGTACTTTTAATAGCAGTACTAATAATTCCGTCCTCATCACTCTCATCAATATCGCCTAAGGTGGCATATGCTGGTGAGGTTGAGATTGTTCCTGGAGACGCCAACAATTTTACGAGATCATCAAACATGACTGCCCAATCACCATGTTTGGATTCTTCTTCTTCTGGCAACGTTTCAAATCAAACCATTCCTTCCTCTTCTGTTCTAGGACCGATTCTAGGGCATGTTTTACCAACCGTTGAAAACGGACAAGCCTTGGCTGTCTCTTCTATACCAGAAACATTACAACTAGACATGGAACTTGTCTTCAAGATTAGAAACCCTCAACAATTCCAAAACTGTCTTGATTCCATAAACGATCCAAGTTCGCCAAACTATCACCACTTTTTAAATTCAACAACAATCCTGCCATTTGTGCCAACACTGCAGCAAAAGCATGCTCTAGAATCATTTCTTGTCTCAAGAGGTTTCAATGTAACGGATGGCAACTCTCCCCTTGTCATCAAGATGCATGCTCCTGTAAAAATAGTGCAAGATACCTTTGGCGTGGGCATAAAAATTTACAAACATGCCAAATCAATATTTTATGCCTCTAGTTCTGATCCAAAATTGCCATCAAACTATGCTGCACTTGTAGGACATATTGGAGGCCTTGATAATTATTCTAGAATAAGACCAGAACAAGTTATACCAAATACATGCGATGGACCTTACTGTCCTCAAGGAGTTCAAGCTGGTTATGGCCTGTCATATCTGTACTCACATGGATATAACGGAACGGGACAGACCGTTGCAGTAGTTGATGGGCCAGGCGATCCAAACTCGCAAGCTGCGATAAATACATTTGATGCACAATTTGGCCTGCCATTCACAACTCTTACTATACTATATCCTGACGGTACGCCTTCAAGTTGGGATCCAGGTTGGGCAGCAGAAGCCTCCCTTGACACAGAGGCTGTCCATAGTGCATCACCAGGGGCTCACATTGTACTGGTTTACGCAAGTGATACTTTAGGGGCAATTGATTATATAGCAACAAATCATCTTGCGACAATTGAATCGAATAGCTGGAATGTGGGATGTTTTGATGGTCCATGCAGTGACACTCAATTGGATCGAAGCCTAGTATCTTCTGAGGATTCTAGACTTGCACTGGATGCCTCTGAAGGTCTGACAATGGTTTTTGCAAGTGGCGACGGGGGAGCTACACCAGACGGTTCAACGCTGGGAACAGAGTTTCCAGCATCAGACCCAAATGTACTCTCTGTCGGGGCTACAAACTTGCAACTTGCAGGCTGTAATACAACAACTTGTACTGGATATGAAAGTGAGAGTGGAGCACCCATTAGCGGAGGCGGCCATAGCGGTTACTTTACAGAACCTTCTTGGCAAGTGCCAGTACTAGGTATCACAACATATCGAGGCGTGCCTGATGTATCAACATTTGGCTACATTCCCCTTTTCTGGGTTTATTCCACAGATTCTACTCAATGTAGCACTATATCTCCAACTGCTGGTTGGTTTCAATGCGCGGGAACAAGTCTCTCTGCCCCCCTGTGGGCAGGATTTCTTGCCATAGTCCAACAAATGAAAGGCTCGTCCCTAGGAAATGTTGACCCAGCAATCTATTCAGTTGGGCATGGCACATCTTATTCCTTAAACTTTCATGACATAACCACTGGCTCTAACAATATTGGGGCTGGTGGATATTCTGCAGTATCTGGCTGGGATGCGGTAACTGGCTTGGGAACTCCAACCAGTACTCTGGCCTGTACTCTTTCTGGAATATGTCAAGGTCCACCAATTCCAACAAATGTTTCAGCTGTAGCCTTGTCATCAAACTCAATCAAGATATTGTGGAATGCCTCAACTGGTGCCACAAGCTATGCAATATACCGCTCTACATCTGCATCTGGTCCGTTTACTATACAGGCAGGCACATCAACATCAACAACATTTAGCGATACTGGCCTATCTCCAAATACTACATACTATTACGTGGTTAGTGCATCGAACAGCCTTGGTACATCTGCGCTATCTACTCCACCAGCATCTGCAACCACCCAGTGTTCTCCTCCCATATCTGGTGACTGGACTATCACATCAAGTTGTATTCTGGCATCCACCTCTACAGCTCCTGCAAATGTAATAGTACAATCTGGTGCTGTCTTAACAATTCCAAGCGGAAAAAGTTTGAATATTGACTTGATACACTACCACCTTCTTGTAAAATCTGGTGGTGGTGTACTGATAAAATCTGGCGGAAGAATCTAATCCATACCTACAACTATTGACATAACCTCAGGTGAAGAGCTAGCTCCCGTGAGAATTGCGTTTCTGCACAGAACTGTTTCTCACCAATCGCATTAACCATTTCATCTGGTATGATGGTAACTTGGACTAACAATGACGGGACAGGTCATACGGTAATAAGCGGTTAAGTAAGTGATGGCAACACTGAACCATTTGACAGTGGCTTGATCAAATCAAGAAATTCATTCAGGTTTACCTTTGCAAATATGGGAACATATGGTTACTTTTGTGAAGTTCATACTTGGATGGCAGGCAAAGTAATTGTAGAATGACTGTTGGAAATTCTATAAATCATTCTAGTCATCACCAACTTTTTATGCATGGAAAAGGGGCGTTCCCTTTTTACTTGCTGTCGATAAAAACACAATGCCCACGTTTATTCGTAAAATCCTGATGCCAAGCAAAATCCTCTAAAACAGAATGTGATAAAGTTACAGTGTTGAATTGACACTTGACTAAAGGGGAGGTCGGATCATTACGATGTCAAGTTCTTGAAGGGGTATGGATGTTGTATCAAGGTAAAATATTCCTAAAATAAAAAAACAATCCTAGTGAACTAGGATTGCGGTGATAATTCCTGCCCCTATGAACATGCCAAGACCCAAAAATAAAAGGTCAAATGCAATCACCTTCTTGAAAGGAGCACGTACTTGAGCCTTCCATATGTCAGGCTTTGTAGTTGTGATGATCATACCTATTGTTAGTTAACCATGAAGATAGGTCCTTGGCAGCTGGAATTATTACAAGTAAGCTAGTTTGCTTACTGGAACAAATAAGCAAAGTTTAGATTCATTTTGATGGAATCCCTTTTTACTTACTGTCGATATACTCGTTTAAAGTCATCCATGGTTATTTTCTAATCTCAATATGCGATATGATATTACAAAGATTAGTTATGAGTAAAGAAGTTCATTCCCTAAATAAATATAATACACAAGAGCAACATAAAATTAGTCTAATCAATTAGTATTTGATGCGTTATTGGCCCATTTTTATACTAAAAAAGGTCATTGAGGCATGAAATTAAAGACAAATCCAGTTAGCAATCCAGGATATGTCATTTCGGGATACTCGAAGACTTGACGAGTACTGGAACTAGTGTCAGGAAAGAACATCTTGTGACAAACAATTCTAGTGTTCATTCCTTCAATAATTACAAACTCTACTGAGGGTTGTACCATTAGTAGACTAGTTGCACCAAATCTTGCTGGAAAATCTTTACAGATCCAGGAAACATATGACATTCAATCGTTGTATGGTGGCTCATCCATACCGAAATTATTGAAGATAATGTGAGATTTTTAAATTTGTTTTTTTATACAATCTCTTATCATTAGAGTAATCTCTGATATGTCAATTCCTAAGTCTGTTGATATGCATAGGATGTTATCCTTGATAAGAAAACCCATCATTATTACTTTTTTCCTCTGAACGAGGCTAAACTCTACTGGGCCAAGCTTCTCATCATATTCAGGGCGCATCAGCCATCGAAGCGCAGTCTCCATAAAAAGCATCTCTTGCTCCATATCCGTCACATGGAGTATTACTCCATCTCTGGTTATTGATTCAAGCAATCTGCCTTTTTCAGATACACCTCCAACAAATCTTATCTTGGGATTTATCTCCAATACACTTTTGCAAAGTGATTTTAGATCATCTGTTTGCATACCATTGCATGGTAAAGCAAGTTATTATTCGTTTGAGATTGATAGCTCCAAAAGAGTGTATCTATAGAGTAAAAATGAAATCCAGCGTTTCTCTGTAAAAATCTGACATCAAATAAAATCTTTTAATCTTGACTGTAAAGGAAATACTATCACTAAAATATCTTCTTGAAGGGCTGTGGCTTTTCAATCAATTAAATCTAGTCTAATATATCCAATGCCAATCTGCAAGTAACGCAATACTGTTTTTGTCCATTCATTGATGCTAAAATCTCGCTCTTGATATCAACAAGATGCTGAAAAGGGCAATGACAAAAGAAAGTGGTACAAGCTGGCCAAATTCTGGGATGGTATGATTAGATTCAATCTGGAGGGGATAATGATCAGGAACATATTGGCCAGGAAGTATTAGCGGTGTTCTTGGGATCTGTGAAAAGTTAAATGGCTCTAAAAGATTATTGGCTGCAGCATCTCTCTTTGCAAGAGGAGGTAGCGAATACAAATTCTCAATAAATTTAAGAATTGACGTGTGATCGTTTAGCGTGTGATCTACGAAACCCTGCTTTGCATATGGTGATATCACAAGCAGAGGAGCTCTGAATCCATAACCAAATTTATCCACCTGAGGAGGAGAAACGTGATCATACCACCCACCCCAGTCATCCCATGTTATGAATATCACAGTTGAATTCCAATAATTGCTCTGCATAATCGCATTTACCAAAGATACTACTTGACGTTGGTCCTTTGTAACATCTAATGGTGGGTGCTCGCTTTGAGTCGGAGTTATCCATGCGACACTGGGAAGACTATTGTTGGCAACATCTGAGATGAATTTATCCTCTGGTATTATATTGGCAAGTCTGGATTTTACCTCAAAGGATTTTATCCATTGAAATGGTTGCGTAAAACCATAATAATACTTCCATGTGACGTTGTTTTTGTCAAGCTCATCGGTTATCGATGTAATGTTTTCTCTAATATCTACCCTCCAGGGAGGGTTGTCGTGAAGAGTGCCAGATTGCCCAGTAAGAAGATAAAGGTGGTTTGGAATGCTACTGCCCATCACAGAGGTATAGTAATTATCAAGCAGCACAAACTGGGATGCATAGTCCCAGTAGTATGGGATCTCGGTTGAATCATAGTATCCAAATGGCAAATCTGAATTACTTTCAAGCAGAAAGCCGTCCATTTTTCCATTATCAAATGCAGCATGGGCACATGTCGAACTATTACAAAGTGGATTGGTGGTAACATTCGTTAGGTGATAGGGTCTTGTCATATTGGTTGTGTTGCTGCCAATGGGGAAAGCAATACTTTGGGCAAGTCCATTTACTCCAGGATATATACCAAAATAATTGTCAAATGAATGATTTTCCTGAATAATGACAACGACGTGCTTTATTGGTATACTTTGTTCTGCCATACTCGATGGATAGCTAGAAAATATGATAAGAGGAAATATTGAAATGATGACTAGTATTATGGCATTATTTTTTTTCATTTTACGTCTACCTGTAAATTTGGCTTGAATTATAATCATCTTTTAGCTGGATTGCAATTGTTCGTATCCCTGAATTCTTTTGTTTCCAAGCCTTGCATGGTATACTGGCTAGAAAAAATTGAGAAGATGGGCCTGTACATGAGCCAGACAGCACCGCTTGGACTAATAGCATGTATGCCCTTTGGTTTTGTATTTGCATGTATATGTCTCCAAATCAATGGAATGGCATACTCGAAATTGTGAATAAGGAAAAACGAGAATTGATCCTGGATGATAATTTAACAAAATCAAAGAAATCGTGTTTGTGAAAAAAACTCTGTGCCAAAAAAATTTAAACAAATATGATAAAAATGAGAGTTTTGTGCACAAGTGGGCCAAAAATAAACCCATGGAGCAAATGAATCTCCTCAGATGTAGATGCATCTAGAGTCTAAAATCGTTATATGATGATAGCCCGGTCAAATAGGTTTTGTACCTTTTTATTGATCACAAGCTAGCTTTATTTCAATCAAATCCATTAAATCAAAAATATTCCAATTATATCCATGCCAACTTGCAAGCAATGTAATACTGTATTCTACTCCAATGATGGTCTTGAAGTTCATCTGATTCATGCTCACAAAAATGACATGAAGAATAATTTTAAGTGATTCCAGAATTTTCATTTTACCAACGTTGGGTTGATAATTATTTGAGGCTTTGAATAACGCCCAAGTCTCAATTAACTAATTTCCGACAAATCGTCTCACGTCATTATTCTGATAACTAATTTTTTAGACAAGAAAAATTATAAAAAATTGGAATTTTACAATAGATTTAATTATGTACCTAAGAAGAATCTATTATTGGGGACTAAAATATTAAAAAGTCTGACCACATCCATAGTTCTCTCAATTATTCTTGTAATGATTATATCGCCAAGTAACTTTGGCATCATATCCATTGCTGGTGCAGATCTATCTCAGGGATTGGGCAAAGATGGATCATCCTCAAATCAGACGTCCTTTCCAGGAAAGGGAGTAATCCAGACCATATCGATTACTGGCAGCAGTTCTGAAAATACTGCAAGCGTAGTTAATACAGTTACAGTATCGCAGATTTCGTCGTCATTGCAGTCATTATCTTCCTCACAGGTAAATAACGGCAATCCTAGAGTAATTCCGTTCCATTCTGGCCCTCAAGATATTTCTCCCCAGAGTACAATCAAGAAAAGTATAGATGTAATATCTTTAAGTTCTCGACCATCTGCCGCAACACTGGTTGCAAATCAAATCTCTGGCTTTGAGGGAAGCGATTATCCTGCATCATGCTATTGTACGCCTCCTGACGGAAGTGTTGCTGTAAGCAATAACTATATCTTTGAAGAAGTAAATTCTGAAGGAAAGATCTGGTCCAAGTCAGGCGCACTACTTTCAACTGTGCCAATGGCTACTTTCTTTAATACTGGTACACTCTTTATCTCCGACCCAAGAGTTGTTTACGATAATCAAAGTGGACACTGGTTTTCCTCGATACTGGCAAACGACAATATTCATCCTGGTTTTGTAAAAGTGGCTGTCTCAAAGACCAGTGACCCTACTGGCGCATGGTGGATATATGCACTTGCAACGCATAATCTATTGCCTGACCAGCCAAGACTTGCAGTATCAGATGACAAGGTGACAGTTGTTGCATCTGACTTTACTTCCGATACAGGATTCTGGACAGGAGACCAGATTATAGTATTAAATAAATCCCAAATGATTACTGGTTCAAATTCAACTTTTGCCAATTTTGGCCCTGATAACACTAGATTCCATGTTGAACCAGCAGTTTATCCTGTAGCAGGTCAGGCCGACCAGTGGTTGGTTCAAGATGGTTACAGTGGAGCAACCGCAGCTGAATATTTGAAGATAAGCGGATTGCCCGGAGTATCATCTGTAACATATGCAAGCATGTTTACCACTGCTATATCTCTAACCTCTATCCCTCCAGGTGGAGCACAACCTGGTACAACAACTCTTGTGGCTACTAATGATGCTAGAATATTGAGTGCCTCAATGAGGGGTGGTATAATTACTTGGACTGCAAATGATGGTTGTGGGTCTAATTCCTGTATTAGATGGGATGTTGCAAGTACAGGTGGAATCTTATTGCAAGACAAGGAAGTTAGCATAACAGGCAAGTCACTTTACTTTGCAGCAGTTTCACAGAACGCACCAAATAGCTTTGGCGTGATATATGATTTCTCTTCAGCAACTGATTACCCAAGCATTGGATTCACAGGCAAGTCTGCTGTTGAACCATACGGGACAGTAGATGCTCCAGTACTAGTTAAAGCAGGAACTGGGCCGGATATATCAGGAAGACATGGCGATTATCATGCGGTACGAGCAGATCCATTCACAAGCAACTATTATGGCATGGGTGAATACAATACACAAACACCATACTGGAATACATTTGTCTCTGTCAATAGCATAACTCAAAATCCTCAAGTACAAGTGTCTCCATCTAGCGGACCAGTTGGCAGTATAGTGACTGTAAATGGAACAGGTTATGCTGCAAACTCTGCTATTGCGATAAAGTATGATGGAGCGATACAGTCAATCCCACCCACAAATAGTAATGGAACAGGTTCATTTAGTGTCAAATTTACAGTACCAAAATCAACATTTGGTACTCATCAAGTCAACGCTACAGATTCTAGTGCTCACTCTGCAGCTGCCACCTTTAATGTGACTCCAAAGATAATACTGGCTCCATCTAGCGGACCAGTTGGTAGCATGGTAACCATATCTGGAACAGGGTTTGCCGCAAACTCTGCTATTACTGTGCTATATGGTGGTGTGACACAGACAATACCAACAACAAATACAAATGCAACTGGTTCATTTAGTGTCAAATTTACAGTACCAATCTCAACATTTGGTCTGCATCCAGTAAGATCTAGTGATGCCGCAGCCCATGCGGCTACTGTTAACTTTAGGGTCATTCCAAAGATAACGCTTACTCCATCTAGCGGTCTTGCAGGGACCATTGTAACTGTAAATGGCACTGGTTATGCCGCAAACTCTGCTATGACAATAAAGTTTGATGGCGTAGTACAGACAATACCTGCAACAACTACTAGCACACTAGGATCATTTAGTACTACATTCACAGTGCCAGTATCACCAGTTGGCTTGCATACAGTTGCAGCTGCAGATGCTAGTGCCCACACCGCTAATGCAAAGTTCAATCGTACGTGAAAGTAAAAAATTAATACTAGAATAACGAAAGTATCTTCCAATAACTATACATCTCAGTTAATCTTTAGATGTACTTGCAATTTGGTGCTCTGGACGTGGGATTCTATTTTTATCGGCAACAAGTAAAAAAGACACCGGGTTGTTTCATAAAAATCTGCAAGCCCTCATAAAATATTTTGTTTCTATTTCAGATTCGATCAATCAAATAACTTGTGTGGGGGAAAAAGATAACGGATGCTCACTTGACTATGATTGGATGCTATGCTTAAGAATGAGTACAATTAGAAACAAAAAGAAGAATTATTTTAATAGATCTTGTTCCACATTATGGTAAGGTTTAATGATTGAAAAAAATTCTGGTTATTACTGTACTTGTTTTAATTTCTATTCTATCATTTTTACCTAAAGACGCGCATGCTACAAGTACTGATCTAAAGGATCAGGTGTCATGCCAAACTATTTCTGGTACTTGGACTGCTACAAATTCAACATGTACCATATCTAATTTTGGAATTAGTTATCGTGATTCATTGACGGTAGATAATTCAGTTTATCCAAACATCACTTTAACGATTAATGGAACCGTAAGCATCGGAGATTCATGCAGCAAAGTAGGATGCACCGCAGGTACTTTTACTAACAACGGTCATCTCATCATCACCAGATCTGGTATTATTACCAGCAATGCCATACTCACAAACAGCGGCACTCTTGACAACCTTGGTAACATAAACAGCAATGCAAGAAGTTACATTGGTAATGGTGGCACTATCAACAACAATGGAGGTGGCATCATTAACTGCGACTTCTGCGTTGGTATATCCAATTCTGGTACCTTCAACAATAACTCTGGTGGTACCCTTGACAGTACAGGTACCTTCACCAACTCTAACATCATCAACAACTATGGTATCTTTAACGGCAATGGTGACTTTAACAACGACGCTGGCGGCATTATCAACAACTATGGTGCCATGAGCAGCAGTTTCTTTTACAACTACAACATTGTAAATAACAAAAACTCCGGAACTATCACCAACACTGGAACCTATACCAACTCAGGTGGTACTGTTCTCAACTCTGGTACTCTGAACAATACATCCACCGGCACCCTTACCAACTCCGGCACCCTTACCAACTCCGGCACCCTTACCAACTCCGGCACCCTTACCAACTCCAACATCATCTCCAACTCTGGTACCATCTCAAATCTTGGCACTATTACCAATAATAACACAATAATCGACGTTTGTCCGGGCGTCATTACTGGAAATCTTGTTTCAGGAAATCCGGTTCAATCTAAATGTACTTTTACCGCAGCACAAAACGGTGACTGGAATACTGGTTCCACATGGATAGGGGGAATAGTTCCTGGTAGCCTCGATGATAAAATAATACCCTCTGGAATAGACGTAACAATAACTAGCCAAGTCTCCAACAACGGCACCATCGTCAACAACGGCATCATCACCAATAACATAGGCGGCCAAATAACCAACCAAGCCAATGGTACACTCACCAATCTTGGTATTATCTCCAACTCTGGCACCATCTCAGGTACCGGCACCTTCACCTCTGCTTTAACATCAATTACTAACACTGGTACCATAACAGATTCTGTAACAATTCTA
>Ga0209698_10005971_pt1 | contig 13018 bp, 8 predicted proteins | sample LitLauG_LLR_2012_FD_187203 | JGI IMG/M metagenome (GOLD analysis project Ga0209698, IMG submission 187203) | Freshwater sediment microbial communities from Pennsylvania, USA - Little Laurel Run_MetaG_LLR_2012 (SPAdes) (version 2) | ecosystem: Environmental > Aquatic > Freshwater > Creek >... | reverse complement strand
GTGCCCGATCACCACTCCGATCGCACCGTAGTTGGCCGCGTCGTCCGCCTGCATATCGAAGAAAGGCGGCTGTAATATGCCCGCCGGGAACACCACTTTGACTTCGCCTGCGTTCGAATACGCGTTCACGGTGGGCGCGGTCATGGCCCAGTCGACGTGGCTCACCGGCTTGCCGACTCGCGCGATCTCGTAGTGTTGGCCCCACGTCCACGCGGCGCGGACATTTTCGAAATATGTGCGGCGGTCCATCGCCAGCGCCGAATAGTCGTGCCAGGCGTCGGGATAGCCGATCTGGACCTGGAGGGCGTTGAGCTTCACGAGTGCGCTCTTCTTCGTCTCGGGCTGCATCCAGTCGGACTGTTCGATCTTCTCACGCAGCGCGGCGCGCAGATTTTCGACCAGCTCGCCCATGCGGCGTTTGGCTTCCGGCGGGAAGTACTTCTCCACATAAGCCTTCCCGAGGGCGTCGCTCAGATCGCGGTCCACCAGGTTGGCGCAGGTTTCCCAGCGGGGCGGCGCCTGCTGGACGCCCGAGAGCACCGTGCTCTCGAAGTGGAAGGACTCATCCGCGATGGCCTTCGGAAGGTAGGGTGCGGCCAGCTGCAGATCGCGCCAGCGCAGCCAGACCTTCCAGGTCGAGACAGGAGTGGCGGTGAGTTGCTGGTTCACCTTCTTCAGAAGCTCGGGTTCGGTAACGTTGACGGGCACAGACTCCGGCAGCCCCACTTCGCGGAGGAGCATCGCCCAGTCGAAGTTCGGCGCCAGCGCACGAAGCCCGGCGAGATCCATCAGATGGTAGGTCTTGTCCGGATCGCGTTTTTCGGCGATGGTCATGACGGATTCGGCGAGGTTTGTTTCGAAGCTCAGAACGAGCTTCGCCTGCTCCGCCGCTTCCGCTGGGGACGTGCCTGTCAGTTGCAGCATTTTGGCAGCGTGCTGCAGGAAGGAAGTGCGGATCTGGCGCGTTTTCTCATCGTCGCGGAGGTAGTAATCGCGGTCGGGCAACGAGAAGACAGACGAGCCGGTGCGGCCAGCCGCATCGCGCTCCAGGATGCGGGCGATGACGCGATTCGGATCTTTGGGATCCTGGCCAGAGGTCAGGCGGAACGGGCCAACTACAGCACCGTTGATCGCCCCGAAGGGCCGCCCCATGCGCTGGAAGCCGGCCAGCACAGCGTTGAGTTCGGCGGGCGATTGAATGGCGGCGATGCGGTCGAAATCGGGCTGCAGCGGGGCGAGGCCGCGGGCGTCGATGGCGGCAGTGTCGAGGCAACTCGCATACAGGTCGCCCATTCTGCGCAGGTCCGTACCCGGCTTCGCGGTCGTGCTTGAAGCGGCGGCTTCGAGGATGGTGCGGATGCGCTCGCGGTTGGCATCGGCCAGCACGCCGAACGTACCCCAGCTCGACTTGTCGGCGGGGATGGGGTTCTTATCCAGCCACGTGCCATTCACGTAGCGCCAGAAATCGGTGCAGGGTTTGCAGGTGGTATCCATGTCTTCCGGATGGATACCGCTGCGGGTGACCTTCTGGCCGGAAAGGGCGGCAGCCACCAGAACAAGTAACAGGAGGGAGCGGGTGCGCATGGTCGATTTTACCCGAATTCCGGCAGGACGTCGGCGAAGATGAAGCCGTCCCGCCCGACGAGGTCGCCGGTGCGCACGGCGAAGGGGCTGGAGAAGACGGGCGCTGCATAAACGAAGGTGTGGAACTCGCCGTTTTCGCCGCAGGGATCGATGCCGGGCGGCAGCGAGGCGAGGAAGGCGGCGTCGAAGTCGCGGCCGGCGAAGCTTTGTCCGGTAACGTCGCGGTCGAGCTTCGATTTATCGACGCAGGTGACTTTGGCGCGGAGGCCTGCGGCGATCATCCGCTGCGCGAGGTCAGCGGTGGGGATGCCCCAGACGGGGAAGAGGGGTTCGAGACCGGTGCCCTGCAACTGGCGGATGCGGTAGGCGCGGATGTCTTCGAGGAAGAGTCGCCGAATGCAACGGCGTCGATACCCTCCGCTACTGCGCGCTGGCATACGGCACGCATGCGGTCTTCGTAGTCGGCGTTGGAACAGGGCCACGGGAGGTCGACTGGCCAGAGTGGAAGGCCTGTGCGGGCGGCCTGGAGTTCAGCGAGTTCGCGACGGACGGCGTGCATGGCGACGCGGTTGGCGGCGGAATTGAAGGTGGTCACAAGGGCAACCACTTCGATGTCCGCGTGTTGGCGGAGCAGATGCAGAGCCCAGGCGCTGTCCTTACCAGTGCTCCAGGAGAGGAGGACCCTCTTTCTTACGCCCATTGCTTTATACCCATTGCCAGACTCCTTCTTCGCGGGGCCCTCCGTGGAGGATTTCCGCGATGATCTCCGCCGTGCGGGCGATGGTCATGCCGGAGCGGTTGAAGAAGAGGTTGCCATCGGCGAAGGCGACCTTGCCGCAGTGCACGGCGCGCAGTTCGCGCCAGCATGGGAGGCGTTCGAGCACGCTCTGGTCGCGAAGAGCACGCGGCAGGTCGAAGCCGCAGGGGGCGACGATGATGAACTCGGGGTCGGCGTCGCGGAGTTGGCCGGGCGTGATGGCGCCGGAGTATTCGCCCTTGCGGCCGATAAGCAGGTCGCCACCCGCGATATCGACCAGTTCCGGGCCCCAGTTGCCCATGGCGAAGAGGGGGTCGGTCCATTCGATCATGACCACGGTGGGATGTGGAAGAGGCGCGGTACGGTCGCGGACGGCATCGAGACGAGCGCGCTCCGCTTCGATCAGAGCGAGGCCCCTGTCGATGAGGTCGAGCTTTTCCGCAACGCGGCGGATATCGAGAAAGATACCTTCGACGGAACCGGCGGTCAGCGAGAGTTGATCGGCGCGGATGCCGTGGACGTCGTCCGGAGTGACGGCGCAGACTTCGCAGTGCGACTGGGTGATCACGAGGTCGGGCTGGAGTTGGCGGATCAAATCTGAATGAACGATGTAGAGCGGCTCGCCCGAGCGCATTCGGCGGCGGACTTCGGTGTCGATCTCTCGGCTGGAAAGAGAGACGTCGAAGGCGGGTTCGCTGCAGGCGGGCAGACGGCGGACCGAGGCGGGGTGGTCGCACTCGTGCGAGCGGCCGACGAGAAGATCGCGGGCACCGAGGGCGCAGACGATTTCGGTGGCGCTGGCGAGGAGGGAGACTATGCGCATCGACTGGCTGGTCACAGCCTGGTCCATCATCTCACCGAAGACGGCGAGCCCGATCGGCACATGGAGACGCCCGGCGCTTTTCAATTGGGTTAGGCGGCCATGGTTTCGGGCTCGTCGAAGGTGTTTGTGTCGGCGTGGTGGGCTTGGCGGGAGGTGGTCGAAAAATCGAACCCAATCTGCGGGGCCGGGGGTCAACGCATTGATGATTTCTGATACGGCGTCGGTTTCGGACGCGGCGATGACTTCAATCACCTTATAGCAACCGGGGATGGGAAAACTGTGGCGCAGGTAGTTGACGAAGCGCCATGAAGACTAGCTAACCGATTGACGGGTCAGTGGTTATCTCAATGTGAAACATTCTTACGTTGTCTGTGAATCGCCACGGCCGACCGCATTCATCATAATTCAGATAGACATTATTGACAATCAGCATTAGCAATACTACAGTATGTCCATATAGATTATGGTCTATCGAAAACTTTGGCCCTTGCTGGTCATTCTGGCAGTGGTGCCTGCCGGGAATATATGGGCACATGCGGGCGACGATCATCAGGCGATGGAGCAGGAAATTCAGGAACTGCGGAAGCGGATCGAGGAACTGGATCAGCGAATCCGTATTTCCGACCGGAACCGGGAGCTGAAGGCTGCCGATGACGAGGCGAAGGCCAAGGCCAGTTTGACGACCTCAGTCCCGGCCACAGTGGCGGCCGATACGAGCGGGTTCACCATCAAATCCGCGGACAGCAACTTTACGCTGAAGATCGGGGCAGATCTTCAGGCGGACACGCGGACGTACACAGGCGCCGGGAGCGCGTCATTTATGGATGGAACGCTGCTGCGCCGGGTGCGGCCCACGTTTTCGGGCACGGTGTATAAGTACGTCGATTACTTTTTCCGGCCGGACTTCGGGCTGGGAACCTCGGTCATCTATGACGCGTATGTGCAGCTGAATTATTTCAAACACATCAATCTGCGGGTGGGGAAGTTCAAGCCACCGGTGGGCATGGAGCGGTTGCAGTCGGACGACGATACCAGCTTTGTGGAGCGCGGGCTGCCTACGCTGCTGGTGCCGAGCCGCGACATTGGGTTTCAGATCGGCGGCGACCTGTTGAACAAGCGGGTGGGGTATCAGGTTGGCGTCTTCAATGGCGTGGTGGATAACAGCCTGAGCGACGCCGCGGTGAGCAACCATCGGGATTACGCGGGACGAATTTTCCTGACGCCGTTTGCGCGGGACGAAAATGCGCTGAAGGGATTTGGCATCGGTCTGGGGGCGACGGGCGGCAATGTAGACGGCCTGGGGCTGCCGGCTTACAAGACGTTTGGGCAGAATACGTTCTTCAACTTTGCCTCAGGTGTAGCCGAAGCAGGGCACCGGACACGGCTGGCGCCGCAGGCTTACTACTATCTGGGGCCGTTCGGGGTGGTGGTGGAAGACGGGCTCACGGAGGAAGGTCTGCAGAAGGGGACCGTGCGGCGCGATGTTGCGTTCCGGGCTTGGCAGGTGCAGGCGACGTACATCCTGACGGGCGAGGCGAAAGGGCAGGTCAATCCGACGCCGCGGCGTTCGTTCGATCCGCTGAATCACGGATGGGGCGCGGTGGAACTGGCGGTGCGGACGGGCGGGTTCAGCGCGGACCACTCGATATTCAGCTACGGGCTTGCGAACCAGACGGCGACGCCGAGGTCATCGCGTGAATGGGTGGGCGGCGTGAACTGGTATCTGAACCGGTTGGTGCGGATTTCGGCCGATTACGGAGTGACGGGGTTCGAAGGCGGGGCCGTGAGCGGCAACCGGATCGCGGAGCGGGTAATTATTTTCCGGTTTCAGTTGAACTTTATTTAGGGGATGGTTCGGAGGGCCGGAACCGCTCCCTCGCGGTCGCGGCTCGCTAGTCATACGGCTACGCGGCAGTGGTACAAAACATCGGGATCCCGGATCGCGGGCTCAGTGGCGGGCGGCGAAAAGCAGAAGGCCGAAGATGAGGGTCGGGATCATGGCGAGGCCGGAATAGATGAGCACTTTCTGCCGCGCGGCGGGGACGTGGGCGACGCGTTCGCGGACGCGGCCAGGCGCGCTGAGATCCGCCGAAAACTCCCACGCCGAGGCGTAGCGTTTGCCTGGATCGCGTTCGAGGGCGCGGAGTAAGACAGCTTCGATCCCTGACGAAAGAAGGGGGTTCGCTTCACGCGGGGGAACGGGGTCGTTCACGATGCGACTGTTCAGCACGACGAGGGGGTTGACGCCGGGGAACGGCATCTGGCCAGTCAGCATTTCGTAGACGATCACGGCGAGGGAGTAGACGTCCGTGCGGGCGTCGCCACGGCGTCCTTTGACCTGCTCGGGCGCGACGTAATCGGGCGTGCCCATGGCGATGGTCAGTTTGCCGAAGGTTAGGCGTTTGGAGCGGGCGCTGGCGGCGATGCCGAAGTCGATGATGCGGATGTCGCCACCCGAGGTGATGAGGATGTTTTCCGGCTTGAGGTCGCGGTGGACGACGCCAGCGTTGTGCATGTGGGTGAGGGCGTCGCAGATGGCGTTAGCGATGGGCACGACGCGGTGGGGCGGCATGATGCCTTCTTCCGCGATCACGTCGCGAAGGGAGCGTCCTTCGATCCACTCCATGGCGAGGTAGACGCGGCTGTGTTTTGCGTCCGGCAGGACTTTGACGACGCCGGGATGATCAAGGAGGCGGCCGATTTCGCCTTCGCGATGGAAACGATCAAAGAGGAGGGGGTCGGATTCGGCTTCCATGTGCGGCACTTGGAGGGCGACGCGGGCGCCGGTTCGGGTATCGACGGCACGAAAAACCGAGGCCATGCCGCTGGAGCCGATGAGGGCCTCAAGGCGGTATTGATCCAGCCGATCACCAGACTGAAGAAGGTTCACACTTCGAGACTACGGGCAAAGGCGTAAAAAACTCATAAGAGACTAATTAGAAGTTTGCATGGCGGGTGCGTGCAAACTGGCGCCGGACGTGGTCTGGCATTGGTGGAGGAGGCGGTAGCATTGTCGTATGGACGGTCGCATGGACGACGCTGGCCGGAACCAGCGGCAGGTCGGGCTGCCGACTCCCGACGAACTGAAACCACTGCTGGCGAAGCTCTGGCCGCACAGGACGCACGAGTCGAACTGGCTGAGGGATGTCGCCTGTCGATTCGGCCTGCATCGCTGGTACCCGATGACGCTGAATGACTCAGAGTCCGGACTTCGGATCGCGTGTACTTTTTGCCGATCTTGTACTGAAGTCAAAGTGGACGATGTGCGACGCGCTTCCGACTCGGGAGATCGCGACCCCGCCTGACCTTTCCGCGTTTACCCATTTGCGGGGGCTGGATTATTCGGCGCGGTATTTTTCCTTGCCCCCGTGCCGAAGTTGCGTCCGCGGGAGTCGGGGGGACGCGAGGCAATGGCGCGATCGAGGAAGTCGGCGCATTTCAGGAAGCGATCGAAGGGCATCAAGTGGTGGCCTTCGGCATGGTGGCGCAGGATGAGGCTCCAGTTGCGGCGGTCGGCCCAGACTTTCATCATGCCTGCCACAATTTCGGGATCGCTGCCGCCGGCCTCGATGCGCTCGCCGACCCAGCGAGCGGCGAGGGCCTGCGATTTCGGACTGGCTGGATCTTCGGTCAGCGAGGCTTCGATCTCGCGAAAAAGATCGACGCGGCGCTGCCATGAGGCGGTGTGCTCGGCCGGAGTGTGCGAGCCGAGGTGGGCGGAGAAGTTTTCCCAGCCGGAAGGGGTGAAGTATTTTTTGCGCGCCTGCTCTATGGCGATGCGGGCGAAATCCCAGACCTGTTCGAGATGGAACTGTTCGATGCGCTGCTTCATGAAATCGGGCCAGCGGGCGCGATTCACCCAGGCGGTGGGGGAATCGGTCTGGACAGCGGGGTCGCCGGAGGCGGCGCGGAGATTGAGGGCGAGCCAGCGGTTGGCGAGGTCCTGGGCGCGGTCGGACGCAGGATCGGTGCCGGCGGCTAGAGCGTCATTGATGACGCTGTAGATCTGCTGCCATTCGGGCGAGGGGCCTTCTTCGTAGTAGCGGCGGTGGCGCTGCCAGGCTTCGTCGGTGGAGTAAAAGAGCTTCATGGCGTCGATGCCGGATTGTTTGTCGTTTTCCATATGAATGACCTCGATGATTTTCTTGAGAATGGCGGGGGCGGCGGGTTTGCCGGATTCGAGAGAAGCTTCGGCGGCCTCGATGGCGCGAAGGGCGGCAGCAATCTGGGAGTGTCTTTCGGAGATGGCGCGGCGCTGAAGGCGGAGGGCTTCGCGGAAGTCGAGGGGAGGACGCAGGAGAAGTTCGCGGATCTGCTTTAGAGAGAAGCCGAGGAAGCGGAGGGCGACGATTTGTTCGAGGCGTTCGAGATCGGGATCGGAGTAAAGCCGGTAGCCGGATTCAGCGCGGCGGGGCTTGAGGAGGCCGAGGCGGTCGTAATGATGGAGGGCGCGGACGGTGACGCCGGCGAGCGCGGCGAATTCGTGGACCTGATAGAGGGTGGACAAACGTGGCCTCCAACAGATTGTCAGGCCTGACGCAGGGGGAGAGTCAAGCTGTTTCGAAGCGGCGAGGGAAAGCGATCCGGCCACTAAGAACCAGAGCAGCGGGCGACAGCGTTCCGGGGCTTACGTGGCGTCGCGGTCGGGGCTTACGCGGGGTCGCGGTCGGGGACTACGCGGCCGAGGCCGAGGTTACAGACGATCTCGACAAGGCTCCCGTTCAGGTTATGCATAAGGCGGCGCTTGAGGCCGATGTAGGGCTGTGTGCCGGCGAACAGGTCCTGCATCACGTGGCGGAATTTCGGGCTCAGGCGGGTGAACTGCACCATGCGGTCCGTGACGGCGCCCATCAGAAACCGGCCGTGGAAGACGCGGTGGGCGAGGCGGGAACCGAATTCGAGGTCGGCGACGAAATCGCGGCGGATGAGCCTCCGGTATTCGGCGGCGGCGTGCGCGCCGGAATCGGCAACGAACCACGACGAGAGGATGGACTCGGCGGCGAGGTCGGCCGAGCGCATGGCGTAGTAGAGACCTTCGCCGGTGATGGGGTCGACGAGGCCGGCGGCGTCGCCCACGGCCATCCAGCCATCGCCGGCCACGCGGTTGCGTCTCCATGAGGGCGTGTTGAGTGCGGGCAGCAGGTGGCTGTAGAAAGTGGCGCCCTGGCGCGAAAGGCCCTGCTCTTCCATGTAGCGATCGAGGCGCGCACGGAGGGCGGAAGCCGGTTCGCCTTTGCCGCAGATGCCGACGGAGAGATGGCCGCAGCGGGGGAAGACCCAGATGTAGCCTTCGAGGCCGGGGAGGAACTGGATATCGATGCGGTCGCGGTCGGCGGGGACGTAGTAGCCGAGGGCGAACATGGCGTCGGACGGGGTGAGTTCGGTGCCGTAATCGCGCAGGGTGTTGCGTGCGCCGGTGGCAACGATGCAGTGGTCGGCGTGGAACGTGCCTTGTTTGGTGCGGAGGGACCAGCCATGAGTGTGGTTGCGATCAATGCCGAGGACGCGGGTCTTTTCGAGGTGAGCGCCGGCCTTTTCGGCGCGCTGGAGCAGCAGGTTGTTGAGGTCGAAGCGGGAATAGATGAGGAGGGGGTTATCGAGCTGTAAGGTGACCGGCCTGGAGTTGGGCGCGGCGAGGACGGTCTGGTGGATGACTTTGCGCGGGGCAGCGTTGTCGGCCAGAAACGGGTATTGCGAGTATGCCTTCCACGTGAGTCCGCCGCCGCAGGGTTTTTCCCAGGCGAGCTTTTCATCAAAGATGGTGGTGGAGACGCCGGCCGCGGCGAGGCGCGCGGCGGCAAATGCGCCGGAGGGGCCTCCGCCGAGGATTGCGACCTTCATTACTTCACTTCGAAGCTGGTGCGGGTGCAACGGGCATGTGGCCGGCGGGCATCGGAATGCCGCCGGGGCCCACCATCGTACCGCCGCCAGGCGCTCCTCCGCCCATGGTGGGGTGGCCGGAAGGAAGGGGTGCGCCGTCGGGCGCGGCACCGGGAGCTGCGCCGCCTGCCGCGCCGGGATGGCCAGCGGGCATCTCACCGCCCGGGGCGCCACCAGTCGCTGCGTGAGCGCCCTGGGCCTCCAGCGCGCGGGCTTTAATCTTCCATTCTTCGCCGTCGCGGGTGAGCGTATACTTCATCACGATGGACTGGCCCGCAGGCACGCCCTTCGGGCTGAAGGAGACGGCCGCGTCGGCTTCCGTGCCGCGGAAGGCGACCGATACGACGTTCACGTCCATATTCTTGACGTCCATCTTTTTCGAGACATCCTTGATCACGCTGGTTTTGACGGCATCGGCGGTGTCGATGTTTTTCGAGCAGCCGGCGAGCAGGAGAGCGGCGGAGAACGCGGCAAGGAAAAGGGCGCGCAAATTCATTATTTGATTATATCGGAGGCCGCTACGGGCCGACGTACTTCGCCTACTCCCGATCACGGCTTCAGGTACTTCGCGAGGAAATCGGCGGCGGCATGGAAGGTGGTGAGCCAGTGGGCGTGGACGAGGAATTCGTGGATCTCATCCGGGAAGACGATCTGCTCGAAGGGGACGCCCTGCCTGCGGAGGGCTTCCACGAGTTGCGGGGTGTTGGCGAAGGCGACGTTGCGGTCGTCATCGCCCTGGACGAGAAGCACCGGCGAACGCCATTTGGCTACCGAGGCGAGGGGCGAGGATTCGAACGCGGTGCGGAAGACCTGCTGGCGGCGGGCGGAATCGCTTTCGGGGATGGTGTTGGTGATTTCCAGATTCCAGTCGTGGATGCCGTGGATGTCTACGCCGGCCGCGAAAAGGTCAGAGTTGCGAGCGAGGCCGAGGGCGGTGAGGTAGCCTCCGTAGGAACCGCCCCAGAGGCCGATGCGGGCGGGATCGACATCGCCGCGGGAGTGCAGGTAGGAAGCAGCGCCGAGGACGTCGTTGTATTCGACCGCGCCCGTGGCGCCGTAGCCGGACGTTTCGCGGAAGGCCTGGCCGTAGCCGATGCCCGCGCGGTAGTTCACCGAGAGCACGATGTAGCCCTGGGCCGCGAGGTATTGGTTGAAGGCGTAGGCCTGGTGATAGTAACCCATGTAGTGGAAGCCGAGGAGCATCTGGCGGCGGGCTCCGCCGTGGAAGAAGATGACGGCAGGTTTGCGGCCTGCGCCGGGCGGCGGCAGAAAGAGTTGAGAGTGGATGCGTGCGCCGTCGGGCGACGTGTAAAGAATCGGCTGAGGTCCGACGAGCGCGGCAGAGGGGAAAGTTGCGGGGATGGGAACGAGGTCGCGGAGTTTCACCCCGTCTTCCAGCAGCGCAGGGCGCGCGGGCGTCTTTGCATCGGAGCGAATGACGGCGATGCGGCCGGAGGACGTGACGGCAGGGGACCATTCGATGCCGCTGCCCGTGGAAAGGCGCGCCGGCTTGCCGTCATCGGGCGAAACACGCCAGAGATGGCGGCGGTCGGCGTCATCCTGATTGGATGAATAGATGAGGGACTTGCCGTCGGGCGTCGCCGTGACGTCTTCGATTTCGAAGTCGCCCGGGGTGAGGAGAGCAGGGGCGCCGCCGCGCGAGGGGACGCTGTAAAGATGCAGCCAGCCATCGCCTTCCCAGGGGAAAACGATGCGACCGCCAGCGGTCCACATGAGCTGAGAGCGCGCCGTCATGGGCCAGAAGACCGAGCCGACACCGGACCGCGCGCGCCAGAGTTCGCGGGATTTTCCCGAAGCCACGTCGCCGATGCGAATCGACCAGGGCTGACCGGAGGGTTTCGCTCCCCACGCCGCTGCATCGCGTAAGGCGGGGATACGGATGAAGGCGACTTCCGAACCATCGGGCGACCAGACGGGGGATTGGTCGCTGTCGGCGGTGGGGTCGAAGTAGCGCAGGGATTTGTCGTGCAGGCTGTAGATGGCGATAAAAGCATGGTCGCCACGGTCACTGGTGAAGGCGAGGCGAGTGGAGTCGGGCGACCAGGCCAGCGCCTTCGCTGAACCGCGTACGATGAGGCGGGCCGAGGCGGCGCCGGGGGCGAGAGGCGTGACCCAGACCAAGCCGTTCGAAATGTAAGCCACTGCTGAGCCGTCGGGCGCAACCGAAGGCATGTGGCCGCTGGAAAGTTCGGCAGGCTCGGCATTGGCCGAGGTCAGGTTGACCATCCAGACGGATTGCTGCCCGCCGTCGGGATCGCTCATCGGGTTGGCCAGTTCGCCGCGGGAGTTGGTGCCTGTGCCGCGCGTGAAGAAGAGCGCCGAGCCATCGGGCTTCCAGGTGAGGTCACCGATATCCTGGCCGTCGTCGGCCGTGAATTTCGTAACCGCGGAAGGTGTGAAGGCAGGGCCGCGGGCGAGCCAGACATTCCGGACGCCGCGGTCGTCGGCAATCCAGGCGAAGGCTTCGCTGCGCGGGGAGGCGACGAGTTCGGTAGGGAATGGCGTTGAGAGGAGCTGATCGATGGTAAACGGCGGCGCGGCCAAAAGCGGGAGGGCGAAGAGGATGCCGGCCAGTAACTTCACGATGAACTGATTTTAGCGACAATATGTTCATCCCTATGCTGCTGAAATTCTGTTTGCTGAGTTTGGTTGTTGTATGCGGAGCGGCTTTTGCGGCGGAACCGGCCGCGTTCAGCGATGTCACGAGCGGGATGGTGAGCCACGGCTTTCGCGCCGCCGCCCTTTATCTCAACGATGCGGATCAGCCGTTCGGCGCGCGCTTCGTGCACCAGAAGACGGGGTTCACGCTGGACCTGATCGAAGTGCAGTCCGTGCCTCAGGCCTTCGCGTGGGTGAATTCGTTCCCGGTGGGAGACAAGGGCGAGCCGCATACGCAGGAGCATCTGCTGATGGGCAAAGGCAACATGGGGCGCGCCTGGGCGGCCAGCCAGACCATGACGCTGACCGAAGCCACGGCGTTCACCATGCAATGGCGCACCTGCTATTCGTTCAACACGCACGCGGGTCTGCCGGTCTTCTACGACGAATTTAAACTCCAGCTCGATGCGCTGCTCCACGCCGATTACACGGATGAAGAGATCCGGCGCGAGGTGCGCAACTTCGGCATCTCCGAGAATCCGGCGACTCACCAGGCCCGGCTCGAAGAAAAGGGCACCGTCTACAACGAGATGACGAGCTCGATGAACAAGCCCGAGTGGGTGCTGTTCCGGCAGATCGGGCTCGATCAGTACGGGCCGAAACATCCGCTGGCATACAACTCGGGCGGCGAGCCTTCGGGGATTCGCGAAATGCTTCCGGCGGACATCCGGACTTTTCACGAGCGCCATTATTTTCTTGGCAACATGGGGTCGATCGTCTCGCTGCCAAAGGGCGAGACGGTGGCGGCGAAACTGACGCGTCTCGATCAGATTCTGAACGAGCTGGAACCGAAGAAGGTGAACCGCAAAGCGGAGAGCGAAGACACGCTTCCCCGCCCCGAGCCCGCTCCGGCGGGCCGTGTGCGCGTGGTGGATTTTCCGTTCGAGAACGAACAGCAGCCGGGCTATGTGGGCATAGCATGGCCTGCTAACCGCAAGCTGGATGCGCGCGATACGCTGCTGCTCAGCCTGTTCCTCGATAATTTCGCGGGCGGGGCGACGACGAATCTCTACAAGATGTTCATCAACAGCAAGACGCGGAAGATGGACCTCGGCGCGGAGAGCATCTTCGGATATCTGCAACAGGACCAGGGCTTCCCGGTGATCATCGGACTGCAGGAGGTGGCGGTCGCCAACCTGACGGAGGAGAAGACGCGAGAGATTCGCGCGATGGTGATGGATGAATTGAAGCGCATTGCAGCGCTGCCGGACGGCGCCCCGGAGCTGACGGAATTCAACAAGCAAGCGCGGGCGCGGCTGGTGGAGACAAAGCGCTCGCTGGCGAAGCTGGTGAAT
>Ga0209698_10005969_pt1 | contig 13021 bp, 14 predicted proteins | sample LitLauG_LLR_2012_FD_187203 | JGI IMG/M metagenome (GOLD analysis project Ga0209698, IMG submission 187203) | Freshwater sediment microbial communities from Pennsylvania, USA - Little Laurel Run_MetaG_LLR_2012 (SPAdes) (version 2) | ecosystem: Environmental > Aquatic > Freshwater > Creek >... | reverse complement strand
CCAGCGATCGCCGCGCTCGGCCTTGATGAACGCGAAGTCGCCGTGCAGCGGCTGCTCGAAGACGTGGCCGCGCCCGGCAATGATGCGCGTCTCCTTGCCACGGGCCAGATCCGTGCCATAGCCGGTCGGGGTGAAGAAGCCGCCGATGCCTGCCCCGGCAGCGCGCATGCGCTCCGCCAGGTTGCCCTGCGGCACCAGCTCGAGCTCGATCCGGCCCGCCCGGTACAGCCGGTCGAAGTGATGCGAATCGGTCTGCCGCGGAAAACTGCAGATGATCTTGCGCACGCGGCCGCGGGCCAGCAGCGCCGCCAATCCGGACTCGCCGTTGCCGGCGTTGTTGTTGACGACGGTCAGTTCGCGCGCGCCCTGCTCGATGAGCGCCTCGACGAGCTCGTTGGGCAGGCCGGCGGTGCCGAAGCCGCCGATGAGGATGGTCGCGCCGTCGGGCACATCGGCCACCGCGGCGGCCGTGCTCTCCAGTACCTTGTCGATCATGGCTGCTCCCGCGGTGCGCCGGCGCCGGCCGGCCCGATGCTGCCCAGGCCGCAATGCCAGGGGCGGATGTCGACCGACGCATAGACGCCGGCCAGCACGTAGGGATCGGCCTCGACGAAGCCCTGCACCGCCGCGATGCTCTCGGCCGCAACGACCAGCAAGGTGCCGTTCATTGCACCGCCCGGCGCATCGAACAGCGGCCCGGCCAGCAGCACCTCGACGGCATGCGGCGCCGGAGCGCGCAAGCGGGCCCGATGCTGCTCGCGCACTTGTACGCGCTGCTCGAGCGCGCCGGCACGGTCCTTGGCCCACACGGCGAAGAGCATGGCGCTAGGCCGACGCCGCGACGGCGGCGCCGCTCGGGGCGAGAACGAAGCGGTGGTGCAGCACGTAGTACGGCCCGTCGACCCGGCTGCCATCGGGTGCCGTGCCGCCGTCATGGCGCACGAAGTCGCCGATCAGCGAGGAGCGCACGCCGAAGACCACGTCGGAGTCGAGATACGGGTCGGCATCGCGGAACAGGTGGGTGGTGAGCGGATGGAATCCCGGTGCGCGGATGAGGAAGTGCACGTGCGCCGGCCGCCAGGGATGGCGGCCGGTGGCCAGCAGCATGGCGCCGACCGGCCCGTCGGTCGGCACCGGATAAGGCGTGGCCATGACCGAGCGGAAGCGCAGCCGGCCCTGCGCGTCGCTGCGCATGAGCGCGCGCGCGCGGCGCTCCTCGCCCAGGGCGGGCTGCTGCACGTCGTACAGGCCCTGGGCATCGGCCTGCCAGATGTCGACCTGCGCGTCGATTACGGGGCTCCCCTGCAGGTCGACGATCTCGATCTGGGCGAACAGCGGATCGCCCGGCGCGCCGCGTGCGATGTCGCTGCCCGAGGCGGCCGGCGGGGCATCGCCGGTATGGAAGGGGCCGAACACGGTGGCTTCGGTCGCACCCGGCGGCAGCGCATTGTTCAGCGCCGTGGCGAGCATGGAAACGCCCAGCGTATCGGACAGCAGGATGAACTCCTGGCGCTTGCCGCTGCACATCTGGCCGGTGGCCGTGAGAAAGGCGATGCCCTGCTCCCATTCGGCCTCGGTGAGGCGCACCTCGCGCACGAAATCATGCGCGTGGCGCACCAGCGCGCTCATGATCTCGCGCAGCCGCGGATCCGGGCAGCCGGCCAGGCGGGCGAGCACCGCACGCGTGATGTTGTGTTCGTCAATGTCGCGCATCGTCGACTCCTGGATCCAGGATCCGTTGGATAGGGAACAGGTTCAGGGCCGTGCGCTGCTGCACCCAGCCCCACAGGCCCTGCTTGAACCGGATCGTGACGACGATCGCCAGCAGGCCCAGGCCGAGCAGGTACCACGTGCCATAGTCGCCCAGGAAGCGATTGAGCGCAAAAAAGACCGCCGCGCCGACCAGGGGGCCCTCGATGCGGCCGATACCGCCGATCACCACCATGAAGATGGCAAACGCGCTCCAGTTGACCTGGAATGCCGCGTCCGGACTGATGCGCAGGTTGCCGACGAAATACAGTGCCCCGGCCAGTCCGGTGCCCAGCGCGGCGGCGACATACACCGCCAGCTTCATGCCGCGCACGTCGATGCCCTGCGATTCGGCCGCGACCTCGTTGTCGCGGATCGCCAGCAGGGCCAGCCCGCGCCGGCTGCGCAGGAAGAGGTAGACCAGGGCCACCATCGCCACCGCGCTGGCCAGGGCGATGCCGTAGGTGGCAAGCTCGCGGGTCGCCTTGCTGATGCCGCGCAGGGCGGTCAGGCTGGTCCCGGAGCCGCCGCCGACGGCGCTCAGGTTGGCGAAACCCAGGCGGAAGACTTCGGCGATGACCCAGCTGCCGATCGCAAAATAGCCGCCCTGCAGGCGAAAGGCGACGAACGATACCGGTACCGCGACGGCACCCGCGAGGACCGCCCCCAACGGCACGGCGACGAACGGATTGATGCCGCCGAAATTGGCCAGCATCAGCATCGTATAGCCGCCCAGGCCGAACCAGGCCTGCTGGCCGATCGACACCATGCCACCGTAGCCGGCGAGCAGGTTCCACATGACGGCGAACATGAGGTAGCAGGAGAACTCGACCAGGCTGCGCATCCACGACGAAGCGCTGTCCTCGGGTGCCCACCACGGCATGGTCGCCGCCGCGGCGACCAGCAGCAACGCCGCTACCGCCGCGCTGCGGCTGCCGCGCCCGCTGCGCCGCACGCGCAGCGGCCCGGGCGGTGGGGCGGCCCGATCGCCGGGCAAGGATGCGGCGGGCGTCATCCGCGGGTCCTCGGAAACAGCCCTTGCGGCCGCACCACCAGCACGCCCAGGAAGACGATGTGACCGAGCCAGATGCCCCAGCCCGGATCGAGCCGAAAACCGATCTGCTGCGTCGTGCCCAGCAGCAGCGCGCCGACGAAGGTGCCCCAGAAGGAACCCATGCCGCCGATGATCACCGATTCGAAGGCGAACAGCAGCAGCAGCGGGCCGTCCGAGGGCGCGACGGTCGTGCGCATGGCCTGCAGCACGCCGGCCAGCGCGATCAGGCCGAAGGCCATGCCGGTGGCACGCGCGTAGACCCGGTGCGCGTCCAGGCCCATGGCCTCGGCGATCTCGCGATCATCCGATACGGCGCGAAAGGCCAGGCCCATGTTGGTATGGCCGAAGAACCACTGCAGGCCGGCGGTCGCCGCGGCGGCAATGGCGAAGATGAGGAGCGGCAGCACACCGACCGCGACGCCGCCGGGCAGGGCTAGGCTCTGCGTGTTCAGGCCGGCCGTCTCGATCGAGCGCGGATCGGCCGAGAAGGCCTCGAGCAGGCCGTTCTGGATGACCATCGACAGGCCGAAGGTGACGACCAGGGAAGGCAGCGGATCGCGGCCCAGCGTGCCGTTGAGCACCAGGCGCTGCAGCAGGTAACCGAAGCCGAAGGCCAGCGGCAGCAGCGCCACGGCGAGCAGCCAGGGGCTGACCGCCAGCACGCTCGAGGCGGCGATCGCGGCATAGGCGCCGAGCACGATGAAATCGCCCTGCGCCGTGTTGGTCAGGCGCATGACGCCGAACATGAGCGACTGGCCCAGCGCGAACAGGCAGTACAGTCCGCCCAGCAGCACGCCCTGCAGCAGGGTCTCGATCATCCTCAGATCCCGAAATAGGCCTGCGAGATCTGCTCGCGCGACAGCGCCGCCGACTCGCCCTGGAGCGCCACCCGGCCCTCCTGGAAGCAGTACAGGTGGCGGCTCATCTGCTGCGCCGTGGCGACGTCCTGCTCGACGATCACCACGGTCATGCCCTCGGCGCAGATCTGCGGCAGCGCGGCATAGATCTCGCGCACGACGATCGGCGCCAGCCCGAGGCTCAACTCGTCGCACAGCAGCACGTCGGGATTGCTCATCAGGGCGCGGCCGATCGCCGCCATCTGCTGCTGGCCGCCGGACAGCGCGGTGGCCGGCGCCTGGCGGCGGGCGCGCAGGGCCGGGAACATCGAGTAGACCCGCTCGAGGGTCCATGGTCCCGGGCGACGCGCGAAGGCACCCATGCGCAGGTTCTCTTCGACGCTCAGGCTGGGGAAAAGGCGGCGGCCTTCCGGCACCAGGGCGATGCCCCGACGCACGATCTCGCCCGGCGGCAGGCCGACGATCGTCTTGCCGCGCAACTCGATCTGCCCGCCGAGCGAGCGGACCAGCCCGGTCAGGGACTTGAGGAACGTGCTCTTGCCGGCGCCATTGGCGCCGATCACGGCGATGGTCTCGCCGGCCTCGAGTGCGAAGTCGATGCCGAACAGGGCCTGGGCATCGCCGTAGAAGGCGGTCAGGCCGCTGGTGCGCAGCAATGCGCTCACGCTTCCATTCCCAGGTAGACGCGCCGCACCTGAGGATCGTCGAGCACCGCGCGCGGCGGGCCCTCGGCGATGCGCTGGCCGAAATTGATGACGAACAGGCGATCGGCAATCGACAGCAGGGCGTGCACGACATGCTCGATCCAGATCATGGTGACCCCGCGCGCCTTGATCCGGCGCAGCTCGTCGACCAGTTCGGCGGCCTCGTGCTCGGTCAGGCCGCCCGCAATCTCGTCGAGCAGCAGCAGCTTGGGTCGGGTGGCCAGCGCGCGCGCCAGCTCCAGGCGCTTGCGGTCCAGCAGCGTCAGGCTGCCGGCCGGCCGATTGGCCTGCGCCAGCAAGCCGGTCTGCTCGAGGACCTCGCGCGCCGTTGCCCATGCCGCCCGCTCGCCCTGGCGGCCGCCGAAACAGGCAGCGGTGACGAGGTTTTCGAACACGCTGAGCCGGCTGAAGGGCTGCGGCACCTGGTAGCTGCGACCGATCCCGGCGCGGCAACGCTGGTGCGCACGCAGTCCGGAAATTTCCCGGCCGTCGTAGCGCACGCTGCCGCCGTCGGCCCGCACGTCACCCGAAATGAGATTGAACAAGGTCGTCTTGCCGGCGCCGTTGGGTCCGAGGATGCCCAGGGTCTCGCCGGCCGCGACGGCGAGCGAAATGTCATCGGTGACCTTGAGGGCGCCGTAGGATTTGCTGACGTGTTCGAGGGCAAGCAGCGGCATGGCGATGGCGCACCGCGCCGCGGCGATGCGGCAGGCCCATGCCGCGCGGCCGCGGCACGGGCCGGGTGCGGCTCCGGATCAGATCAGCTTCAAGGTTCCGCCGGTCGGGATCTCGGGCGCGGCCTGGTTGTTGACCACGACGAGATCGACCTTGTTCTTGGTGCCCTTGACCCACTGACCGAGCACGAGCGGCGTCTTGCTCACGTTCTTGAACGGCCCTGGACCGCCCCACTTGACCGGGCCGACGACGCTGCGCAGCGAAGTGGCGGCCACAGCGTCGCGGACGTCGCCCGCCTTGAGCGACTTGCTGCGCTGGAGCGCATCGGCGGCGACTTCGAACAGGGCGTGGGCGAATCCGATCGGCTGGGTCCATTGCTTCCTGGTGCCCGCCTCGTAGGCCTCGGCCAGGGCCCTGGCGCTTTGTCCGGTCAGGGAGGACTTGAAGGGATGCGATGGCGTCCACCAGACCTCGGTCGAAAGACCCGGTCCCAGGTCGCCCAGCGCCTCGATCGCGCCGGGGAACAGCAGCGCCTTGCCCAGCGTGATCACCTTGGGCCGGAAGCCCTGCTGGCGCGCCTGCGTGAGGAAGGTCTTGGCATCGGGCGGGATGACCACGCCGGTGACGATCTCGACGCCGGCGGCCTTGAAGGCGGCGATCTGCGCCGAAAAATCCTGCGTGCCGTTCTGGAAGCGCCCCGGATCGGTCAGCGCATAACCCATCTGCGCCAGCGGCTTGGGGAAGCCCAGTTCCTTGTCGCCCCACGCGTTGCCGTCGCCGTCGTTCGGGAACAGCCCGCCGACCTTCTTGTTGGTCGACACGCTGTTCCAGCCGTTGGTGAAGTTGGCGATCACGTCCTCCAGGCCCCAGAAGAAGTGGTAGGTCCAGGCGAAACCCTTGGCCGGGTCGCCCTTGCGCCCGAAGAACCACGGCTGCCAGGGCACCACGCTGCTGATGCAGGGGATCTCGTTGAGCTCGCAGGCGTCGCTCACCGGATTGGCGGTCTCGGGCGTGCCGGCGGTGAGCATCAGCGCGACCTTGTCCTTGAGGATGAGGTCGTTGGCGACCTCGCCGGCACGGTTCGGATTGCTCTGGCTGTCCTTGAGGAGGATCTGCACTTCCACGGTACGCCCGCCGACCTTGAGGCCGCCGGCGAACGCGCCCTTGATCTGGTCGATGACCCATTTGTCGGCCTCGCCGAACGGGGCCAGGGGGCCGGTCTGCGGCGAAACGAAACCGATGCGCAGCGTCTCGGCCGCGAAGAGACGCACGCCGGGCACCCCGGCGGCAAGGACAGCGGCGGCATGGACGAATTGGCGGCGGTTGACTTTCATCTTTTGGTTCTCCTTGTGGGTCGCGATCGACCTGCGTCATTTCTTATGGTTGCGGGGGACTGCCATCGTAGGCCCGTTGCAGCAGCGCGCGCAGGGCGCCGCGCTCCAGGGGCCGGGGATTGGGGTAACGATTCTGCACCGCCAGGTCGGCGGCCCGATCGAGGCCCTCTTCGGGCATGCCGATCGCCCGCAGCGAGGTCGGCGCGCCATGGCGCGCGGCAAACTCGAAGAGCGCGCGCGCCGGGTCGGCAGCCTGCAGCGCCCGGCCGATGCGCCGCATGGCCGCGGCGGCGTGCGCGCCGTTGTACGCCAGCGCGTGCGGCAGGATCACCGTGTGCACGTCGGCATGCGGCAGGTTGAAGCTGCCGCCCAGGGTATGGCACAGCTTGTGGTGCAGGCCCATGGACGCCGAGCCCAGCACGGCGCCGCACAGCCAGGCGCCGTACAGGGCCTCGCCACGCGCCTCGAGATCGTCCGCTCGGTCGGCGAGCGCGCCGATCGCGGCGGCCAGCGCGCGGATGCCTTCCTCGGCCATCAGCGCGAGCACCGGATTGGCGTCCGCCGCGTACAGGCCCTCGGCCGCGTGGGCCATGGCATTGATGCCGCTGGTGACGGTGAGCGCCCAGGGCAGGCTCAAGGTGAGTTCCGGGTCGTAGACCACGGTGCGCGGCAGCACGCGCGGATCGCGCCCGGTCTTTTTCAGGCCATCCTCGGTGAGCCCGTAGATCGGCGTCATCTCGCTGCCCGCGTAGGTCGTCGGCACGGCGAGGATAGGCAGGCCCGATTCCAGGGCGATCGCCTTGCCCAGGCCGACGGTCGAGCCGCCGCCCACCGCGACCGCGCAGTCGGCATCCAAGCGGCGCGCCTCCTCGCGCGCGGCGCGCGCGGTGGCGATCGGCACATGCATCACCGCCTCGGCAAAGACGCCGGCCGCGCGCCCATCGAGCGCCCGGGCGACGCGTGCCGCCAGGGCGGCCTGCTCGGGCGTGGCCAGGATCAGCGCGCGGCGCGCGCCGAGCCGTTCGATCTCCTGCGGCAGCTGCTGCAGGCTGCCCGGCCCGAACACGACGCGCGCCGCGTTGGCCTGGTAGACGAAGGGCGTCATCGCGGATACCAGGGCGGGATCTGCGCGTCGACATTGATCCAGACGCTCTTGGCCTGGGTGTACTCGCGCATCGCCTCGAAGCCCATCTCGCGCCCGTAGCCGCTCAGGCCCACGCCACCGAAGGGCGAGCCGGGGTTGACCCGCTTGTAACTGTTGACCCAGACCATGCCGGCCTGCAGATCGCGGGCGAAGCGGTGGGCGCGCTGCAGATCGCGCGTCCACAGGCCGCTGCCCAGCCCGTAGTCGGTGCCGTTGGCGATGCGCAGCGCCTCGTCGTCGTCGCGGAAGGTCTGGACCGTGACGAAGGGGCCGAAGACCTCTTCCTGGGCCACCCGGTCGCGGTCGTCGCGCACCTGGACCACGGTCGGCTCGACGTAGCAACCACGGGCCAGCGCCGGATTCGCCGGCGCCGTGCCGCCGGTCAACACCCGGCCGCCCTGCCCGCGGGCGACCTCGACGTAGGCCAGCACGCGATCGCGGTGCTGCGCGCTGGTGAGGGGGCCCATCTCGGTCGCCTCATCCAGTGGCGGGCCCAGCCGGATGCTGCGCGCCAGGGCGGTGAAGCCCTCGAGGAATTCCTCGGCGATGCGCTCGTGCAGCAGCAGGCGCGAGCCGGCGATGCAGGCCTGGCCCTGGTTGTGGAAGATGGCCCAGGCCGAACCGTTGATCGCGGCCTTCATCGGCGCGTCGTCGAACACGATGTTGGGGCCCTTGCCGCCGAGCTCGAGCTGGATCTTCTTCAGGTTGCCCGCCGAGGCGGCGACGACGCGGCGGCCGGTCGCCGTGCTGCCGGTGAAGGCCACCTTGGCGATGCCGGGATGCTCGGCGATGTGCTGGCCGGCGACGCTGCCCAGGCCCGGCACGACATTGACGACGCCATCGGGCAGCCCCGCCTCGGCCAGCAGCTCGCCGATGCGCAGGGCGGTGAGCGGCGTGATCTCGGCCGGCTTCAGGACGACGCAGTTGCCCGCGGCGAGCGCCGGCCCCATCTTCCAGCTGGTGAACATGAGCGGAAAATTCCAGGGCACGATCTGCCCGACCACGCCCAGCGGTGCGCGGTCGACGTAGTTCAGGAAGCCCGACTCGACCGGGATCACATCGCCCTGCAGCTTGTCGGCCATGCCGCCGAAGTAGCGGAAGCAGGCGGCGGTGCGCGGCACGTCGAGCGCGCGCGAGTCGCGCAGCGGATGGCCGGTATCGAGCGATTCGAGCCGCGCCAGATCCTCCTTGTTGGCCTCGATGAGCTCGGCCAGGCGCAACAGGACGCGCCCGCGGTCGGCCGCCGCCAGGCGCGACCAGGCCGGGAACGCGCGCTCGGCCGCCGCCACGGCGCGGTCGATGTCGGCTGGCCCGGCCATCGCGACCTCGGTGATCACGGAGTTGTCGTGCGGATTGAGCGTGGGCAGCGTGCCGCCGTCGGCCGCATCGACGAAGCGGCCGTCGATGAAAAGCTGCCGGCGGATCGGCGCGCGCACGCCGGCGGCGGCCTGGATGTCCGCGAGGTTCATCAGGTCTCTCCTTGGGCCGCGGCCGCCGCGGGCCGCCGCAGCGGTGGACGTGCTAGAACTTGACCGGGACTTCCGGCGCCTCGCCCTTCTGGATCTCGTAGACCAGGGTGGGCGAGCCGTTCTCCCAGACCAGCAGCATCGAGCGCTTCGGGCTGTAGCCCTGGTGGCGGCAGTAGGCCGGCATGGCCGCCATGTCGCCGGCCTTCATGATGACGCGCGCCAGCGGCCTGCCGGTCTCCTTGTGCGCACAGTCCCAGTGGATCTCGTCGCACATCTGGAAGAACCATTCGACGCGGTCGTTGCCGTGCACGATGGGCAGGATGTGCTCTTCCGTGGTCGGGCACATGAAGCTGTACTTGACGACGCTGGTGAAACTCGGATTCCAGGTGACCTGGCTGCGCGACAGGAAGGCGAACAAGTTGAAGGCATGCACCTCGTCCTCGAAACCCGGCTCCGGATGCAGTTCCGGCATGTCCTGGGGCACGTCGGCGAAGGCGCGATTGACCGGTGCGCCGCGCGCATCGGTGCGCAAGGGCAGGTCGTCGCGCAGGCCGACGCAGCGGGTGGCCAGCTCGCGGGCCCGCGTGATCCGGGCCCGGTTGTTGCCGTTCTTGCGGCCATAGGGCGTGCCGGTCTCCTGCGGGGCGCAGAAGGGATCGAAGGTCTGGTTGGTCCAGTCGTCGAGCATCGCGGCAAAGGTCTTGCCGATCTGCTCGGAGGGGAAGTTCTCCAGCCGGTCGACGCCGGCCGCCTTCATCGTGCCGTTGTAGCTGCCGGCGAAGAGGTCGACCGTCTTGTAGTGGTTGCAGGTGCCGATGACGTGGTCGAAGTTGACCCAGCCATAGAAGAAGCCCCAGGCCACGTCGCGCATGAGCGCGCGCAGGAAATTGCCGATGTCCATGGTATGGCTGAGCGGCCGCCCATCGGCGGTCTTCCAGTCGATGTGCGCGAAGTACTCGTCGCGGCGGAAGCGAAAGCCGCCGAGCGTGAAGCTGCGATAACCGAAGGTGGCGTCGGGCGCCGAGGCCGTCACGCCGGCCAGGTCAGCGGGTGCGTTCATGTTCCGGGTCTCCTTGCGATGCGGGAAACGGGCGCCGGCCTAGGCGGCCTGGCAGATCTGCGCCCAGCGCTCGACCGAAAGGTCGCCCTTGCAGGTCTGCACGATGACCACCGCCGGCTGCGCGCAGCGGAAGCGGTATGCGCTGTTCTTCGGCAGCATGCCCTGGTGGCCGCGGCACAGCTTCATCCAGCCCATCTTCGGGCCGCGCGGCTCGCCCGGGAGGAGGACCGCGCCGTTCTTCCCGGCATCGGCGACGAGCTGGTCGGCGCCCGGCTTGGCCAGGTGGACCTCGACTTCGCCATCCATCACCAGCGCGAATTCGTCGTGGGCGCAGGTGTACCACGGCGAATCGCCTTCGGCACGCAGCACTTCCAGGACGTAGATCTGGTTCTGGCCGAAGACGACCCGCTCGTAGGGCCGCGACGTCGATGCGATCTCGAAGCAGTTCGAGAAGGCGTAGTGCTTCACGTCATCGTCGATGATCTGCACGCCGCCCTTCTCGTACGAGGCCAGCGAACCGAAACGGGTGTGGTAGACGGGCTCGGGCATCACGCTCTCCTTGGAACGGCAGGTTCTGGGCGCCTGCGCTGCCCGCGAGGCTACCGGCGCCACGGCCGGCGCACTAGCCCGAAGGCGCCGAATTGATTGTTCGGGATTGGCGAACAATGGCGCCGGGCCGCCGGCCGCCCTATTCCACGCCGTGTTCCGGGATGAGGCCGGCCTCGATGAGCGCCGCATCCCAGGGCGGGACGCCCTCCAGGCGGCTGCGCAGCAGCTCGAGGAAGAGCTTGAGCTTGAGCGAAACCCGGCCCGACGAGGGATAGAAGACGCTGAGCCAGTAGGAACTGAGCTGGAAGTCCGGCAGCACGATGGCCAGCCGCCCGGCCAGGATGGCCTCGGATGCGACGAGGGTCGGGATGCAGACGACGCCGGCGTGCTCCAGGGCGTATTCGCGCAGCAGGTGCACGCTGTTGGTCAGCAGCACCGGCTTGAGGTCGAACGAGATCGGGCCCTCGGGCCCGTGGAAGGCCAGGCGCTCGCGGGTCGGATAGCCCGAGTACCAGCCGACGCGGTGCGCGTGCAGCTCGCGCGGCAGGCGGGGCGCTCCGCTGGCGCGCAGGTATTCGGGCGTGGCGCAGAACACGCGGCGCACGGCGAAGAGGCGGCGCGAAATGAGCTCGTCGGAGCGCGGCGGGAAGATCTGCAGGGCGCAATCGAAACCTTCCTTGACCGGATCGATGGCCGCGTCGTTGACGACGATGTCGAGCACGATGTTCTGGTAGCTCGCCTGGAAGGCCTGCAGCAGCTGGGCCAGGTGGCCCAGCACGAAGCCCGGCAGGGCATGCACGCGCAGCCGGCCCTTGGGCGAGGCGGCCGAGCCGCGCATCTGGTCGACCACCTCGTGGGTCCGGCCGACGATCTCGGCGCAATCGCGCAGGAAGGCCTGGCCGATCTCGGTCAGGCGCACGCTGCGCGTGTTGCGGTGGAACAGCGGCGAACCGACCAGTTCCTCGAGCTGCTGCACGCGGTCCGTGACGACCGAGCGCGCGACGCGCAACTGGCGCGCCGCCTCGGCGAAGCTCTGCGTCTCGCCGACGCGCACGAAGGTCTCCAGGGCGAGAAAGCGGTCCACGGGTCCTTTCCGTCGCGGCGCGAGGCGCCGGCGGCGATCATAAACCGCCCCCCCCCCGGCGCGCCCGGCAGGATGCGCCGGTTCCGGGTACATTGGCCGCATCGCGAGCAGCGGGGGCGCAGATGGACCAGGCCGTCGAGCAGGAGATCCAGCGCATCTTCGGGGCGGCGCCGTTCATCCTCGGCCTGGGCTTGCGGCTGCAGTCCCTGGCGCCGGGCGAATGCCATACGGCGCTCGACGTGACCGAGCGCCATCTGCAGCAGGACGGCTACGTCCATGCCGGGGTCCAGGCGACGGTCGCCGACCACAGCGCCGGGGCGGCCGCGGCCACGCGGATCGGCGCCGGCCAGGCGGTGCTGACCGCCGAATTCAAGATCAACCTGCTACGCCCGGCGCGCGGCGCGCGGCTGTCGTGCCATGCGCGGGTGCTCAAGGCGGGCCGGACCCTGAGCGTGGTGGAGTCCGAGGTCTACTGCGGCGATGATGGCGCGGCCAGGCTGGTGGCCAAGGCGACGGTGACGATCGCCGTGGTCGCGCGCGCCGCGCCGGCCTGAGCCGGGCCGCGATCAGCCTGCGGCGTGCGGCCGCAGCGCGCCGCCGGCGCCGAGCTCGAAGACGCGCAGCGCGGGTGCCGCTCCGGGCCAATCGTGCGCCGCGACCAGCGCCCGTGCGGCGGCCGCGGCGTCGAGCGCGGCGGGCAGGCGGACGCTGCGCAGGTCGACCCGCCCGCGGCGCGCGCTCTCCGCCAGCACCGTCTCGCACAGGTCGATGCAGGCCGCCGCGAGGTCGCGCGGCACGTCGGCGGCGGCGCCGCGCAGCCCGCCCAGGGCGGCGTAGACCACGCGCGGCGGCACCGGCTGGTAGCGGCAGGCATCGAGCAGGGCCCGCGTGGTGTCGACGCTGCGCTGCCAGGCCAGTTCGAGGCCATCGAGGTCGTCGGCGACATTGACGGCGGCACTGCGCGCCGACAGGTGGAACACACTGTCGGTGGCCGCGCCCATGACCCGCGCCAGGAAGCGCGGCTGCTCGAATTCGCCGCGCACGTACTCGATGCGGTCGTCGACGAACAGGGCCGGCGGCTGGGTGCGGTCGACACCCAGGATGCGTACCACCGGTGCCATGGTGCCGTCGGTGCGCTGCAGCCCCGGCAGCGCGACGATGGCGCGCAGCAGCGCCTGGCCCAGATCCGAACCGGCGCCGGTGACGACGATCTGCATGCGCGCGTCCTGAGTCGAAAGGGGAACTAGGGCCTGTTAACACTAATGATCATTTTTCACCTATAATCTGGGCATGGAAATCACACAAGCCCAGTACGAGCAGATCGAAGACTGCCTTCCGCGGC
>Ga0209698_10005968_pt1 | contig 13028 bp, 5 predicted proteins | sample LitLauG_LLR_2012_FD_187203 | JGI IMG/M metagenome (GOLD analysis project Ga0209698, IMG submission 187203) | Freshwater sediment microbial communities from Pennsylvania, USA - Little Laurel Run_MetaG_LLR_2012 (SPAdes) (version 2) | ecosystem: Environmental > Aquatic > Freshwater > Creek >... | reverse complement strand
TGGTAGCGCTAACGGGAATCGAACCCGCTAACCGCCAGCTTGATTCAGTTCAGTTGAGTCTAAGTAGGTATGTTTTCAGTCCAGTTCATTTCGCCACCAGGGCGTTCAGGGCGTTACGAGTGGCTGGCGTGGTCTGTCGGTGGTCTGTCGGGCGCCTCGGAGGGGGAACTGCGCCGGGACCGTTGGCCCACGCCGGTCTGAGTGCGAACCACTCCCTGGGATCCGTCAGATTCAGTGCGCGGGCCAAATGGACCGCTCATCGCCAATACATCCGCCTGACGGATAAGCAACTCCGCATAAACGGGCTGATGGTTTGCCGCGGCGAGGAGACGTTCATGCCCGCGTATAGGCCCATTGGTCGAACCACCGAGGTCGCGGTTTGAAATCCGGAGCGCGCCGCCGCCTTGGGCTTTCGCCCGCCGCCTGGCGGCTAAATTCTCTGGCGGTTTCTCCGGGTTGTCCAACGGGCGTGCTTTCAAGCCCCGCTACATAACCCTGCAGTAAACCAATGGGTCGTTTTTCGACATACGGCTGGGGAGGCGGAAAGAACTTTTCAAAACTCTCCGCCCGTGTGGTTAACAGCGTGAGAAATTGCAATCGAACCGCCAGTCGTCGGCTAGCCGGACGTCTTCGACGTCCCCTAGCTCCGTGCATGTTGACCCTCGGAATCTATCCTTCGATCCTTGAGCCGCTGAGAAACAGGCCGCAAGTCCTTCGGGTCCAGGGATCGGGAAGTCGGCTGCCGGAAGGCTACACAGCCGATGAGTTCCCACCGCCGGTCGAAGCTCAAGTAACAAAACGGATGTCGACGGCCGGGTGCTTCGTTACACAGGCTAGATGGAAATCAAGGATGTGCTGATCCCTGCTGAGCAACTGACCAAACTCCAGAGATTCTATCACCAAGCTGCGGCGGACAAAAAGGCGAGGGTGGTGCTGAAGAAACTGTGATCGAATAATTACTGCACTGACGTAGTTGCCGGGGCACTGGTCTGTCCCGCGACCGTGATCGTGACCGGCACGTTGTCCGAGGGCACGACACCCTGCGGCACAGTGACAGTGACCTGGTACACACCGTTGTATCCAGGAGTCAGTGTGGCGCCCTGTACCGCAGCGTCCTGGCCTTCGATCATCACCGTTACCGGATTCTGCGTAGTCGATTGCGGCATGTCCGGCGTCACCGAGCCATCCTGTACTGGCGGACTCACTGCCCCCAGCCCTACGCAGTAGATCATCACCACATCCCCGGCGTGCGCCGGGTTCATCGGCCCTATCAGATTCCCATTGCCATCTGCCACCATCCCCTGCTGCCCGTTCGGCAATATCGCCGGCGCCGCCGCCGCCACATCCACATATACCGGCGGCGCATACGCCGTGCCCCATTGCAGTAATATCTGTTGATTCGTGTTCACGCTAGTCTCGATCGGCACTTCTGCATTCACCTGTCCACTACTGGCAAACATCAAAGGCAACGCCTGAAACGTTCCGTTCCCTCCGGCTGCCTGAGACCCGATCGCTACTGTTGTCCCCGCCAACACCGGCGGCAGCGTCCCGGAACTCACGGTTGACTGTCCTCCCGATAATTGCTGCCCATAGATCGAGATCAGTTCCCCTGGCGCCACAACCACCGGACCTCCAGTCGCCGAACTGGCCAGGCCCACCACCCCATTGCTCGCCACCATCGGCACCGGCATCATCGCCGCCAGCCCGCCGTTGATCTGGCTCTGCCCTTGGACCGTAGCCGCATTCTGCGCCAGCATCGTCAGCGTTACGGCCGCCGCCGTCTGCCCCACCGGCCATGTCCCGTCCCACATCCCGTTGCCGACCGATTGCAGCTTCACCGGTGCATCCCCGTTCGTGAATTGCACAAAGACCGTCCCCTCCACCTGCGGCGCCCCGCAGTTGTCCACCACCTGCGCTTCCAATCCCTGCGGGTATCCTGCTGGCACGCTGAACCCCGGCCCTAGTGTAAGCAGCGACGGCATCAACTGCGTCGAAGTGCATGGCCCATTGGAATCGGCCGGTCGAACCTCCTGCTCATGGCTCGTTCCGCCGCCCGCCCCTGTTGTCACAACGAACTGGATCGCCACCGTGCTCACCCGCCCGTCGGAAAACTGCAGCGTCAACGTGCCCTGGTACGTGCCGGGAGCCAGGTTATTCACAAATGGCTGCACCACCACTTGAACCGGCTGGTTCGCCGGAATCGTTGCGTCCCCTGGCAGTGTCACCAGCCAATTGCCTCCGTTTACCGTCACGATTCCCGACCGGAAGCTCTTGTTAGTTCCCGTCGGATCAAATACCTGCACGGTCTGCGATCCAGGCGAGGAGTTTCCCGCCGTCCCTGTAAACACTAGCGAGTTCGGCTGCACCACCGGCGCGACCTCCATCCCCGCCGATAGAACCTGCAACACCACAACGACTGCTTGTGGTGTGTTCGCCGCTCCGGAAGAAGTGATGGTCACCAGCCCGTAATAGACGCCCGGCCCCAGGCCGCTCGGATTCACGCTCACGTTCACGACGGGCGCTGTGCTCGATGCTGCCGCATTGCTCACGCCGCTATTCGGAGTCGCTACCAGCCAGTTGTTCACGCCGCCCAACACCGAAGTCTGTGCCGTCCAGTTGAGTGTGCCAGACCCCAAGTTCAACACGCTGAACGTCTGCGGGGGAACCGCGCCGCCATTCTGCACGGCAGTAAACGTCAGCCCCGTTTGCGACAGCAGCAGGATCAAGGGATTGGTGCTGATGGTCATCACCACCGCAACGCTTGATGAGCCTGCGGCCGAAGTGATCGTAACCGTGCCGATATAGGTGCCCGGAGGAAGCTGGCTAGGATCAGCCTTCACGCTGAGAACCGCCGGATTGGCTGGGGTCGCCGTCGCTCTGGTGGGCGTCACGCTGAGCCAACTCGCAGATTGGCCCGAATTCTCGAAAACTGCGACACTGAAGGACACTGAGCCCCCGCCTGTGTTGGATGCTGTTACGGTTTGCATCCGCGCCGCCGACGTACTGGAATAGGTGAAGGACAGGTGGTTATGGTCCACCGTCAGATTCGCCGGAATCGCTGTACCTACAATGAACTGCACGTTCACGGTACTTACCGACGGGTTGGCGTTGGGCACGCTCAACGTGAAGGTAGCCGAATAATTTCCGGGAGCCAGGTTGGATGGATCGGCCGTAACCGTGATGAGGCCTGGCGTATTGCCACTTTGCGGTGTCACCGAAAGCCACGAGTTTCCTGCACCGATCTGGACCGTATAGGTCATTCCTGGGACCGCAATCGAGTTCGCAGCGCCGGTGGCCGCGAAAACTGTAACGGTCCCAGTCACCGGTTTGCCGCCGCTGGATCCTACAAGGTTGAGCGAAGTCGTCGAAAGCTGCAGCGCTGGCCGTTGCGCCAGGACTTCACGAATTCGGTCATTGCCATAATCTGCGATGTAAAGGTTGCCCGCACCGTCCACGGCGATTCCCGAAGAAAAGGGGAGGGAGAGGGAGGCACTCGTGGCCGGACCCCCATCTCCGGAAAAACCCGCGGTGCCACTACCCGCGACAGTGGTGATGATCCCGCTCGACACCTTTCGAACGCGGTTGTTGAGACTATCGGCAATGTAGAGGTCGCCCTTTGCATCCACAGCAAGTCCGCTCGGAAAATTGAGTGAGGCGTTCGTGGCCGGACCGTCATCGCCGGAAAAACCTTCGGTGCCATTACCCGCGACAGTGGTGATGATCCCGTTCGACACCTTTCGAACGCGGTCGTTCTGCAGATCAGCAATGTAAAGATTGCCCGCAGCGTCTACAGCAATGTCGGCAGGCTCGGCGAGGGAGGCATCCGTGGCAGGGCCCCCATCGCCAGAGAAGCCAAAAGAGCCATTGCCTGCAATTGTTGTGATGGTTCCGCCCGATACCTTGCGAATGCGGAAGTTCTCCCAATCCGCAATGTAGAGGTTGCCCGCAGCGTCCACAGCGACTGCTGAAGGGTTGAAGAGCGATGCACTCGTTGCGGGGCCCCCATCGCCGGAGAAACCCGTGAAGCCATTGCCGGCCACGGTCGTGATGATTCCACCAGAGACTTTGTGAATGCGGCTGGTAGCAGCCTCGACGATGTAGAGGTTGCCCGCCGCGTCCACACCTATTCCGCTGAGATCGAAGAACGAGGCTCTAGTGGCCGGGACTCCATCGCCAGAGAAGCCGTAAGTCCCATTACCTGCCACGGTGGTGATGATTCCACCTGAAACCTTACGTACACGTTTGTTGACGGAATCACTGATGTAGAGGCTGCCATTCGAATCGACAGCGACTCCCCAAGGCTGGTAGAGTGAGGCGTCTGTGGCAGCCCCTCCGTCGCCGGAAAACCTGAACCCTCCGTTGCCTGCAATAGTCGTGATGATCCCACCTGACACCTTGCGTACCCGGTTGTTCAAACTATCGGCAATGTAGACGTTGCTCGCCAGGTCCACAGCAAGTCCACCAGCCACGAGGGAGGCGCTCGTGGCCGGGCCCTCATCGCCTGAGAACCCCGCTTCGGTCGTGATGATCCCGCCCGATACTTTCCGAATGCGGTTGTTGCGAAGGTCATTAATGTAGAGGTTGCCCGCGGCGTCCACGGCCACGGCAAAAGGCACGTTGAGCGCGGCGTTCGTAGCCGCACCCCCATCGCCCGAGAACCCCTGGAGACCATTACCCGCTACGGTCGTGATGATTCCCCCGGACACCTTGCGTACCCGGTTGTTGCGGGCGTCAGCAATAAAAAGGTTGCCCGCTGTGTCCACAGCGACTCCCTCGGGCTCGTCGAGCGCGGCGTCCGTGGCCAAGCCCCCGTCTCCGGAGAACCCAAATGTGCCATTCCCTGCCACCGTGGTGATGATTCCACCTGAAACTTGGCGCACGCGCTGCTCGTTGGTATCAACAATGTACAGGTTACCTGTCCCGTCCACTGCGATTTCGGTGGGGAAGAAGAGCGAGGCGTTCGTGGCGGGGCCTCCATCGCCCCCGAAGGCCAAGAGACCATTGCCAGCCACCGTGGCGATGATTCCGCCCGCCACCTTGCGTACCCGGTTGTTGAGGGAATCGCTAATGTAGAGGTTGCCGTTCGAATCGACGGCAATTCCCGAAGGCTGGTTGAGTGAGGCGGCCGTGGCCGGGCCGCCATCGCCGGAATAGCCTTTAATCCCGTTCCCCGCAACCACCGTTAACATCCCGCTTGGCGCAATACGGAACACCATATTGCTAGGGCCATCGGAAACGTACAAGTTACCACTCCCGTCTACCGCGACCCCTTGAATTGCACCTAACGGCGCGTTCAGCGCTGGTCGGGGAGTAACTGGAAAATGCCAATCGGTCCCCACGACTGTGGTGATGATTCCTTGCGACAATCCGCTGGCTACCGACCCCAACAGTAGCAACGTGAGTCGCAGCCAACCGATCATGTGGCAGCGCATATCAGCATTTCCCTTACTGCACAGATGTAGGCGCTTGCGAACTGGTCTGGCCCGCCACTGTGATCGTGACTGGCACGTTATCTCCAGGCGTGACCTCTTCCTGCACAGCCACGGCGACTTGGTACACGCCGTAGAGTCCGGGAGTCAATGTGGCAGATTGCACCGAGGCATTCTGCCCTCCGATCGTCACTGTCGCTGGATTCTGCGTAGTCGATGGCGGCGCGTCGGGCGTCACCGAGCCATCCTGTACTGGCGGACTCACTGCCTAGCCCTACGCAGTAGATCAATGTCCCCAGCATGCGCCGGGTTGATCGGCCGTATCAGGGTCCGCTGGCATCTGCCACCATCGCCTTCTGCCCGTTCGCAAGATGGCCGGCCCGCCGCCGCCACATCCACATACAACGGCGGCGGAGACGCCGTGCCCCACTGCAGCAAGATCTGCTGATTCGTGTTTATACTCGTCTCAATCGGCACTTCTGCATTCACCTGACCGCTGCAGCGGCAACGCGTGCCCAGGTTCCGTTGCCCCTCTGAGATCCGATCGCCACCATTGTCCCACCCAGCACGGCCGGCAGCATCCCGGCTTCGCCGCTAACCGCCTGCCTCTCCGGTCCGTTAACTACATAATCACTGTTTCTTCAATACCACCCTGCCCTTTTCGTCGGCCGCAACTTGGCGATAGAAGCTCTTGAGTTGGGACAGTTGCCCGGAGGGGATCAGCACCTCGTTGATTTCCATCCGGCGACTATAATGGATCGCCCTGCCAACGGCCTCGGTCTTGCTGCTGTAGCGGACCGCTCCTACGCGAGCTTCGACCGGTGGCGGCAACTCATCAACTGCGTAGCCTTCCGGCAGCGTGATCTCGATAATCTCAGTGCGCAGCGTGGGGGCCCGGAACGCCACTGGTTGTTTGCGGTCGCCACGTTCCATAACGTCATCGGCCCATTCACCCAGGGCCCTTGGCCGAAGCAGAAGCAAACCTCCCGCTGACGTGGCGTACCTCGCCAGCCGGAAAGCGTATTTCAATTCAGAGTCTGCGTTCGGCTTGTCCACGGCGATTACGGACACATCCTCTAGTTCGACGCCAGTGGTCACGCGTCCGAAGGAGTCCTGAATGGCTTTCTTCCGTCCAGACTCGGAGCTATTCAGCCAAACACCTCGAAAATCCGCGGCGGGATCTCCGCTGCGAGTCTCGTGCACTTCACCGTGCAGGTCGCCGCTGGCCGTTAATTCGAGCGTGGCGGTTCGGCGGACCGTGTTCACAGATATTGACGACAGAGGTAGATCCACCAACTCGCCGCTGGAGTTCTCGACCAAAAGACCACTGTTGGCCTGCAGATCGGAAGGCAGATAGCCAAGTTGCACGTAGGGATCCGTTGGGTCGAAGAAGAGTAGCGACCCCAGTCTGGGCTGTGTAGTAGTGCTGCTGTACTTCGCCTCGCCGGGCGTGTCCGCAGGGATGTGGATTGCCAGGATAGCATGGTTGAATACGAGCGGAGAAGGAAACTCAGAACGGATTACTCCTCGGCGCGAATTCGTCAGCACGTAAAACGATTCCACTCCGATTTCACGGAGCATCGTACTCAGCAATGTCGCCTTGTCTTTGCAGTCTCCGTAGCGGTTCTTCAAGACCTCCTGAGCCGGATGTGGCTGGTAACCACCGATGCCGATCTCGACGGCAACGTAGCGCACCTCTTGCTGGACAAAAGACGCTAACGCCTGAATTTTGGCGAGCGTATCCGAACTGGTGGCGGTGAGCTCTGCAACCCTCTGCCGTAGTTCGGCCGTAGGTTGACGCCGATCGGCCGCCAGTTGCGCATACCATTGGCCCACCTCGCTCCAGGACTTGAAGCTGCCACCTCCTTTCGGGGAAATATATCTCAGGAACAATTGCCCCGCTACCGCTTGCCAGGGCGGCATAGCTGGCTCAATCTTGACTGCGGGAATCTCTTTCAATTCCCAGACCTTATGGTTGGCAGCATCGGATTGAGGAGACGCCGCGGCATGGTTCGCCCAAAATTCTCCGTATTCCCAACCCGGCGGCAGGTGAAGGTCAAAGCGAGCCTGGAGGACAGGCACCTCCTGTTGGAATAGCCACTCATCCTGGAGAATCGAAGGGCGGCGATGCTGCTCGTATTCGTACCCAACCACCGCGCCGGCCTCTGCGCCAGGGATCCTGAGCACCTTCTGTCTGGCGTCCTCGTAGAGGTTATCGTTGAACAGAATCGAATCGACGGACTCCTTCTCGCCCACTTCGTATGCGCCGCCGGCGGCGGGGATGGACCAGCCCTTCACGAAGGTGATACGCGTTTCTGAATCGAAGTAGATCCGAACCACTCCGTACGCCCGTCCCTCGGGCCGGAGGATTCTGAAGGCACGACGGTAAACAGTCGTGACTTCGCCGTTGCCCTTCACCGTGGCGATCTGCTCGTTACGGAGCATGACCGCTGCCGGCGCGTCCGGATACTGAGGAATCGGCTCACGGTAAGCGGCCTGCAGCCAGTCAGGCGGCGCGCCGATCGCGCGCAGTGCGCCCATACAAAGCAGCGCAATCAGTAGCTCATTGCGGCGTCTTCGCATCCTGTGCCCCCGTGCTTTCCAGGACCACTTGGCCCTCATCGCCCTGCCTCGCTAGGTTGAAGTTGAAGCGGATAGCCGCATAGTAGCTGGCCGGCAGATATACCGCTTCGACCGAGAACTGACGTTCAGAGTGGAGCGTCCGCTCCGTGTTCTCCACAGCCATTACGTAGTTTCCGAGAATTGTGCGGTTCTCCTGTTTTCCCGGCACGCTTCTCACGCGGTATCCGGCCGGCAATTTCCACAATACGTCATCCACCTCCCGATAGGGATGCGCGAAGTAGATGTCGTGCACCCTCGTGGGGCTTTGAAAGCTTCTCGCCGTACTCTCAAAGAAACCGGCGCGCAACAACAGCCGGCGCCCCGTCGCTTCGGCAAAGTCCGGTACTTTCACATCGAAGGTTGCGCGAAGGGGCTGGTCTGCTTGCTCCCAGTTGACTGGGCCTTGCAGTTGGGCGGCCGCGGTTGCCGGCAGCCACGCCTTCACCTCCTGCTCCAGCGCTTTCTTGCGCCCGGCTTCATCCATGTTGGCTGCGGCAATTCGTCTTTCTAGAGCCTCCTGCCCCACAAAGCTCACCGCTAGAGAGCCCTGAACCGCGCCGTCAGAGTCCAGTTGAAGGACGACCCTACGCTCGAGCACAGCGGTGTTGCTAGTGGGCCTGGGTGTGGTCACAATGGAGGTGAATTCCCCGCTACTGGTCTGGAACGGAAAAGGCCCCTCCTTAAGGAGGATGCCGGAGGTAGCTGTTTCTGCCCAGGGAAGCAGGCCAAAGGGGCAATATCGCGTCGCGGGATCGAGGAAGTAGTCTTTGCTTGCAGCCCGGACCCACACAACATTTGCGTTCAATTGGCTGACGGTCGGGTTTTCCGCAGTAAACAGAGTTCTGTCGCGCGAGCTGACCCTGACGGGCGCAGATTCGAATCCGGCCGCGCGAGCCAGCGCGACCATAACAAGGTTGATCTCGCTGCCGTAGGCGTACTGGTGCTTCAGCACATCCTCGACGCTCTTGTTTTCCTTTAGATTCTCGCGTTTTGCCTCCTGCTCCGTCTTGGCTGGCTCAAAGGCCAGATAACGAATCTTCTGCGCCCTCTCGTAGAGCTTCCGCAGCTGTGTTTCGGGAGGATCAGCGGCCGACACGATACTGGCGACTACAGGCTTAAGCTTTTTGGGATCCCCCAGGAAGGGAGCCAACAACTTGCCTTCTCTACCGGCGACGCTTCCCCAATATGTGGTGTATAGGGGCCCAAGCAAATAGTAAAAACTTACGCGACTCTTTAGCCAGTTCTCCGGTGGCATGAGTTCTTCCGTCTGAAAAGCCGGAACATTCTCCATCTCCAGCATCGTCGAGCCGTCCGCTTGCCTGTTAGGCGGTGGAGTTCCGCGTGGCGCGCTCAAAATCCACTGCAGGGTGACTTTTGGAAACGGGTGTACCGAAAACCGGGCTCGTCGCGTGAAGAGCTCTTCCTGCACGAGCCATGTCGCGGACGGCTCTACAAGCGTATCCGAGAAGGTGTAGTCCTGCGGATTCACGAGCACATCTGAAGCCTTTTCAAGCGCATGTATTGTGTAGGAGTATTCGAGGATGCTGCCTTTCCGCACTTCAGGCAGACTGAAAGCCTTCTCCTGAACTCTTGTCTTCCGAGTCTTGACTACCGTGCGGTCAAAAATCTGGCCCTGGAAGTTCACCGCCGTACCATCAGGATTAGTCGTCCGTGCCTGGATATTTTCAATTCTGGAAAGACGCTCGATATAGGGAATCTCAACATCGCCGTATTTCTTCCCCTCGTCAGTGAGGACCTTAATGCGGCGATATTGTGTCTCTAATCCCTTCACGTCGTCGGTGTTCACTTCGCGGTAAAGAATAATCGCAGCAGCACCCGGATTACTGGGATCGCTGTTCATCGTCAGTTCTTCTTTCGAGATCGCCGGCCATTCAGCAGCTTGAACTTGCAGACGCGTTCCGAAAGCAATAATGTTGAGCAGGAATATCAGGGCCCTAGGCCGTTTCACTTTCCGCACCTCCTTTAGCGACGGCCGATTCGCTCCCGCCGTAACCGGCACAAGAATCAGCAGCGCGAGATTACGAATACGGTTGGTCCTTCCGTCTCATGATCAATAGCGTAGAGGGCCGGCAAAACGTGCAAAAGTTGTGATGATTTCTTGCGAATTGCGCCCGCAGCAGACCCGAGCAGCAGTAAACGCGAGCCTCAGCAAGCCCATGTTTTGATTGGACATACCCTACCGCAGGGAGGTAGTTACCTGCGAGCTGGTCTGGCCCGCGACCGCCACCGTAACCGCTACTTGGTCTCCGGGCGTGACTCCCTCCGGCACAGTGACAGCGACCTGGTACACACCGTTGTATCCAGGAGTCAGTGTGGCACTCTGCACCGCAGCGTTCTGCCCGCCGATCATCACTGTTACCGGATTCTGCGTGCTCGACGGCGGCGTGTCCGGCGTCACCGCCCCGTCCCCTACCGGCGGATTCACCGCCCCCAGGCCGACGCAGTAGATCACCACCACATCCCCAGCATGCGCCGGGTTCGCCGGCCCTATCGGGTTCCCACTGGCATCTGCCACCATCCCCTGCTGCCCGTTCGGCAATATCCCAGGCGCCGCCGCCGCCACATCCACATACACCGGCGGCGCATACGCCGTGCCCCATTGCAGTAATATCTGTTGATTCGTGTTCACGCTAGTCTCGATCGGCACTTCCGCATTCACTTGACCGCTGCTGGCGAACAGCAGCGGCAGCGGCTGAAACGTTCCATTTCCCCCGCCCGTTTGAGATCCAATCGCTACTGTTGTCCCCGCTAACACCGGCGGCAGCGTCCCGGAACTCACGGTTGACTGTCCCCCCGATAATTGCTGCCCATAGATCGAGATCAGTTCCCCTGGCGCCACAACCACCGGACCTCCAGCCGCTGAACTGGCCAGGCCCACCACCCCATTGCTCGCCACCATCGGCACCGGCATCATCGCCGCCAGTCCTCCGTTGATCTGGCTCTGCCCTTGGACCGTAGCCGCATTCTGCGCCAGCATCGTCAGCGTTACGGCCGTCGCCGTCTGCCCCACCGGCCACGTTCCGTCCCACATACCGTTGCCGACCGATTGCAGCTTCACCGGTGCATCCCCGTTCGTGAATTGCACAAAGACCGTCCCATCCACCTGCGGCGCCCCGCAGTTGTCCACCACTTGCGCTTCCAGACCCTGCGGATATCCCGCCGGTACGCTGAATCCCGGACCCAGCGTCAGCAGTGACGGCAGCAACTGCGTCGCAGCGCATGGCCCACTGGAATCGGCCGGTCGAAGCCCGCGCTCATGGCTCGTCACGCCGCTCGCCCCTGCTGTTACAACGAACTGGATTGCCACCGTGCTCACCCGCCCGTCGGAAAACTGCAGCGTCAACATGCCCTGATACGCCCCCGGAGCCAGGTTATTCACTAACGGCTGCACTACGACCTGCACCGGCTGGTTCGCCGGAATGGTTGCATCCCCTGGCAGCGTCACCAGCCAGTTCCCTCCATTCATGGTCGCGATTCCCGAGCGGAAGCTCTTGTTGGTTCCCGTCGGATCGTACACCTGCACATTTTGCGATCCCGGCGAGGAATTTCCCGCTGGTCCTGTGAATACCAGCGAGTTCGGCTGCACCACCGGCGCTACATCCGTCCCTGGCGCCAGAACCTGCAACACCACAACTACTCCTTGCGGTGTGTTTGCCGCTCCGGTAGAAGTTATGGTCACCAGCCCGTAGTAGACTCCCTGCCCCAAGCCGCTCGGATCCACCCTGACATTCACCACGGGCGCTGTACTCGAGGCCGCCGCATTGCTGACGCCGCTGTTCGGGGTTGCGATGAGCCAGTTGTTCACGCCGCCCAGAACCGAAGTCCGTGCGGTCCAGTTTAGCGTCCCGGACCCCAGATTCAACACGCTGAACGTCTGCGGCGGAACCAATCCGCCATTCTGCACAGCGGTAAACGTCAGTCCAGTCTGAGACAGCAGCAGGATCAAGGGGTTCGTGCTGATGGTCATCACCACCGAGACCGCCGCCACACCGGCGGCCGACGTGATCGTAACAGTGCCAGTATAGGCGCCCGGCGGAAGCTGGCTGGGATCGGCCTGAACGCTGAGCACTGCCGGACTGGCCGGCGTCGCGGTTCCGTTAGCCGGTGTTACGCTGAGCCAATTCGCGGATTGACCGGAAATGAGCGTAACCGAGGCGCTGAAGGGGAGTGAGCCCCCGCCCGTGTTGGATACAGATACGGTTTGCGTCCGCGCCGCGGACGTATTCGAGTAAGTGAAGGACAGATAGTTATGATCCACGGCCAGACTCGCCGGAATCGACGCATCCACAGCGAACTGCACGTTCACAGTGCTCACCGAAGGGTTCGCACTTGGCACGCTCAAAGTGATTATCGCGGAATAATTCCCAGGAGCTAGGCTGGAGGGATCTGCTGTAACCGTGATTAGGCCCGGCGTGTTGCCGCTTAGCGGCGCCACCGAAAGCCACGAGTTCCCAGCACTTACCTGGTCTGTATAGGCCATCCCTGGGACGGCAATCGAGTTCGCGGTGCCGGTGGCCGCGGAAACTGTAACGCTTGCGGTCACCGGCTTGCCACCGCTTAATCCTGCAAGGCTGAGCGAAGGCACCGAAATCTGCAGCGCAGGCGGCTGCACCAGAACCTCTCGAATGCGGTCATTGTAGTAGTCGGCAATGTAGAGGTTGCCCACCGAATCCACAGCGACACTCGAAGGAAAGTTAAGCGATGCGCTTGTGGCCGGGCCCCCATCACCGGAGAAACCCGCGTTGCCGTTGCCCGCTACGGTCGTGATGATTCCGCCCGACACTTTCCGAATGCAATTGTTGCCCGAGGCGATGTAAAGGTTGCCCACGCCGTCCACCGCAAGTCCAGTAGGAACGGCGAGCGATGCGCTCGTGGCTGGGACTCCATTGACCGAGCACCCCGCCCCACCACCGCCCGCGACGGTCGTGATGATTCCTCCCGACACTTCCCGAATGC
>Ga0209698_10005965_pt1 | contig 13031 bp, 10 predicted proteins | sample LitLauG_LLR_2012_FD_187203 | JGI IMG/M metagenome (GOLD analysis project Ga0209698, IMG submission 187203) | Freshwater sediment microbial communities from Pennsylvania, USA - Little Laurel Run_MetaG_LLR_2012 (SPAdes) (version 2) | ecosystem: Environmental > Aquatic > Freshwater > Creek >... | reverse complement strand
CCGGGCCAGGTGCGCAGCGTCAACGGCCAGCGCATCGTCTCCTACGGCACGTCGAGCTACGGCTACGACATCCGCTGCGCCGCGGAATTCAAGATCTTCACCAATATCAACAGCACCATCGTCGATCCGAAGGCCTTCGACCCGGGCTCCTTCGTCGACTTTCGCGGCGACGTCTGCATCATTCCGCCCAATTCCTTCGCCCTGGCCCGCACCGTCGAGTTCTTCCGCATCCCGCGCAGCGTGCTGACGATCTGCCTGGGCAAGAGCACGTACGCGCGCTGCGGCATCATCGTCAACGTGACGCCGCTCGAACCCGAATGGGAGGGCCACGTCACGCTGGAATTCTCCAACACCACGCCGCTGCCGGCCAAGATCTACGCCAACGAAGGCTGCGCGCAGGTGATCTTCATCGAATCCGACGAGGTCTGCGAGACTTCGTACCGCGACCGCGGTGGCAAGTACCAGGGGCAAACCGGCGTCACGCTGCCGCGCACCTGAGGCCCGGCGCCGCGACGCGGGACGGCCGGCGCGGCAAGGGTCGCCCGCACCCTGGTGTATGCTGCGGCCACGCCCGTGACCGCGACGTGGGAGAGAGCCGGTCGCCGGCGCATGCGCCTTCCTGGCCATGCGCCGCCGTCCAGCCGCCGAAGGCGCAACGCCCGTAATCGCTCAGGTCAAGGAACCGCGTCGCGCGGGCGTCTCTGGAGAGACCGGACGGCAGGTCCGGCGCCGAAGGTGCATGAGGTGCGGGTGCAGCGCGCAGGCCAGGGGCCGTTTCGGGCCGGGCCGGCGCAGGGCTGCATCGGCCTCCGAACTCTCAGGCAAAAGGACAGAGGGGCGCGCACCCGGCGAGCGGTGCGTGGACCCTGTTCCGGAACTTGCCGATGCCCAAGCAAACGCCCCTGTACGAGCTGCACCGCCGCGGCGCTGCCCGCATGGTCGATTTCGGCGGCTGGGAGATGCCGCTGCATTACGGCTCGCAGCTCGAAGAGCACCTGGCGGTGCGCGCGGCCAGCGGCGTGTTCGACGTCTCGCACATGCGCGTGCTCGATCTGGCCGGCGCCGATGTGCTGCCCTTCCTGCGTCACCTCCTGGCCAACGACTGCACGCGCCTGGAGCCCGGCCGTGCGCTGTACAGCTGCATGCTGCAGGCCGACGGCGGCGTGCTCGATGACCTCATCGTCTACCGGCTGGGCGACGCCGCGCCGGCGCCCTATCGCATCGTCGTCAATGCCGCCACCGCCGACGATGACATCGCCTGGATGCAGCGGGTCATCGCCGGGCGCGCCGGCGCGGTCCAGCTGCGGCCGCGCCCCGACCTCGCGCTGCTCGCCGTGCAGGGACCGCAGGCCCGCGTGCGTCTGGCCCAGGCCGCGCCGCATCTCGCCGGCGCGGTGGGGGCGCTGCGGGTGTTCGGCGTCGCGCCGGTTGCCGACGGCATGGTCGCGCGCACCGGCTATACCGGCGAGGACGGCTGCGAAATCGCGCTGCCCGCCGCCGAGGCGGCCGGGCTGTGGGCCGCCCTGCTGGAGGCCGGCGTGCGGCCCTGCGGCCTGGGCGCGCGCGACACCCTGCGCCTGGAAGCCGGCCTGAACCTCTATGGCCAGGACATGGACCGCGGCGTCACGCCGCTCGAATCGGGACTGGCCTGGACCGTCGACCTGCGCGAGGCCCGCGACTTCATCGGCCGCGCGGCGCTCGAGGCGCAGGCCGCCGCACCCGGCCTGCGCCAGTTGCTCGGCCTGAAGCTGCGCGACCGCGGGGTGCTGCGCGCGCACCAGGAGGTCGCCACGGCGCACGGTGCCGGACAGACGACCAGCGGCAGCTACGCGCCGACCCTGGGCGGCTCGATCGCGCTGGCGCGCCTGCCCGCCGGTGTCAAGCCGGGCGACGAGGTCCAGGTCGACCTGCGCGGCCGCGCCGCCGCGGCCGTGGTCTGCCGGCCGCCCTTCGTGCGCCACGGCAAGGTGCTGGTCTAGTGCCGTCGCCGGCTCGCGCCGCGCCGCGGTCCGCGGCCTGCGCCGCAGCGCCCCACGGCCGCGCCGCTGCACCCCTTTCCAACCCGCGGCCCGCGCCGGGCCAAACGCCGAGGAGTTCGCCATGGATCTTCCGTCCGACCTGCGTTACGCGCCATCGCACGAGTGGCTGCGTGTCGAGCCCGCCGGCAGCGTGCTCGTCGGCATCACCGACTTCGCGCAGAACGCGCTGGGCGACCTGGTGTATGTCGAATTGCCCGAGGTCGGCCGGCAGGTTGCCGCCGAGGCCGTGATCGCCGTGATCGAATCGGTCAAGGCGGCCTCGGACATCTACGCGCCGCTGGCCGGCCGCGTCGTCGCGGTGAACGACGCGTTGCGCGACGAGCCCGATCGCATCAACCGCGAACCCTACGCCGCCTGGCTGTTCCGCCTGCAGCCCGAGCAGCCGGCCGACGTCGGCCGGCTGCTGGACGCCGCGGCCTACCAGGCGCTGATCGATACGGAGAAATGATGGACCGGACCGCCCCCCGCGCCGCTCCGGCCACGCCGCCGCTGGCCGCGCTCGAGGCGCACGACGCATTCGTCGCGCGCCACATCGGACCCTCGGCCGGCGAGATCGAGGCGATGCTGGGCGAGCTCGGCTACGCCAGCCTCGACGAGCTGAGCGCCGCCATCGTCCCCGAGTCGATCCGCCTGGAAGAGCCGCTGCGCCTGGAAGCGCCGGTCGGCGAGGTCCAGGCGCTCGAGCGCATCGGCGCGCTCGCCGGCCGCAACCGGGTGCTGCGCAGCTTCATCGGCACGGGCTACCACGGCACCCACCTGCCGCCGGTCATCGCTCGCAATCTGCTCGAGAATCCGGCCTGGTACACCGCGTACACGCCTTACCAGGCCGAGATCTCGCAGGGCCGCCTCGAGGCCGTCCTGAATTTCCAGACCCTGATCGCCGAGCTCACCGGCTTGCCGATCGCCAATGCCTCGCTGCTCGACGAGGCCACCGCGGCGGCCGAGGCGATGATGCTGGCGCGCCGCGCCAGCCGCGTCGGCGCCGCGCGCTTCCTGGTTTCGCCCGACTGCCATCCGCAGACCCTTTCGGTGCTGCGCACGCGCGCCGAGCCGCTGGGCATCGAGATCGTCGAGCACGACGCGGCGCGGGCCGACGGGGAGTTCTTCGGCGTGCTGCTGCAGTACCCGGCCTCGACCGGCGCCGTCGTCGACCACGGGCCGACGGTGCAGCGCTGGCAGGCCGCCGGGGCGGTGGTCGCGGTGGCCGCCGATCCGCTGGCGCTCACGGTGCTCGTGCCGCCGGGCCGCTGGGGCGCCGACATCGTCGTCGGCAGCGCGCAGCGCTTCGGCGTTCCGATGGGCTACGGCGGTCCGCACGCCGGTTTCCTGGCCTGCCGCGACGCGTTCAAGCGTTCGCTCCCCGGACGGCTGGTCGGCATCTCGGTCGACGCCCAGGGCCAGCCGGCACTGCGCCTGGCGCTGCAGACCCGTGAACAGCATATCCGCCGCGAGAAGGCGACCTCGAACATCTGTACCGCCCAGGTCCTGCTCGCGGTGATCGCCGCGATGTACGCGATCTATCACGGCCCGGAAGGCCTGCGCCGCATCGCGCTGCGCGTCCATCGCCTGGCCGCCGTGCTGGCGGCGGGCCTGCGCGGCGCCGGCCTGACGGTCGGCGACCGCTTCTTCGATACCCTGCGGGTCGAGGTGGCCGACGCGCCGGCGGTGCACGCCGCGGCACGCGCCGCCGGCATCAACCTGCGTGAGCTGGGCCCGGCGGCCGTCGGCATTGCCCTGGACGAGACCGCGACGCGCGACGACGTGCGCGCGCTGTGGCGCGTGCTGGGCGTGGCGGCCGACTTCGACGCGCTCGAGGCGGTGACGCCCGACGCGCTGCCCGCGGCACTGCGCCGCGATGCCGATTTTTTGGCGCAGGCCGTGTTCCACCGCCACCGCTCCGAGACCGCGATGCTGCGCTACCTGCGCGAGCTGGCCGACCGCGACCTCGCGCTCGACCGCACCATGATTCCGCTGGGCTCGTGCACCATGAAGCTCAACGCCACCGCCGAGATGATCCCGGTCGGCTGGCCGCAGTTTGCCGCGCTCCATCCGCACGTTCCACCCGACCAGGCCGAAGGCTATCGGGCGCTCGTCGCCGGGCTCGAATCGATGCTCGCCGAGTGCACCGGCTACGACCGGGTCAGCCTGCAGCCCAATTCCGGTGCCCAGGGCGAGCTCGCCGGCCTGCTGGCGATCCGCGCCTACCATCGCGCCCGCGGCGCGGCGCAGCGCGACGTCTGCCTGATCCCCGAGAGCGCCCATGGCACCAATCCGGCTTCGGCGGCGCTCGCCGGCATGCGCGTCGTCGTGGTGGCCTGCGACGCGCAGGGCAACATCGATGTGGCCGACCTCGAGGCCAAGGCACAGGCCCACGCCGACCGGCTGGCCGCCCTGATGGTGACCTACCCGTCGACCCACGGCGTGTTCGAGGAATCGATCCGCTCGATCTGCGCCACCGTGCATCGCCACGGCGGCCAGGTCTACACCGACGGCGCCAACCTCAACGCCCTGGTCGGCCTGGCCAAGCCCGGCCGCTTCGGCAGCGACGTCTCGCACCTGAACCTGCACAAGACCTTCTGCATCCCGCATGGCGGCGGCGGTCCCGGCGTCGGCCCGGTGGCGGTCAAGGCGCACCTGGCGCCGTACCTGCCGGCGGCGTTCGACGGCAGCGGACGGGCCGGCATGGTCAGCGCCGCCAGCCATGGCTCGGCATCGATCCTGCCGATCTCCTGGATGTACCTGACCATGATGGGTGCGGCAGGATTGCGCCGCGCCACCCAGGTCGCGCTGCTCAACGCCAACTACCTGGCGCACCGCCTGGCGCCGCACTATCCGGTGCTGTACAGCGGGCGCGGCGGGCTCGTGGCCCACGAGTGCATCCTCGATCTGCGGCCGCTCAAGGAGCGCAGCGGCATCAGCGCCGAGGACGTCGCCAAGCGTCTCATGGACTACGGCTTCCACGCCCCGACGCTGTCCTTCCCGGTGCCCGGCACGCTGATGGTCGAACCGACCGAATCCGAGTCGCGCACCGAGCTCGACCGCTTTGTCGACGCCATGGTGCGGATCCGCGCCGAGATCGAGGCGGTGGCCACCGGGGCGCTTGACCGGGACGACAATCCGCTGCGCCACGCGCCGCATACCGCGGCCATGGTGTGCGCCGATCACTGGCCGCACGGCTATCCGCGCGAGCAGGCCGCGTTCCCGACGCCGGCGCTGCGCCGCGCCAAGTACTGGCCGCCGGTGGCCCGGGTCGACAACGTCTACGGCGATCGCAACCTCGTCTGCGCCTGCGCGCCGACCCGCGATTGGGCCGACCCGCCAACTGCAGTAAGCTAGACCTCCGCCAGGCGCGACCGTCCCCGCAAGGGCCGCTCACCCGCAAGGTTTCCTCTGCCGCGTGCGGCAGGGGGCCGCGGTGAGGGCCGGCGCGCCGGCAACGTCCCAACCAGCAAAGCGACCCCCATGCAATACGTCTACACCATGCGCCGCGTGGGCAAGATCGTGCCGCCCAAGCGCCACATCCTCAAGGACATCTCGCTGTCCTTCTTTCCCGGCGCCAAGATCGGCGTGCTGGGCCTCAACGGCTCGGGCAAGTCGACCCTGCTCAAGATCATGGCCGGCGAGGACAAGAACTTCGAGGGCGAGGCTGTCCCCATGCCGAACATGAAGATCGGCTACCTGCCCCAGGAACCGCAGCTCGATCCGCAGCAGACCGTGCGCGCCGCGGTCGAGCAGGGCCTGGGCGAGCTCATGCAGGCCCGCCAGAAGCTCGACGAGATCTACGCCGCCTACGCCGAGCCGGACGCCGATTTCGACAAGCTGGCGGCCGAGCAGGCGCGCTTCGAGGCGATCATCGCCACCGCCGGCAGCGATGTCGAGCACCAGCTCGAGGTCGCGGCCGACGCGCTGCGCCTGCCGCCCTGGGACGCCCTCATCGAGCGCCTGTCCGGCGGCGAGAAGCGCCGCGTCGCGCTGTGCCGGCTGCTGCTGTCCAAGCCCGACATGCTGCTGCTGGACGAGCCGACCAACCACCTTGACGCCGAGAGCGTCGAATGGCTCGAGCAGTTCCTGCAGCGCTTCCCGGGCACCGTGGTCGGCATCACCCACGACCGCTACTTCCTCGACAACGCCTGCGCCTGGATCCTCGAACTCGACCGCGGCCACGGCATCCCTTGGGAGGGCAACTACAGCACTTGGCTGGAGCAGAAGGAGCAGCGCCTGGAGGTCGAGGCCAAGCAGGAGCAGGCGCGCATCAAGAGCATGAAGCAGGAGCTCGAATGGGTGCGGCAGAACCCGAAGGGCCGCCAGGCCAAGAGCAAGGCCCGCATGGCGCGCTTCGAGGAGCTCAACTCGCACGAGTACCAGCAGCGCAACGAGACCCAGGAGATCTTCATCCCGGTGGCCGACCGGCTGGGCGCCGAGGTCATCGAGTTCAAGGAGGTCAGCAAGGCCTTCGGCGACCGGCTGCTCATCGACAAGCTGTCGTTCCGCGTGCCGGCCGGGGCCATCGTCGGCATCATCGGCCCCAACGGCGCCGGCAAGTCGACCCTGTTCCGCATGATCACCGGCGAGGAGCAACCCGACAGCGGCGTGGTGGTGCGCGGGGCCACCGTCCGGCTGGCCTACGTCGACCAGTCGCGCGACGCGCTGGCCGCCGGCAAGACCGTCTGGGAAGAAGTGTCGGGCGGCAACGACATCCTCACCGTCGGCCGCTTCGAGATGCCCTCGCGGGCCTACCTGGGCCGCTTCAATTTCCGCGGCGGCGACCAGCAGAAGATCGTCGGCCAGCTCTCGGGCGGCGAACGCGGCCGGCTGCACCTGGCCAAGACGCTGATTTCGGGCGGCAACGTGCTGCTCCTGGACGAACCGTCGAACGACCTCGATGTCGAGACCTTGCGGGCCCTGGAAGACGCGCTGCTCGAGTTCGCCGGCAGCGTGCTGGTGATCTCGCACGACCGCTGGTTCCTCGACCGCATCGCCAGCCATATCCTGGCCTGCGAGGGCGATTCGCAATGGGTCTTCTTCGCCGGCAACTACCAGGAATACGAGGAAGACAAGCGGCGACGCCTGGGCGAGGAGGGCGCGCGGCCGCACCGCCTGCGCTATAAGCCGCTGAAGTAGGCCGGCCCCCGGTGCCGGCCGCGCCGCAAGCCCTTGCGCGTGCGCGTTCCTTGAACGCCCCGCGGCGCGCCGCTCAGACGCCGGCCAGCGCCATGCCGCCGAACCCGAGGCCGATGGCCGCCACCAGGCCGACGCCGTACAGCAGCCAGGTCTTGCGCGAGAGCAGCGCGATGGCCGACAGGGCGATGGCGATCTGCATCGAGGTGCCGCCCAGCGCCCACCAGTGGTGCTGGTGCATCTCTTCCTCGCTGCGCGCGTCCCACTCCTTGACCTCCTCCTCGAGCTTGTCGGCGCGCGCCTTGATTTCGCCCTGCTCCTTCTTGTAGCGCTCGGCCTCGGTCTTGAAGTTCTCGGACTTCTCCGGCTGGGTCGCCAGCGCAGCGCCCATCTCGGCGACGTTGCGCTTCACGCCCTTGGCCTGGTAGTAGTTCCATTCGTCGTTGGCGCGCGTCTTGGTGATCGACGCCGTGTTCTTGAACAGCTGCGCCTTGGCCTGCGTGTCGCCGCCGGCGAAGGTCATCAGCGCGCCCAGCGTCGCCAGCACCGCCGACAGCACGGCAATGCGGCCGGGCAGGGAGTCGATCGGGCTGCCGCGGGCATGGCCGTCGGCACCGTGGGCCGCATGTTCGGCCGCATGTTCGACCGCGTGGTCGTGGACTCCGTGCACGTGGAAATCATCGCTGGGCATCGCTGGCTCCGGACGGGTTGGCGGGTCGGGGCGGACCATCGCCGGGGTGCGCCGCATCGTAGCGGACGAAGTCGAAGGCGTAGCGGCGCGCGCCGGCCGGCGCATGATGCTCGCGCCAGCGCTCGCGCCAGCGCGCCGGGTCGAGCGCCGGGAAAAAGGTGTCGCCGGGAAAATCGGCGTCGATCTCGGTCAGGTGGATGGTCGCCACCGGCCCGAGCAGGGCCTGCGCGTAGAGCTGGGCGCCGCCGATCACGAACACCGGGCCTTCCAGGCCAGGCGCTTCGGCCTCGACCCGCGCCAGGGCGCCGTCCAGGCTGGCGGCGACCTCCGCGCCGGCCGCGCGCCAGGCCGGATCGCGCGTGACCACGATATTGCGCCGACCGGGCAGCGGCCGGCCGATCGAATCCCAGGTCTTGCGGCCCATGATGACCGGATGACCCAGCGTCGTGCGCTTGAAATGCGCCAGGTCTTCCGGCAGGTGCCAGGGCAGGGCGCCGCCGCGGCCGATGACGCCGTTGCGCGCGCGGGCGAGGATCAGGTGCAGGGCGGGCAAGGGCTAGTCAGGCGGGGCCACGACGGAGGCCGATTCTGCCACGCGTGATAGGCCAAATTCACCGGGCGATCGGCGCCGCGATGTGCGGATGCGGATCGTAGCCGGTGATCTCGAAGTCCTCGTAGCGGTAGTCGAACAGGCTGGGCGGCCGGCGCAGGATCTGCAGGCGCGGCAGGGGCCGCGGCGCACGCTGCAGCTGGGCGCGCGCCTGCTCGAGGTGGTTCGAGTACAGGTGCAGGTCGCCGAAGGTATGCACGACTTCGCCGGGCAGCAGGTCGCACTGCTGCGCCACCATGTGCGTCAGGAAGGCCACCGACGCCGCATTGAAGGGCACGCCCAGGAAACAGTCGGCCGAGCGCTGGGTCATCATGCAGCTGAGCCGGCCGCGCGCGACGTGGAACTGGTAGAGCACGTGGCAGGGCGGCAAGGCCATCCGGCCGGCGGCGGCATTGCGCTCGGGAGCCAGCGCCTCGTCGGGCAGGTAGCCGACGTTCCAAGCGCTGATCACGTGCCGCCGGCTGTCCGGGTTGCGCCGCAGACCCTCGACGAGGCGCGCCAGCTGGTCGATCGGCTGGCCGTCCGGGCCCGGCCAGGCGCGCCACTGCGCGCCGTAGACCGGGCCGAGCTCGCCTTCGGGCGTGGCCCATTCGTCCCAGATCGAGACGCCGTGCTCCTTGAGGTAGCGGATGTTGGTGTCGCCGCGCAGGAACCACAGCAGCTCGTGCAGGATCGACTTGACGTGCAGTTTCTTCGTCGTGAGCAGCGGGAAGCCCTCGGCCAGGTCGACCCGCACCAGGCGGCCGAACACCGAGCGCGTGCCCGTTCCGGTGCGGTCGCCCTTTTGCACGCCGTTTTCGAGGATGTCGGCGAGCAGCCCGAGGTATTGCCGGTCCATGCGCCGCAGTATAGCGACGGGATCCGGGCGGCCCCGGACCCGTCAACCGTCAATCGGCCAGGGCGGTCCACAGGTGCTGCGCCGCGTAGGCCCGCCACGGCCGCCACGGGTTTGCCCGCTCGAGTAGCTCGCGCTCGGTCGGGCGACGCCCCGCGCCGTCGGTGAGCGCGCGCTGCAGGGCGACATCCGCGGCCGGGAAGGCGTCGCACTCGCGCAGCTGGCGCATGGCGATGTACTGCGCCGTCCATTCGCCGATCCCGCGCACGGCGCGCAGGCGCAGCACCGCCTCGTCGAGTCCACAATCCGGGTCGAGCAGGCGCGGCCGCTCGCGTACGGCCGCGGCCACCGCGACCAGCGTGGCGGCGCGGCTGCGCGGCAATCCGAGCGTGCCCAGGTCGGCGCCTTCGAGCGCCGCCGGGCGTGGAAACCGGTGCGTGAGTTCGCGCACCGGCGGATCCAGCGGTTCGCCATGTCGCACCACGAGGCGTGCCGCCAGCTGCGCTGCCGCCGCGACCGTGATCTGCTGGCCCAGCACGGCGCGGATCGCCAGCTCGAAGCCGTCCCAAGCGCCGGGCAGGCGCAGTCCCGGCCGGCGCGCGACCAGCGGCGCCAGCGTCGCGTCGCGCGCCAGGTGGCGGCCGACGTGCAGCGGATCGATTGCCAGATCGAACACGCGGCGCAATCGTGCCACGACCTGGGGCAGGGTCGCGGCGTCGGCCACGCGGATGCGCGCGAGCAGGGCGTCTCCGGGCCCCGGCCGGACGTCCAGGGTGCCGGGCATCCCATCGATCTCGAAGGTCCTGGCATAGCTGTCGGCGCCGACCGCCTCGACACCGGTGATCGCGCGGCGGCGCAGGAAATCGAGTATCGATGGCCAATCGTAGGGTGCTGCGTACGGCAGGCGCAATTCGATCTCGTCGCCGCGAGCGATCGATACCACGGCGCCGCGCGCTCGACGCTGCGCGCCGGCCGCAGGCGCGCCGTGCCCACGGAGGCGGGCGTCGAGGCGGCGCGCATCCGGCAAGCCCGCGGCGCGGGCGATCTCGGCCGCGGGCAGGCCGGTCTGCTCGAGCAGTTGCAAGGCGTGCATCATTCGGCGCGTCCGCTCGACCGTCCGCGGCGCGGCGCCGACCTGCTCGTGAAAGCGTCGCCGCAGCTCCCGCTCGCCCAGCCCCAGGCGTCGGGCCAGGGCGCCGACCCCATCCTGCTGCAGTGCGCCCAGTTCGATCAATGCCAGGGCGCGCGCCACGGCGCCAGCTTGCAGCTGGCGCACGCCGAGGTCCGGTGCGGCATGCGGCCGGCAGCGCAGGCAAGGCCGGAATCCGGCCTGCTGCGCCGCGGCCGCGAAGAGATAGAAGCGCACATTCCGGCGCAGCGGCGTGCGCGCCTGGCAGGTCGGCCGGCAATAGATCCCGGTGCTCAGGACCGCGGTGTAGAACCGGCCGTCGCAGCGCGCGTCCCGCGCGCAGATGGCGCGATAGCAGGCGTCGGGATCGGGATGCATGGCCCGATGCTGGCACCTTGGTCCCTGGACGTCCAGCGCGCGGTCCGCGCGGCCTTGGCAAGGGCGGGTTGCGGCCGCCACGGTTGCCTGTCGGACCCGCTGCGCTCGGCGGTGGACAGCGCCGCGCCGCGCGCCCAGAATCGGCCCGGAACCTTCCAATCATGACGAACAAATCGAGCGCAACCCTGCAGGTCGAGCGTTTCGACACGCCCACCGGACCGGTGCAGATCGTGACCGATGAGGCGCAGCGCCTGCGCGCCGTCGACTGGGTCGATTTCGAAGACCGCATGCTGCGCCTGCTGCGCCACGGTGGCGCGGCGCCGGTGCTCGCGCAGCGTGCGGCCGCGGCACCTTCGGCGGCCAGATTGGCGATTGAGGCTTATTTCTCCGGGCAGCTCGACGCGATCGACGCGCTGCCGACGATGGCCGCGGGGACGGGGTTCCAGCAGCAGGTATGGGCTGCCCTGCGCCGGATACCCGCGGGTCGGACCGTCAGCTACGGCGCCCTGGCGGCGTCGATCGGCCGCCCGGCCGCGATGCGCGCGGTCGGCATGGCCAATGGCGCCAACCCCATCCCGATCGTCGTTCCATGCCACCGGGTGATCGGCGCCGACGGCACCCTCACCGGCTTCGGCGGCGGCCTCGAGCGCAAGCGCTGGCTGCTCGCCCATGAAGGCGCACAGTTGCGCCTGCCGGCACGCTAGCGCCCGGACGGTCCGCGAGGTCGACGGAGCGCGAGGGCGGGCGCCCTCCGGCCGCCAAGAGTAGATTTCGGGACGACCGCCGCGCCGCGGCCGTGCGGCCGATGCGGCGCGAATTCCTGTAACGGGCTGGACATGAACCAACCGCCTTGCCACCTGATCGTCTTCGGCGCCACGAGCTTCGTCGGTCGCATCCTCTGCCGTTACCTGCTCGACGAATTCGGCGCGCAGGGCGCCCTGCGTTGGGGCCTCGCCGGACGATCGCAGCCGCGGCTCCAGCAGCTGCGCAGCGAGCTCGGTCCCGAGGCGGCATCGCTTGCATTGCATGTCGCCGATGCCGCCGACGATGCCGCCTTGCGCGGCCTTTGCGCCTCGACCCGGGTCGTGGTCTCGACCGTCGGCCCGTATGCGCTGCATGGCGAACCGCTGGTCCGCGCCTGCGTCGAATCCGGCACCGACTATTGCGACCTCACCGGCGAGGTGCAGTGGATCCGGCGCATGCTGCAGCGCTACGAGGCCGCCGCGCAGGCCTCGGGCGCGCGCATCGTGCATTGCTGCGGCTTCGATTCGATCCCCTCCGACCTGGGCGTGCATTTCCTGCAGCGCCAGGCGCAACAGCAATTCGGCGCGCCCTGCACGCGGGTCAAGATGCGGGTGCGGGCCATGCGCGGCGGGTTTTCCGGCGGCACGGTGGCCAGCCTGATGAACGTCGTCAAGGAGGCGGCCGCCGATCCGGCGCTGCGCAAGGCGCTCGCCGATCCTTATGCGCTGTGCCCGCCCGGCCCCGCCTCCAGGGTGCGCCAGCCCGACGTGCGGTCGGCCCAGATCGATCCGGACTTCGACGCCTGGATCGCGCCCTTCGTGATGAGCGCGATCAACACGCGCATCGTCCAGCGCAGCAATGCACTGTCGGGCCTGGCCTACGGCGCCGACTTCACCTACGACGAGGCGGTCCTTGCCGGCCGCGGCTGGGCCGGGCGCGCCGCTGCCCTCGCGGTCACCGCCGGTCTGACCGGTTTCCTGCTTGCCGGCAGCATCGGCCCGGCGCGCACCCTGCTCGAGCGCCTGGTGCTGCCCAAGCCGGGCGAAGGTCCGAGCGCGCAAGCGCAGCGCACCGGTTTCTTCGACCTGCGCTTTCTGGGCACGACCGCCGATGGGCGCCGGCTGCGCACCAAGGTGACCGGCGACCGCGACCCGGGCTACGGCTCGACCGGCAAGATGCTGGGCCAGGCCGCGGCCTGCCTCGCGCTCGACATCGAAAAAGGCGCCGCGCCCGGTGGCTTCTGGACACCGGCAACGATCTTCGGCGACCGGCTGCTCCAACGCCTGCGCGCGCACGCCGGTTTGGCCTTCGAAGCACTCCCCGAGCCCGCGCCCTAGATTCTCCCCTCTCCCGCGGAGCGGGAGAGGGGCCGGGGGTGAGGGCGCGCGGGGTACAGACCGGGCTGATGGGTTACAGAATAGACCGGGCTGATGGGTAACAGGTTGAAGATTGTGGGCAAGGAGGAATTTGCCCATGAGCTGGAAGGA
>Ga0209698_10005964_pt1 | contig 13034 bp, 7 predicted proteins | sample LitLauG_LLR_2012_FD_187203 | JGI IMG/M metagenome (GOLD analysis project Ga0209698, IMG submission 187203) | Freshwater sediment microbial communities from Pennsylvania, USA - Little Laurel Run_MetaG_LLR_2012 (SPAdes) (version 2) | ecosystem: Environmental > Aquatic > Freshwater > Creek >... | reverse complement strand
ATGGTCATCAGCATCGGAATCTTCGAACGAGTTGTGAGCACCAGACACCTCCTGGCGTCTTCCCAAGAGCAACGTTGATGCCCAGTAGGAGTCGAGGCGGGACGCCGTCTTACGTTCTGCCGCCAAGGCCACTGCAGCGCGCACGCTGCAGCGTGTTGCCCGCGCTCTGGGCCCCGGGCCGCGTAACCCCTTGAGTTTGGAGCCTCTTCGAAAGGGCACACCCGTTGCTCCTCCCGTCGGACATGGAGGCCATCGTGAGCGCGAATCGACGGGTTCTGGTCTGGGCAGCCTTAAGCATTGCCGCAGTGACCGGTTGCAAGAGGGCCGAAGACGAATCGACCGGCGCGGTTTCCGCGGCCACCGGTCAATCTCTGGGGCCGAGCGCCGACGCGTCCACGCCTCCCGGCGTCAGCTATTGGGCGCCCCCCGCCGGCATGGGCGACAAGCTGTACATGTCCGTTCCGGCGATTGCAGGAAACGGCCATGCCATGACCTGGGATGGCCGGCTCGCGATTGCGGCGGACTACATTTCACCCGTCGCTGTTCCGCCGCCCGCCGGCGCGTCGACCTCATTTCAAATCGGCTCACGCCTCGCGGCCGGACAGAGCTGGACCGCAGGCAACGTCGCGGTGAGCTTGGGGTCCGACTGCGACGTAACCCTGACCGTTGGCGGCGTACAGCAATTCTCGACCCAGACGGCGAATCTCTGCGCCGGCCCGCACTTGGTATTGCAGGGAGATGGGAACCTGGTGCTGTACGGCGTTCCCACCTCCCCCGCGGATGCAGGCGTGAAGGCACTGTGGTCGTCGACAACGTCTGGAGAGGGCGTGGCGATCGAGCTGTTCTCCACCAGCCCCTATTTCGGAGTGGTCAACGATGCGGGCCTGTTGCCTTGGTACGCCAACCGGCCGCCCACCACGGCGGGATGGGTGGCCAAGCTCTTTTTGCCCGAGGTCCTTGGGTCGAATCCTTCGCCGAACTTGACGACGCTGCAGACGGAGATGCAGAGCGCGTTCGCAGCGCCCTACCCTTGGGGGTTGCCGGCGGTCATCGGGGACGCGGGGACCAACGCCGCGCAGTTTCCGCCGACGACCCAAGTCATACCCACGCTGCCTGCGTTGAACACGCTTGCCCTGGTGCCGCAGCCCGGACACGAGGTGAACCCCTTCTATTCAGACGCAGCCGGAAACCCGTCCGCGTCGACCTCGTTCATGACCTACGCACTCACCGTTTACGCGCCGAACATGGACCCCGCCGGGGCCCACTTCCTCACCACCTTCACTGCCCAGGCCGTGGTGCAGAACCCGCATCAACCCAATGCCCAAATCTACAGCGTGGCCGCAACCACCGTCCCCCAGGCGATGGTCGACACCAGCGGCCATCCCATCGCCGGCGTGGAGCCCACCGCCACCTTCGACGGCTGTCTCATCGTCTTCAACGCGTTGAGCACCCTCATCACCTCCGGCCCGCAGGACGCGCTCAAGTACACCTACAACCCGAACGCGGCCGCGAACCCGGCGTCGGGCTGGTCGGTGCCCCAGCCGATTTCGAACATGAACACCGACGCGGCGCTGCGCGCGCGCGGCTACCCGATTGCGCTGAATCCCATTCGCGATGCCTTCGGGAACGTGGTGGGGACCCAGACCGCGCTACTGGGCGCCTACCCGTGGATGAGCCTGGACGGGTCCGACGTCTTCTTTTCGGCGGTGGTGGACCACGACGGCTCGAACAGCGCGCGCCGGGCGGGCACCTGTGTCTTGGGTTCGGGGACCAAAGGAATGATTCGCCAACTCGACGGCCCGCCCAACGTCAACCGATACGGCGTCGCTCCCTTCCGGCGGCTGATCATGAGTTCCTTGGGCCGCACGCCCGGCCAATGGTCGCCCTTCGAATTCCAGCAGGCGCGGGTGCTGCCGCTCACCGACAAGCTCTACACCTATCCGCTGTTCAGCTCGAACTCGGGCGCCTACTTCGAAGCCAGCTTCGAGGAGACGCTGGCCGGCAACTACGACCTCTACCTCGACATGGCCGAGGTCGTGGCGATCAACCCCGGCGGAAAGGCCGGGCTCCAGGACTACGACCCCTTGGCCGCTCAGGACCTTTCAGGCCACTTTCACTACGGCCAGTTGAACGCCGGCGGGGCGGCCTTCCCCGAAGAGGCGTTTCCGGCCACCTGCACTGTAAACGCCTGCCCCATGGGGGACCCCTTGAGCGGAACCTCCAACCTCTTTTCCGGCAAGTCGGTGTACTTCAATTCCAACGGCGCCATGACGGTGAACGCGGTCTCCGCCACGGGGGATGTCCTCTTGGGCGGCGCACAGGACCTCACGGTGTCCTTGGCGGTGCTGCCGCTGGCGGATTTGAGCCACGACGCCAACAACGACTGGCGCTTTTTGGCGAACAAGGCGGACACCTTCAACCTGGTGCTGGAAATGAATCGCCAAGTGAGCGCGACGGTGGTGGTCCCGGTGGGCGGCGCGCTGCAACAGTGCCGCCTCACTTTCGCCGGCCCGCAGCTGCCGTTGGGCCAGTGGACCCACCTGGCAATGACATTCCAGGCCTCCAGCGGTGCGCTGCAGTTGTTTGAGAACGGCCTTCTGGTGGCCACCCAGGTCTGCCCGGCTCAAGCGGCGCTCAACGTCGACGCAAGCCCGCTCATCCTGGGGCCGAGTCTCAGCTCGCCGGGCGCCGGCGCCGCGGACGCGGCGACCTTCACCTACGCGCTCGACCAAGTGGGAGTCTCGCGCGTGGTGCGAACGCCCCAAGAACTCTTGCGTCAGGCAGGGCGCGTCTTTCCCAGGCTCTCTTCGGCGCAAATGCCCAACGTCTTGCCAACGGGGATTCAGCCTCAGGCGGTGCGCTCGCCGGCGTTGGCGTCTCGGCCTTTGCAGCCCAACGTCATCACCCTGGGCCGATACCTTTTCTTCGACCCGCAGTTGTCACCCGACAACCGCGTGTCGTGCGCGAGCTGCCATTTGCCGAATTCGGTTTTCACCGAACCGGTCGCGCTCCACGCGAGCCGAATTCAAGAGCCCGGTCAACCGGCGCACCTGCTTCGCAATACGCCGGACCTCTACTATCTGGCGACGAAGGAGCTGTTCTTCCGCGAGGGGCGCGCGCCCAGCCTTCAAGCTCAAGTGGACACGGTGCTCGCCAACCCCGTCGAAATGGGACGCAGCGTCACTCCCGTTTTGGGCAAGCTCAGTCGGTCGACCCAGTACCAACAGTTGTTCGCCGCGGCGTTCCCGACCGGTGGGGCCGACGGCGGGCCGGCCATCAGCGATGACAATCTGACGGCTGCGTTGCAGGAGTTCGAGCTGTCGCTCATCACCACGCCCGCGGCGGGCGGCTCGCCGTTCGACCAGTACATGGCCGGCAACCCCAGCGCCCTCACTCCCCAAGAGCAGCAGGGCATGGCCCTGTTCTTCGGAAAGGCGCGGTGCGCCCAATGCCACTCCGGGAGCGCCTTTTCGGACGGCGCGTTCCACGCGGACTCCTTCGTGAGTCAGACCAACGCCGACGGCGTCCTCGACTTGGGGCGCGAGCGGACCAGCGGCGGCGCCGATGACGCGGCCAAGTTCCTCACCCCCAGCTTGCGCAACGTGTCTTTGACCGGTCCCTACTTTCACAACGGCTCGGTTCAAACGCTGACCGACGTGGTGAACCTCTACAACTCCGTTCCCTCGGGCGCCGACGGGGGCCGCGTGGAGGAGATGCTCTTCCCCATCAACCTCACCGGCGCGGAAGTCGCGGCGCTGGTCGCCTTTCTGGGAACGCTCACCTCGAATCCGCCCGCCTTGTCCCCGCCGACCTACCAAGGCGAGCCCGCCCCCGCGCCCACGTCCGTCTCCATTGCCGCGGGGAGCGCGCCCATTCCGACCGGCACCCTCTATCAGCTCGACGCGGTCATGGTGGCGGTCCAGGTCGATGGAAACCTGGTGGTGTACGACAGCGCGGCCAACCCGCTCTGGTCCTCCGGAACGGGGGGGATGCCCTGCGGCACAAGCTGCTCGCTGGTGCTGGGCAGCGATGGAAACTTGCGGCTGCTCAACACCTCCGGGCAGGCCTACTGGGCGAGCAATACGTCGGGCAGCGGTTACCAGCTGACCCTTTCGTCCACGCCTCCCTATCTGACCCTTGGCGCGCCGGGCGGTTCACCGGTTTGGTCCGCGTTCGGCTCGACCCTGGCCGGTGGTGAAATGGTGCTGCGAAGCCAAGGTTCGACCGCGACGTCGGCCGACTTTGGCAATGGCGTCGGGTTGACCCTGCAAACCTCCGGCGACCTGGTGGTCTTTTCCGGCACGGGCCTCAAGGCGCCCACGACGCTCTGGCATTCCGCTACCGCCGGCCGCTGCATCGGGGCGCAGTGTGAGGTCGCCTTTCAAATCGACGGCAATCTGGTGCTGTACGCAAGGGGCGACGCGGGGGCGGTCCCCTATTGGGCCAGCAACACCGGCGGTTCCCCTTCCGCGCTGCTGCGGGTGCTCAACGGGACACCCTCCTTGGAAATCGTCAGTGCTGCCCAGGTCCTCTGGGCGAACTAAAGCCGCTTCGCATTTCGGCGCTCGACACCGCGCCCTTTGCGCTGCGATGGTTCTCGCCTTGGAGGAGAAGGCGACCATCCCCGCTCGACGCACCGGGCTGCCCTTGCGGGCGCTGCGCGTCGAAGTGTTGGAAGGTCCCGACAAGGGCCGCGCCTTCAAGTCCGAGGATGAAGGCATCACCGTGGGAACGGCCGACGGCAACCACCTGCAACTCACCGACCCGACGGTCTCGCGGTACCACCTCCAGCTCCGCCGCCAGGGAGACCGGGTGCAGGTGATCGATCACGGCTCGACCAACGGGGTCCTCCTCGGCGATGCGGTGATCGAGCGGGGCTCCATCGCCGCCGGGGCCACGCTGCGCATCGGGCACACCACGCTGCGCGTGGACAACGGCCAAAGCCTCATGCTGCCCTTGGGGGACAGCGACACCCTCTGCGACCTGCACGGCGCCTCGGCGGCGATGCGCCGAGTGATGGCGTTGATTCAAAAAGTGGCTCCGACCGACCTCCCGGTGCTGGTCACGGGCGAGTCGGGGACCGGGAAGGAGCTGACGGCGCGGGCGATTCACGAGCTCGGCGCTCGGTCCAAGAAGCCCTTCGTCACCGTGGACTGCGGGGCGATTTCGCCCACCCTGATTCAGAGCGAACTGTTCGGCCATGAAAAGGGCGCCTTCACCGGCGCGGACCGTCGCCACGTGGGCGCGTTCGAAAGCGCCCAAGGCGGGACGCTGTTCCTGGATGAGATTGGCGAGTTGCCCGCCAGCGCCCAAGCGACGCTGTTGGGCGCCCTGGAACGGCGCCGCTTCAAACGCGTCGGCGGCAATCAGGAGATCGCCGTCGACCTTCGCGTGATTTCGGCCACCAACCGGGACATCCGCGCCGACGTGAACGCGGGCTCCTTTCGCTTGGACCTCTTCTATCGACTCGCGGTCACGGTGCTGGAGATTCCTCCGCTGCGCGAACGGCTGGAGGACATTCCGCTGCTGGTGCAGACCTTTCTCCACGAGGCGGGTTACACCAAGGACCCATCGACCCTGTTCCCGCCCGAAGCTTTGCAGGCGCTGCGCACGCAACGCTGGGAGGGCAATCTTCGGGAGCTGAGGAACCTGGTCGAGGCGACGATGGCCATGGGGGAGATGCCGGACGTGGCCCCAGCGGCGGCGGCGGCGGCGAGCCCGTTGATGGAACGGCCCTACGGCGAGGCGCGCGAGACGCTCGTTTCAGAGTTCGAGCGCACCTACGTCACCCAACTCTTGGAGCGCGCTCAAGGCAACGTGTCGTTGGCTTCGCGACTGGCTCAGGTGGATCGAACCCACCTGCTCCGGTTAATCAAGCGACACAACTTGCGATCCCCCTAGCGCCCCATGACCGAAGCCAGGACCGTTCCAGAGCAGCCTGCCGAACCCTTGCTCTGCATGGACTGCGGCGCGGAACTGGTTGAGCGCCTGGCCCCTTGCCCTTCGTGCGGAAGCGACCGGCACCTCATCCACGACGCTCCAACGGTGGACCGGCACCCGTTTCAGAACGGTGAGGTCTTCGCGGAGAAATGGCGCATCGAACGGCGATTGGGTGCCGGGGGTATGGCCACCGTGTACGTCGCCCAAGACCTTTCCCTGCGCCGCCGGGTGGCGATGAAAATCGTTCATGGGCGGCTGCAGAGTCAGCCGGGAATGCTGGAACGTTTTGAGCGGGAGGCCCAATTTCTGGCTCAGCTCGAACATCCCCACATCGTGCCGGTGTACGAAGTCGGCCGCCACGCCGGCATTCCGTTCATGGCGATGAAGCTGCTGGACGGCGTCACGGTGCGGGACCACCTCCACGCGCGCGGCGGCGGCTTGCCCGCGGCGGAGGTGTTGGAGATTCTGCGACAAGTCTGCGCCGGCCTGACACTGATTCACTCGCGCGGGCTCGTTCATCGCGACATCAAGGCGGGCAATCTCTTCATTTCTCCGCAGGGGCACGTCACCATCTTGGACTTCGGGCTGGCGCGCGACCTCCACCGAACGGGCCTGACCCGGGTCGGCTACATGGTCGGCACGCCGGAGTACATGCCGCCCGAGCAAGCGCGCGGGGAGCCGGTGGACGCCCGCACAGACCTGTACGCTCTGGGCGTGGTCGCGTTCGAGCTTCTCGCCGGGCGCCGCCCGTTCGTATCGAAAAACCCGGTCTCCCTTCTGGAGCGCCACCTGAATGCACCGGTGCCGGACCTGACGGTGTCCGCGCCCGGAATCTCCCGCGCGCTGTCCGACGTGGTGCAAAGGGCGATGGCCAAGGAACCCGCGCACCGCTTCCCGTCCGCGCCGGAAATGCTGGCCGCGTTCGAGGCGGCCGGCTCCAAACCCCCGCCTCCCGCTCGCCGCGGCCGGACGGTGCCGTTGGCCCTGACGGGAGCCGCCTTGGCGTCAGTGGGCCTTCTCGGATGGTGGGCTTTGGCCCGCCGAGCGGCACCACCTCCCACCGCGCCCGTTTCGGCTTCGGCTTCGGCTCCGGCTCCGGCTCCGGCTCCCGCGACCGAGGTCCAAGGCGTTCCGGAAGCAATGCGAGACCTGCCCCTGCCGCCCCCCGAGGAACAGCCGGCTGCTGCGCCGTCGCCGAGCCGGCCGGCACAGGGCACCTTGAATGTCTCTGCGACCCCGAGCATGAACATCGCCATCGATGGCGTCGACTGGGGAACCACCCCGGTGCGCGCGGCGCTCCGCCCCGGCGGACACACCCTTTCGTTCAAGAACGACAAGGAAGGCCTGGCCCTGACGCGATCGATTCGGCTGGAGCGCGGGCAGGTGCGAAATGAATCCTGGCGACCGGCGAAGGGGCGGGTGGCGTTTCGCGTCAATCCGTACGGCGAGGTCTGGCTGGGCGCGCATTCCTTCGGAACCACGCCGATGAAACCCTTCGAACTCTATGAGGGGCGCTACGAGTTTCGCATCGTCAACGCCCAGAGAAACGCGGCGGTCACCCGGCAGGTCACGGTCGAACCCGGGCAGGAAGCGGTGGTTCGCGTCGACTTAGACGCGGAGGCCCATTGAGCGCCCTGGGCCACTTCGCATGCGCCGCCCTGCTGCTCGCCACCTCGGCAAAGGCCGCCGAGCCGACGTTCGCACAGCGCATCGACGCTGCGATGCACCTCTACCGCAAGTTAGACTACGAGGACGCGCTGGCGCAGCTGGACCGCGCGAAGCTGGAAGCGCAGACGCCCAGCGAGGACATCCTGGTCTCCCTGCTGCGGGGCGTAGCGTTGGCCGCCTTGGGTCGCGACCAAGAGAGTGCTGACGCCTTCCTCACCGCCTTGGCCTTGAACCCCGACGCCACGGTCCCGCTCGACCTGGCCCCCCGAGTCCAACAGCGCCTCGAAGAGCTTCGCGGCGAAGTGAAGGCCGAGCGCGCACGGGCTGGGGGAGCGTCCTTCGCCCCTCCCCAGCCTGCCTGGCTCCCCTCGCCTCCACCGGCGATGAACGGCGAGGCCGCACCCCAACGCACCTGGCTCCGACCCGCGGCCTGGGCGTCCTTTGCGGCCAGCTCACTTTTCATCGCCGGCGGCGCGGTAGCGTTCGCCCGGGTGGCGCACGACGCCAATCAACTCGTCCCTTCGAGCGGCGCACCTTCTACCTTGTCGGCGCCCGGGGCCCAACGGGTGCGCGATGAGGGAGCGCTGGCGCAGACGCTGGGCACGGTGAGCTTCTGTGCCGCGGGCGCCACGGCTCTGGCTGGCGCAATTGCCCTGCGCGCCTCCTGGGGACCGGGTTCAGCGGGAATTGCCGTGGCGGGACGCTGGCCGTGAAGCGCGTTCCTGCAGCGGTGCCCCTGGCGGCGTTGGCGTTCCTCGCGGCAGTCGCCTGCCAGGACTTCAACAGCCTCTACTCCCGCTTCTGCGCCCAGACCGGTCGTTGCGACGCCGGCACCTCCGATGCGGCAACCGACGCGGGCTCGCTAGACGGAGGCGCATCAGACGCGGGCTCTGCCGATGCCGGGGCACCCGACGCGGGCATTCCTTTCCCGTGGGTCCTTTGCGTGGGCGCGAACCAGTCCTTTTGCTGGGAAAATCCGCTCCCCCAGGGCAACGACTTGACCGGGGTGTACGTGGACAACGCCAACGACGTGTGGGCGGTGGGCAGCCACGGAACCATTCTCCGCTGGGATGGTGGTTCCTGGGCCCAGTTGTTTCCGGTCGACGTCGACGGCGGTCCGCTGGTGAAGCAGTATGTGGCGGTTCACGGTTCCAGCGCCGACGACGTGTGGGTCGTCGGCCAGTCGCCGCACCTGCACTTTGGCGGAGGCGCGCCAACCCTCGTCCCCTACTACGTCCTCACCGACATCTGGGTCAGCGCTCCGGGCATCGCTTGGGGAACGATGGCGACCAATCCGCCCAACAGCGCCGGGGTGGCGTTCTCCGATGGCGGAGCCTGGTCTCAGGCCTTCGACACCGGCGCAACCCAGTTGACGGGAATCAAGGGGTGGGACGGCGGCAACATCTGGGCGGTGAACAGCGCCGGGGCCGCCGCACACTGGGACGGCGCCAGCTGGACGGCGTTGACGCTGGACGCGGGGGCCTCGCGCGTCGCGGTGACCTCCGACGCGGATATCTGGTTGGTGTCGAGCCTGGGACTCTCTCGGGGAACGGTTCAACCCAGCGGACCGCCGACGCTCTCGCAAGAACTGCTCGCCAATTGCACCGACGCCTGGGGAACGGACCCGGGGAACCTGTGGGCCACGTGCTCGGATGCCGGGGTCTCGCCTGGCATCTATCGGCGCAGCGCAGATGCGGGTTGGTCGGCGGAGGGACCGGTCAACATCTTCTGGAGGCTCCACGGCACAGACCCCGGAAACGTTTGGGCCGTGGGCCCGGGCGGCGCCATCGCCTCTCGAAGTTCGAGCGGCTGGAAGCTTCGCTCCAGCGGCCGGACTTTCGTGGTCAACGCCGTGGCGGGCTGCGCCGTGCCGTCGGGCGCAGACGTCTGGGCAGGGGGCGAAGGGGGCGTGGCGCTTCGCCGCGGGCCCACTGGCTGGAACTCGGTCTCGGTCGGGACAGGCAATGAGAGCATCACCGCGCTGTGGGAAAATGATCCAACGGACATCTGGTTCCTGGGCAGTGGGCCTTCCGCCTACCGCCTCGACAGCACCAGCGACGCCGGCTCGGCCTCCGACCCACCGTCCGCGACCGCCGGCGTCTTGACCGCCGTCTGGTCGAGCAGCGCGAACGACGTCTGGATCGGCGACCTTTGCGGCAGAGTCTGGCACCGGACCACCGCGCGGGGATGGTCGCTGTCGCTGGCGGGCTGTGACGCCGGGGTCAACGTCAGCGCGGATGCCGGCTTCGGCATCGCTTCGATTCGCGGCTCGGGGCCGGCAGACGTTTGGGCGGCGGCGCCGACCAAGCTGTCGCACTTTGACGGGGGGAGTTGGGCTTCGGTTCCGCTGGGTTCGCTCGCGGTGAACGACCTCTGGGTCAACGGCACCGACATCTGGATTGTCGCCACCGACCTGTTCGACGGGGGCGCGTCGCTCTGGAACGCGGACGCGGGAACCTTGACCGCGGTGACGCCGTTACCCGCCGCGGGAAAGGTCTGGAGCAGTGGGCCGCAAGACGCGTGGGTCCTCCCGCCCGCCGGGGGCGTCTTCCATTGGACCGACGGCGGGCTTCAAGTTCTCGACCTTGGCACCGGTCGACCCATGACCGGGCTGTGGGGAACCGGACCGGACCTGTTCCTGGTGGGGGCGGAGGGCGCGATCCTCCACACCCCCACCCGTTGAACCGGGCCTTCTACCGGCCGGTCAACTTCGCGAACTGCGCCGGGTAGCGCTCGCCCTGAATGGGAATCTGCGCGACCGCGGCCGTGATGTCGCTCAACTCCGCCGGGCTCAGCTCCACGTCGACGGCGCCGAGGTTCTCGAGCAGTCGGTGCGCCTGGGTGGTTCCGGGAATCGGCACAATCCACGGTTTCTGCGCGAGCAGCCATGCCAAGGCAATTTGCGCGGTTGTCACCTTCTTGCCCGCGGCGAGGGCGGAGAGGCGATCGACGAGGCCCTGATTGGCGGCGCGCGCCTCGGGGGTGAAGCGAGGCACCACGTTTCGAAAGTCGTTCGGGCCGAACTGGGTCTTGGCGTCGATTGTGCCGGTGAGAAATCCCTTCCCCAGCGGGCTGAACGGAATAAAGCCAATGCCAAGTTCCTCCAGCGTGGGGAGAATCTCCTTTTCCGGCTCGCGCCACCAAAGCGAGTACTCGCTCTGCAGCGCCGCGACCGGCTGAACTGCGTGCGCTCGGCGGATGGACTTCGCTCCCGCTTCCGACATCCCGAAGTGCTTCACCTTGCCCTCGCGGATGAGTTCCTTCACCGTACCGGCAACATCCTCGACCGGCACCGCCGGGTCCACGCGGTGCTGGTAGAAGAGGTCAATTCTGTCCGTCCGCAGCCGCTGGAGCGAGGCATCGGCCACCGCGCGGATTCGCTCGGGGCGGCTGTCCGGGCCCTGGGCGGTGAGCCCATTCTTGAAGCCGAACTTGGTGGCGATGACCACCTGGTCGCGAAAAGGCGCGACGGCTTCACCGACGACCTCCTCGTTCGTGAACGGCCCGTAAACCTCGGCGGTGTCGAAAAAGGTGACGCCGCTTTCGTACGCGCGGCGAATCAGGGCAACGGCGGCGGGCCGGTCCAACCCGGGGCCGATGCCGTAGCTCATTCCCATGCACCCGAGCCCCATCGCGGAGACTTGCAGCCCACTCTTTCCCAGCTGTCGCTTCCTCATGACGGACATCCTCGTGGTGACCGGTCTGCCTTTAGCGACCGGTGAGCCAGTCGGCGCCGGTGACGATGAGGCCCCGCTGCGCGGCGTCCTGGGGAATGAGGTGGTTGTCGGAGTCGAGCGGGACCAGCTGGGCCCTTCCGGCCTTCTGGTCATTCATGGCCTGCACAATCTGCTGACTGGTCTCAAAGTTCGCCAGCAAGTCACCGCGGGCGTGGGCGATGTACACGTCTTCCTGGGGCGCCTTTCCGTCGCGAATCATGCCCATGATTTGGGTGTTGTCCGGGATGGACGCGTCCAGCGAGCGGCCCTGCACCTTCACCGCATTTTCGGCGAGGCCTAGGGAGCCCACCGCCGCGTCCTGGCGGCTGGTCGTCGTCTTGATCAACCCAGGGTCGGGCTGCTCGAGCGCGTTGAAGCCGGGAATCTTCGCCAGCACCTCGGCGGCTCGGGTGCGAGCGTTGTCCGTCGCTTCGAAGAAGGGAGCCTCGGCGAACACCTTGACCCGAGCGCCCTTGGGCATCTGGACCCCGCCATCCAGGGCAATCAACCCGGCGTCATTCAGCGTGACCGAGCCCAAGACGCCCGGGCCGCCTCCCATGCTGTGCCCGGCGATGACCAGTTGATTCTTCGGGCCGGTGCCGTAGGTGGTGTCCAAAAGGTTCTGGGCAAACGCGGCGGCGGCGGCCACATCTCGCGCGACGCCGAACCCGCGGTCGATGCCGCCCGGGGCCCCGTCGGAATAGCCGGCCCACTGCTCATCCATCAGGACGACGTCGTAGCCGGCCTTGTTGAGCAGGTTCACCTGCTCGTAGAAATCGCGGCCCGTCTCCTCGAAGCCCGGCGCAATGAGCACCACGTTGCCGTTGGGCGTCCCGATGGGCTTCCACCGCTGCCAGAAGATGTCGCGCGGCGCGACCTGCTCACCAGCGACGGTTCCGGCGGCCCGAAAGTAGCCCTCGGTCACCTCGCTGGGGTCGCGTCCGTACTTAATCAGCGCCGCGGCCTTCACGCCTTCGAACATGTCGTCCGGAATGTCCTCCGGCGCAAGCGTAGTGAGCGGGCCTTGCGCGGCCTTGTACCGTTCGACGAATCGCTTGATTTCATGGCCGTCGAAAACGCCTTCGGCCGCGTATTTCGAGTTCGCCGCGAGGGGTTCCACGTCGAAGAAGGACGTGCCGTCATCGCGCTTGCGGCCGAGAGCGTCCTTGATGATGGCCTCGGTTGCACCCTTCTCGGCTTCCCGCGCCACGGGCCCGAGGTCCTTCTGATGGCCTTTTCGAGGCAGCATGCTCGGCGGCAAAGACGGGGTGACAGAGGGCATGGGCGTTCCTTTTGAGGGAAGAACGACCCTAGGACGTCACTCGGGGCGGCGTCCACTTCGGGACCGGACCTTGAGCAGCGGAATGAGCATCGGCACTCGCGAGCGGTACTCGTTGTACGCGTCGGGGCCGAGCTCCTTGCTGAGCCATGCCTCCTCGGCGCGAGCCTTGAGCCACATGCCCAGGGCGAGCACGACCGCTCCGGCGACTCCCAAGACGGTGCCCTTCGCGACCGCGGTGCCGAGCGCTGCGAGCAGAAGGCCGGTGTAGATGGGGTGCCGCACCAAGCCATAAGGCCCGGTGTCGACGACGCGGTGTTCGGCCTTCCGGGTGATGGCTCCCGACCAGAGCCTCCCCAGGTGAATTCGGGCCCACCAGCAGATGACGAGCCCCGCCAGCACGATTCCCGCGCTCACCCACGCGCCCACCC
>Ga0209698_10005963_pt1 | contig 13034 bp, 8 predicted proteins | sample LitLauG_LLR_2012_FD_187203 | JGI IMG/M metagenome (GOLD analysis project Ga0209698, IMG submission 187203) | Freshwater sediment microbial communities from Pennsylvania, USA - Little Laurel Run_MetaG_LLR_2012 (SPAdes) (version 2) | ecosystem: Environmental > Aquatic > Freshwater > Creek >... | reverse complement strand
ACTTTCAGGATGCGGTCGTGGGCGCGGGCGCTCAGGCCTTGCTGGGTCATGGCGCGTTCGAGCAGGCGCTCACAATCAGCCGACAGCTCGCAGAAGGTGCGGATGTGGCGGGAGGGCATCTGGGCATTGCAGTAGAGTTTCTCGCGGGAGGAGGCGAAGCGTTCCAACTGCTTCTGACGGGCGTGCATGACTCGGTCGCGAATCTTGGCCGAGCTTTCGGGTTCGTTGGTTGAGCGCATCTCTTTGTAGTTCACGGCAGGGACGTCGATGTGGATGTCGATGCGGTCCATAAGAGGGCCGGAGATTTTCGAGATGTAGCGCTGGATCATGGGCGCGGTGCATTGGCAGTCGCGGGTGCGGTCATTGTGGAAGCCGCAGGGGCAGGGATTCATGGCGGCGGCCAGCATGAAACGGGCGGGGAAGGTCAGCGACATGGAGGCGCGGGCGATACTCACCGTGCCGTCTTCGAGCGGCTGGCGCAAGACTTCGAGCACATTGCGGGGAAACTCGGGCAGTTCATCCAGAAAGAGCAGCCCATTGTGGGCGAGCGAGACTTCGCCAGGACGTGGGATCACACCGCCACCGATCAGGCCCGCATCGGAGATGGTGTGATGCGGTGAGCGGTAGGGGCGGGTCCCCACCAGGCCCCTTCCGGGGTCGAGCACTCCGGCCACGCTGTGGATCTTGGTCGTTTCCAGGGCTTCCTCGAATGTGAGCGGAGGCAGGATGGTGGGCATGCGCTTGGCGAGCATGGTCTTGCCGGAGCCCGGGGGGCCGATCATCAGAATGTTATGCCCTCCGGCGCAGGCGATCTCGATGGCGCGCTTGGCGGTCTGCTGGCCGCGGACGTCTTTGAAGTCCACGAAGAACTGCTGCGCTTCGCGTAGAAGCGAATCGCCGTCGGCCTTGATGGGGACGATGCCATTGCCGGAGTTCACGAAGTGGATCACGTCGAGCAGCGAACGGACGGGATAGACCTCCACTCCCCCGACCATGGCGGCTTCTTTGGCATTGGCTTCGGGAACGACCATGCGGGAAATCTTTCGCCCGCGGGCTTCCAGGGCGATGGGCAGCGCTCCGCGTACGCTGCGCACGCCGCCGTCGAGAGAGAGTTCGCCGACGAAGAGGCAATCCCCGATTTCTTTCTTGGTGAGGCCGCCATAGGCTCCGACAATGCCGAGCGCCATGGGCAAATCGAATCCGGAACCTTCCTTCTTGATGTCAGCTGGGGCGAGGTTGATGGTGATGTGTGTGGGCGGGATGTCGTAGCCGCAGTTCTTCAGCGCGGCGCGGACGCGGTCGCGGCTTTCGCGCACGGCGGCGTCGGGCAGACCGACGGTGTGGAAGTGATCCTGGTCGCACTTGATGCCGGAGCAGTCGACTTCCACCTGAATGATGTTGGCGTCGATGCCGTAGACGGCGGCGCTGAGGGTCTTATAGAGCATAGGGGAATACGCCTTCAAGGCGCTCCTCTCCTTCCCCGCCCTTCGGCTCCGGTCAGGGCAGGATTTTTCGGAAGGGGTGCGACAACAGCCCCACTTCTCGCAAAAAGATGCGAGAAGTGGGGCACCCGTCGGATCACATGCGGACACACTCAGCCCGCGGGCCTCGCGCTGGTCCTCCAGATACCCACCTTACGGGTTCGGCGCATGCGCTGGCTGTGACGGATGTCACTTCGGGTTGTGGAAATCCGCAGAACGGCGCCGGGGATGTTCTGTTTCCCGCACCAAACTGTCCAATAGAGCCCACGTTGTTGGCTAAAGCATATAGGATTAGGATTACCTTCAGTTCAGTACGAGTTCCCACATGACGCCGGTTCAGTTCTCACGCAAACCTCAGCCACCAATAAGTCTTGAACGCGAAGAATCTCAATTATGGCGCTGGCTGCTTGGATTCATGGTCCTGTTGTCGTTCGCGTTGGCGGCTTTGCTGTGGGAACGGCTGGAGAGTATCCCTTTTCAACTGCGCGCGATTCCGATCGGAGTGCTAGCCCTTTCGATCCTGTTCGCTGTGTATGCCTATGGGCGGCGACGCGAGGTCAGCGAACTCAAAGGCTTGTTGCGCGGGCTGCAGGATCACGTGGGCGCCGCGCCTTCGGAAGAGCAGCTCGACCAGCTCAGCCAGGTCATCATGCGCTCGCAGCGCAGCTTCAAGGAGTTGATTGACTCCTTTGACGACCCAGCGTGCGCCGTGTCGCTCGATGGCACACTGCGAACGGTGAACAAACGCGTCACCGAACTCACGGGGACGCCTTACTCGGAGATCGTGGGGCGCAAGATCTACGACTTCGTTGAAGAACCGACTCGCGAAGAAACAGAACGCAGCCTGGGACGCTTTCTGGAGAAAAAGCGCTGGGCGGGTACGGTGCGGATCCGCCTGAAAAACGATTCGCGGCCTCATTACTTTGACTGCGTGCTGAATGGGATCGTGAAGGGCGACGAAGTGGTCGGCGCGAGCATGCTGGGCCGCGACGTGACCGAGCAGCGCGAGAAGGAATTGCGGTTTACCGAATTGTTCGAGACGTTGCAGGAAGGCGTGTACTTCAGTACGCCTGAGGGGCAGTTGCTCGACGCTAATCCTGCCTTGGTCAGCATGCTCGGCTATACGGAAAAAAGAGAGTTGCTGGCGGTTGAGCCGTCGGCTCTGAATTTTGATGCCGGCCAGCCCGTCCTGGGGCGAGCTGTTGACGATCGCGGCGGGGTGCGCACGCGCGAGGTCACACTGCGGCGGAAGGACGGAACCGCCGCCGTGTTCCTGGATTCCTCGCGGGCCGTGTGGGACACGTCGGGCAACATCATCCGCTATCAGGGAACGCTGGTTGACATCACCGAGAAACGCAAGATGGAGCGGCAACTGGCGCAGCAGGAGGAGTTCCGCCGGCGGCTGCTAGAAAGTTTCCCCGACCTGATCCTGGTGGTCGACCTGGAGGAACGGTACACGTTTGTGAGTTCCCGCTCCCGCGAGCTGCTGGGCTACCGGCCGGAAGACATGCTGGGGAAGAAGATTACGGATCTGGAAGATCATTCTCCTGATTTGGCCTCGCTGTACCGTGCGATCGTGTCCGGCCAGCAGGCCTTCGGGGCAGCCGAGTATGGAGCGCGTCACCGCGACGGAAGCTGGCGGACCATGCGGGCCGCGGGCAGCCAACTATCCGACGCCGAGGGCAAGATCAACGGCGTGATCATCTCGGTTCGTGACATCACCATCGAGCGAAAACTGGAGCAGCAGGTGGTGCAGAGCGAGCGCCTGGCGGCCATGGGCGCCATGATCGGCGGAGTAGCCCATGAATTGAACAATCCTTTGACCAGCATTCTGGGTGTCAGCGAACTTCTTCAAGACCACGAAACTAACGAAAGTTCTCGTAAGCAGTTGGCTATGCTGCAGAGAGAGGCGCGGCGGGCTGCTGAGATCGTGCAGAACCTGACGTATTTTTCGCGGCCTCCGGCTCCGGGCAAGAGCAAGATCAATCTGACGGAGGTGGTCGAACGCACTCTGAATCTGCATGCGTATTCTCTGCGCAAGAACAACATTACCGTGGATTTTCTGAAGGAAACCGGGGCGCCCTATGCCTTGGGTGATCCACACCAGTTAATGCAGGTGTTCCTGAATCTGATTGTCAACGCGGAGCAGGCGATCCGCGAAGTGCGAGATAAGGGGACGTTGAGGATTCGTTTGGGCCGAGGGGATGGCGCGGTCTGGGTCAGCTTTCACGACGACGGGCCTGGCATCCCGAAGGAAAACCTGTCCAGCATCTTCGATCCGTTTTACACGACGAAGCGGCCGGGGCGCGGCACGGGACTGGGCTTGAGCATTTGCAAGTCGGTAATGAAGGAACACAACGGCAGCGTGGAAGCGGCGAACGCTCCCGACGGTGGGGCGGTGTTTACGGTGGCACTGCCGGTGGCGGGGACGGGGTGAGGACTTGAGGTTCTTCATTCGACAGCACGCTCGACGAAACCGAGAGCATACTCCCCATGTACAAGATCAACCGATTTACCACGATTCCCGTTCTGTTAGACATGCTAAAACGGAAGCGGCTTGTACTTCTGGACCCGGCGTCATGGGACGACAAGAACGATTCCGCCATCATGGCTGAGTACAAGAAGCGCAAGAAAGTTGAGAAGCTGTTTGCTTTGTGCTGTGCTTGGGGAGACGAAACCATCCATCACTGGAGAACGTTTGCAGATGGGATCAGCGGGTGCTGCGTCGAATTTTCCTCCAAGGGATTGACCAACCTCCTAACAGAAGTAAAGGGCGTAAAATACGGAGTGGTTAAATACAAGAAGATCACCGATCTGAAAGAGGGCCAGATCGCGGTTGATGACATACCTTTTACGAAGCGCTGGCCGTACCGATGCGAGGAAGAGTTCCGCATTATCTGGGAGGGCAGCACCGCTGAAGAATGTTTCGAAATCGACTTCGATCTTTCGATTATCAACCGAATTACGGTTAGCCAGCGGATGCCGAAACAGGTCTATGCCACGATCCGGGATCATCTGCGAGGCGCATTCTCGAATCCGGAGCAAAGGATCAACCGGTCGACCCTCTACGAAAACGACAAGTGGATTGGAAAATTCAGAAAAGCGTAATTCCCGCGAAAACCTTCTATCGCAGTTGCTTGGACTGCCGGACTGGCTGTTTCTAATTCGTTCATTACCGCTCGACCGCCATCGCTACCGCGTTTCCTCCACCCAGGCATAGCGCGGCAACCCCGCGCTTCACGTCGCGGCGGATCATTTCATAGATTAGCGTGACTAGCACGCGCGCGCCGCTGGCGCCGATGGGATGGCCGATGGCCACTGCGCCTCCGTTCACGTTGACCTTGTCGGGATTCAGGCCCAGTTCGCGCATCACACCCAGCGCCTGCACCGAAAAGGCCTCGTTGAGTTCGTAGAGGTCGACGTCTTCGTTCTTCCAGCCAGTCTTTTCCCAGATTCTGCGGACGGCGCCGACCGGAGCCATCATGACCCACTCCGGCTCAATGCCGCTGGTCGCCTGGGCCACGATCCGGACCATGGGTTTCGCTCCGAGTTCTTTTGCCCGTTGCGCGCTGGTAACGACTACCGCCGCGGCGCCATCGTTTACCCCGGGGGCGTTGCCGGCGGTGACGGTGCCGTCTTTCTTGAAGGCGGGCTTCAGGGCGCGAAGAACTTCGATGGTCGTATCTGCGCGCGGACTCTCGTCTTTTTCGAAGAGCGTCGGGGGCTCGCCTTTCTTTTTCGCCGGTATTCCCACCGGGACGATCTGCGCATTGAAGCGGCATTCCTTGATCGCAGCAAGCGCTTTGCGGTGAGAGTTCACTGCGAACTCGTCCTGCTCTTCGCGCGTGATGCCGTACTTTTCGGCTACGTTCTCGCCAGTGATGCCCATGTGGTAGTTGTTGTAAATGTCCCAGAGGCCATCGTGGACCATGGAGTCGACGATTTGCGCGTTGCCGAGACGGTATCCCTTGCGCGCTTGAGGCAGGAGGTAGGGAGCGTTGGTCATGGATTCCATTCCGCCGGCGACGACGATGGAACTGTTTCCGGTCTGCACCGCTTGCGCGGCGAGCGCTACGGATTTCAATCCCGAGCCGCAGACCTTGTTGATTGTCATGGCACCTGTCGCGGGAGAGAGTCCGCCGAAGATTGCAGCCTGGCGCGCGGGATTCTGACCGAGTCCGGCGGAGATGACGTTGCCCATGATGCACTCGTCAATTTCCGCAACCTCGACACCTGAGCGTTTGACCGCTTCCCGCACGGCGATGGCGCCGAGTTGGGGCGCGCTGAACTCGGAGAGACTGCCCTGAAATTTTCCGACGGGCGTGCGACACGCAGAGATGACGACGACATCGTCAAAAGAGGCCATAAATCAAGCTCCCGCGAAGATTTCGCAGCTCTCATTATAGATGCAGGGGATCGACGCCGGGTCAGAAGAATCCTCAACGTCCCAGACGTACGCCGTGGCGCCGAGTGGGAATCAGTCGAATGCGAATCGGCAGCGGAACTCCGTGATGCGGGGCAAACTCATCGCGTGTCGCGGCAAAAATCGTGTGCGACTTCCGCACGCAGAAGATTTTCGTTGACTTTTTCTCACGAAGTTCGCTCGCCGTGACTTTGGTACAGCGACTTCGCATAGTTTTATCGTCATTTTTTTCTTGACTTCATTTTTCAATAACTCTATACATCAACTAGTTGCAGTAAACGACCACTGCACATTTTCCATGAAGAATGGAAGGGAGAATAGGAACAATGGCAACCAAGAAAAAGGCAAAGAAGAAAAAGAAACACTAAGTGAGCAGTTGAACGGCAACAGGGGACGCTGAATGCGTCCCCTAAGTTTTTCGGGCTCAGAAAATATCAAAACACTTTAACCGCTAAGATCGCAAAGAACAGCCGCTAAAGACGCCAAGAAAACCTACCCTTCTCGATAGCCCTTCAGTTTCAACTGCTTCCCTTCCGTCACGGGACGCGGAATGCGCTTCTCTTTCGCTGGACACACACTCCGGTAGCCGCAGAAATCGCAGTGCATCCCGGGCTTGGCAGCGAACTTCCCGGCAGCGATTCCCTCGGCAGCGGTCTCTACACGCTGTCGCGCGGCCAGCTGTTCCGACTCGCTGCGGATGGTCATGACGGGTAAGTTGTCTTCCAGGTTGTGAAACATCAGCGCGCCGACCTTGTAGCCCCATTTCTCGTGAGCGGCGATAGCGTACAGCGACAGCTGCAGACTCTCGTCGGCGTCCTCCTGATCGCGGGCTTTGCCGGTCTTGTAGTCGACGATGGCTACACTGCCGTCCGGACGGGAGTCGATGCGGTCGATGCGGCCAACGACCGTGGTCTCCCCGATGCGAATCTCGAAAGACTGCTCGGTGTGCAGGACTTGCGGAGCAGACTCCAATCGCACCCATACGAGAAAGTCGCGCAACTGGGCGATGCCCTGGTTCTCGTAGAGTTCGTGCTGGTAGGCTTCCTGGATTTTGGCGTCGGCCAAGTCCCGCCGGAAAAGCTCGATCAGTTCGTCGTCGGTCTTAGGTCGTCCGAGCTGGATGGAATCGAAATAAGTCTTAAGGACGCGATGCATGGCGGCGCCGTATTGCATGGCGGCGGCCGGTTTCGCGGCCAGGCGCCAGTCGCGGTCCAGTTTGAATTGCAGGCCGCAGCGATCGTAGGTCTCGACGGCCGAGGCGCTGAGGCGGGTATGCAAACCCTCGAGCACCGGAGACTCGAACCACGCGGTGGTTTGCGATTCGGATGGGTATGCGGGCGATGCGGCGGCAAAGATCTCAAGGCTTCCCTGAGTGCCGCGAGCCGGACACGCCTGCAGCCAGCGGGCTAGGCTCTTGTTTTCGATCAACTCGCGCATGTAGCCGTCGGGATTCTTGTTGATCTTGCCGCGTCCTTCGCGAGCGTAGATGTGCAGTGAGTCACGGGCGCGGGTAATGGCGACGTAGAACAGGCGGCGTTCTTCCTGGCTGTGGAGGGTCTTGTCGTCACCCTCAGCGGCCGAATCCGCGTCGCGCAATTCGTTGGGGAAGCCAACCAGGGTCTCCTTGTACGAGTTGGGAAACGAATTCGCATTGGCGCGGAGGATGAAGACGTGGGGAAATTCCAGCCCCTTGGCCCCGTGGACGGTCATCAGCCGGACGGCGTTCTCGTTGTCGCGCGCCTGCAAGGGGATCACACCTCCCGCTTCGCGGAAGTAGCTGAGGTAATCCACCAATTCTTCCAACTGGGTGGTCTTGTTGACCTTTTTCTTTTCCCACGCTTCCACGAACTGCAAGGCCGCCTGAGTCGTGGGAGACGCGGCGTCGAGTCCGAACTGCTTCACGATGACGTCGAACGCTGCTCGGGCCTTCGCTTCCCGGCCACGGACTTCCGAGCGAACGCTTTGGACCGTGGCGAGCACCTCGGGACCGCCTTCGACGCGATCGAGCGCGGATGAAAGGGGAACGACCCGGCCGTCGCGGGAGTCGCGTGCAATGGCGCGCATGACCTGGCGGAGTTGCTGTGGATTGACTTGGAATCGCGGCAGGGCAGCCACGCGAAACAGGCTGACGTCGTCGCCCGAAGAAACCGTTGTGTGCAGGCAGGCGAACAGGTCGCGGACCTCGGGAGTGTCGGAGATGTCCATGCACTCGATGACGAAGGGGATACCGGCTTCTGCCAGTTCGTGGACCACGTCGTCACGATGGAAGTGGGAACGGTACAAAATGCCGAAGTCGGACCACTTGCACTTCAACCTCTTTCGCGCGTCGCTGATCATGCCGACGAGGTCGGCGCCCTCCGCATCTTTGGTTGAGAGCACCACCACGGACACTGGAGGACTCGACAACGGGCTGCCCGCTGCGGCGGCTTCCTCCTCGCGAGCGGACTGCAGCGGCGTGCGCCGGTAGGCTAGAGCGCCGTCTCCATGGCCGGGCGCATGAACCGCAAAGACCGGAGGATTCTTGTCGATCAGGGCGAATGCGCTACGGAGAATCGGGGTCGTCGAACGGCGGTTCTTTTCGAGCACGACCAATCGCGCACTGGGGAAGTTGTGACGGAACAGTTCGAAGGCTGCGCTGGAGGCTCCGCGAAAGCGGTAAATCGCCTGGTCGGGATCGCCGACCGCAAAGATGTTTCCCCCGGCCCCGGCAAGACGAGCGAGGATCTTCACCTGGGCGAAGTTGGCATCCTGAAACTCATCGGCCAGGATGAAGCGGGCTCGGGCTCGGGCCTCGGCCAGAATTTGGTCATCATTTTGCAACAGGTCGTGCGCCCGGGTGATCATGTGGCTGAAGGTGCCGAGATTTTCTTCGCGCAGCCAGCCTTCCGTGGTGGCGAATACGCGGGCGATTTCGCGGCACCGGCCGATAACTTCGGATTCATCCAGAAGGTTCTTCGACTTCGAAACCCGTGGGATAGGAACTTCCCTGCGCTCCAGGCGATCCACATACTCTGCGTACTTTTCTGGAGTTACTAGCTCATCGTGGCAGCGGTCGACGAACTTCAGGAGATCTCTGAGGAACTGGCCGACGTTGGCGGCGCGAACGAAATACTCAAGACGCAGCTCGCGTATGCGGCGGCGCAAGTAGATCCAGAGGTCCTGCTCGTCGAGCACGCCGAAATCTTTGTTGGCACGCTTGAGCAGGTCGAGGCAGTAGTCGTGGAAGGTGGTGGCGTGGACGCCTCCATAGCCCAGCAATTTGCGCAGCCGGTCGCGCATTTCAGTCGCGGAATTGTTGGTGTAGGTGAGAGCCAGAATCTCGCCGGGTTCGGCGTGGCCCTCGCGAACGAGGCGCTCGATACGATAGGTCAAGACTGAAGTCTTGCCCGTGCCGGCTCCGGCCACCACCAGCAGAGGTCCGTGGATGTGCTCGATGGCCTCACGCTGGCGGTCGTCGGGAGTGAATGGAGCAGTGCGGGAGATTGACCTCAAAACCGACATTGTGGGTCAGAATATCACTTGGGGAGACTGTGCAAGATACGCGGCCAAGAGAACGCCACGCAGTGGGGAACTTCGGTAAGTCATGCGGCGGGGCAATCACGGCCCGCCGCAAGGTCGTCCAGGTTGCAATACCCCTATTTACCTGCTTTCTCATCGACTTCAAAAATTCCGAAAGTATTTCCCTCGGTGTCCACGAAGTAACCTTGCCAGCACGTGCCGGGAACTGCGAATTTGGGGAGTGCGACGATTCCGCCGAGCTTCATTATTGTTTTGGCGGTTGCGTCAAAGTTCTCAACCTCGAGCGAGCAGACAAAGGCGTTCGTGCCGCATTGGGGCGGGGGTGTCTTGGCCGGGCGCTGTAGCAAGCCTCCTCTCGACCCTCCCGTTTCGATTGTCCAGTAGGCAAGCGGAAGCCCCTTGATCTCAGAAAACTTCCACGCAAAGGTTTGGGAATAGAAATCGATGGCGCGCTTGGGATCGTCAGTTTGGATTTCGAAGTAGATATGTCCTTTATTCATACCCAATTTTCTCCTGCGGACCGGCTAAAGAGCAATCAGGTGTCGAGCTCTGAAATCATGATCGCGGTGGCGGCGATGGCAGCGGTTTCGGCGCGCAGGATTGTGGGGCCCAGCGACGCGGGAATCCAGCCAGATGTCTGGAAGAGGTGCAATTCGTCTTCGGTCCAGCCGCCCTCGGGTCCGACCGCGAAGAGGATGTCGCCTTCGGCTGACGTGAGGGCATCGCGCAGCAGAGTCTGATTCTCTGATTCTGCGAGGACGATCCGCAGAGTTCCGGGAAGGTTGGTCGCTTCTTTCAGTTTCATCGCGGCGGCGATTTCGGGCGGAGCTGCCCGGCGTGATTGTTCGGAGGCCTGCAGGGTTAATCTGCGCCAGCGGTCGGCGCGCTTGACTGAAGCCGAAGCCAAGTGTGCATCTGTTCGCCGCGCGATTACGGGGACGATTCGAGCGACTCCCAGTTCGGTGCATTTCTCGATCGCCCACTCCATGCGGTCGAACTTGAAGATAGCGAGCAGCAGCGTGACGTTGGCAGGAGATGTGGCTGGAACTTCTGCCCCAAGTTCAAATTCGACGCGGCCGTTCGCCACGCTCGCGATGCGTCCGCGGCGAACCACATCGCCCGTGGCGATGTCGAATTCCTGGCCGACGCGGGCGCGCAGGACGCGGATGAGATGGTCGGCATGGTTGCCAGTGAGGGTGGCACAACTGCGTGAAACTTCGTCGGCGATCCATCGGCGGCGGGTCATGGGATGGCGAGGGCAACGGCTACGGCGGCATTTGGCGGACAGGAGTCTCCGCCCCACACGAGTCCAACTTATCCGAACATGTCTTTCATTTTGCCGAGCAGGGAGCGCATGAGCGGCTGGTTGTCCACTTTCGAGATGGCATCCAACTCCTGCAGCAACTCGCGTTGGCGCTTGTTCAGCTTGGCGGGGACCTGAACGACGACTTCGACATACAAGTCGCCTTTGCCATGTCCGTTCAGCACCGGGACGCCCTTGCCGCGGACGCGGAACGTCGTGCTGGGCTGGGTCCCTTCGGGAATTTTCAGCGTGTGCTCGCCCTCCATGGTGGGCACGCGAATTTCGGCGCCCATCGCGGCTTGCGGGACGGAAATCGGTACTACGCAGTGTAGGTCGTTGCCCTCGCGCGCGAAGAAGGGATGCTCTTTTACGTGCAGCACGACATACAAATCGCCGGCAGGGCCGCCAAACTGGCCCACTTCGCCGGCGCCGGCAAAGCGGATACGGGTTCCGTCCTCCACTCCCGCGGGCACTTTGGCGTCGACCGAGCGCTGGCGGAGAATACGGCCTTCGCCCTTGCACTTAGAGCAGGGATCGGTAATCACGCTACCGCCACCCTGACACGTCGGACAAGTGCGGGCAATGCTGAAGAACCCCTGCTGATAGCGAACTTGGCCGCGCCCATTGCAGGAGCGGCACGTGGTCGGGCCTTTGCCCGGAGCCGCGCCGGAGCCGTGGCATTCTTCGCAGGCCTCGTGGCGGCGAACCGTGACGCGAGTTTCTTTGCCGAAAAATGCCTCTTCGAACTCAAGCGTTAGATCCTCGCGAAGATCGGCGCCGCGCTGCACCCGGCTGCGACGGCGTCCACCGCCGCCACCGAACAGATCGCCGAAGCCGAAGAACTCGCCGAAAATGTCACTGAAGTCCTGGAAGACCGTGGGATCGAAGCCTGCGCCGCCTCCGGCGCTTCCGCCGAGACCGGCGTGTCCGTAACGGTCGTAGACGGCGCGTTTTTCCGAGTCGGCGAGCACGGCGTAGGCCTCGCTCACCTCCTTGAATTTCTCTTCCGCGTCGGGATTATTCGGATTGCGGTCGGGATGAAACTGCAGGGCGAGTTTACGGTACGCACTCTTCAGTTCAACCTCGGTGCAAGTGCGGGTCACACCCAACACTTCGTAGTAATCGCGTTTTGCGTTAGTCGTCAGAATATGCCTCTCCTCAAAGATACAAATGCCCCAGCCGTTATGGAAATTGCTGCCGCGCCGTGCTATTTCCCGGAATTCTTCGCTACTCGAACCATGGCAGGGCGCAGCAGGCGGTCTTTGAACTTGTAGCCGCGCTGCAACTCGTCGAACACTGTGTGATCGGGCGCATCGGTGGTTTCGACCATCTCGATCGCCTCGTGAAAGCGTGGATCGAAGGGCTCGCCCTTGGCCGGAATCGCGTGCACTCCGAGTTTGGCCAGCGCATCCTGCAACTGCTTGTAGATGAGTTCGATGCCGCTGCGGAACTCGCCGCCTTCGGACTTGACCTGCAGGGCGCGCTCGAAGCTGTCAATCACCGGCAGCAGCGACTTGATAGCGTCGGACGTCGCGAAGTCGCGGAAGTCTTGCTGCTCTTTGGCGGCGCGGCGGCGGGCATTTTCGAACTCGGCCTGCGCCCGCGCCAACCGGTCGAGCAGAGCGTCGCGCTCGGACTTCAACTTTTGCAATTCGGTGGCTGATGATTCGCCTGCAGCACCGGAAGATCCCTCGGCTTCTGGCTCGGGAGTACCTTCGCCGCCATCTGCCGGAGGCAGTTCATGCTCCAAATCAAGAGCTCCCTTTTCCGTTTCTGATTTTCCGTTTGATTTCCCCATAACTCCGTACGTCACTCCGATTCATTCAGGATCTTGTCGAACAGGCGCGCGATGTAAGAGACCGCCGTAATGGTGTGCTGATAATCCATGCGAGTGGGGCCGATGACCGCCAGCGATCCCATGACCTCGTTGCCGGCGTGCGCCGGGGCGCCAATCAGCACGAAATTGCGCATCGAGGGTAGAGCCTCGTCGAGGCCAATGACCACGCGTACCGCTTCCTGCTTTACATCGAGGTAGGCGCCGAGAAGGCGGACGACTTTTTCTTTTTCCTCCAGCGTCTTGAGCATTTCCTGCAGGCGCTCGCGGTCCTGCTCGCCGGTAACCAGGTTCGCGGCGCCTTCCACGAAGACCACTTGCGAGCCCTGCTCCGCCGCCAGCGCGCCCTGCTTGTACAGTTGCTCGATCGAATTCATCAGTCGATCGTATTCGTTGCGTTCCTTCTCCAGACGGCGGGCAAGTTCCGAGCGCATCGCTTCCATGGTCCAGCCGCGGAAGTTCTCATTGATGTAG
>Ga0209698_10005961_pt1 | contig 13034 bp, 15 predicted proteins | sample LitLauG_LLR_2012_FD_187203 | JGI IMG/M metagenome (GOLD analysis project Ga0209698, IMG submission 187203) | Freshwater sediment microbial communities from Pennsylvania, USA - Little Laurel Run_MetaG_LLR_2012 (SPAdes) (version 2) | ecosystem: Environmental > Aquatic > Freshwater > Creek >... | reverse complement strand
CGAGACACATGCCTACTCTCTTGAGGAGATCGTGTTGATGTTAGCGGTATTGCCAGAGCCGGCCGCGACGATTGTGGCCGCGGCCGCTTTCACAGGTGCACGAAAGGGTGAGGTACGAGGTTTCCTCTGGGAAAATTACCATGGGGAACACATATATGTCTCCCAATCGTGCTGGAGGGGGCATGTGCTGGAGCCAAAGACTCCTAAGAGCAAGGCAGCGGTTCCGGTGATCGCGCAACTTGCACAGCGCCTCGAATTGCACCGGTCTCGTTCAGGCAATGCTGCGAACGGCTTGATGTTCCCGAGTCCTGAGGGAAAGCCCTTCAACATGGATGCTCTGGCCAGGGACATCATCGTGCCGCTCGCAACGAAAGGGGGAGTCCAGTGGTACGGATGGCATGCCTTTCGTCGCGGGCTTGCGACTAACCTCCACAGGCTAGGCATACCCGACAAGACAATCCAGAGGATCTTGCGGCAAGCCAACGTCGCGGTCACGCAGAACTGCTACATCAAGACCACAGACTCGGACGCTGCGGCAGCGATGCGGCAATTTGAGCGATCTCTCGAATATGCACCTAGTATGCACCTCTTGGGAACCGAGAGACCGCGGATTATGTAGTCGAATTGAAGGTTGCACGAGGTAAACGCTTATGTCTACGGGAGATAAAACAACTGGCGGAGAGGGAGGGATTCGCCCACTGCCATTTCTAGCAAGTCGTGGTGATTCCTATAGTTAGCGATTCTAGCCTGTGTTTATGCGGGTGTCGAGCATATTCGTAACTTAGTCTGCTGTTTCCACGATTTCCCTTATTGACCCCAATTCCACAAAAACCGTATCACTGGTATCAGTCGGTACGTCGAGGTAGAGCGCCCTCCGCTACGGCCCGCCTTAAAGCCATTTAGCAACGCCTCCATGATGAGAGCACGTCCCTCGACGGCTCCGACTGAAGCTGTAACTTCCGTCGCGGCATCGGGCAGTAGCTCCTTGAGGCGCTGCCGAGCAGTCCTCGGGCGTTTTATCGTTTCCCCCTTTCTGTTAACATACGTGCCGCTGTCGGTACATTTCGGTTGAGACTTCTGCTCGTGCTGTGTCGGTTGGGTGGGCGAGGGTTGAGGCGTCTGCGCGAGCAGTGAAGTGAACAATACAGCCGCGAGCGCAGACACGGGCACGATTCGGCGCATAGTGTTCTTCCTTGCAGATTCTCCGTTATGGTCGGAAATCACAGTCTACTACTGCCAGCACGACGCCACAGTGGTGCAGCCGTCCGACGTATTCTGGCAGAGAGCTGGGATTGAGAATGCGGAACAGGGCCCCACCCGTGCACCGCGCGATCCCGAGTTTCGATCTGCGAGTCGGCAAAGAAGAACTGCACACGCACCAGTGATGTCTGTCACTGCGCCGCGTCACCCAAGCGACTAAGTTTTCGGCGTCAGGTCAGCGAACATTGGCCTGCATGGAGAAGCATCCTCTCCCCCTCGACTGCTGCGAAACTCCTTCCTCTAATCGGTAGCTGAGCCGGACCGATACTCGGATGCGACGCGAGGAATCTATGAAACGTGCTTATTTGGTCTGCCTGTTTCTGTGCTTGACCGTTTCATTCGTGTTGTCCCAGTCGAATCCCGTTTTTTCCATCAATCAGAGCGCGAGAGCTGTGTCTCCGGTCAGTGCCTCGCAGGCCGACCCGAATGCTCAAGCCAAGATTCTCGACAGCTACGGCAAGTTGCCGCTCAGGTTCGAGGCCAATCACGGACAGTCCGATGCGCGAGTGAAGTTTCTTTCGCGCACGGGCGGGTACACGCTGTTCCTCACCGGGCATGAAGCTGTGGCGCGGATTGTGAGAGATCGGAACCAGCTCGGAGTTTGGTATGAAGAGCAAATCATCGAGATCAATAGACGACATAAGCCAATTTCGTACAATCCTTTGGCATACAGCTATCTCACGCTGGATCCACCGGTTTCTAATTCACGAGGAATCCGAGAATACGTCCACTTTCACCGCCACGGGGAAGCACTCCAGATAACTGAGAAGAAGGACGCACAGGGAGATATCAAGGCCTGGGACAAGATTGCCCGCACGGAAAGAGATGTTCGTATTCTATCTTTTGGCAAAGGGCCAATAAAACCCTTTCAGGAAGACATGCTCCACCGCCAACTATTGCAACTGGTAATCTACTTTGAGCGTGAACAATTAACGGCAGAGGAACTGGCCCAATCTTTCGACAGATATTGTGCATGCGGAAAAATGAATCATGAAACAGATGCTCTCAGAAAAATGCGGAATCGCTTCGAAGCTGATCTGAAGGCTCGCGCCGACTTGCCGGAGTGAGTTCTGCCATGGCCAGAGCCGTTCCCAGTGACAAGGGGAATTTACTAATCTATAATAGATACAACAGTTTAGCGGGCCTGCCGACTGTTAGAAGCAGACGACAAGCCCTGACCACCATAGGAGGGTAGCTCCAATGGCAGCTGCAAAAACCGTACCTCAAATCCCGCAGTCCCACAATTCAATCTCGCCTCGCCATGGAGTCGTCACCCTCTTCGGTTATGGCATCCAGGTCCGGGTTGACCGGGGCCATCTCCTACTTGAGGATGGAATCGGAAGTGATCGTCGACAGTATCGGTTGCCACGTGTGGGACATCATCTGTCAAGGCTCGTGGTAATCGGTTCAGACGGTGTGGTATCCCTCTCAGCTCTGCGCTGGTTGGCTGATCAGGGGGCCGCCTTCGTGATGTTGGAACGTGACGGCTCCGTCCTCGCGACTACAGGACCGGTGCGCCCTTCGGACGCTAGACTGAGGCGAGCTCAATCCCTGGCGGGTCAATCGGGAATGGCTCTCCATATCGCACGGGAACTAATAGACAAGAAAATAGCGGGCCAAGAGCGGGTTGCACGCTACAAGCTACTAGCAACACAAACCGCCGACACTATCGCTCGTTATCGTCCGGAGTTGGCCACTGCGGACTCGCCCGAGGCCATTCGGCAGGTTGAATCACGAGCGGCTGCCGCTTACTGGGCCGCATGGCGAACCTTGCCAATTAATTTTCCGAAGAAAGACGAAGCGTGCGTGCCAGACCACTGGCGCGTTTTCGGAACTCGGGTCTCTCCGTTAACCGGGTCGCCTCGGCTCGCGGTTAACCCTCCCAACGCTCTCTTGAATTACCTTTACGCGATTTTGGAAAGTGAGTGCCGTCTGAGCGTCGCAGCCCTGGGCTTAGACCCCGGTCTGGGTGTTCTCCATGTAGATACACCGGCACGCGATAGTCTTGCCTGCGATCTCATGGAGGTCCTCCGCCCACAGGTAGATTCATTTTTGCTTGACTGGATCACCCGCGAAACCCTTCGGCGAGAATGGTTCTTGGAACAACGGGACGGGAATTGTCGCCTGATGGCGGAGCTCGCTATCAAACTTTCTGAAACGGCTCCGACGTGGGGCCGTGCGGTTGCACCATTGGCTGAATGGGTTGCTAGGACACTGTGGTCCGGAAGGCATAGACCAAGCAGTGTTTCACTTCCAACCCGCTTAACTCAAAGCCGCAAACGCGAATCGAAAGGCGGGTCGACGCTTCCACGGGCAATCTTGCCAGCGCGCAGAGATAATCTCTGTCGAGGGTGCGGGAAAACCATTCAACAGCGATCCACCAACTGTGCTGAGTGCCAAATTGACCGTGCGACAGAGCGCCTTGTGGATGCCGCCCGAATCGGGCGAGTAGCGGCACGCAGTCCGGAAGCACGGGCCAAACATGTGGCTTCGCGACAGCGGCACGCAGCGGCCTGCTCGGAATGGGATGAATCGAAGCAACCAACTTGGCTCACGAGCGAAGTGTTCTCGCAACAAATCCAGCCGCTGCTGGCAAGCGTTCCGACCGCTGCGATTCGTTCGCGACTAGGTATCTCACGTTGGTACGCGGGCAAGATTCTGCCCTCAAATCTCAGTGACTTTTCAACAGTCACGCCTGGTTACATCAATGGACAAATTCCATTCGCAGTCGAATCGAGCGCGGTCCCGCAACCGACGTCTCATGGAACGTAACGCTCTTGACACCGGAAGAGGTCGCCACCACGGTAAAGAGTCCCGTTGCCTGGGGCAACTGAAAATACGTACTGGCGTGGCCTTTGGCATCGGTGACCGCCGATGTCGGGTTGGTGACGCCCTGCGAACCGGGTGTGAAGTTGACGGTGACGCCGGGCACCACATTCTTGTAGGCATCCAGAGCCTTTACCACGAGGGGATTGGGCAGAACCGTTCCCTCAGGGCCTGATTGATTCGATCCAGAGCTGATGAGCAGCTTTGCGGCAGCGCCGGGCGTAGCGGTCTCGCTGGCGGTAACGCTAACGAAGTTCGGCGCCGAGATAGTCAAAGTATAAGGACCAGCCACGCTGGGAAACGTATAGATGGTGCTGACGGCGCCGTTCGAGTTCGTGACGGCGGAAGGTGGATTGAATGAGCCGCCTCGGTTGCCATCACTGAAGCTGACGGTAACGCCTGGAATCGGCTGTCCGGTGTAAGGTTTGCTGGCCACCACCTGGAGAGGCGCCGGTAATGCAGTTAGAATGGGCGCAGTCTGATTGTTACCGCCCACTACACTCAGGATCGGCACCAGGCCATAGCCTTCCAGGCTACTTCCCGTGCCCATATAAACTTTTCCATTGGCCACCATCGGCGTCGCAAAGTGGGCGATAGCGGGCATCTTGGGAGAGGTGTAGAGCACTTGGAGAGAAACCGCATCCAATGCCTGGAGACTATTACCGTAGGGATGCCACAGGATTCCGTTCGTGTTTCCGTTAGCGGAAATCGTAGGTGCGTGAGCTCCAGCGAGCTTGCCCTGGCTTTGCGCGAACAGGCTGAAAACTCCGTTTGAGAGCTGGAACGACTGTATCGGCGCGTCATTCGGACTGAAGTAAACCAACCCATTCCAGTAGGCCGGGGAACTCATCAGCAGTGAGCCAGACTCCAGCGGAAATTCCTGGGGGATTTGGGGATCGCCCGGTCCCCCCGGCGCGTATGCTCCCATGTTGTTGCGATCCAGAACGTAGACTTCCATGCTCTTGCCGCTCGCGATCACTTCCTGGCATGGAATCTCGGGACAATTCGGAGGACCGTACTCCTGATCGGGCAGGATCACAGGGCCGACCGAACTCGCGTCCAGATCGTGGGAGTTGAGATATGCCACGTTCCACGGAGCGAAGAAATTGGTATTTGGCAACTCCTGTTGCGGCTGGTTTGGGCTCTGGGCAGGCCAAGGTGCCGGGGGGAGCTTCAGAACGCTGTTCGGGTAACTCTGGCCACCGAACGCGTGGCCTTCGGCGGTTGAAAAGTAGATATTCCCCTCTTCGTCGGCGGCAATGCCGTTGCCGGTTTGCCAGACAGAAGTGAGCCCGAAATCGGGCGAGGTGTTGAAAACCCCAACCTGTTGCAAGCCGGCTATTTGGTAGTTGACGGTATTATAGGCAAGCACCCAGCCACTATTGCCGTCGTTGCAGCCGTTCGAGCCGAAGCCCAGATAGAGGATGCCATTGACCAACAACGCGCCCGGACGATTTTTCTGGTGCAGGTTGTTGAAATGCCACACTTTTCCCGCGATGCTGTAGCTGGTGGCCGTGATTTCAACCTGGCTCACTTGATCCAGGCCCGTGGTGATATCCAGAGCATGCAGGTAGTGATAAACAACCCCAGCTAAAAGAGTCTTCGCCACCAGATACATGGTGGGCGGGGTGGTCGTGAGATCGATGACCGGCGTACCAACGATGCCTTCCTCACTAAATCCGTCTTGTATGCCGCAGGGTATATATTTACCGCTGGCAGGCACAGCCCCGGGAGGCTGCAGCATGCTGGCGTACCATAACTGCGTGCCGTTGTCGGCGTCGAAGGCGTAAACCGAATCCGCCTGGGTAACGACGTATACGACGTTGTGCACGGTGCCCTGGTAGGGACCGGTGTTAATGGTCACGTTGGGCACATAGAGCGGCTGCGCGAGCACCTCATAGTCCACCGGGGAACTGAAGAGGTGGCCGAAGCCGGTGGGGTTGACGTTGGCAGGTGTCAGCATCGTCTCGTTGGTGTTGGCGCCGGAGCGCGTGTTATCGTCGCGGCTGGTGAGCACCGGTTGTTGCGCGAATGCGGAAGACACAAGCGCCACAAACAAAAACAACAATGTCTCGACTACGTGCTGAGGAAAACGCGAATGCGGCTTGGCCACGGTGACCTCCGATTAGTGATTCATTGGATCGGTCTGCCCTGGGAAGTAGAACGTATTAGGACGGGGAAAGGTCAGGAACGATAAAGACAATCTATGGTACCAAAAGGCTGGCTGTGGAGCGCAAATACTTTTTTGCTGCGGATTGCGGAACAAATTGGTGCACTTTAGATGAGAACCTCAGATGAGAACCTCTTCACACTGTTCTCGTTCAGAATGATTAGTGACACTCGAATAGAGTGTCGAAATGCAAATTCGTAAGGGGAAACCGCCCGGTTCGGGCCGGCTGGCTCGCACCGGAGTGGAGTTGAGCCGGGAAGCGCGGGTGCGATTGGCCTGGATGGATTTTTATCGTCGCTGCCGCAACGTGGCCCACACCTGCCGTCACTTTGGCATCAGCCGCCAGACGTTCTATCGCCGCTTCCGCCGTCGACCTGCACGGCGCGAATGGGGAACGGCATGCGGTGCTGCAAGGAGTTCGCCGCCGAGTTCGAACCGGCTTGCCAGCAGCGTGGACTGCATCTGTTCGTGCTGCCGCCGCGCTCGCCTAAACTCAACGGCGCCGTCGAACGCGCCAACCGCACCCACACCGAGGAGTTCTACCAAATCACGCCCTGCTCCCTGGAATGCGAAAACTCAATCGCGAACTGCGGCACTGGGAAAAGATCTACAACACCGTCCGTCCTCATCAAGCGCTCGGCTACCTAACCCCGCTCCAATTCCTACGAACCTATCCCCACGAAAGGAATGAAAAGTGTCACGCATCTACTGGACGAGTACACACACTATGCGACCAGGAGAAATGAGTGTATAGTGCACATGCCGCTTTGGAGTCGAAAAACAGATTCCGTGTAAAATGCTGGCGTTTTTTGGAGTCAAGCGAGGAGTTTCCGGCGTTAAGCCAAGATCGATCCGATTCAAGGGGTGCGTCGCATGAGCAAACATAAAACTTTGTGGTTTCTGACTCACGGGAAGTTTCTTCCATACGCGAGTCTCCTGGTCGCACTGTTGCCGTCAGCAGTCTATGCCCATGAGCCTTGTACCCTGGCGACGGTCTCAGGAAGCTACGCGTTCGCGACCCTGGGCCAGCAAGCGGGGGCATACGAGGCTACGCTTTTCCTAATGACCAGCGACGGTAAGGGAAATCTTTCGGGCGCGGGCACCGAAAGTCTCAACGGCACAATCCAGTCCAAGGTCACGGCAACCGGTACGTACACCTTATCTTCGGCTTGCTGGTTTACTGCGACCACCATAGACTCCCTTGGCAATGTCCGCGACCTCGGGGGAGTGGTTCTTCAGAAAGGGGGTAGAATCACGGGGATCTCCACGGACAAAGGAACGGACTTGCAGTTGATCGCCTATCGGCAACATTCCACCAAGTGCACTCAGGCCGCCATCGGAGGTTACTTTGCGTCGGAAGTGCAGAGCCCGCTCACGCCGTCTGGCCCATCCACCGCGACCCAACAGTGGTTCATAAATTCGAGCGGGTCCGGAACTGGTTCCTGGGAGGCGACCGTTGGCGGAATTATCGTCGAGGGCACAGCGACCGGGACCTTCCCCGTGAATTCCGGTTGTACATTCACTTCAACCGTAACCTACAGCGACGGAACCACGCGCCATTTCTTTGGGGTGGCAGGCAAACTGAGCGACGCAGCGTCCTTGTCGATCCAGACCGATAGCGGATGGGTAAGCCTGGGCACCAGCTACCCGGAATAGACAAAGGCAGACTAAACCTCGCTTAGTGTCGCACGAAAACGCTGACTGGGGCGGTTTTTCCCAATATGGCGGTCGCTCACAAAGTCGATACGCCGGATGTCGCCGGCGACGGCGAGATGCACTAAAGCCAGATGGTCGATTTAAAAAACTATATCGTAAACTATAGATTTAACATAACTTAGATACTATCGTCGACCCGACGCGTTTTCTTGGGCGACGAACCCCCTTTACCCGCTCATCTGTCAAAACCCTGTCGTACTTGCCAGGTCAAGCGATTTCCGATCTCTGCTTGGGATTCGCTCGGTCCCATGCACTATCTATCTGTCTGTGACTTGGCTTGTTAGGCGGGCGGTTGAAGCTTGAATTCCCTACCGCATCGAGGGTTACGCCACCGTAAGGATTGCCTCCATCTAAGGCCGCGAAATTATGGAGGATGGCCTTGGTCCATGCACTGCCTTGCGCAACGGGCGGTGATAGTTGGAACACGGTACCGTCTACATCACTGGGAATAGGAAGAAATACGCGCGGCTCAGCATCGGCGTGAACAGTTCTGGGACAATCGTGCATCTCTATTCGGGATCAAAAAGGCGATTCCCGGTTCCCATTGACGCGAAAAGAGATCGGTGGGACACTAGCAGCCACTTGTTGGGGTCAGAAAGAAGATTCGCAATCTAGGGGAGCATCCTGATGAAGAAGAAAAAGACTTCGCAGTTACTGCCTCTTGGTAAGGCTGTTTTTGCGCTGAGCGCCTTCCTGATCGCGGCGCTGTCTTCGGCCCGCGCCGACGAACCATGTACGTTAGCGACCCTTACGGGACCCTACGTGATGACGACTCTCGGTCAGGAAGCGAGCGGGCAGGCGGCTACGTTATTCGTGATCACCAGCGACGGCAATGGGAATCTCTCAGGAACGGGCACGGAGAGTCTGAATGGGAAGATTTTTTCCAACGTCACCGCGACCGGAACCTATACCGCAGATCATAGTTGCCAGTTTACTGCGACCACGAAAGACTCGCTTGGCAATGTCCGTAGCGTCGCGGGCACGATCATTCAGAAAGGGAATCGAATCGACGGGATCTCTACCGGCGCTAAGACGGACTTTCAGTTCATGGCCTTCTTCCAGCATGGCACTGCCTGCACGGTGTCTAGCGGCCAAGGTTACATTGTGTCTGCCCTGCAGAGCCCGCTCACGCCGTATGGTTCCTCAACCGCGGCCGAACAGTGGAACATCAGTAAGAAAGGGACCGGAACCGGCAACTGGGTGGCAAACTACGGCGGAACGGCCTCCCAGGGCACAGCCACCGCGACTTTTTCTACGAACCCCGATTGCACCTATAAGGAAGCCGTAACCAGAAGCGACGGGACCACTGCCAATTACTTTGGAGCGAAAGGCTTGAACGGGTTTGATAACGTGATATGGCTGGCGATTGAGACCGATAAAGGGTGGGTCAGCATCAGTACTGTCACACTTCTCTGCTCGTATTGGCCTCATTGCTGATGCCCGAAAGGGTCCGGCGAGCCGGGCGCGTTTCCAGAACGAAAATTATTTAAGGAGTCTGCCGCATGAGCAAACCTAGACCTTCGTGGCTCCGGGCTCACGAGAATCTTCTTCTTGGATTGGTGAGTCTGCTGGTCGCACTGGCGCCGTCAGCAGCGTATGCGGCTGGAGGGAAACCTCATTGTTCGCTGCCGACGATTTCGGGAAGCTTTGGAGCCGCGGCTCTGGGCCAACAAGCGGGAGGATACGCGGCTACGCTTTTCCTGCTGACCGCCGACGGCAATGGAAATCTTTCCGGATCGGGCACGGAGAGTCTGAACGGGACACTTTTTTTCAATGTCACAGTGACCGGAACCTATACCGCAAATACTGGTTGCCTCTTTACTGCAACCATGTTGGACTCGCTTGGCAATACCAGCAACTTCTCCGGCGTGATTGGTCAAAATGGGTATGACCTGATCGGGCTCTCCACCGACGCAGGGACGCGGATGCAGTTCAGCGCCTATCGGCTGAATAAGACACAATGCACCGTGGCCAGTCTTGCGACGAGGTATGAAGCGCAGGTGACTAGCCCGCTCACGCCGAATGGTTCCTCAACCGCGAACCAAGAGTGGAGCATCCAGAAGAATGGGTCCGGAACCGACACCTGGGTGGCAAACTACAACGGAACGATCTCCCAGGGCACAGGTACCGCGACCTTTTCTGTGAACTCCAATTGCACCTACACCGAAACCGTGACCAATAGCGACGGGACCACTAGCCATTTTTTTGGAGTTGGAAGCATTAAACTGAATGACATAGGGTGGGTGTCTATGGAAACCGATAGCGGGTGGGTAAGCATGGCTACAGGCTACTTTTATTGAGATATTGCGTCAATTGACACATTGACGCACACAGCGTTGGCAGGACACTTATTAGTGGCCCTTGGGGTCAGGAAAGACGATTCCGGTTACAACTACGTACTTCGGGTGCGCAACCGTATTGGGACATCGCGGCGGAGTACGGATTTCGCCAATTACTTAAGGTTGCGAAGAGGTGAAAGGCTCCCTACAGGGGATGAAGACACCGATGAGACAACTACTGGCAATTTTGGTAGTCCTGCTAGCTGCTCTGTCCCTTTCGGCTCAGACCTTCGAGCACATCATTATCATTGTTCAAGAGAACCGAACACCCGATAATCTGTTCGGCGCGTCCGGATTGCCCGGCGGCGACCTGCAGGTCCACCCGAAGGGTAAGGCCGTTACGCTCAACACCACGGGGAATTACGATCACTCGCACGCTGGGTTCCTTACCCAGGCTTCTGGCGTTTATCCTAACGGCGCGTACGCCTATGTCGCTTCTGGCGTCGATCCCTATTGGCAGATGGCTGCTGAGTACGGCTTTGCGAATTACATGTTCCAGACGAATCAAGGTGCAAGTTTCCCCGCACGTCAGATGCTAATGTCTGGGACCTCAGCCCCAAGCGACACCAGCGACCTCTTCGTATCTGACAATGCCATTTCAGGCAGGGTTGGGTGCGAAGCGAAAGCAGGCTCTCTGGTTCCGACCATTGCGCCCGACGGCACTATGGGAACGGTCTTCCCGTGTTTCGAGCGATCTTCATTGATAGACTTGTTAGTTTCGGCCGGACTGACGTGGCGCTACTATGCGACTCCATACCCCGACCTCTGGGCTGCCCCCAACTCATTGAAGTCCTATTACCTGTCGTCCAACTTCGTGATGAACCCGCCGCAGGTGCTCATGGATATTCAAAATGGGGCATTGGCCAACGTTAGTTGGGTGAGTCCAGCCAAATCGTACAGTGATCATGCCCGGATGGGGTCGGGCGGACCGGCATGGGTTGCGTCGATTGTGAACGCAATTGGGAACTCCTCGTACTGGGACAACACGGTGATCTTTGTCACGTGGGACGACTGGGGCGGCTTGTGGGACCACGTGCCGCCGCTTCAAAACAACACGGGCTGGTGCGAAGTCTATTGCTATGGTTTCCGTGTGCCGCTGTTGGTGATCTCGGCATATACACCTCAGGGATATGTGGATAATGGAGTGCACGATTTCGGATCGATCCTGCATTTTGCCGAAAACAACTTCGCCCTCGGGTTCATCGGACCTGGAGGTTGGGCTGACTACTATGCCGACGATCTGAGTACGTTCTTTACAAAAGAACGGCGCGCTTTTGTGGAGATCAAAGCCCGGAAACTGACGAAGACGGAACTGAAAGACCAGGGAGAGCCGGATACCGATTGAACGCGCACACGTCAGAAACGTCCGGCTCCATCCTGCATTTTGCGGAGAGCAAGTTTTCACTCGCGTTGATTGGCCCCGGTACCTGAGCCGACAGTTGTGCCGACGATCTGAGTGGCTTTTTCCAGCAGTCGGTGCCTGGCGCGAGAGTTTCATCCGATCAGATCAAGAAGGCTTACGTCCGCCGAACTCGCGGACAAAAGTGATCCGGACGATTACTAAGACTTGTGAATGTCCATTTGTCTCCAGGGATCAGCTTGTAAACCGTTCCTTTATGGTCGCCGCCAACCGCTGTCGTGCCGTATAGGTTTCTGCTCAGATCGCTGGACACGCTCCTGATGATAATTTGTTTGTCGCGCAAGCCAAATGGGTGTAGCGTTACCGCTATCTTTGCAGTCAAAGAGAGGATTCCAGATAACGTAGAGGTTGCGGTCGCGCTTCCCCAGCGCTCTTTCGGCGTAATAATTGCTGTTTCCCCAAGACAAAGTCTCCTGCGCAATTTCTAAGTAGGAGTAATTTATGGTTCCCGTCTATCTACGTCCGACCCGAAGGCTCGCCCTTTCCCGCAAGAGTCTTCTCGCGATGACGCTGCTTTGTGTGGCCTTAGTTTCCGTTGGCTCCGGACAGGTCGCGATTCCGACCAGCCGCTCGGACAACGCGCGGTCGGGCGCCAATACCAGCGAAACCCTGCTGACACCGGCCAACGGTGCAAGGCGCGCAGCATATCTTAGGACCGTTCGGTGTGGACTGTGATCTGCGGCGCTGGGGACTGAAGCTGGCCGAGCGTAGTGGAAGAAACGGGAAAAAGCGAGCGATCGTTGCCACCGCGAGAAAGCTGGCGGTGTTGCTGCATCATCTGTGGGTAAGTGGAGAAGTGTACAAACCGCTACATAACGGCAGCCGAAGCACCGTTGCGGCAGCCGCGTAAAACAAAAAGGCAAAAACAACCCCAAAACCGTTCTAGGAAGAGAAAAGACAAAAGCCAAAGCCGAACTCCGGTGACTGCGTTAATCGCCTGGCCCAGGTTCCACTCTGCAAGAGCAGAACTACAGGGCGCTAATCAGATGGCAGCACCGGCTGAACCGAGAACGCCCACATGCACCGAGCGAAATGATTCGCTCCTCGAGAGTGCGGATGGAAACATGGCAACAGTGGCCACTCGGAGGGAGCACAAACGTTGTTTCACGAAACGAGAACAGATTCGACTTGACTCCGACCGGCCTTCTCATGGAAGGCGATTACACTCAGAACCCCAGCGGGACGGGTCGTGAGTGTAATCGCAAGTGGGTGTTGAAAAAGTCCATGATCGGATGAACTCTTGGCCGCGATTATCACTGCCATCGAGTTTTTCCTCTCACTTCAGCTAAGAGGCACCTGCCAT
>Ga0209698_10005959_pt1 | contig 13037 bp, 8 predicted proteins | sample LitLauG_LLR_2012_FD_187203 | JGI IMG/M metagenome (GOLD analysis project Ga0209698, IMG submission 187203) | Freshwater sediment microbial communities from Pennsylvania, USA - Little Laurel Run_MetaG_LLR_2012 (SPAdes) (version 2) | ecosystem: Environmental > Aquatic > Freshwater > Creek >... | reverse complement strand
TCCAGCGCGTTGTGGCGACCCACGTCTTCCCGCACGATCTCGGCGGTTCCCGCAACCCGGCTCCACGCCGCTCCATGCACCGCGCCGGTCGCCTTTTGCAGGCGCTGCGCATTCACCAGCGCCGCCAGGGCGGCCGATACGGCCGCGGCCTGCAGGCGCGGGCCGCGGTCGCCCAGCGCCGGCAGCGGGCGCAGCACCTGCTGCAGGTTCTCGGCCCCGCAGATCCCGCAGCCGGTGCGGCCGACCAGCGTGCGCCGCCGATCCTTCAACCGGACGAACGCGTCGGACGCGACCTCGATCGCCACCGTGACGCCCGCGGCCGCCGGCTGAACCTCGACCCCGTAGATCTGGCCCGGACCGTCGACGATGCCCTCGCTGACCGAGAAGCCGACCGCGAAATCCTCCAGGTCACCGGGCGTGGCGAGCATCACCGCGTGGGACACGCCGTTGTACTCGAACGCGACCGGCACCTCGTCGGCCAGGATCGCCCGCCGCTCCTCGATGCGGCCATCGCGGAAATGGGTCTCGGCCGCCGGCTCCGCGAGCGCAGGCGGTTCGGCCGGATCGGCGAACTCGGAAGCCCCCATCAGGCACGCTCAGCCGTCGCTCATCGGACCGCGCGCGGTCACTTGGCGCCCGCCTCCGCCGGCGCACGCTCCTCGTACAGCCGCTCCTGGGTCTGGTTGAAGTCGCGATACGCGCGCTGCCACTGCGACGGCTGCTCGACCGGGGTGACCTGGACTGCCGTGACCTTGTATTCCGGGCAGTTGGTGGCCCAGTCCGAGCTGTCCGTCGTGATCACGTTGGCGCCGGACTCGGGGAAATGGAAGGTCGTGTACACGACGCCCGGTGCGACCCGCTCGGTCACCGTGGCCCGCAGCACCGTCTGCCCGGCCCGGCTCTCGATGCCGGCCCAGTCGCCTTCGCGTATGCCGCGCTCCTCGGCGTCGTGCGGATGGATCTCGAGCCGGTCTTCGTCGTAGAACTGGACGTTCTCGGTGCGGCGGGTCTGGGCGCCGACGTTGTATTGCGACAGCACGCGGCCCGTGGTCAACAGCAGAGGGTACTTGCGCGTGACCTTTTCGTCGCTCGGCACGTACTGGGTCAGCAGGAAGCGTCCCTTGCCGCGCACGAACTCCCCGACGTGCATGATCGGGGTGCCGTCCGGGTGCTGCTCGTTGCACGGCCACTGGATGCTGCCGAGCTCGTCGAGCCTGGCGAAGCTGACGCCGTGGAAGGTCGGCGTCAGGCGCGCGATCTCGTCCATGATCTGCGCCGGGTGCGTGTAGTTCATCGGGTAGCCCAGCGCGTTGGACAGCGCCTGGGTCGCTTCCCAGTCGCCCAGCCCCGCCAGCGGGTCCATCACCTTGCGCACGCGCGAGATGCGGCGCTCGGCGTTGGTGAAGGTGCCGTCCTTCTCAAGGAACGAGCAGCCCGGCAGGAACACGTGCGCGTACTTGGCCGTCTCGTTCAGGAAGATGTCCTGCACCACGATGCATTCCATCGCCGACAGCGCGCTGGCGACGTGCTGCGTGTCCGGATCCGACTGCACGATGTCCTCGCCCTGGCAGTACAGACCCATGAAGGAGCCGGCGATCGCGGCATCGAACATGTTGGGGATGCGCAGCCCGGGCTCGGGCGAAATCTCCACGTTCCAGGCCTGCTCGAACAGCGTCCTTGTGGTCGAGTCCGACACGTGGCGGTAGCCGGGCAGCTCGTGCGGGAACGATCCCATGTCGCACGAGCCCTGCACGTTGTTCTGCCCGCGCAGCGGGTTCACGCCCACGCCGTCGCGCCCGATGTTGCCGGTGGCCATCGCCAGGTTGGCGATCGCCATCACCGCGGTCGAACCCTGCGCGTGCTCGGTGACGCCCAGGCCGTAGTAGATGGCCGCGTTGCCCCCGGTCGCGTACAGGCGCGCGGCGCCGCGGACCAGCTCGGCCGGCACGCCGCTGGCGGACTGCAGCGCCTCCGGCGAATTGTCGGGGCGCGACACGAATTCGCGCCATTGCCCGAACGCCCTGGGTTCGCAGCGCTCGGCGACGAATGCCTCGTTGATCAGGCCCTCGGTGGCGATCACGTGCGCCATCGCGGTCAGCACCGCCACGTTGGTGCCCGGCTTCAGCTGCAGGTGGTAATCGGCCTTCACGTGCACGCCGTCGACCAGGTCGATCCGGCGCGGGTCCACCACCACCAGCCGCGCGCCCTCGCGCAGGCGACGCTTCATGCGGGAGGCGAACACCGGGTGGCCTTCGGTCGGATTCGCGCCGACCACCACGATCACGTCCGACTTGTCGACCGACCTGAAGGTCTGCGTGCCGGCCGACTCGCCCATCGTCTGCTTCAGTCCATAGCCGGTCGGCGAATGGCACACGCGCGCGCAGGTGTCGGTGTTGTTGTTGCCGAACGCGGCGCGCACCAGCTTCTGCACCAGGTAAGTCTCTTCATTGGTGCAGCGCGAGGACGTGATGCCGCCGATGGAGTCGCGGCCGTACTTGGCCTGGATCTCGCGCAGGCGGCACGCGGCGTAGCCGATCGCCTCGTCCCAGCTCACTTCGCGCCACGGGTCCGAGATCCTGTCGCGGATCATCGGCTGGGTGACGCGATCGCGATGGGTCGCATAGCCCCACGCGAAGCGCCCCTTGACGCACGAGTGCCCTTCATTGGCCCCGCCGTCCTTGTACGGCGTCATGCGGACCACTTGCTGGCCCTTGACCTCGGCTTCGAACGCGCAGCCGACGCCGCAGTAGGCGCAGGTGGTGACGACGGTGTGGTCGGGCTGGCCGAACTGGATGATCGACTTTTCCTGCAGCGTCGAGGTCGGGCAGGCCTGAACGCAGGCGCCGCACGAAACGCACTCGGACTGCATGAACGGCTGGTCCTGTCCCGGCGACACGCGCGACTCGAAGCCGCGGCCGGATATCGTCAAGGCGAACGTGCCCTGGACCTCCTCGCAGGCGCGTACGCAGCGGTTGCACACGATGCACTTGGACGGGTCGTACATGAAGTACGGATTGGACGTGTCGGTGGCGTCCTTCAGGTGGTTTTCGCCCTCGTAGCCGTAGCGGACCTCGCGCAGCCCGACCGCGCCGGCCATGTCCTGCAGCTCGCAATCGCCGTTGGCCGGGCAGGTCAGGCAGTCCAGCGGGTGATCCGAGATGTAAAGCTCCATCACGCCGCGCCGCAATTGCGCCAGCTTGGGCGACTGGGTCCGCACCTTCATGCCCGCCTCGACCGGCGTGGTGCACGAAGCCGGGTAGCCTTTGCGGCCCTCGATTTCGACCAGGCACAGGCGGCACGAGCCCCAGGCCTCGAGCGAATCGGAGGCGCACAGCTTCGGCACGTTGATGCCGACCTCGATGGCGGCGCGCATCACCGACGTGCCGGCCGCCACCGTCACTTCGCGGCCGTCGATCGTCATCGTGACCGCGGCGCCCTCGCGCTTCGGCGTGCCGTAGTCGGTGTCGTCGTACCCGTACGGAACCATCCGCGCGGGATCGAACTCGGCGTCAGGCGACGGCCGCTGGTTTCTGCGGATTTCGACGGCTTGCATGGTCGAGCCCCTTCTGAAAGTCTTCCGGATAATTGTCCAGCGCGGACAGCACCGGGAACGGCGTCATCCCGCCCATCGCGCACAAAGAACCGCTCACCATCGTGTCGCACAGATCGCGCAGCAGGGCGATCTGCGCCGGCACGTTCTGACCGGCCATGATCCGGTCGATCACCTCCACGCCGCGCGTGGCGCCGATCCGGCAGGGCGTGCACTTGCCGCACGACTCCAGTGCGCAGAAGTGCATGGCGAAGCGCGCCATCTTGGCCAGGTCCACCGTGTCGTCGTGCACGACCACCCCGCCATGGCCGACCACCCCTCCGAACTTGGCATAGGCTTCGTAATCGAGCGGCGTGTTCCAGTGCGACGGCGACACGTAGGTGCCCAGCGGCCCGCCCACCTGGATCGCGCGCACCGGCCGTCCGCTCGCCGTGCCTCCGCCCCACTTTTCAAGCAGGTCGCGCAGCGTGACGCCGAACGCGACCTCGATCAATCCGCCGTGGCGCACGTTGCCGGCCAGCTGCACGGTCAGGGTTCCGCGCGAGCGCCCGACCCCGAAGTTCTTGTAGAACGAAGCCCCGCGCGCCAGGATGATCGGCACCGTGGCCAGCGTGACCACGTTGTTGATCGCGCTGGGCTGCCCGAACAGCCCTTTGATCGCGGGCAGCGGCGGCTTGGCGCGCACCACGCCGCGCCGGCCCTCCAGGCTCTCGAGCATCGCGGTTTCCTCGCCGCATACGTACGAGCCCGCGCCCATCCGCACTTCGATGTCGAAGCCACGCCCGCTTCCCAGGATGTCGCGGCCCAGGTATCCGGCCACGCGCGCGGCCTGCGCCGCCTGCTCCAGCTGGCGCACCGAATCGGGATACTCGCTGCGCACGTAGACGTATCCGAGTTCCGCGCCGATGGCCAGGCCGGCGATCGTCATGCCCTCGATCAGCATCAGCGGATCGCTTTCCATCACCAACCGGTCGGCGAACGTTCCCGAATCGCCCTCGTCGGCGTTGCACACCACGTACTTCGGCGCGGCCGCCGCGCGCATCGCCGTCTGCCACTTGATGCCGGTCGGGAAAGCGGCACCGCCGCGTCCGCGCAGGCCGGATTCGATCACTTCGTTGACGATCGCCTCGGGCTGCATCGCCAGCGCGCGGCGCAGGCCGGCGAAGCCTTCATGCGCCACGTAATCGTCGACCGACAGCGGGTCGGTCAGCCCGATGCGGGCGAACGTCAGGCGCTGTTGCGACTTCAGGTACGGCAACTCGTCGACCGGGCCCATCGCCAGCGCATGCCTGGCCGCATTCGGGAAACCGGCGTCGAACAGCGCCGCCACGTCCTGCGTCCGGACCGGGCCGAAACCGATCCGGCCCGATGGCGTCGCGCATTCGACCAGAGGTTCCAGCCAGGCCAGGCCGCGCGAGCCGTTGCGCACGATCCGCAGTGCGATGCCGCGCCGCGCCGCCTCGGCCGCGATCGCGTCGGCCACTTCGTCGGCCCCGACCGCGCGCGCGGACGAATCGGCCGGCACGTAAACAGTCGCAGCGCTCATGTGGTTGCCCCCGAAGGCGTGGCGGGATCGAGCGCGCCGACCAGCTGGTCGAAGCGTTCTGGCGTCACGCGTGCGTGAACGCGCTCGCCGATCATCATCGAGGGCGAGGACGCGCACAGCCCCAGGCAATACACCGGTTCCAGCGCGAAGCGGCCGTCCTGCGTGGTCGAATGCATTGCGCAACCGAGCTTGGCCTGGGCATGTGTCGCCAGCGCCTCCGCGCCCATGCTCTGGCAGGCCTCGGCCTGGCACAGCTGGATCACGTGCCGCGCCGGCGCCTGCTGGCGGAAATGGGCGTAGTAGGTGATGACCCCGTGCACCTCGGCCCGCGACAGATTCAAGCCGCGAGCGATGGCCTCGATCGACTCGGGCGGAATGTATCCAAGCTCGTGCTGCACATCGTGCAGCACCGGCAGCAACGCGCCCTGACGCGCGCGATGGTGCTCGAGCGCGCGGGCCACGGCGCTCTGGATATCGGCTGTTGCAACGCCGCTCATCGGGTCTCCCGCCGGTTCGACCGGTGGTTCGGATTTTGGTGCAGAATATGCAATGGGATGCCTATTTGGCGGCGATGCGCCGGTCGCTCATCGCGCAGCGGGTTGAGGCAACAGTACACCCGCCAATCCCGCGATATCAATAAGCAAACGGGTTCATATGTGGCGTATTTCGATTCATCCCGAATGGGTGGTCGCGCCGGCTGGGGGCGAGCCGCATCCGCTGCCCGAGCTGCTGCTGCTGCTGACTGCGATCCAGAATTCCGGGAGCATCGCCGACGGAGCGCGCGTCACCGCGATGTCGTACCGGCGTGCCTGGGGCATGCTGCGCCGCTTCGAACGCGAATTCGGCACCCCGCTGGTGATCAAGACCAGGGGCCAGGGTACCCGGCTGTCGGCGCTGGCGGAAAAGCTGCTGTGGGCCGATCGTCGGGTTGCGGCGCGCCTTTCGCCGACCCTTGAAAGCCTGTCCTCGGAACTGGAGGGCGAGCTCGAATCCCTGCTGGCCCCGGCGCGCGCCAGCCTGCGCATCAACGCCTCGCACGGCTTCGCGGTGGCGGCGCTGGTGGAGGCGCTGGGAAGACAGAACGTGCCGGTGGATCTTAAATACCGCACCAGCACCGAGGCCGTGGCCGCACTGGCGCGCGGCGAATGCGACCTGGCCGGCTTTCACGTGGCCGAGGGATCGTTCCAGAAGACATCGGTCGCGCCCTACCTTGCCTGGCTCGACTCGCGACGGCACGTGCTGATCCATCTGGCCCACCGCACGCAGGGGCTGTTCGTCGCCAGCGGCAACCCGAAGGCGGTGGCCGGGTTCGAGGACCTGACACGGCCGGATCTGCGCTTCGTGAACCGGCAGGTCGGCTCGGGCACGCGCGTGCTGATCGATCTGCTGCTGGCACGCCACCGGATGGAAGCGGCCCGGGTCGTTGGCTACGAGAACACCGAATTCACGCACGCGGCGGTGGCCGCTTACATCGCCAGCGGAATGGCCGACGTCGGATTCGGGCTGGAGGCGGCGGCGCGCCGCTTCGGGCTGGACTTCATCGCGGTGCTGCGCGAGCGCTATTTTTTCGCGTGCGAGGCGGCCTCGGTCAACAAGGCCCTGCTGCGCAACGTGGTCGAGCTGCTGCGCGGAAACGAAATGCGCGCCGTGATCAACGCGCTGCCCGGTTACGATGGCCAGGTCACCGGCAGCGTGATCGAACTGGAACAGGCCTTCGGCTTGCCATGAGCGACGACACCCGGCTCCCCGTCGATGCGCCGGAGCGCGCGGTGGCCGTGCATCTGGCGCGCCGCGTGAACGCGGGGCTGATTTCGGCCGAAGCCGCAGTGCGCCCCTACTTGGAAGCCATCGAGGCGCGCGACGCGGCGCTGCGGGCGTTTGTGACGTTCGATCCGGACCAGGTGATCCAGTGTGCTCGAAGCAACGACCGGTCCGGGGTCAAGGGCCCGCTTGCGGGCGTGCCGGTTGCGATCAAGGACGCGATCGATACCGAACAGTTCGAGACCTGCTATGGATCCCCGATCTACCAGGGGCACCGGCCCGCCCTGGATGCGGCTTGCGTGGCGTTGCTGCGCCGGGCCGGTGCCCTGGTGCTGGGCAAGACGGTGACAGCCGAACTGGCCACCTTCGCGCCGGGGCCGACCCGCAATCCGCACGCGCACGCGCACACGCCCGGCGGATCGTCGAGCGGATCGGCCGCCGCGGTGGCGGCCGGCCTGGCGCCGCTGGCGCTGGGAACCCAGACCGCGGGCTCGGTGATCCGGCCCGCATCGTTCTGCGCAGTGGTCGGCTACAAACCGTCGAGCCGGCAGGTGCCGCGCAGCGGCGTGAAGGTGAACTCGGACACGCTGGACGAAGTCGGCGTTTTCGCTGCGTCGGTCGACGACATCGCGCTCGCGGCCTCGGTCGTGGCGCTGCAGCCCGACTGGGCGCAGCAGGCGGCGCGCGGGCGCGCACGACCCGCGCCGAGGCTGGGCTGGACCTTGACCTCGTGCGCGGATCGGGCCGAGCCGGCGATGCGGCAGGCGGTGGAGCACGCGGCGCAGCGCGCGCGCAGCGGCGGCGCATGGGTCGAGCAAGCCGCCTGGCCCGAGGCGTTCGACCGGCTGTTCGAGGCGCACCGGACGATCCAGCTGGCCGAGACCGCGCGCGCCCTGGCGCCGGAATACGCCTATCGCCGGGCGCAGCTTTCGGCGCAGCTGATCGAAGCGATCGAAGAGGCGCTGGGCTTTCCGGAGCAGCGCTACCTGGATGCGCTGCGGACCGCGCGCTCGTGCGCCTTCGTGATCGAGGATCTGTTCGGCGGCGCCGACGTGATCGTCGCCCCGAGCGCGGTCGGCGAGGCGCCGGCGACTCTGGAGACGACGGGCGATCCTTTGTTCAACCGCCCCTGGCACCTGCTGGGCTGCCCGGTGATCAACTTGCCTTTCGCGCGGGGGCCGCACGGCCTGCCGCTCGGCGTGAGCGTGATCGCCCGGCCCGGCCGCGATGCGCAGCTGATCGCGGCCGCGGCCTGGCTGGAGCAGTGCTGGCAGCGTTAGCCAGCGCTTCTACCCTCACCCCCTCCCCTCTCCCGCTCGCGCGGGCGAGGGGCGATCGAGCGCACCAATTTGTCGACCGCAGCACCGGCACGGCGTATCGCCCCTCGCCCGCGCGAGCGGGAGAGGGGAGGGGGTGAGGGTCAGCGCAGAGCGCGCTCAGCTCGCCGCTGGCAGCTGCACGATGCTCGGGAAGAACAGGTAGCAGGCCACGCTGATCAGGATCAGGTAGACCAGGATCGCCAGGCACCACGCGAAATTGTGGCGGATCACCTGGCCTTCGTTGCGCACGAAGCGGGTGGTCGAGACGCCGACGCTGCAGGTCTGCGGCGCGATCGGCTTGCCGATCTCGGCGCCGACCGAGTTCACCGTCGGCAACAGCAGCGGCGGAAAGCCCAGGATCTGGCCGACCAGCGCCTGGAACTTGCCGAACATGGCATTGGTCGAGGTATTGCTGCCCGACAGCGCGACCCCGATGAAGCCGAGGATCGGGGCCACCACGATGAAGGCCACGCCCAGCGAGGAGAACGCCTTCGCCAGGGAAGCGGCCATCCCCGAGAAGTTGTAGACGTAGGCCAGGCCGAAGATGAACACGCCGACCAGCAGCGCGCCCCACATCTGCGACCAGGTCTTGCTGAAGATTTCAACCAGATTGACGCGCTGGCCACCGATGCGCAACAGCACCACGACGATGATCCACGAGGCCAGGATCGCCGAGCCGCCGACGAACGGCGTCCACTTGAAGGCCGCCGTGATCTTCGCGCCCTCGGTGATCGACGAGGCCGCGGCCACCTGCAATTGCAGAAGCACGACGCCCGGCAGCTTCGACCAGGGGCCGGTCCAGGCGACTACGACGGCAACCAGGACCGCGATCGGCAGCCAGGCCTGCACGATGTCGCCGCCGGACAACCCATGCTCCGTTTCAGCTGAAGCGGCGCCGGTGACCGGCTTGCCGCCATAGCCGAGGACTTCGGCCGGCCGCCACACCCTCAGGAGAATCAGAACGCAGATGAAGCAGACGATCGAACCGGCGACATCCGGCAGGTAGGGACCCAGATACGTGCCCACCGGCAACTGGCCCGCGATGTAGCCCAGCGACCCGACCACCGCCAGCGGCCACGCCCCCAGCATCCCTTTCCTGCCGGAGACCAGGTACAGCAGGATCCACGGCGGCAACAGGGCGAGGATCGCGACGATCTTGCTGATCGAGCCGGACAGCGCGAGCAGCGGATATCCGGTAACCGCGGCGAGCGCGATGATGGGAGCCCCGAGCGCACCGTACGACACCGGCGCGTTGTTCGCGATGGCTGCGACGCGGATGGCGTCCAGATCCGGAATGCCCAGCGCAATCAGGATCGGCGCGACGAACGCCCACGGATACCCGAAACCGACCAGGCCCTCCAGCAGCGCACCGAACGCCCACGCGAAAAGGATCGTTTGCACGCGGATATCCTGCGTGCCCTGCGAGATCAGCCAGCGCCTGAGCTTGTCGAAGGTGCCCGTGGCCACCAGCGTGTTGAACAGCATCACGCCCCAGAAAGTGATCCAGTCCACGTTCCATACGCCGGTCGCCGAGCCATACAGGTAGGCGCGGATGCCGTCGTCGAGCGGCATCTTCCAGATCCAGAGCGCCAGCACGAGCGTGATCAACGAGCCGACCAGGGTCGCCAGCCACGCGGACCAGCGCAGACCGGCCAGCATGAAAAGCAGGACCGCGACGGGAACGAGCGCGACCAGCCAGGTGACGAACAGATTTCCGGTGGGGTCGAGAATTTGCGTGAACATTGGACACGTCCTCCCTTTCTTCTTCTGCATGCCGCGCCGTGGCACGCCGGCGGCGGCGTTACTATGGACTGCCGCGCGCTGGCCGACAAGCGCGCGGTGCCGGCATTCGGAGACAGGCAACATGCTGCTGTGCCAGATCAGCGATCTGCACGTGACGGCCGGGCGCGCCCTGGCTCACGGCGTCGTCGATACGGCCGCTTGCCTGGAGCGTTGTGTGCAGTGCATCGTCCGGCTGGACCCGCTGCCGGACGTGGTCATCGCGACCGGAGACCTGGTCGACACGCCCGACGCGCGGTCTTACGGCCTGCTGCGGGAGTTGCTGGCGCCTCTGCCCTTGCCGGTTTTTCTATTGCCCGGCAACCACGACGAGCGCCAGGCGCTGCGCGCGGCTTTTCCGGACCATCGCTATCTTCCGTGCGAGGACGGGTTCCTTCAATACGCGATCGACGAGTACCCGGTGCGGCTGCTGGCGCTCGATACGGTGATCCCCGGCGAGCCCGGCGGCGCGCTGTGCGCGCAACGGCTGCACTGGCTGGAACAGCGCCTGCTCGAATCCGAGTCGCCCACCGTGATCGCGCTGCATCACCCACCGTTCGAAACCGGGATCGACCACATGGACCGGATGGCACTTGGCGACCCGTCCGGCCTGGCGCAGATCGTGCACCGGTTCCCGCAGGTGCAGCGCGTCGTCTGCGGACACCTGCACCGGCCGATCCAGGCGCTGTTCGGCGGGACGCTGGCGAGCGTGTGCCCGAGTACGGCCCACCAGGTGCTGCTGGACCTGAAGCCGGCGAGCAAGGCCCGACTGGTCCTGGAGCCGTCGGCGTTCCAGCTGCATCTGTGGAACGGCCGGACCCTGGTGACCCACACCGCCTACACCGGCCGCTACGACGGTCCCTATCCGTTTCACGATTGAGCGCGGCGCGCACTGGCCGCGCGGCGCGCCCGGCTGCCTCAATCCTCCAGCGGCGGCAAGTCGCGCGGCCTGCGCTGCTCGTCGGTGGCCACATATACCAGCGTGGCCTCGGTGACCTTGGCCACTTCGGCCTTCAGGCGGCTGCGCTCCGTATAGACCCTGACGTCCACCGTGATCGACGTGCGCCCGGTCCGCACGATGTTGCCGTAAAACGATAGAAGGTCTCCGACGAACACCGGCTGCTTGAAGACGAAACTGGTGACCGCGACCGTTGCCACGCGTCCGTTGGAGCGCCGGGCGGCCAGGATGGCGCCGGCGATGTCGACCTGCGACATGATCCATCCGCCGAACACGTCGCCGTGCACATTGGCATCGGCGGGCATCGGAACCACGCGAAGAACCGGATCTTCATCCGGCAGGGAGAAACGTTCGGTCATCTAGTCTTCCCCGCTCGGCGGGGCCAGGACGCAATGGGCGCAGGTCGGGGGCGACAGGCGATAATGGCGCGCACGACCCGTTGCGCATTGTCGGCCGGCAGGGCCGGGTGTCAAGCCGGCTCGTGGCGCGGCGGTGCTGATGCGAGGAGTGCATTGAACATGATTTCACGCGCGAGGCTGCGATGCGGGGCATGAGGCCGGCGCCGGGTCGCGAGCCGCGCCTGGCGCCCGAGCCCGGCCGCAGCCAGTGGCATACGGTGCGCATGCTGCTGCCCTATCTGTGGGCGTACAAGGCGCGCGCCGTGTTCGCGGTGCTGTGCCTGGTCCTTGCCAAGCTGGCGGTGGTGGGGGTGCCGGTGCTGCTCAAGCACATCGTCGACCGCCTCGCCGTGCCGCCCGCGGCCTCGCCGGTCGAGATCCCGATCGCGCTGATCGTGGCTTACGGCGCGTTGCGCCTGTCCACCTCGGTTTTCACCGAATTGCGCGAGTTCTTCTTCGCGCGCGTGACCCAGTCGGCCGTGCGTACGCTCGCGCTGAAGACCTTCCGGCATCTGCACTCGCTGTCGCTGCGGTTCCATCTGGAGCGCCGCACCGGCGCCGTGACACGGGAGATCGACCACGGCATCCGCGGCCTGTCCTCCTTGATCAGCTTCACCCTGTATTCGATCGTGCCGACGCTGGTCGAGATCTCGCTGGTGATGGGGTACCTGCTGTCGCACTACGACCGGTCGTTCGCGCTGATCGTCGCCGTCAGCCTGTCGCTGTACATCACCTACACGCTGACCGTCACCAACTGGCGCACCAAGTTCCGGCGCCAGATCAACGAGCTCGACGCCAAGGCGTCTTCGCGGGCGGTCGACTCGCTGCTCAATTTCGAGACGGTCAAGTACTTCAACAACGAGGAGTACGAGGCGCAGCGCTACGACGCGACGCTCGCGCAGCAGGAGCGCGTGGCGGTGCTGTCCCAGCAGTCGCTGAACGTGCTGAACACCGGCCAGCAGGTGATCATCGCGGTCGGCCTGACGCTGATCCTCTGGCGCGCGGCCGCCGGCGTTGCGAGCGGTCGCATGTCGATCGGCGACCTGGTGCTGGTCAATGCGTTCATGCTGCAGATGTACGTGCCGCTGAACTTTCTGGGCGTCATCTACCGGGAGCTGCGCCAGGCGCTGGCGGACGTGGAGCGGATGTTCCGCATCCTGCAGGAGGAGCGCGAGATCGCCGACCGGCCGGGCGCCGGCCCGTTGATCCTGCCGCCGGGCGGAGCCAGCCCCGGCGTGCGCTTCGAGCATGTGAACTTCGGCTACGATGCGCGCCGGCAGGTGCTGTTCGACGTGGATCTGACGATCGCGCCGGGCACCACCTGCGCGGTGGTGGGTCCCACTGGCGCCGGCAAGTCCACGCTCGGCCGGCTGCTGTTTCGCTTCTACGAGGTGCAGTCGGGACGCGTGCTGATCGACGGCCAGGACGTGCAGTCGGTCACCCAGGAATCGCTGCGCGCGGCCATCGGGATCGTGCCCCAGGATACGGTGCTGTTCAACGACACGATCGAGTACAACATCGCCTACGGCCGGCCCGGTGCGAGTCACGCCGAGGTCGTCACCGCGGCGCGCATGGCCCACATTCACGATTTCATCGAATCGTTGCCGGACGGCTACCGCACGATGGTCGGCGAGCGGGGCCTGAAGCTGTCGGGCGGCGAGAAGCAGCGCGTCGCGATCGCGCGCACGATGCTGAAGAATCCGCCGATCCTGCTGCTCGACGAGGC
>Ga0209698_10005958_pt1 | contig 13037 bp, 16 predicted proteins | sample LitLauG_LLR_2012_FD_187203 | JGI IMG/M metagenome (GOLD analysis project Ga0209698, IMG submission 187203) | Freshwater sediment microbial communities from Pennsylvania, USA - Little Laurel Run_MetaG_LLR_2012 (SPAdes) (version 2) | ecosystem: Environmental > Aquatic > Freshwater > Creek >... | reverse complement strand
GTGTCCAGGTCCGCTGCGGCGTGGACGTCGGGACCGACGTGAGCGCCGAGGAGCTCCGCGCCGGCTTCGACGCAGTCGTGCTCGCGACGGGCTCGCGTGTCCCGCGCGACCTGCAGGTGCCGGGCAGGGAGCTGTCAGGCGTCCACTTCGCGATGGAGTACCTCTATCAGCGCAACCGCCTGATCGCCCGCGAGGTAGGCCCAGAGCCGACCATGCCGGCGCCCGCGATCGAGCATCAGATCAGCGCCGCGGGCCTGGACGTCGTGGTTATCGGCGGCGGCGACACGGGCGCGGACTGCGTCGGCAACTCGATCCGCGAGGGCGCCCGCTCGGTGCTCCAGCTCGAGCTCCTGTCCGAGCCGCCGGCGCACCGCCCGGACGACCGCACGCCCTGGCCGCTGTGGCCCGCCAAGTACCGTCTCAGCTACGCGATGGAGGAGGCGAAGAGCCTCGGCGTCGGCGAGCAGGACTACTCGGTCGCGACGGTCGCCTGCCTCGGCGACGAGAACGGGGCGATCCGCGCGCTGAGGATCGCCGGTGCCGAGCCGGATCCGCCGTTCGCGCCGGTCGCCGGCAGCGAGCGCGAGCTTCCCGCGCAGCTCGTGCTGCTCGCGATGGGCTTCCTGCACCCGGAGCAGGGGCTGCTCGAGCAGCTCGGCGTGGAGCGCGACCCGCGGGGCAACGTCAAGGCCCTCAGCCCGTACACCAGTTCCGTGCCAGGCGTGTTCGCCGCCGGAGACGCGCGCCGCGGGCAGTCCCTGATCGTGTGGGCGATCAACGAGGGCCGCCAGTGCGCCCGAATGGTCGACCGCTACCTGAACGAGCTCGGCGACGGCGAGGAGATCGCGGTCCCCGAGGACGGCGGCCTGGCAGGGCACGCCGACGCCGACGAGGGCCCCGAGGGTCCGCCGCAGCACGCAGGTCCCGGCATCGGCACCTCCTGAGGCCGGCACCGGAGCCGGCAGCGTTTTCTTCTAGGCTTGCGCCGGTGGCGCACCGGCTGCGCGCCCGCTCAGCGCGCCTCCGCCCTCACCAGATCAGGCTCGAACACCGAGCACCCCCGAACGTCCCGGAGCGGCCCCAATGCCGACCTTCTGCCGCCACAACCGCTTCATAGACCGCTGCCCGATCTGCAGTAAGACCCTCTCCGGGCACGCCGCCTCAAAGGCCCCGGCACGCAGCAAGCGCGCCTCCGGCGCGGGCAGTACCGCGGGCGCCCGCAGGGCGCCGCGCGCGGACACGATGCGGGTGATGCGCGAGGGCCGCGCGGCCGACGACGGCTTCCACTCCGAGCTGGTGCCGGGCATCCACTCCTCGCAGGACGCGGCGCGCCTCGCACAGGAGCTCGCGTTCTCCTCCGGGCGTCTGCTGGCCCTCGCCGCGGACCCGCCGGGCCCCTACCGCCAAGCGGGCGAACTGGCCGGCGGCGACCTCGCGGGCGCGGCCTGGATCTGCTTCCTGACGGTGTATCTCTCGCCGCTCGAGAGCGACGAGCCGTTCCAGGGGATCAGCCGCGCGCTCGCCGGCGGAGAGGTCCCGGACCTGGAGGGCATCGGGCTCGGCCCGCGCACCTCGCACGAGAGCTCACGGGGCAGCGAGACACTGCTCGCCTACCGCCAGTGGCTGCAGCGGGCCGGCGATCCCGTGCCCGCGGGTGAGGGCACCCCCGCGGCGCTGCCGGCCTTCAGCGGCGAACCGTCATGGACGCCGGAGCGGCGCTTTGAGCGCGTACTCGAGCGGCTCGCTCTCCCCGGGTTCGGGCGATCCGGGCGCTATGACCTGCTGGTCACGCTCGGCCGGCTCGGGGTGTTCGACCTTCGAGCCGGCTCGCTGCACCTTGCGGGGGCGTGGGCGAGCGAGGACGCGACGCTGCTCGCGGCCAAGCGCGTGTTCGGGATCGGCGACCCGCTGCTGCTCGAGCGCCGCGCGGCGGCACTGGCGGACGCGGCGGCAGTCCCGATCGAAGCCCTGGATCTGGCGCTGTGGAACTGGGCGGCGGCCGAGCGCGCCACCCTGGGAATGGGGCCCGGCCTCGAGGATGAGGCTGTGCGCGAGCGCGCCGCAGCCGCGCTCGGCCTCTGACCCGGGCGGGGCGGCAGAGCCCGCCGCGGCCGGATCCGGGCGCACAAAGATGCCGTCCACACCGGCGCCTACAGTCCGTGCTGTCAGTTGTCCCTAACACCCGGGAGACGCCGATGCCACTCTGCTTCATCGAGCCTCAGGACGCCATACGCGTGATCGCCGAGTCAGTGGGCCGTGAGGCCCGCCGTCAGCTCGTGGGCGAGGTCGTGCGGGCGTGGGTGGACGACATCCCGGACCAGGAGCTGTCAGTCCACTACGCGAAGGCGATCGCCGACCTCGACGAGGACGACCTGCACCTGCTCGCCGCCTGGCACGCCTCGCTGGAGGTCGGCCAGCCGATCCCCAACACCGAGTTCCTCGTCGGCGTGTTCCCCAGCCTCGGTGAGAATCGCCGCGAGGCGCTGAAGATCGCCGCGGGCTTCCGCGGCGAGGAGGCCTTTCAGGCCGGCGTCGCCGAGGACCAGGCCCTGGACACCGTGCTGCCGCGCCTGACCAGCGAGCGCGCGATCGAACTCGCGAACGAGTGCATCCAGCTCTACATGTGGGACCGCCTCGGCTGCGACAACTAGCCCTGCGCTCAGGGCCGCAGGGGCTAGTCGGAGATCCCGGCCTCGATGAGAGCCTCGTCGTAGGGGACGTTGAAGTCGACGCGGGTTACGAGACCGTTGCGTATCGTCCACACCGTCGCGCGTCTGCGCATCACCTGTTCGGTTCCCTGGCTGTGCATACCGCTGCCGCGGTGCACGACCAGGACCCGCTCGCCGCCGTCGATCACGTCGTCGATCTCGACCTTGTAGCTGTCCCAGGACTTCAGCCAGTCCTTCCACGCGTTGCGCACGCCTTCGATGCCGCCGGGGTAGGTGACCGGCGCCATGCCGGGGAAGCGCATCGTGCACTGCACCGCCGGGTCGTAGAGGTGCTCGATCTCCTGGCGGTTGCGCAGCGCGGCCTCGTCGTCGTTGACGAGCGCCTTGACATCGACGTCCGGCCCAGGCAACAGCGACCTGACAAGCGCGACGTTCTCAGCTGACATGGCACGACCCCCTTGCTCGATGCCCCCGCCCGGCGCGGGGACAGTCGGTGCCCGAACAGCGTAACCGCTGTGCGCGCGGAACCCTGAGGGCGTCGGCGGGCGCCTCTTGACATGTGACCTTATGGTCACGTATCATCGTCGTGATGGATGACGTGTTCAGAGCCCTCGCCGATCCGACGCGCCGGCACCTGCTCGACGCGCTGTTCGAGCGGGACGGTCAGACGCTCGGCGCGCTCGAGGCGGCCCTGCCGATGACCCGTTTCGGGGTCATGAAGCACCTGCGGGTGCTCGAGGACGCGGGCCTCGTCATCACTCGCAGGCAGGGCCGGGAGAAGCTGCACTTCCTGAACCCGGTCCCGATCCGGCTCGTCCACGACAGGTGGGTGAGCAAGTACTCCGAGCCGTGGGTGTCGGCACTCAGCGGCCTCAAGAATCGACTGGAGGAGCGGACCATGCAGAGGATCTACGAGATCTACATCAAGACCACGCCCGAGCGGCTGTGGGAGGCGATCACCGACGAGCGCCAGCGCAGCATCTACAGCTTCGGCGTCGGGGTGGCCTCGGACTGGACGGAGGGATCGGCCTATCGGGCCTCCGCGCCCGGCGGCATGCCTATCTCCGCCGGCGAGAACCTCGAGGTCGACCCGCCGCGGCGCCTGGTCCAGAGCTTCACGGCGCTCTGGAGCGAGCAGGTCGAGCGCGAGGGTGCCTCGCGCGTCACGTGGGAGATCGAGCCCGTCGGCGACGACTCCTGCCGGCTCACCGTGACCCACTCCGAGCTGCGCGAGGGAGCCAACGAAGAACTCTTCGGAGGCTGGCCGATGATCCTCTCGGGCCTGAAGACGCTGCTCGAGACCGGCGAGCGCCTCACGACCCCGGGCTCGCTCCGATACGGCCAGGGCCAGCCGGCATAGGGAACCGGCCAGGGACTCTCCTGGACAGAAAACTTGATAGGAGGCCACATAGGTTTTATACTTGACGCGCAATACAAACGACATATCGGAGGTGACCACAATGGCCCTAATCAGCTGGGAGCCAACCCGCGACCTGCAGTCGATCCAGCAGGAGATGAACAGGCTGTTCGGCACCTTCTTCGACACGGACACCATGACCGCGGCCAACGGCGCGCAGCGCCGCTGGATTCCGCCGATGGACCTGGTCGAGGAGGGCGAGCACTTCACGCTCCGGGTCGACCTCCCGGGCGTCGCCCAGGACGCCGTGAACGTCGAGCTCGCGGACAACGTGCTGACGGTCTCCGGCGAGCGCCACTCCGAGCACGAGCAGTCAAAGGGCGCCAACCACCGCATCGAGCGCTCATGGGGACGCTTCTCGCGCTCACTGACGCTCCCGGAGGGCATCGACCCGGAGGCGATCGCCGCGAGCTACGACAAGGGCGTGCTCGAGGTGCGGATCCCCAAGCCGGAGGTCCGCAAGCCGCGCAAGGTCGCGATCAGCGTGGCCGAGGCCCCGCCCGTGATCGACGCGGAGCCGGGGAAGGAGGGCGCGGCGTAAGAGCCGCTGAGCGGGCGCCGGGCCGGCCGGCCGGGCGCCCTCGCTCCCCTCAGCGGGCTGCGGCGCCGAGCTCCTCGACCTGCGAGGGTGCTGCCGCGTCGCGGGCGGCGCTGATGACGGTGCGGTCCCGGCCGGAGCGCTTGGCGCTGTACAGGGCCGAGTCGGCTCCCTGAAGCATCATCTCGATGCTCTCGGGGGCGTTCGCGGCGAGTATGCCGGCGCTCATCCTCACCGTCGGAAGCCTCTCGAAGGTGTCGCTCGCGAGCGCGGCCCTCACGCGCTCGGCGAAGGACGAGGCGTCGGTGCTGTCGCAGCGCGGCAGCAGCACGACGAACTCCTCGCCTCCGAAGCGCGCGACGACGTCGATGTCCCTGGAGTGTTCGGTCAGAAGCGCCCCGATGCGGCTGAGCACACGGTCGCCGACCTCGTGGCCCCACTCGTCGTTGATCCGCTTGAAGTAGTCGATGTCGAACACGACGACCGCGACCGAGCACGCCTCGCGCCGGGCGTGCGCGAGCTCGAGCCGCGCCCTCTCGTCGAATCCGCGGCGGTTCAGCAGTCCCGTGAGGGCGTCGGTCCGCGCTTCGTCGGCGAGCCGGTTCAGCAGCTCGTCGTTGTGGCGAACCAGGGTCAGCACGACGACGGCCACCACAGACACCGAGACCATCACGTCGATCCAGCGGCCCGGGTAGCTGCTCGCTTCGGGCAGCACCATCAGCGTCGCGGCGTGCGCGATCCCGATGCAGATCACGATCGAGACGGCGCCGCGGCGGCCGAAGAAGAAGGTGCTCCACAGCACCGGCCACATGTAGAGGACGGCCCCGTCGCCGGCGCCGGGCGTCGCGGAGAGCGCATAGGCGATCAGGATGACCCCGAGCGGCCCGAGCGGGGCGAGCCAGCGCCGAGGCAGTTTCGGGCCGACCGTCACGAGCAGCACCGTCAGCGCGATCGACACGAGGACCGGTGCGATCGCGAAGCTCGGGTCGCCGGGCAGGAGACCCTCGATCGCGCCGTCGAGCCCCGCGCCGCCGTACATCGCGGCGGCGGTATAGGCCATCAGCCTGCGGTTGGTCCGCAGCTTCTCAAGGGACGGGCTCACACGGGCGTATCGGCCGCGGCGCCCGAGCGCCCAAGCTATGAGGGGGTCATTCTGGCCACTGCACGCGGCCTTTCAACGGCCCGCAACCGGCGCCCCGGGGCCCCGGTCAGGGCAGCTCCCAGCCGAAGTACACCTCGACCCGGCAGATGCGCTCGCCGTCAAAGCTCAGGATCTCCGTGTTGCGGAACCTGCTGCCGTCGCGTCTGGTGGCCTCGTAGGTCACCAGCACTTCGTCCCCGAACTCGATCATGCGCACGAAACGGTAGGACGCGATCGTTGCCGCGTTCGGCCAGCAGCGCTCCAGATAGCGCTCGCGGTCGATGCCGACATCTGCCGGGCTGTAGAAGGTGAGATCCTCGGCGAGGAGCGCTTCGATCGCCGGGCGCTCGCCGCTCTCATACGCGCGGTAGGCCTCGCGAGCGAGCGCGATGTGGTCCGTGATGCCTGTGTCCATCTCTCGCAGTTTCCCCCGCGGGCGTGCGCGCAACCGCCGGCTCAGCGGCCCGGGCCTGCCTGCGGTCCCGGGTCCCGGGCGAGGAAGTGGGGGTTCTCGATGATGCCGATCAGCGAACCGGCCGGGCTCCGCACGGTCGCGACACGGATCCCGTCCCCGACCTCCTGGACGGCGCGGTGCTCAGCCGCGCCCAAGGCGAGCAGCCGCGCGAGCTCCACGTCGGCATCCGCGACGCCCCAGTAGGTCCGCGCGCCCTCGGCGACGTCCCCGTCCGGATCGAGGCCGAGCTCGTAGCCGCCGACCTCGTAGCCGACGTAGAACGGCTGATCGAAATAGGGCTCTCTCTCCAGCAGCGCTGAGAACCAGCGCTTGGCGGCTTCAAGGTCCGGGGCGGGGTAGATGACCGTGCGCAGGCCGAGGAACATCATGAGCCTGCCGCGCCGTCCGTCACCCGCGGCGCATAGCGATGATGCAGCATCAGCGCGTTCGAGTCGGGGTCCGTGAAGAACGCCATGTGGCACACGCCGGTGTCGAAGGTGTCGCCCGTGAACGAGACGCCACGCCCGGCGAGCACCGCACGCGCCGACGCGACATCCTCGACGTGCAGCGCGATCGCGTTCTGGCTCTGCCGGTGCGGGAGACCCGCCCTCTCGAAGTCCATCACGTTGATCGTCACATTCCCGGTCTCGAACTCGGCGAAACCACGGTCCGGGCGGTGAACGGACATCCTCAGCCCCAGCACCGAGCCGTAGAAGTCGACCGCGGCCTGCAGGTCGTGGGTTGGGATGGAGATGAAGTCGACACCGCCGATCATCTGCTCGGACGCTCCCATCGCGCTTCCTTTCTCTCCGGGCCGGCCAGTTGCCGGGCACGACGGGAGTATTACCGAGGCGTCGCAGGCTCGGCGGCGCCCCCGGCTGTAGCCTGAGGGCGGTACGCGAATAGGAGGACGGCGATGTTCTCGTGGCTTGCGAAGGAGATCCTGACCCGCAACATGGCGCGCCTGCGGGAAGGGGACTACCGGCCCCTGTTGCGCCTGGACGCCAGGGACATACGCTTCCGCTTCCCCGGCGACAGCTCGTGGGCGACCGAAATCGAGAGCCGCGACGAGCTCGAGCGCTGGCTCCAGCGCTTCGTCGCAACGGGCCTGAAGATCTACCCCGACGAGGTGATCGCGCAGGGCCCGCCGTGGCGGATGACGCTCTGCGTCAGGGGTACCGACCACCTCGACACGACCGACGGCCGCGTCTACGAGAACCGCTACGTCATCTGGGGGCGCATGTCGTGGGGCCTGCTGCGCGAGTACGAGGTCTACGAGGACACGCAGGCGAGCAAGGCGCTCGACGCGTACCTGGAGCGTCGCGCGGCCGGAGCCGACGTGGGAGCTGGCGCGGGATGACGGCAACGCTCTATAAGTGGGCCGGGGGAGAGCCGGCCCTGACGGCGATGATCGCCGCGTTCTATGACCGCGTGGAAGCGGACGAGGAGCTGTCCGTGCTGTTTCCGGGCGGGGTCAGCGAGGAGCATCGGGCGCATGTCGTGATCTGGTGGTGTGAGGTGTTCGGCGGGCCGGCCCGCTACACCGAGGAGCTCGGCGGCTACGAGCACATGCTCGCCAGGCACCGCGGGCTCGCGATCACGCCGGCGCAGCGCTTCAGGTTCGCGTCGCTGATGAGCCTGGCGGCCGACGACGCCGGGCTGCCCGACGATCCGGAGTTCCGCTCGGCACTGGTGGCCTACGTCGAGTGGGGAACCAGGCTCGCGATGCACAACTCCGCTCCCGGCGCCGAGGTGGTCCAGCACGCGCCTGTCCCGCGCTGGGGATGGGGCGAGGCGCCGCCGTTCGATTCCTAGCCCGACGCTGCGCGCTGAATGAGGCCCGGGACCTCGCTGCGCGTCAGGGCGAAGTAGACGGCGATGAGGCCATCCAGCACGAACGACGCGGCAGGGCTGACGAGGGCGATCGCGATCGCGATCGCGTACACGAGCGCGCCCGTCAGGGCGCGGCGAGCCCCGCCGGCGAACGCGCCCCGGGCGGGCTCCGCGACCAGCTCCGGGTGCACGGCCAAGTAGCGCCAGCTGATCCAGAACGAGATCCCCATCGCCAGCATCGTCGCCGCATAGAGCACGGCTGCGGCGCCGGCCTGCGAGCTGCCGTGCCCGTACTGAGCCGCCAGCGCGGTCGGCCACGGGATGATCGAGATGAACAGCAGGAAGATGAGCGTCCGCTCGAGAAAACGCCGGTTCACTCGCACGACTGCGCTCATCATCCCGTTGTGCTCGATCCACAGGATGCCCACCGTCACGAACGACACGAGATACGCGGCGTAGCTCGGCCATTGCGCCAGCAGGTCATGAGCCAGCCTCGTCGAGTCCGCGGGCTTCGGCAGGTCGAGGACAAGCAGCGTCATAGCTATCGCGAACACACCGTCGATCAGCGCGTGCAGGCGCCCCGGTCCCATGGTCGGTGGCTTCAACGGCGGCGGCGCCTCTCCTGCCGCGCACCGGGGGCCGGGGGTGCGCGAGCTAGACTCCAGCCATGTCAGATACAGCCGCAACCCTGTCGGAGGAGGACGTCATGGACGCCCTCTCCAACGTGATCGACCCGGAGCTCGGGCTCGACTTCGTGGAGCTCGGCCTGATCTACGGCGTCGAGGTCCAGGAGGGTCACGTCAAGGTGACGTTCACGCTGACGACGCCCGGCTGCCCGATCGGGCCCCAGGTCAACGAACAGATCGAAGAGTTCGTCGGCGAACTCGACGCGGTCAAGAGCGTCGAGTCGGAGATGGTGTTCGTCCCGCCGTGGTCGCCGGAGATGATGAGCGAGGACGCGAAGTTCGCACTCGGCTACTGAGCCGACCAGCGCCCGGCGATCGAGAGGTGCAGTCCGCCGCGGGGTACGGCACCACGCCGCGTTGCGTCGAGCTTGACGCGCCGCTGCCAGCGCGCTTGCGCCACTTGACACGAAGTCTCCGCGGGAAGAAGGTACCCGCCATGCGAGAGATGGACCCTGGTCCTGTTCTCGACGCGAGCCTCCCGCGTCTGCGAGTGCGTCGCGGTGGACAGCCGGAGCAGGCTCGCGCGACGCTCTGCGAGGCGGGCTACGTGCCCTTCGCCGGCGTGAACCTCGCCGCCGACGACGGCCGCTCGGCGATCGAGGGGATGCTCTCGGTGCTCGAGGAGTTCGTGGACGGGGACCGCGGACCGTCCAGGCACGGCGCCCGCGTGCTCGCGACCGTGCTTTTCACGGACATCGTCGACTCGACGGAGCGTGCCGCCGCGCTCGGCGACAGCGCGTGGAGCCGCGTGCTCGACCGGCACGACCAGATTGCGGCGAACGCGGTCAGGCGCTGCGAAGGCCGGCTCATCAAGGGGACCGGAGACGGCGTGCTCGCGACCTTCGACTCACCGGCTCACGGGATCGACTGCGCGCGAGCGCTCAGGTCGGCGCTGTCCCACGCGGGCATCCCGATCCGCGCCGGCGTGCACACGGGGGAAATCGAGCGGCGCGGGGAGGACGTCTCGGGGATCGGCGTCCACATCGCCGCGCGCGTCGCGGCGATCGCGGGGGCCGGGGAGCTGCTCGTATCGCGAACGGTCCGCGACCTGGTCGGCGGCGCGGGCTACGAGTTCGTCAGCCGGGGCGTGCACCCGCTGAAGGGCGTCTCAGAACCCTGGGAGCTGCTCGCGGTGAGGTAGGCCGGGCTGAAGCCGGCCGCCGGACCCGTGTGGGCCGGCAGCCGGACCTTCCTCAGCCTGTTGGGTCGATCATCTACCGGGCGGTTGCCCGGTAGCCCGAGACGCCGCTGCATTCGCCGGCCTGGGTGTAGATCGTGCCGTTCACGGTGTTCCCCGAGAACCGCCCGGTCACCACCTGCACGATCGCCGGTGCCCCCGGCCCTGCAGCGAACCGCTCGGCGATCGAAGCCTTGAAGGACCCACCCGAGATGCGGGCCGGCCCTGTCTTCTGAACATGCAGCGTTTTCCCGGTCACGCAGTAGAGGACCGGGTAGGCAGATGTGAAGCGAACGGTCGCCGTCCTACCGTTGCGGGCGACGCTGACGACGATGTTCCCACCGGCGCGCAGTTTGACCGGATGATGCCCTTCGGAACTCGTCCCGGTCGCCGGTACGGCTCCCACGTACGTCCTGCCGTTGAGCGGCCCGGCGGCCAGCGCGCCGGCGCCACCGACGAGCATTAGCGCCATCGCGACCGGCAGTGTCTTGCGTGCCTTGTTGAGCATAGATCCCTCCTGATCCTCACTCGATCCGTCTGATGCAAGTAACAGCCTGGCGATTATCACACAGGGCACAAGCCCCGCGCATCACTTGCCCCGGCGGCGCCCGCCAGCGGCTGCCCACCGGCGGCTTCGCCGGGATTCGTGGCCCAGAGCGCCATTGCGGGTGTCTGGCACCCACGTTGCAAGCCCCGAACCCGCTTGCAATTGCGCGGATCAGGTCTATGATCCCGCCCGGGAAGGTTGCGTCCGGCCCACCGGGGCCGGAGTGGTCCGCTTGGATCGGCGCAGCTAGGAGCCTCTGACCTGGAGGGCGGGGGAATGGCGAAACGGCGATGGAGTGCTCGGGCACGCTCACTTGGGGTGTGTGCCGCGGCGCTGTTTCTGATGCTTGTCGCACCGGCCGCCGCCGCACCGCTGCTCGTGCTGGAAACACCGGCTTCGCCCACGGGAAGCACGCCGACGCTGACCGGAACGACAACGGACACGACCGATCCCGTAACCGTTCACATTTACGAAGGCGAATCCGTAGCGCGTACCCTTGAAACGACCCCCGGGGGAACGGCGTGGAGCGTCAAGGTGCCGGCGGGTACGCCGCTGGCGAGCGGCACCTACACCGCGACCGCCGAACAGACCGAACTCGGCGAAACCGCGCTCAGCGGCCCCGTGCCCCTCACCGTCAACACGGAACCACCGACGGTGACGATCGTTGCGCCTCCCTCGCCGTCCAACCTCACGGACCCCCCGTTCTCCGGCACGGCAAGCGAAGAAACCGAAGTCGTCGTGCACGTGTTCGAGGGTGCGACCGAAGTCGCGAGCGCGAGCACGACAGCCTCCGGCGGGAAATGGTCGACGAGCTCGCTGAGCAAATCGCTTCCACCCGGGGAACACAGCTACACGGCGTACGCGACCGAGAAGAGCGGCCTCGGCAACCCCGACGGCAAGAGCAGCACCGTCGGCTTCGAAGTGAGCACGCTCCAGCCGGTCGTGACGATCGTCGGGCCTTCCGCTCCGTCGAATGACACGACGCCGTCGTTCTCGGGCACGGCGAGCGAAGCAACCGAAGTGGTCGTGCACGTGTTCGAAGGCGCGACCGAAGTGGGCTCGGAAACGACGACCGCGTCCGGCGGGAAATGGGCTGCGACGCTGAGCAAAGCGCTCGCCTCCGGGACCCACAGCTTCACCGCCTACGCGACGGAGAAGAGCGGGCTCGGCAACGCCCAGGGCAAGAGCGCCACCGTGCCCTTCGAAGTCGACACCGAACCTCCCGCCGTCACGATCCTGGCACCCAAATCGCCCTCGAACAAGACGTCCCCGACGTTCTCCGGCACGGCCGACGAAAACACCGAAGTCGTCGTCCACGTGTTCGAAGGAGCCTCGGAAGTCGCGACGGCGAGCACGACCGCCTCAGGCGGCAAATGGTCCACCGGCAGCCTGAGCAAAGCCCTGCCGGCCGGCGTGCACACCTTCGCGGCCTACGCCACCGAGAAGAGCGGCCTCGGCAATCCGGACGGCAAGAGCGCGACCGTCGAATTCGAAGTGGACACGCTCCCGCCGTCGGTGTCGATCGTCGGTCCGCCGTCTCCGTCGAACGACACGACGCCATCGTTCTCGGGCACGGCGAGCGAAGAAACCGAAGTCGTGGTGCACGTGCTCGAAGGCTCGACCGAAGTTGGATCGGCGAGCACGACCGCGTCGGGCGGCAAATGGGCTGCGACGCTGAGCAAAGCGCTGGCATCGGGCAAACACAGCTTCACGGCATACGCCACCGAGAAGAGCGGCCTCGGCAACGTGGACGGGAAAAGCAGCACCGTCGGCTTCGAAGTCAACACGGTGGTGCCGAGCGTCACGATCGTCGCCCCGAAATCCCCGTGGCACGACACCCAGCCGGCGTTCTCGGGCACCGCCGGCGAAGAAACCGAAGTCGAAGTCCATGTCTTCGAAGGCTCCACCGAAGTGGCGTCGGCGAGCACCATCGCATCGGCCGGGAAATGGGCGACGAGCACCCTCAGCAAAGTGCTCGCCTCCGGCAAGCACAGCTTCACCGCATACGCCACCGAGAAGAGCGGGCTCGGCAACGGGGAAGGCCACAGCGCCCCGGTCGCCTTCGAAGTCATCACCGAACCGCCGACGGTGACGATCGCCGCCCCTCCCTCACCGTCGAACAACACGACGCCGTCGTTCTCCGGTGCGGCCAGCGAAAACACGGAAGTTGTGGTGCACGTCTTCGAAGGCGCGACGGAAGTCGGCTCTGCGAGCACGACCGGATCAGGCGGGAAATGGTCGACAGGCCCGCTGAGCAAAGCGCTCGCGTCCGGGAAACACGCCTTCACGGTCTACGCGACGGAGAAGAGTGCGGCCGGCAACGCCGACGGGAAGAGCGAAACGGTGGGCTTCGAAGTGGACACCGAACCGCCGTCGGTGACGATAGTCGGGCCGCCGTCTCCGTCGAATGACACGACGCCTTCGTTCTCGGGAGCCGCCAGCGAAGAAACCGAAGTCACCGTTCACGTCCTTGAAGGATCGACGGAAGTGGGGTCGGCGACCACCACCGCGTCTGGCGGTAAATGGGCTGCGACGCTGAGCAAAGCGCTGGCGTCGGGCAAACACAGCTTCACGG
>Ga0209698_10005957_pt1 | contig 13038 bp, 10 predicted proteins | sample LitLauG_LLR_2012_FD_187203 | JGI IMG/M metagenome (GOLD analysis project Ga0209698, IMG submission 187203) | Freshwater sediment microbial communities from Pennsylvania, USA - Little Laurel Run_MetaG_LLR_2012 (SPAdes) (version 2) | ecosystem: Environmental > Aquatic > Freshwater > Creek >... | reverse complement strand
CAACGGCAGCGGCCAGATCAACATCGGGGCTTACGAGCAATAGGGGCGCCTGGGCCGGAACCGAATGTGCAGAGGGAGCGTGCGCGATCCACGCTCCCCCGTCTTTCCCTGGCTCGTCAGCTTACCGCTGATGCACTCTTCGGTGTGTACAGCATCAAAGCGCCTCCGCCAATTGCACCGATCATCATCACCGCCAGGCCATAAGAGAATGATCCGGTCCTCGTATTCAGATAGCCGAACAGGAATGGGCCGGCAAAACCTGCGGCGCTGCCTGCAGCATTAATCATTCCCACCGCGACCGCCGCGGCGGACTGACCCAGAATTTCGGTAGGAATCGCCCAGAACGCGGGAAGGTAGGCATAGCAGAACCCCGCCATGGTGAAGAAAAGAAGCGCGAGCGGCACCGAGCGCGGATGAGCAATCAAACCCAACAGTCCGGCGGCTGCAATAAACAGAGGGACAGCGGAGTGCCAGCGCCGTTCGTGGTGCCGGTCGGAATGCCAGCCGTTAACCAGCATCCCGGCGAAAGCCGCCATATACGGCAGGGCGCCGAGCAGTCCAACGTGCATGTCCGAAAAACCAGACTGCCGTTTCAGCATGGTCGGGAACCAGAAGGCGAACGTGTACACCGCGAAATAATTCAGGAAAGTGATTCCGGACAGCAGCAGAACCGCGCGAGAGAGAAATACTTCCTGCATGGAAACCACTCTTGTATTGACTGGCATTTCTTCGCGGAGCGTCTGGTCAATCCACACCCGCTGCTCAGGCGCCAGCCAATTCGCTTCGTTCGGCCAGTCCGTCAAAAAGAAAAACGCGGCCACGCCGAACACGATGGCCGGCATCCCCTCCAGCACAAACAACCAGCGCCAGCCTCCCATGCAAAACCAGGTATGGCCTAGAATCCAGCCTGCGATCGGTGATCCGATTACAAACGACAACGGAATCGCCGACATGAAATTGCCGGTCGCTTTGGCGCGATCCTCCTGAATGAACCAGTGACTCAGATACACGATCACTCCGGGAAAGAATCCCGCTTCCGCAGCGCCCAGCACAAAGCGCGCCAAATAAAGCTGGCCGGGCGTGTGTACCAGCGCGGTCAGAGCCGTGAGTGATCCCCACGCGATCATGGTCGCCGAGATCATCCGCCGGGCGCTCCAGCGCTCCACCAGCAAAGCTCCTGGAATTTGCAACCCCAGATAGCTGATGAAGAAGACGCCCGATCCCAGCCCGAACACGCGATCGCTGAAACCCAGGTCGCGCGACATGCCAATCGCGGCATAGGCCACGCTGGTGCGGTCCATATAGTTGACGATGTAGACCAGAAACAGAAAAGGGAGCAACCGTAGCGCGATGTGATGGCGCGTGCGGGAGGCAAGCTCAGACGTCGGGGGCGATATGGTGCGTAATGAAACTATGGCCAGGGCGTTTCCTCGCAGACAACAGTCTGAAGTCAGCGAAGTATATGGGATTCGCGGCTCGTATGCCGCAAATCGTCAGTTTGCTAGGTTTACTCAGATCGTGTCGCCAATCGCCTTTTCGTTCGACATCAAGATGACAGTGAAAAACTTGGCTTCTTTTACTTCATCGTCCTGCATACGATATTTTTGGGGTACGCTCCTGTCGGGCCAATAAGGACCCAACGTTTGCGACGGATAGTCCTCATCAGGCTTCCGGATCGGGACACGAACAAGAGAATCAGCGTGAAATGGCGAGCATGACGGAGGCTGTCGTGGGCGACTTAGCTCCACGTCGATTCCCCACATCCCTTTAGCATCGGGTTTGACAATGTAGAGAGCTGTGACTGTTCCGGCATCGACGGTGCCTATTTTTGCTTCTGCAACTCCCCTGACATGGTCGTGCCAGTGCTTCCAAAGAAATCCACGCAGTTCCGTTCGGCCTTTTGTCAACGTGAAGTGCTCGAGCTTGTATGGACCACCGCTTTCATACCCCGCCAATGGAATCCGTGAGTTGAGGTATCTGCACGGTTCCTCAGCTGGAGCTGCAAGAACGACCATAAGGGTAGCAGGTGGGTAAAAAAATATTGACCTTCTCACATTGACCGCCTCATATTGACCACGCTTATTTTGACACCGAGGCTGCCTCGGAGGCTCCGTTGCCGCAACATCCCCATTGCGCTCCCTGATTGAACTGCGCTACCCTAACCTTGCTCTCGCGGTTCTCCCACCTCGTTTCACTCTCCAGCCATGAAGTGAGCACTGATTGCAATGCCTGTGCCATCCAACGCGGTCGAGCATAAGGTCATACCAGATATGGTGTTATCTTGCTTGACTCCGCCCCTCTCAGCCCGTTACTCTGGCTCCAGTTCTTGCCCGCCCTTTTCCAGCCCTGGGCGAACCGGGTTCCGTGTGCGTGGTTGCGGTGGAGGAGGAATCGGTTTGGTTAACACCCCGCCAGGCCTTGCATCGTCAACGCTGCATCGGCCAGGTCACAGGCAACTGCCAACCGGCCGCTGGCAACTGTTTTTCTCAAGGAGCCTAAGTTGCTCAAACTGAAGAAGCTGCAAATTCTGGGGTTCAAGTCGTTCTGCGACCGCACCGAGCTGAAGTTCCACGGCGACGGCATCGCCGCCATCATCGGGCCGAACGGTTGCGGCAAGTCGAACATCTCCGACGCCATCTCATGGGTGCTGGGCGAGCAGTCGGCCAAGACACTGCGCGGCGGACGCATGGAAGACGTCATTTTCGCCGGCACGCGCGACCGCAAACCCACCGGCATGGCCGAGGTCACGCTTACGCTGATCGACCCTGCGGACTATTCGGGAAGCGACGCCGGTGAGCCGACTGAAGTCGAAATCCAGAACGAAATGCCTAGCGCCATCGCGGAAGACTGGGATGAAGCCGCCCTGCGCACGCGCGCCGCCGAAGACGCGGAGCAGGCGACGCTCGAAGCCCAGCCCGGCCGTGCCGAGGAAGTGGAAGCGCTGCGCCTGCGCCGGGGCATCGCCCTGGTCGATAGTTTTCCGGAAGATGAACCCGGCTTCGCAGTTTTCGAGAAGTCCGCGGCCATCACGGTCACCGCGCCGCAAGTCGTGCTCAAGATTCGCCGCCGCAAGTTCAACCAGCAGCAGTTTCATGCCGGCGAGATCGTGGTCACGCGCCGCCTGTTCCGCACCGGCGAAAGCGAATATCTGATGAACGGCAAGCTCTGCCGCCTGCGCGACATTCAGGAGCTTTTCATGGGTACGGGGCTCGGGCCGGAGTCTTACGCGCTCATCGAGCAGGGTCGCATAGGCCAGATCCTCAGCAGCCGCCCCACCGATCGCCGCGCGATTCTGGAAGAGGCCGCCGGCATCACGAAGTTCAAGACGAAGAAGCGTCTCGCCGAAGCGCGTCTGGAAGACGCCAAACTGAATCTCGCGCGCGTGAACGATATTTTCGAGGAAGTCACGCGGCAGATGAATTCGCTGAAGCGTCAGGCCGCCAAAGCCGAACGTTACGCGCGGCTGCGCGATGAAATGCGCGCCAAGCTCCGCGTGGTGCTGGCCAGCCGCTTCACGGAAATGGCCCGCGAGAACGATTCGCTGGAGCAGCAACTCACCACGCTCGGCGAAGAAATGCGCCAGCGCAGTGAAGCCGTGCAGCAGCTTGAGACCGAGCACGATGAGCGCACCCAGCGCGGCTATGCGATTGAAACCGAACTGCGCGAAAACCGCGACCGGCTCAGCCAGATTGCCCTGGAAGCCGACCGCGCCCGCGAGCGCCGCCGCCACAACGAAGAACGTTGCGGGGAGCTAGTAGTCCGTTCCGGCGCGGCGGAAGCCGAGCTGGCCCAGGCGCGCCATCGCCATGCCGAACTCGAAGCCGAGCGCGAGATCAACCGCGGCGTGCTGGAATCGGCCGCGGCCGATCTCGCCGCCGCGCAGAACGAACTGACGCTTTCTCAACAGGAAGTTGCCGCGGCCAGCAGCCGCCTCGGCGAAATGGAACGCCAGCAGGAAGAATCGCGCATCGCCGTGTTCGACGCGGTCGCTGCAGTCTCGCGCCTGCGCAATCAGCTGGCGCAATCGGAAGAGCGCCTGGCGGGGATGGGCCGCGAAGCGCAACGGCTGGAATCGGAAGTAGCGAGCGCCAACAAGCAGATCGAAGCCTTTGGTGGACAGCGTGGCCAACTTGCGCTCGAATTTGAAAGCGTTTCGCAGCGCGTCACCGGCATCGCCACCGAAATCGCCGAGTTCCGCCGCAGCCTGGAACAGAAGCGCCGCGATGAGACGCAAGCTAAATCTCATCTCGACGTTCTGCGCGCCGAGTTTGCCACCTGCCTCGGCCGCAAGTCGTCGCTCGAATCGGCGATCGCCGAGCACGGATATTCCAACGACTCCGTCCGCCGCCTCTTCCAGTCCGGCGCGCTGCAGGGCGGACGCGCGCCCGTCGGCGTCCTCGCGGATTTTCTTGAAGTTGAGCCTCGTTACGAGCGCGTGGTGGAAGACTTCCTGCGCGACGAACTAAACTACATCGTCGTGAAATCCTGGGATGCTGCCGACGAAGGCATGCGCCTGCTGCGCGGAGGCGTCGACGGCCGCGCCACGTTCCTGGTCCATCCCGAAGACTCACAAGCTCGCTTCTCGTTCCTGGTGGACGAAGCCGCGCACTGCGCTCCGCCTGAGTCCTCCATCCTGCCCTTAAAGCAGACCATCCGCGTGCTCGACGGTTTCGGCAAATCGCTCGAAGTGATTTTGCCCAAGCTGCGCGACGGCTACATCGTCCCCGAGGCCGCTTCGGCGCGCGAACTCGCGCTCGATAATCCCGACGCGTTCTTCTTGTCCGAATCCGGCGAGTGCTTTCACAACGTGACAGTCACCGGAGGCAAGCAGCGTTCGGAAGGTCCGCTCTCGGTCAAGCGCGAGCTGCGCGAGGTCCTGCGCCAAATGGACCAACTGGAGCGCGCTCTGCGTGACGGCGAAACCCGCGTGCTGACCCTGGGACGCGAAATCGGCGAGCTCACTTCCCTGCTCTCGCGGCTCGACAGTGAAAAACTCGATGCCGACCGCCAGGTCCTGACCAGCGGCCACATGTTGCAGCAGCTCGACGCAGAAGTTGTGCGCATTAGCGAACGCCTGACCGTCGCCCAGAGCGAACTCCGCCAACTGGCTTCCTCACGCACTGAACAGCAGCGCCTGATCGAGTCGTTGCAGTCGGAGGCAGCCACCCAAGATCAGCGCCGCGAGGAGATTGAGCGGCGATTGAGCGACGCGCAGGAATCGCTGACCGCGCTGCGGCGGCATCGCGAGGAAGCGCTCGAACTCACTTCGCAGCGCGCATCGCACGCGGCCACGTTGCAGGAGCGTCACCGCTCGGCGGCTTCGGTGCTCGATCGCATCGAATCCGTGCTCGGCGAAATGTCGCGCCGGGTCGAGGCGCTGGTCGGGCAGATCGAAGCCGCATCGGCCGAGAAACTGCAGCGCGAGGCGGAAAACGAGTCGCTCGCCGGCAAACTCGTCGACCTCGAAGCCGAGCGCAACGCCGCCCTGGCCCGCGACGGCCTGCTGCAGTCGGAAACCGAACAGGTCCGCGCCCGACTAGCCGAGATCGATGAACAACTTCGCGATTCGCGCCACGCCCTCGACCAGTCCCGCGACCGCAAGGGCGAAATTTCTGCGCAACTGGCGCGCATCCAGTCCGACACGCAGCACATGTCCGAAACCTGCCTGAACGAACTCGGCATCGAGCGCGCCGCGCTGCTGGCCGACACCGCGCTTCAGCTAGTCGACGGAGAGCAACTCGCCGCCGAAGACCAGGCCTGCCGCGAAATGCGCGCCCGCCTGGAGGCCATGGGCCCAGTGAACATGATGGCGCTTGAAGAATACAAAGAATCCTCCGAGCGCCATTCCTTCCTCGACACGCAGCGCAAAGACCTGATCACCGCCATCGAAAACACGGTCGCCACCATCAAGGAAATTGACGGAATCTCGCGGCAGAAATTCCGCGAAGCCTTTGACCGCATCAACGAAAACTTCGCCGCGACCTTCAAGAAGCTGTTCGGAGGCGGCCAGGCATTCATGAAACTGACCGACGAAGAAAACTCTGCCGAAAGCGGCATCGACGTCGTCGCATCGCCTCCGGGCAAGCGCCTGCAAAGCGTGCTGCTGCTCTCCGGCGGCGAAAAAGCGCTCACCGCGCTCGCCCTGCTGGTCGGCATCTTCCAGTACACGCCCAGCCCGTTCTGCATCCTCGACGAAGTCGACGCGCCACTGGACGAAGCCAACATCGGCCGCTTCACCGAACTGGTGCAGGAGATGAGCCTGCAAACCCAGTTCATCCTCATCACACACAGCAAGAAGACGATGAGCATCGCGCCGGTGCTTTACGGCGTGACCATGCAGGAGCCGGGCGTTTCGAAGCTGGTTTCAGTGAGGTTCGGGGCCGCGTAGGGCAATGTTCGTGTGGGGACGGCCGCCTCGGCTGTCCGCCCGAGCGCAACTCGGGCCGAGGGGTTGCACGAATCTCACGCGCCGCATTTTCCACCCTCTTCCTCAGCTTTTCCACATCCCGCGCCCCGCCTACATCTTGCGGTTGACAACTTTTTTTTCCACGCTAGAATCTCCCTCACGTCAGTAACGGTAAAATAACAACGTGAGCCCCGATCTCCTGGATTCTGTTCTGCTTCGTAGCGATTTCAGCGACCTTACGCTGCTGGCCAGCGGCAAGGTGCGCGACGTCTACGCCCTTGACGACAAACAGTTGCTGTTTGTCGCCACCGACCGCATCTCCGCCTTCGACTATGTGCTGGCCACCGGCATTCCGCACAAAGGCGAAGTCCTCACCCAGATTTCCCTGTTCTGGTTCGACTTCCTCAAAGAGGTCGTCCCGAACCACCTGGTGACCGCCAACATCGGCCAGTATCCCGGCGCGGCGCGCAAATATGCAGACCAGCTTCGTGGCCGCTCCATGATCGTGCACCGCGCCGATATGTTTCCCGTCGAGTGCGTGGTGCGCGGCTACATTTCCGGCTCGGCCTGGAAAGAGTACAAGGCCAGCGGCAAAGTCTGCGGCATTCAGCTGCCGGCGGGCCTGCGCGAGTCCGACCCGTTTCCGGAGCCGATTTTCACGCCCGCCACCAAGGCGGTCACTGGACACGACGAAAACATTTCGTTCGACCGCATGGTCGAGATCGTCGGGCCTGAGGCGGCCTACAAGCTGCGCGACCTTTCGCTGACCGTCTACACCAAGGCAGCGGCTTATGCGCGGCAGCGCGGCATCATCATTGCCGACACCAAGTTTGAATTTGGGCGCACCAGCCAGGGCATCACCCTGGCCGACGAAGTGCTCACTCCGGATTCCTCCCGCTTCTGGCCCGCCGACAAATATGCTCCCGGCCAGGCGCAGGAGTCGTTTGACAAGCAGTATGTGCGGGACTATCTCGAGCAGATCAAGTGGAACAAGCAGCCGCCTGCTCCCGCGCTTCCCGTCGAAGTGGCCGTCAAGACCAGCGAGAAATATCTGGACGCGTATCAAGTCGTCACCGGGCGCAAGCTCGAGGTCTAAAGCAACTCACTCCCGGAGGAATGACTTGAGCTTAGCCGATTGGGTCATTCTTGGGGTTGTGCTTCTCAACGTAATTTCAGCCGCCATTCAGGGCTTCTTCGCCGAGGCCCTCAGTCTGGCGGGACTTGTGGTAGGTTATCTGGCTGCTGCCTGGCAATATCAGAGCGTGGCCGAATGGCTGGGGAAGTATTTGAAGGAAGTTTGGCTGGCCGATGTAATTGCTTTTGTCATGATTTTTCTTCTGGTCGTGCTGGTGTTCGGCATCGCCGGACGGATCGCACGAAAGGTCATGAAAGAGGCCGGTTTAAGTTTTTTTGACCGCTCGCTGGGAGCGGCGCTGGGATTGTTGAAGGGCGCGCTGGCGGTGTCAATCATCCTGATGGGATTGACCGCCTTCACTCCGACGTCGAAGTTTCTCGACAATTCGCAACTGGCGCCTTATTTCCTGGTGGTCGGTCATGCAACAAAGTGGCTGGCGCCGCAGGCATTCCGTGTGCGCTTCGATCAAGGCCTGGAATATCTGCGACGCGCGCCGAAGGATCTGGTTCCTGCATCCGGCAAGTAGCCGGGCGGAACCCATCCGAGAAATTCATCGAGATTGGGAAAAGAGACGCCACTGTGAAGGACCAACTGGAAGCTTTGATTTTGCAGATGTATCGCAGCAACATCCTCTATGACGAGGGAGTGCGGGAGTTCAAGAAACGCTTCGTACTGACCGTGTTGCAGGAACACAACGGCAACCAGTGCCGCGCCGCGCGCGAGCTGGGCATGCACCGCAATACGCTCAGCCGCACCATCCGCGAGCTGCGCATCGACCTGCGCCAACTGCGCGGCGTGGAAAACGGCAAACGCCCACCCCGCGGCGTGCGCGTCCCCGTGGAGAAAAAGGCCGCCCGCTAACTGCCTGAGCGGTTCCGTCATGGCCGCGCATCCGTGGAAGAGCGGCGCTTCAGCGCCGCGTAACCGTCGAGAATCGACACCGGGCTTCAGCCCCGCGCCCATTGTGCCAAAAATAAAGGCAGCCCTCGCGGGCTGCCTTTATTCATGACTGCAACTTGCTCTTACTGCGCGGCCGGCTTGTGGTGTGCCACAGGCTTATGCGCCGGTGCGGGGGGCGCCGCCTTGGTCAGCAATGCGCCTTTCTCCATCACCATCATGAACGGATTGGGCGTGTAGGAGGCGGGCTCACCCTGGAAATCCAGGCTGGCGCCTTCCTTCGGCGCGGGCGTGCATCCAGCTTTCTTCTTGGCGGGGGTGCAGGGCACGGTCGAAAACTCCGCATCGAACTTCAGCGTGATGTCCGACTTTTTCGCGTCAATATCGTCGGCGCTGCCGGCGATCTGCACTTCCGAACCTGAAACGCTGATGACCGTGCCGTTCATCTGCACGGCCTTGCCCTTGATTGCGTTCCAGACCTTGTCCTGGTCTTCCTGGCTGCCATTGCTCAGCACGAACTCCCAGATCGCGAAGTCCATCTTGTCGGGATCCTGCGAGGTGACAAACTTGTGCGCCTGATCGGCGGGCGTGGGCGCCGGAGCCACGGTAAAGTCAGCCGGCAGGCTGGTTCCGGCCTTCGCCTTGGCCACGACGTCAGTCCAGCCGTCTTCGTCACCGTGATACTTCATGTACTGCCGCTTGATGTAAGGCTGAATCTGGGTCACGACTTCCGGCTTCGGTGCAATCGCAATTGCACGGGCCCCGTACCAGATTCCCGGCAACGTTTGCTGTGGCGTGGCCTGCAGATAGGCAAGGGCCAGCGGGTACACCATGCTGAAATCAGTCGGGTTCGCGTCGGCCGCGGCGCGCAGGTTTTTCTGGGCGTTCGCGTAGTCTTTGCCCTGCAAGGCCGATACTCCGATGCCGGCTTCGAAAATCGCCGACATCTGGTCCTTCACTTTGATCATGTCTTTGTCTTGCGTCTTGCCGATCGCATCCAGTCCTGCCGCGCAATACTTTCCGGCATCGGCCAGTTCCTGGGCCGAGTTAGCATCGCCGCCTTGCGCCATCAACCGGTTGAAGTAGCACAGCATGGCGTAACCCTGGACGCTGTTCGGGTCCGCTTCGACCAGCCGCTTGGCCGCATCCAGGGTCTTCGCAACATTGTTCGACCCCTGATACGCTCCCATCAAGAGCTGCAGCGCCTGGTTCTTCATCACGCTGTTGGGATACTGCTTCAGAAAAGCCTCGAGGCCGCTGATCTTGGCGTTAGCATCGGTCTGCTGCGCCGCGCTCACATAGGCGTTGTATTCAGCGGGGTCTTTGATGACCGGCGCTTGCGATGCCGGCTGTTGTGCCGGTTGGGCGTCCTGGGCTGCCGTCAGCGCAGCTACACCAAGCACAACCGCGACCAGAATCTTCTTCATCAGTATGGCTCCTTGGAGTCTTCGGGAAATTAGCTTCGGAACTGGGTCCGTCATCTGTAAATCATTGCAGCGCTAGAAACTTGCCTCAGCCCGCGACCGACCGAAGATTAAAAATCGGCGCGTACCCGGAAATTGCAAAAAAAGAAAGAATCTTCCCTGCTTTCTGTGCAAATACCCGGTCTGGCGGATTATAAGTACCTCTCTGGCCGAAGGCAAGTTCTTTGCCGTACAAGTCCTTCTGCTTGTTAAGATGCCGGGGACGAATCGATGGTGGTCGTCCACTTTGGCATTCGGAGCGTTTTTTCTATGGCTAGCAGGCAACCTTTGGAAGGACAGACCGCGATAGTCACCGGCGCAGGGCGCGGAATTGGCGCCGCGATCGCCCGCAAGCTCGCCGCCATGGGCGCGAAAACTGCCTTGTGCGGACGCACGCGAAAACATCTCGATTCCGTAGCGGCCGAAATCGCAGCCGCCGGCGGAGCCGCCGAGGTCGTGGTCTGCGACGTCAGCGATCTGGCTTCGGTGGAAGCGGCGGGCAACGCGATCCGATCAGCTTTCGGCAGAGTCGACATCCTCGTCAACAATGCGGGCGTTGGCGGCTTCAGCAGCCCGCTTCATCAGACTGACCCTGCCCAGTGGGATCGCATCCTCAACACCAACCTGCGCGGAGTCTATTTCATGATCCGCGCCCTCGCGCCTTTGATGATCGAGTCCCGCAGCGGCCACATCATCAACATTTCTTCCATCGCGGGAAAGAATGCGCTGCCGAACGGTGCAGCCTACGCGGCATCCAAGTGGGGACTAAACGGCCTGAGCTATTCCGTCGCCGAAGAATTGCGCGGCTATAACATTCGCGTCTCAGTCCTCTGCCCCGGGTCGACCAACACCGAACTCAGCCCGCACGTCGGCAAAGACGTCATGAAAATGCTGCAACCTGACGACATCGCGCACGCCGTTGCCATGCTGGTCACGCAAGCGCCACAGTCGTTCGTGAGCGAGATTATTTTGAGACCGACGCAGAAGCCTTAGTCAGAAAGCCTTGCATTCCCGACCGAAGCGAGCAGTCGTGGGCGTATTGGAAAGAGCTGTGTTTCGGTCAGAGTGCTGGTCAATCCGCCTTTTTCCCTCGTTCAGCGTCCGATTTGCATTCCACCTGATTCGCGCGGTCGCGTGCGGTGTGTTCCGGATCTTGTACCAAGTGGAGATGGATCGAAACGGTCGCGTCGTTACAGTCAAAGAACCGACCTAAACTCGTCGATTCGTTGAAGTCTGCTGGTAGCAGTGACCTGTTCTTGTCCAGGAACATCTTCGGGTATCCCATATCGAAAATTGCGCCTGGGGCAAGTTTCCAGCGGATTTGCAGTCTAGCCGCCACATCGGCAGGTCCCAAGACTTCAAGTTTGCCCATCCGGTACTGCGTTCCCTCTTCCATCGTGATCATGAGCTTCATGGTCGAACTGGAATCCATACGCGTATCCATAATCAGAGTCACCCACGGATATCCCCGTGAGCCATAAAGCTTTTTCACGCTTTCCACCCCAGCACCAATCTTCGACCGAGCGAAAACATCGCCCGCCTTGATTGAAAACTTGGCGCGCAATTCACTAGAACCAAAAGCGTGGTTGTCTATGAACTCGATGCCGGAGAGCCGGAATCGTGGCCCTTCGCTGACGTCTGCTTCTAATCGCACCGGTTTGGGGTTGCTCAATGGGTCTATGACTTTAATCTCAAGGTTCTTGACCTCAGCGTTGAGATAGCCATGTTCCTGAAACTGAGCGCGAAGTCGCTCTTCAAGCTCGTCGTGATCGTCACGGAAAATCGACCCAGCGATACTATTCGCGATTTCCGCCAGTTCTGTTGAGTCAATGGCCTGCGTGCCGGAAATAACCAAGCTTTCAATCAGGACCGTTTGATTATCTTGGGCACAAGCAAGTCTCGGGTGGATTGAAAATATCGAAACGGTGAGCAAAACGAAGACAAATCGGACCATGCGGCACATAAGAAGATTCCGCTACTTCTTGAACAGATTCTCAAACGCCTGGCGCGCGTCATTGGGCTTGGCAGCCACTGGCGTTGAGGTCTGCTTCTCGGTGGTGACGCGGATCTGATAGAACTCGCAATCGTTGCTCGTGTCCTTTGGCATGATGCGCTGCGTCACCGGCTTCATGCACTCGTTGCGGCTGGAGGGATCGAAGAACATGCACTGCTTGCAGGAGTGCAACTCGAACCCGCATTTCGGACACTTCCCCGCCCCCAGGTCCGGCTCGCGCAGCACGGTGCCGCACTGCGAGCAGCGCGAAACATCGTTACGCCCCGGCATATTCACCGGACGCGGCCCGAAGGTCAGGTCGCGCTTGGGCGCGCCGCCACCCTGGCTTCCGCCCTGGTTCCCGCCCGATGACTTGGGCTTGTCTTCCCTGTCCCGGTCCTGATACCCGTGTTGGCGATATTTAGCCAAGAATTGCCGCTCCTCCGCGATGGCCCCGTAATTGTCTCTCTCGCCGCCCCGGTCTGCAAGCGCCATGAGGTTTGATCAGCGTTCATCTGCGTGAATCTGCGGCAAAGAAGTTTTCGCCGCTCACCGCTACAATACGCACATGATCCACGAAATCCTGCCCGTTGGCCCGCTCCAGTGCAACTGTTCGATCATCGGAGACGAACAATCGCGCGAGGCCATGGTCATCGACCCGGGAGACAACATCGCCGACGTGCTCGCCATCTTGCAGAAGCACAACCTCAAGGTGCAGCAGATCGTTGTCACGCACGCCCACATTGACCACGTCGGCGGCGCGATGAAGCTGCGCAAGGCCACCGGCGCGCCCATCCTGCTGAACGAAAACGATACCGAATTGCTGAAGATGCTCGACACGCAGGCCGCCTGGGTCGGCGTGCCTCCTCCGGGGCCGGTGACCATCGACGCCAGCCTCACCACCGGCGACAGCGTGGCTGCTGGGTCGCACCAGGCCAGCATCCTGCACACGCCCGGCCACACCGAAGGCAGCATCTGCCTGTATTTCGCGGCGGAGAAGAAACTGATTGCCGGCGATACGCTGTTCGCCGGCTCGATCGGCCGCACCGACCTGCCCGGCGGCTCGTTTGAAAAGATTCTGCGCTCGCTTCACGGCACCCTGCTCGCCCTGCCGGACGAGACTATCGTCATCCCCGGCCACGGC
>Ga0209698_10005956_pt1 | contig 13039 bp, 8 predicted proteins | sample LitLauG_LLR_2012_FD_187203 | JGI IMG/M metagenome (GOLD analysis project Ga0209698, IMG submission 187203) | Freshwater sediment microbial communities from Pennsylvania, USA - Little Laurel Run_MetaG_LLR_2012 (SPAdes) (version 2) | ecosystem: Environmental > Aquatic > Freshwater > Creek >... | reverse complement strand
GCGATCAGATTGCCCGATGGCGTCGTTTCTACCGCCTCGTCAGAGTTGAAGCGGAGAAATGCGGTCGTTCTGTCGGATTGATGGTAATCCAAGCGGATCATGCCGGAATCTTCGTTGTCAACTTGACGGCCTAACGATGAATAGTTCCACGCAGACGCTTTAGACGTGGGTGACGTGCCCGCCGGGTAGGCGGCCAAGATGGAAGCCAAGGCAGGCGACGTGAGCGCCGCTTGAGCGCGAAATGCGGAACTGGGCACTAAGCCATTCTGTGTACCGTCGAGACGCTGCCGGAGCCCTTCGTAGTTGGCGTAGAAGAACAGCTTGCTCTTGTGAATTGGGCCGCCGATTGCGCCTCCGAACTGATTCAGCAGAAATGGATTCGGCGATGCTCCGTTAAATGGCGTTCGCGCTTCGATAGCGTTGTTCCGGAAGTAGTCGAACAGATCTCCGTGGAACGAATTTGTGCCGGAAGGGGAAACCACCGCAACCTGTCCACCGGCCGTTCCGCCTTCTACGTCCGCCCCAAACGTTTGGCTCTTCACGTCGAATTCAGCAACGGAATCCAGCGGAATCGTGAGACGAACGTACTCGCGTTGCATCTGGTTGAAGACTGCCGTGGCATCAACGCCATCCAGGGTTATGTTGTTATCATCCAGCCCGTGGCCGGCGAAGCGAATTGTGCGTTGGTCGCCGGAGCCATTGTCGATTGCTCCTGGTACCAGCGAAGTCAATGTTGCCCAGTTTCTCCCGTTAATCGGTAGCTCACTCACTTGCTGTTGTTCTACCGATGCGCCTACGGTCACGTCGACGCGGTCCAATTGAACAACAGATTCGTTAACTGTGGCTTCCTCCTGTTTGCCGGCAACCTTCAACATTACGTTGAGCGTGCCGGTTTGTCCAACCACCTGACGGACGTGATCCGCCTGCAGAGTCGAAAAACCTTGCTTTGAGATTTGAATTTGAAGATCGCCCAGCGGGAGGTCGGCCAAGACGAACGTTCCTTGGGCGTTGGTGGCAGTTTGGCGTTTCCAGCCTGTCTGCGATTGAACCGCGACTACCTTCGCCTGAGGAACCCGGTTGCCCTGCGGATCCTTAACGACGCCAGTCAGATTCATGCGCTCGGTTTGTGCGCTAATCAGGGCTTGAAACATCAGCAGCGCTATTGGGACCAACACGCTTGACGATGGGCGAATTGACATTTTGGGTTCGTATCCTTGTGTTGCTGGCGAGGCCACTAGTCTTGAGTTAATAACGAATGAAGGCCCTCCCCCCCCCTCTTATCGGGGAGAGGGCCGATTCAGTCAGAACGTCTTTTATTCGTCCACGTCGCCTTTGGGAGCCGCTTTCGTGAAGTCGCTTGGAGGGCGAACTTTCTTCTCGCCGGGATAAGGCCGTTTGAAGCCGGTAGCCATATACCAGTTCAGGTGGTTGACGGTATCCGGATCTTCGGAATCCGGCTTGGTGTATTTGCCGGCAAAGATCTCCGCCTTCTTCTTAAGCCAAGCTTTCTCCATGGCTAGCAACGCGGGGCTGGTCGATTTAGTGGCAGCTATGGTCGCGGTGACGCCCTGGTCGAGTGGAACCTGATTGGGTACGTGCGTCCACGGCTTAAAGTTGGCGGCGGGCGGCGTACCCTCAACGAAAGCGGTACTCATTGGCGATGCCACGAGATCAAACTGATTCATCGGGGGCAGACCGAGGATTTGCTCGATCGTCCGAGTCATGTTGACCTGGGTGTAGTAGGTGTGGTCGGTGGGTCCACCCTGCTTCACGTAGGGGCTGACGATAAAGCCGGGACTGCGGTGACCGTCGACGTGGTCTACGCCGTTCTGCGCGTCGTCCTCTTCCATGAAGATCGCCGACGAGGACCAAACGGGGCTGTGGCTGATGTAGTCGATGATGCGGCCGATGGCCAAGTCGTTATCGGCTTGTTCGGCGTCCGGGGACGGCGGGCCTCCGGTGTGATCATCCATGACCCAGAGAATGCTCAAAGTGGGCACGGTGCCGGCCTTGACATCAGCCTGGAAATCCTGCAGCCAGACATCGACCCGAAACTGATCGGGAATGCCGAGATCGAATTGCGGGAAATTCTTGATCAGGTGGTCCGCTACGGCGGGAACAGAGGACTGTGCCTGGACGGTGTTCTGATAGTAGAGCGTTTTTTCTTTACCAGCCTCGAAGTTCAGTGCATCTTGATAGAACTGGCTCCAGGTGGGTTCTTTGGTGGATCCGTTCGGCTGTAAGAACGTATCGTTCTCAACGTATTCGCCGTAGATCTTGACCGGCAAACCAGCGGCTGCGGCTTCTGAGAACAGGAAACCCTTGTTCTGATAAGCGAGTGAATCGCCGGCGTTGCCGCCAGGATAGCTGCGGACCCAGTCAGGTGACTGGATGTCGTCGGCATAGGGCGCCATGCCTTCGGTAATCCACTGGTGACCGTCAGCGGACTGGCGGCTCGGGTCATAGAAATTGTCGAAGAGCGGGAAACGCTTAACGAGGGCATGGGCGTTCGGCGTGTCTTTTCCGCCGAATACCGCTAATGAGGCATCGCCATCGCCGGCGGCCACGTCGCCGAGGATTTGATCATAGGTGCGGTTTTCACGGATGATGAGGAACACATGCTGGATCAGCGACGGATCGCCGATCTTCTTGGGGAGTGCGACCGGCTTGGCGGACTGTTTGCCGCCGGCGGCAGACTTGATGTTTTGCTCCAAATCCCAGTGGTTGTTTTCGAATACGTGTGCGGTCATCGACTGCAAGTGCGCACTTGTCGGTATTTTGATGATGCTGACGGTGCCATTGTCCTGGTGGCTGTTGTAGCCTGTTACACCGTGGTCGGTCTCGAACGAATAACGCGTACCGATGCCTTTGTCGTTGGCAACAAGGAGCTTGTTCTCGGCCGAATCGAGCACTACTGAACTCGGTGCGTACGCTACCGGGATCATGCCTATGACGGGATTGTCATCTTTGTCGGCTGAAAGGTTGATGACACCGATTGCGTTGGCATTGTAAAGAGCGACGTAGGCGACTTTGTTTGCTTCATCGACGGCAATGGAGTTCGGCGCGGCGCCATAGGCTGCCTGGTCGTCGCCGGCTACTCTGATCGGAAGTGCAAGGTCGATCGTCCGAACCACCTCGTTCTTGGCTGTGTTGATGACGGAGATGGTGTCGCTATATGTATTGGCGACCAATAGATCCTTTCCGTAGAACGCCATGCCGGTCGGGTGCAGACCGGTGTGGATCGTGGCGGTGACCTTCATCGATGCGAGGTCGACCACGGAAACGGTACCGGTGATCGCAGCGCCCACGATAGGATTAGCGACGATTTCAGCGCCGGCGGAGTAGACTTGGAAGTCGCCTTCTGTGGCAGCCCGGCCACCCTCGTTGCTAATGTAGGCGGTTTTGCCATCGCTGCTGATCAAGATGCTATGCGGTGCGTTGCCCACGCGGATCTGCGCACCCTGCGTCAGCGGGGTCGCGGTCAAATCGATCTTGGTGAGCGTATTGTTCTGGTTGAGCAGAGCGTAGGCGCTTTTGCCATCGGCTGAGAGCGCGACGCCGCCAGGATAGGAAGTGTTCGTGCTGTAGAACGTGGCGCAGGGTCTTGCGTACGGCCCTATTGGGCTGTTCGGGAAGCAATTGATGAAGGAGTTGTTGGGGGGAACGCTGACCTGAGCGTCGTCTTCCAGCAATCCCTCTGCATTCACCTTGGTGATCGTGACGTTGCTGCTGTCCTGACTAAAAACCAAGTACTTGCCGTCCGCCGAATAGGTGATCCCGCTATAACTACCGCTGGAATCTTTTCCATTCGTGATGTAGTTTTGCAGGACGATGCCGGTCTTGGTGTCGAATACCTCAACGGCCTGCGTCGCGCCCATGGTGAGGACGGCCGCGGTGTGAGTTTTGGCATTCGGGTTCAACGCAATAGCCTTGGCGCGAACGCGGATGCCGAGATCAACCTGCATGCCAGCTGGTGTGATGACTTGGCCACTGCTGACGACCCAGGAACCATTCGGCTGCGGGCCGGTTTGGTAGGTCGGGAACGGCGTGGACTGGCCAGCAATGAACGCCGGAACGCTCAGCCCGGCGGCCACGAGCCCAGCGAGCGGACGCAGGCGGTTCACGGGTGGTTTCTTTTGAGATTTAGCTCGAGACTTCTTTCCGAACATCTATGGCTCTCCTATTTAGTTTTTCCGCAGCCTGGAATCGGCGGTTCCGCCATAGAAATACAACGTGGGCAAACCCCTCCCCAGATATCGGAGGGCTTAATAGTGCCATACGAGCGCAACGGGCTTGTGACGATCAAATGAACGTTCCATTACGGCAGGCCGTATGACGAAACGGCAGTCCAGATCGGGCACTTACTACGCTTTTTGCCGCCCGTCATCCAACAGTGCGCGTAGCGGCCCCAGCCATGGTTCGTAACGTCGCCAGCGTGCCACCGAGGTGCGATAGATCGGCTGCCGGGTCTGCCATTTGCTGGGGGTCTTCACGGCACGCGGATTGGATTCGGGACGGAGACACGCGTCGTGCCACGTTAAGCCGCAGGCCGCGATGATCCGCCTGATGATTGGTTCGGGCTCGCGAGTCAGTTCTTCGTACTCGACCTCGATAAAGCGATCCGCCGGCAACACCTTCCGCCAGTGATCGACGAGCCGTTCATAGTCGTGGAAATACGCAACCAGTTCAGCGCCTCCGGTTGGAAACGCCAAGCTCGGGTGGAAATGAGTTTGATGGATTGACAGCGCCGTGTCGACAGTCGTGCGGCGGCAATGAACGATAGTGGCGCGCGGAAATGCGACATGAATCAGTCCGGCCCAGATGAAGTTAAACGGCATCTTGTCCGTCACGCGGCCTGCTTTGGGCCCGATGGCTCGCAGCACGTCGAGATAGTCTTCTGCCGCCTGGGCGAGGAACGGCTTCTCATTCCCGGCCGTGCCTGATCGATGCCACAATGCCCCGCGCTCGTTCCAGAAATTCAACTCGTCGCCGGCCGCAACCTCTGGATGCATGGAGACGATCTGCTCGACCAGAGTTGTGCCCGAACGCGGCATGCCGAGGATTAGTACAGGCTTCTCATTGGGGTTGCCAAGCGCCGATGTGCGCGCGATGAATTCAGGAGTGCAGCGGGCAATGAGGCGGTCAACCTCGCGCGAGAAGGCAGCCGCATCAAACGGTGTAGCGCCGCGGCGCACGGCATCGGCGGCATCGAAATGCTGCATAGCCATGGCGTAATCACCCAGATCGTCCGCAGCCTTGCCGATAGCGAGATGAATCCGTTGACGCTGCTCTCCTTCCAACCCCGCCGTAGCCAACGCAGTTTCCATCCGTGAAAGCAGAGCTTCGTCATCGCGCGTGACAGGCCGACAGCGCACTAGATCGTAATAGCTTCCAGCCAGCAGTGGCGCAATCGCGATCGCGCGTTCGAAGCATTCGCGAGCTTCCTCAAACCGGCCGAGTTCAGCAAGCAAACCGCCCAGCAGATCATGCGCCATGGCGTTCGCCGGATCGAGCGACAGCGTCTTGCGCAGCACCTTTTCAGCTTCCGCATTGCGATCCTCGGTTAGCAGCGCCCTCGCTTTGCCCAGGCGGCCAAAGCTGGTATTACCGCCCGTCGCAGCAGCGCGGCGGAAACACCCGATCGCCTCTTCGCGGTGGCCGAGTATATGAACGAGGGCACCGGCTCGAAACCACGCCTCAGCAAGGAAGGGTTGCAGCTCAGTTGCGCGGTCGTACGCAACGATTGCCTGCCTGACGTCGCCCTGCTTTTCCAAGGCAATTCCCAGCCGGAAGTATGCGTCGCAATAACTGGGGTCACTTCCGACGGCCTGTTGCAGTGCCTCCACGGCCTCCGGTATGCGGTCCGACTCGAGGCAGGCGAGGCCAAGATCGTGCTGGATAATCGCATTGGAAGGCTGTAGCATCGCTGCCTGACGCAGCGGCGCAATGGCATCGGCAGGTCGCCCGGCCTTAAGCAGTTCAGCGGCTTGCACGAGCAGAGGTTCTAACTGTTGGGGCGCTCCTGGATTTGGAGACGGGGACATATCGAGAACCTAGCATACGAGCGGTCGGCAGAATCGCGACGGGCGAGCCTACCACTTCAGAGGGTCACAACAATCCGATTGGCTTCATCCAAACGCACCGGAAACGTCTTCAATCCGCAATCGCCCACCAGCGCGGCACCCGTCGTTAGTTCGAACTTCCACGCATGCAGCGGACATACCAGCGTCGAACCGCCCAATAACCCGTCCGCCAACGGTCCCCCTTTATGGGGGCACGTCGCTTGCACCGCAAAGACGTGATCCGCTCTGTTTCGAAAAACCGCAACCTTGTGTCCTCCGATTTCAAAATTACGCCCTTCTCCGGGCGGGATGGAAGTGAGTGGTCCTACGATGACGTCGCTCATCTGTCCTTATTGCAACACCGGCAGTGTTGACGAAAATTGATTGGCTGTCGCCGGCGTGTACGCTTCCTTCCATGGATCCTTGTAGGAAGCGACCGTGGTCTGTATGGCGGCGTCGAGTTGCGCGGCTATGCCTTCGCTATCTTCCACCACCACCTGCTTGATCTTGTCGATGCCAATGCGGGGGACGAAGGCGTACGTGCGCTCGAGATACTTGGCGTTTTCGCGATAATACTGGATAAAGCGCGCAGTGTACTTGATGACGTCTTCGTGGCTATCAACGATGCAGAGGATGTCGCCTTTACGCACATGGGCACCGGCAGCGCCACCGATGTAGATCTCCCATTTGCCGCCTTCCACAGCGACGGCTCCCACGTCTTTTACCATGGCTTCAGAGCAGTTACGCGGGCAGCCGGCGGTGGCCAGTTTGAGCTTGCCTGGACAATCGACACCCTGCAAGTAATTTTCAATTTTGATGGCAAGGGACGTGCTGTCCCCCACACCAAAGCGGCAAAATTCAGTCCCGACGCAGCTCTTGCACGTGCGATAACGCTTGGCGTACGCGTAGCCCGATGGCATGTCTAGATCTTTCCACATTTTGGGTAGATCTTCTTTCTTCACCCCTAGCAGGTCAATGCGCTGGCCGCCAGTGAGTTTGACGAGCGGAACATGGTACTTGTCGGCCACGTCGGCAATGCGGCGAAGCTGACCTGGATTTGTGACGCCACCGGCCATTTGTGGAATGACGGAGAATGTACCGTCTTTTTGAATATTGGCGTGCACGCGGTCGTTGATGAAGCGGGCATCACGCTCGTCTTCGTATTCAGCAGCCCAGATGGTGTTGAGCAAAGAAGCCAACCCGGGCTTGCTGGCTGGGTCTTCTTTGCCGCCTGCCAAAGCGCGGAAGACGGCGGAAACGGATTTCAGATTCTGTTCGCGACAAGCTTGAATCAGTTCAGGCTTGGTAAGAGGCACGCCAGGCACGTAGTAATGCACGGACGGATCTTCTTCAGTCTGACCACCGCACGCCCATTCCACCATCTCGGAAACCATGCTCTTGCAAGATCCGCAGCCCATACCAGCGCGGGTTGCTTCCATGACAGCTTTGGCGCTGCGCTTGCCGTCCCTGACGCAAGAAAGAATACCCGCCTTGCTGACCCCATTGCAATTGCAGACTTGGGCGTCCATGGGTAACTCTTCGAAGGTGACTTGGGCGGAAGGGGCGCCGATATCAAACAAGAGACTGAGCCGTTCTTCGGGCAGCGGAGTGCCGCGGTCGAAGGCCTGCATGAGGTAGGCGGCTTTGCTGATATCGCCGAGCAGAATGCCGCCAATTAAACGGCCGTCGCGGATGATGAGCTTCTTGTAGGTGCCTTTCTTAGGCTCGGTGAACTGAACTATTTCGTCGCGCTCGTCTTCTGGTTCGAAGATGCCAAGTGACGCCATGTCGACGCCGGCGACTTTGAGTTTGGTGGCGACTTTAGAGCCGTGATAAGCCGCCGGTTTGTTCTTGCCGGTGATGTGATCTGCCAGCACTTTCGCTTGTTCCCATAGCGGCGCGACTAACCCGTAAAGTCGGCCCCGATGCTGGGCGCATTCGCCAACCACGTAGACGTCAGGATCGTCAATGGAGCGCATTTGATCGTCGACGACGATGGCGCGCTCTACTGTGAGTCCCGCGCGAGCGCCGATTTCAGTGTTGGGCGTGATGCCGGTGGAGATGACGACCATGCCGTATTCGGCGGTGGTGCCGTCTTTGAATTCCAAACCCGTGACGTGATCTTCGCCGAGAATGCGCGTAGTGTTCTTGTTGAGCTTGACGCCGATGCCCAGGCGCTCAATGCTGGTCTTCATGATCGCGCCAGATTGCGAATCGAGTTGCTGGCCCATCAGGTAGGGACCGCGGTGGATGACGTCCACAGAGATACCGAAATTTCGCAGGCCGCTGGCGGCTTCCAAGCCGAGCAACCCGCCGCCAATAACGGCAACAGCTCCACGGCCCCGCGCATATTCGGCGATTTCGCGGCAATCGTCAATCGTTCGAAAGACGAAGATGCCGGGTTTGTATGCGCCATCGGGCAGGCTGAGTCCTTCGATGGGCGGAATGTAGCTGCGGCTACCGGTGGAGATAATCAACTTGTCATACGGTTCGGAGGTACCGTCGCAACCAAGCACAATGCGGGAGCGGCGCAGGATACTATCGGCCATGACGCCGCGATGGAGTTTTATGTCGTTTTCGACGTACCACTCCAGCGGGTTCAAATAGATTTCGCTTTCGGTTTGCGAGCCGTTCAGAACGTTAGAAAGCAGAATGCGATTGTAGTTGCCGTAGGGCTCGTCGCCGAAAATGGTGATGCTGAACTGATCGCCGCCGCCACGCGCGAGAATTTCTTCCACGGTGCGCGCACCCGCCATGCCGTTGCCAACGACTACCAGATTTTGTTTGTTGAACATTTTTCTAAAACTCCACCAAGCCAACATCAATTACCACTTCGCCCTTGCCGCCGGAAGGAGCGGCCATCATGACTTCCAAAGTCGAATCGGGGTGCACATCTTCGGTTACCGCTAGCGCAATGTGGATAGCGCTTTTCGCACCCACAGGAAAATAGCGCATGGGTATGCCGTCACGTTTGACGACGAAATAGATCAATTCGTCGGACGCATTGCCCGCGCGGAAGTAGGTCAACTGGCAGCGGCGGTCGGAGGGGACCTTGTAGGTCACGGCCGGCACAAGCGGAAACACGCTGGCCAAGCCTTTGCCGTTGAACGAATACACTCCCTGCAGAAATTTCGGCTTTTCTAACATGGCGATCCTTTCTTGATACGCACTGCGCAGACTTTGAACTCTGGCATTTTCGAGGTGGGGTCGAGGGCCGGATTGGTCAGCAGGTTGGCACGGCCATTTCCGGCGAAATGAAAAGGCATGAAGACGGTATCCATGCGGATGGTGTTAGTGAGCTGCGCGGCAGCGGTGGCGCGTCCGCGACGAGAGGTGAGTTGAACAGGATCGCCTTCTTCAATGCCGTACATGCGGGCCATGGACGGATGAATCTGAACGAAGGCATGCGGCGCGAGTTCGAGCAGTTTGGCAACGCGCCGCGTTTGGGTGCCCGATTGATATTGCGCCATGATCCGGCCAGTGGTGAGGTAGAGCGGAAATTCGAAATCGGGCTCTTCGGCGCAAGGTTTGTGTTCAACACGGTGGAAGCGCGCGCGACCGTCGGGCGTGCCGAAGCGTTCCTCAAACATACGCGGCGTCCCGGGATGGTTTTCGCTCGGGCAGGGCCAGAAGACGCCGTCCTCGCGCTGAATGCGTTCGTATGTAATGCCGGCGTAATCGGCAACGCCACCAGCCGTAGCCGCACGCAATTCGGTGAAGACTTCTTTGGGCCGCGAGGAAAAACTACTTTTGGCGCCGAGGCGTTCGGCAAGGCCGGAAATGATTTCTAGATCCGTGCGAACGTTTTGTGGAGGGGCAGTGGCGCGGCCCCGATAGAGTACGCGGCCTTCGAGATTGGTCATCGTACCTTCTTCTTCTGCCCATTGAGCCGCGGGGAGAACGACATCGGCACATTCGGCTGTATCGGACAGAAAGAAATCCGTGACAACTAAGAAATCCAGAGCATCGAGACGGGATTGCACGTGCGAAGCGCGCGGAGCAGAAACCGCGAGGTTAGAACCGAACACCAGTAACGCGCGGACGCCGTCGTGGGTGCCGAGGCGGTCGAGCATTTCATAGGCGGAACAGCCGGGCATCGGTAAATCTCTTTCCTCGATGCGCCAAACTTTAGCGATGTGCGCGCGATGTTCGGGATTATCCAGTTTCCGATAACCGGGAAGTTGATCGGCCTTTTGACCGTGCTCGCGGCCGCCCTGGCCATTGCCTTGCCCCGTCAGGCAACCGTATCCGCAATGAGGCTTGCCCGCTTTACCCAGTGCGAGCGCTACGTTGATAAACGCGAGAACATTTTCGACGCCATTGCTCTGCTGCTCCGAGCCGCGCGCAGTGAGTATCATGGCGGTCTCGGCTTCACCCAACAACTTGGCGGTCTGGAGTAGTTGCTTCTCGGGAATACCGGTGATGCGTTCAACGCGTTCTGGCCAATAGGAGAGCGCGAGTTGACGAACGCGATCAAAGCCAGTGGTACGTTCAGCGATAAAAGCTTGATCGAGGTACCCGCCTTTGATGATCAGGTTTAGGAGGCCGTTGGCGAGCGCGGCATCAGTGCCGGGGGTGATCTGCAAATGCAGCGTCGCGCTTTGCGCAGTCTTGGTGGCGCGCGGATCGACAACAATCAACGACCCGCCGTTTTTGCTTTGCGCTTCGAAGTGCTGCATGATGGGCGGCATAGTTTCAGCCACATTGCTGCCGATCAGCAGAATAGCTTTGGTTTGGCGGATATCGGACAAAGGAAAAGGCAAGCCGCGGTCGACGCCGAAAGCTTTGATGCCGGCGGCTGCAGCGGACGACATGCAGAAGCGGCCGTTGTAATCGATTTGCGAAGTGCGCAGGGCAACGCGGGCAAATTTGCCGAGCAGGTAAGCCTTCTCGTTGGTCAGGCCACCGCCACCGAAAACGCCTACTGCATCGGGGCCAAACTGTTGCTGGACAGCCAGAATTTCATGAACGATGCGGGCGAATGCTTCATCCCACGAGACCGGACGAAGATCTGCTCCTTTAGACATGCGCATGAGGGGAGAGAGCAGGCGGTCGGGGTTGTGCAGGAGTTCGGCAGCGGTCCAGCCTTTTTGGCAGAGACCGCCGAGATTGGTTGGGAATTGACGCGGGGCAACAGTAAGATCTGATTCGACGCCTTGCAACTTCATGCCGCACTGCAAGGCGCAATACGGGCAATGTGTTTCACACAAGGTTTCTAGCTTGACGAGGCTAGGAGCTGGTTGCATAACTTTCAGCAGCAGTTACCCCCCGCTGGAAAGCAGACCCGCCCGGTACGCAGCGGCGGCCGGCCAAGTTTTCCGCCATGTTCCTTTCAAAGCCCAGAGAATCACAGCACCTGAAAATACGATGCTCGATAAGAGCGCAAAGCCGATCCCGAAACTGCCGAGACTTTGTTTGACGGAGCCCAGGAGAGACGGTAGCAGAAATCCGCCGATGCCGCCTGCTGCGCCGACAATACCCGTCATGATGCCAACTTGACCGGCGAATCTTTGCGGAACCAATTGAAACACCGAGCCATTACCCATCCCTAACATCCCCATTCCGAGAGCCAAACAGCAGAGCGCGACAACAACCGGGGGCAAGGTTCCGACTGCCGCCAAACAAACACCGGCGCCGGTTAGCAGAGCAAGCAGCATCCGGTAACCACCGAAGCGGTCGGAAAGCATTCCTCCCACAGGACGCAGGAAGCTGCCAAAGAGCACAACGATAGTTGTGAAATCACCGGATTGCACTTTGCTGAGGTGATATTGATCGTGGAAGAAAATCGACAGGTAGCTGGCAAGCCCAACGAAGCCGCCAAAGGTGAGGCTGTAGAGAAAGCAGAACCAGCCGGTATCTGGCATCTTTAGAAGGGCAGCGTATTCAGCCCAGCTCTTTACTCGGCGCGGACGCGGCGCATCTTTGGCGAGAAAGAAGAAGATGATCCACACAGCGACGACCGGCGCCATCGCGATCAGGAAGACGTTGTGCCAACCCGTAGCTTGCGCCAAGCGGGGAGCAAACAACGTGGAAAGCAGCGTGCCTGAATTGCCAGCGCCAGCAATGCCCATAGCCAAGCCTTGATGTTCGGGCGGATACCAGCCGCTAGCCAACGGAAGAGCCGCGGCGAAACTGGCGCCCGCTATGCCAAGCAGTAAACCCACCGCGATGAAGTCGGCGAAATTATCGGCGAATTGCCAGCCCAAGATGAGCGGGACCAAGGTGAGACCCAGGCCTATGAGGCTGGTTCGTCTACCGCCAAAGCGCTCTGTCATCCAGCCAAGGATTGGGCGGAAAAACGCGCCGCCTAGCGGGGGCACGGCTGTCAGCAGACCTTTTTGCGCTGCTGAAAGATGATAAGCCTCACCGATGAATGGACCCAACGGCCCCAAGATCACCCAGACCATGAAGCTGACATCGAAATAGAGAAAGGCCGAAAGCAAAGTCGGCGGATGCCCCGCTTTGCGAAATTCGCTGAATGCCATAACTGCGGACACCTCGATTTACAAGGAAAGAATTTGAAACGGGTGCTCGCTGGACGGGTGCGAACGGAAGGCAAACGGGGCGGAACGGAATTAAAGACGCGAAATGCGTGGCGCCTTCAAGGTAAGTCTAGCGGAGATCAGGGAGACGGGGCAATCGAAAAGGAGATGATTCGGTGGATCGCTATCATCGAAAATTCCGATACAAGCAAAAAGCCCGCCGGGCGTTTGCCAAGCGGGCCTTCAGAACTATTCAATTTCACGCGGGCGCTTTTTGCGATTGCGCTTGCGGGCGAGAGCTTCTTTGGTGCGGCGCTTTTCCCCTGGTTTCAGGTAGAACGAATGCCGTTTTATTTCTTTAACGATATCTTCTTGTTGTACTTTACGTTTGAACCGTCGAAGAGCACTTTCGAGTGTCTCGCCATCTTGGAGATGGACTTCTGCCAATTAAAAATTCACCACCTTCCAGAACTTTTAGTATAGCGTGACGATGAT
>Ga0209698_10005955_pt1 | contig 13039 bp, 7 predicted proteins | sample LitLauG_LLR_2012_FD_187203 | JGI IMG/M metagenome (GOLD analysis project Ga0209698, IMG submission 187203) | Freshwater sediment microbial communities from Pennsylvania, USA - Little Laurel Run_MetaG_LLR_2012 (SPAdes) (version 2) | ecosystem: Environmental > Aquatic > Freshwater > Creek >... | reverse complement strand
ATTCCCCTATCCGGTGGCTCCGATCGTGCGCTCCCACCATGAGCGTTGGGACGGATCTGGCTATCCTGAGGGACTGGCCGGAGAGAACATTCCGATCGGGGCGCGCATTCTCGCGGCGGTCGATTGCCTGGATGCTCTGGCCTCGCATCGCCAATATCGACCCGCATTGCCCCTCGCCGAGGCCATGGCCAAAGTCAAAGAAAAGGCGGGCACGTGGTTTGACCCCCAGATCGTCTCAATCCTTGACAGCCGGTATATCGAACTGGAACGCATGGCGCAGATGTCGGAGGACACGCAAGTGACGATGGGGCTGTCGAGATCGGTCCGGGTGGAGCGCGGCCTGGCACCGGCGGCAGGCTTCGAAAGGACTGAGCCGACCCACGGAGTTATCGAAAATGCAGATTTCCTGAGCTCGATTGCTTCGGCCCGGCAAGAGGCTCAAACCATGTTCGAGTTGAGCCAGGATCTGGGCATATCGCTCAGTCTGAGCGAAACCCTGTCAGTGCTCTCGATGCGGTTGCGCAAGATGATCCCGTACGACTCCATCGCAGTCTTTGTCAATCGCAACGGATGGTTGTTGCCGGAATTAGTAAGCGGCGAAAATTTCAGGGTGCTGTCATCGCTCAAAATCCGCATGGGTGAGGGACTGTGTGGTTGGGTCGCGGAGAATTCACGTCCAATCGTAAACGGCAACCCACAGGTCGAGGCGGGATACCTGGTGGACACGGGGAAGCACACGCAATTGCAATCGGCATTGGTCGTGCCCTTGGAGGGGTTGAATGGCGTGGTGGGCGTGCTGGCGATGTACCAGACGAATCGTGATGCCTTTACCCCCGATCACCTTCGAATCCTGCTTGCGGTCGCATCCAAAGTAGCGTTGTCGGTGGAGAACGCTCTGAAATACCAGCAGGCGGAAAGCTCGGCGACGACCGACTATCTCACTGGACTGCCCAACGCTCGCTCTCTCTTTGTACATCTGGCACAGGAAGTGGCAAGGTGCCGCCGCATGAAGACTTCGCTTGCGGTCCTGGTTTGCGACATCGATGGTTTCAAGCAGATTAACGACTCCTTTGGCCATCTGGAAGGCGACAAGCTGCTACGCGAATTTACGACGCGATTGAAGGACGTATGCAGAGGTTATGACTACGTCGCTCGCATGGGCGGTGACGAATTCGTGATCACGGCACCCGGTCTGACGCCCGAAGCTGCCAAGGAAAAAGCTGAGCGCTTGAACCAGGCAGCCATCGAATCCGGCAAACACGTTTGCGGACGCGAGCTGATCACCCTCAGCGTGGGAGTGGCGTTTTGCCCGGAGGATGGGTTCGACGTCGAGCGCTTGCTGGCAGAAGCCGATCGCCGGATGTACTCCATGAAGCAAATTCATCACGCAGATGCCGTTGCGCGCGAGGAAAAATCGCGCGGGGCAGCCGCAAAGTAGGAGACCTTCGCCCATGCTGGCACGGAGAATGGCTCGGCATGGACTCACCCTCATTGCCATTGCTTTGCTGGGCGGCTTTCTTTGCGCCACCCTGGTACGGCTGGCGCCGGGCTTTGATTCTGACGAAGCGCAACTTGATTCTCACTTGAGTTCCGCAAGCATCCAGGCGTTGCGACAGAGCCGAATCGAGCAGCGGAATATCTTCCGGTTCTATCTGGACTCTGTTGGGCGCGCCGTGCACGGAGATCTGGGCACTTCCGTTTCATTACAGCAGCCCGTCTCGAAATTGCTTGGGGAACGCGTTCCACTGACTCTACGGCTGGTTGCGATGGGACTGGTGATGAGTTGGGTCGCCGTCACGTTATTGTCGCTGAGTGCGGCCTGGCTTCGCACATTTGCCTATGACGCGCTCGCCACATTGATGACAGGCCTGCTACTTTGTATCCCAGCATCAGTTCTGGCTCTGCTGTCGGTGCTCTGGAATGTGCCTGGGGCGCTGGCAATTGGGCTGATCATCTTTCCCCGCGATTATCGATATGTGCGCAACCTCCTCGCCAAAGCCTATTCCTTGCCGCACATTGTTACGGCGCGAGCCAAGGGATTAAGCGAACTCCGAATTCTTTTCTGGCACGTTATCCCAGTTGCGGGACCGCAATTGCTGGCGCTCGCCGGCGTTTCGGTGAGTCTGGCAGTCGGTGCAGCTATTCCCGTCGAAGCATTGTGCGGCTTGGCGGGGATCGGACAACTTGCCTGGCAGGCAGCACTGGGCCGCGACCTGCCTTTGCTGATGAATATCACGGTTCTGGTGACGCTCGTAACCTTGCTGGCCAATTCCGGGGCAGATGTAATCGCTCATATGTGGCGAGGCCAGCAAGCATGAGCTTCTGGCGCAAAGCGGCATGTGCGGTGCTGCTGCTGGTCGTGCTTGTGCCTCTGGCGGCTAACTGGTTGGCTCCCGCGGGATACGCAAAGCAATATCGCGAGGCGGCGGGCGCGCCTCCTTCGCATGAACATTGGCTGGGAACGGACGATATTGGCCGTGACCGTTTCGCACGCGTGCTGTATGGGACTCGTATCTCGCTGCTACTCGCTCCGGCAGCGGCACTGCTATCAACTTTGATGGCAGCCCTGGTTGGGGGTCTGGCTGGATATCTCGGGGGAACTTGGGCTCGCTCCGCGATGGCGATTACGGACCTGTTCTTGTCGTTACCGTGGCTTTTCCTGCTGATCACGGTGCGGGCCATGATGCCGCTCAACGTGTCTCCCCTGGTTTCAGTCATGACGACCTTCTTGATACTGGGGATGCTGGGTTGGACGAGCTCCGCGCGGGTGCTATGCGCGACGGCGGGTTCTTTGCGCAATTCTGATTTCGTGAGACAGGCCCGGGCAGCAGGCATCTCAGGCGCACGGCTTTTTTGGATTCAAGTGTTGCCGAATCTCAAGCCGGTGCTGTACGCGCAATTCTGGATTTCGATTCCCGCGTTCATTTTGAGCGAGGCGAATCTTGGAATACTCGGACTCGGTGTGGCGGAGCCGCTTCCCTCGTGGGGAAGTCTGCTCAAGGAACTAGAGGGATTGGTATCCGTCGGCGACGAACCCTGGAAATTTGTGCCGCTGATTCTACTGGTGATGGTTGTAACCGCATTCCAGATGGTGCTTCCGAGGGGGGATGAGGTGGCCGCGTGAGCGACCGGAGAGGCTTTCAGTTCATGACGAAGTGCGGTAAGGCAATCGCATTATCGACGTTTTTCCTCGCGCTCTTGACGGCAAATGCGGCGGCGCAGGGCCAATTGCACTTTTGCCTGCGATCGGAACCGAAGACGTTCGATCCGCTGAAGGTCGAGGACGATGCGTCAGTAGCGATCCGCTATCTGACCGGCGGAGTGCTGGTCCGGATGAACCGTCTGACCCAGACTCTGGAGCCCGGACTTGCCGTGTCGTGGAAGGTTTCGCAAGACAGCAAGCAAATCACGTTCAAGCTCAGAAGTGGAATCTCTTTCTCCGATGGCACGCCATTCTCGGCGGAGGACGTCGCGTACACGGTACAGCAACTCATGGATCCGGCCCTACACTCCGCAACCGGGGACACGTTCCGCTCCGGACCCGGCAAAGTGGATATCAAGATTATTTCGCCGACCCAAATCTCTATTACCTTTCCCGCGCCCGTCGCGGGGCTTGATCGCCAGTTCGATCAAGTTGCGATCCTCTCTGGACGGTCCCCAAAGAAGGAAATGGCCGTGCTCGGCCCCTTCATGGTCACCGATTACAAACCTGGGGCAACTGTCCTTTTAAAACGAAATCCCAATTACTGGAAGACGGATGAGCAAGGACGGAAGCTGCCCTATCTTGATTCCATCCAGTTAGACATCCAGCCAAACCGTGACGTTGAGGTGCTCCGCTTCAAGCGCAATGAGATTGATCTGATCAATTCGCTCGACAGTGAATATTTCGACAAGCTGGCGTCGACCTCTCAAGAACTGGTGCACGACGCGGGAGCTTCGCTGGACAGCGAGCAGATGTGGTTCAACCAGGTGGCGAGGGCTCCGCTGCCCGCGTTTAAGAAAACATGGTTCCGCTCGGCGATCTTCCGGCGGGCAATCTCGGAAGCGATCAATCGTGATGACATGGCCAAGATCGTTTTCCGGGGGCACGCGCAGGCGTCGGTCGGCCCCGTCTCGCCGGCTAACAAGTTCTGGTTTAACTCCAACCTGAAACCTCAGGCCTGTTCGCCGGATGCCGCTCTGAAGGCTCTGCAGGGAGAAGGATTCCACCTCGAGAACGGCGCCCTGAAGGACAAGGACGGGAACGCGGTCATCTTCTCGATCATCACCAACTCCGGCAATAAGTACCGCGAGCGCATGGCGACGATGATCCAGGAAGACCTGGAGAAGATCGGAATCCATGTGAATGTGTTGACGCTGGATTTCCCTTCGCTGATCGAGCGCGTGACCCAGACCTTCGACTACGAAGCCGTCCTGCTCGGATTGACGAATGTGGGTCTTGATCCTAACGAACAGATGAACGTGTGGCTGAGTTCGTCGGAGAATCATCAATGGAATCCCTCAGAAAAAGCCCCGGAAACGCCTTGGGAAGCTGAAATCGACAAGCTCATGCGTGCGCAGGCTTCGGCCTCGGATGCCAATAAGAGAAAGGCTAGCTTCGACCGCGTTCAAGAAATCGCGGTCGAGCAGGCGCCTTTTATTTACCTCATTAACAGAAATGCTTTATCCGCCGTCTCCGCCAACGTGAAGGGGGCGAACCCGGTCATTCTGGTGCCGCAAACCTATTGGAATGTCGACAGGCTCTCGGCTAAGTGAGCCAGCCTCCAAAGGTATATCCGATCTTGCGCGAACAGTCACAATCCGACGCCCTGCTTTCGGCAAAGATCTCGGTCCGCTATGGTGACAAGCCAGAAGTGTTGCGGGACATCGAACTGGAGATCAGGCGGGGTGAAGTCCTCGGTCTAATTGGCCAGAGTGGATCGGGCAAAAGCACACTCGCAATGGCCATTCTCGGTTTGCTCGACCGCAAGAACGTAAAGACGCAAGGTTTTATTCACTTCGGGGGCAGCGATCTTCTGGGCCTGCGCGAGGCCAACCTGCGGCAACTCCGCGGACAAAAGATCGCTCTCGTTCTGCAGAGCCCGCTCTCTTCTCTGAACCCGGCTTTGAAGATTCGCACCCAGTTGAGAGAGGCGTGGCGAGCTCACGCCACGGGTACGGCAGCCGATTGCGATGCTGCGATCCGTGCGGCGCTCGAGAGCGTAAGCCTCCCTTCCAGTGATGACTTTCTGTCGAAGTATCCGGCACAGATGAGTGTTGGCCAGGCGCAACGCGTTCTAATCGCCATGGCTGTGATGCACCGGCCTGCGCTGCTCATTGCCGACGAAGCGACCAGCGCATTGGATGTAATCACGCAGTCAGAAATTCTCGAGCTGTTTCGTCAATTGAACCGATGCTCTGGGATGGCCATTCTCTACATCTCCCACGACCTTGCCTCTGTGGCCGGGATCTGCGATCGCGTTGCGATTCTTCACCAGGGAACGATTGTCGAGTCTGGAAGCACACACCAGATTCTCACAGCTCCCTCGCATGATTACACCCGGCGTCTGATGGCCGCGATGCCCAAGGTTCCGCAACTCAATTCGGCCGCCACGGCCGCCGGTCGCTAGTCGAGGCATCACTCCACTCCGTCTGAGTCCAAGGTCCGCTTAGCTTCTTGGAAACAATCTCGCCCACCGGAATCCATCCCGTGGTGAGACAACTTGTCCCACGCCCGTCACCAAGGGACAGAGTGACCCAGACTCTACGGGAAGGCATGCCGCAAACCATTGCAACAATGGCACTTAGCGTGAATCAATTGGCTCTTCCCGTGCAACAAGACAACCGGTACAGAGCTCGATCTTTCCCCCGCTCCGTTGAAAGAAAGGGTGAGATTTTTATGGGGACCAGACAAAAACGTAAGCCTGACGAACGCGGCGAGCGACATAGCGCGGCTTGGGGCAAGCGTGTAAGCGCGGTGCTGGCTGTGGTATTGGCCACAGGAATGGCATTCGGACAGCGCGTAAACGGCCTGTCTGAGAATGGCCATTTCTCGCGCATTTCGCCTGAACTCAATGGCTGGTTGACGAAGGCAAAACAGGGATCGGCCAGTGCGCAAACTGTACGAGTTATCGTGCAGTACAAACAGGTGCCGACGGCGGCGCACTATGCCACCATGCAGGGCCGCGGTGCGCGCCTCCATACCAAACTCCATATGATCAAGGGAGCGGCATTCACCATTCCAGTGAGCGCGCTACCGTCTTTGGAAGCAGATCCTGAAGTCGCTTCCGTCACGATCGACCACCCGATGAACGTGATGGACGATCTGACCGACCAGGCGACGGGAGTTGCAGCCGCCTGGAATGCTGGCTTCAATGGCGCAGGCATCGGCGTGGCGATCATTGACAGCGGCATCAATGACAGCCATCCGGACCTCTGGAATACGGCGCAAACGTCTTCGCGCGTCGTATATCACCAGGACTTCACCGGGACGGCGACCACCAATTCGAGCGGCGCCAAGTATGACTTGTATGGTCACGGCACGCACGTCGCCGGCATAGTCGGCGGCAACGGTTCGCTGTCTGGCGGGCGTTACGCCGGCGTCGCGCCGGGCGTGAGCCTGATCGACCTGCGCGCTTTGGATGCGAATGGCGCCGGAACGGACAGCACGGTGATCGCTGCCATCCAGGCCGCGATCGCATTGAAGAACACTTACAACATTCGCGTCATCAATCTGTCCCTGGGGCGAGGAATTCCTGCCAGCTACACGCAAGATCCTCTGTGCCAGGCGGTGGAAGCGGCCTGGAATCGCGGGATCGTCGTCGTGGTCGCTGCGGGCAACTACGGTCGCCTGACGGTGAACGGGAGCAACGGGTTCGGAACCATAACGGCTCCGGGCAACGACCCCCTGGTCCTGACGGTGGGCGCCACCAAAAACAACGGTTCCGGAACTCAGGCTGCCCAAACTAAGGCCAGCTACAGCTCGAAGGGCCCCACGACCTACGATCACGTGGTAAAACCTGACATGATGGCGCCAGGTCAGAGCATCGTTTCCCTGGCTGCACGGGGAGCGACTCTCGAAGGCAGTTACTCCAGTGACCTCATCACGGGCACAGATGGAAATGCTGATTATTTCACTCTGAGCGGCACGAGCATGGCGACCCCCGCGGTTGCCGGCGCGGCCGCGATTCTGCTGCAGGAACAGAACACGCTCACACCCGATCAAGTGAAGGGACGGCTGATGAAGACGGCCTATAAGATGGGCCTCACGTCGACGTCTGCCTATGTACCGCACCTGTTGCAGAATTTCGTCGACTTCTACGATCTGTTTTCCGTAGGGTCAGGGCTGCTCAACGTGCAAGCGGCAGTGGCTAACAACGACCTGGCGCCATCGAACGTGGGCGCCGCGCTGTCTCCGGCTGCCGTTTATAACCCCTCGAACCACACCGTTTCGATTGTGTACGGCAACTCCACGATCTCCAACACTTCGGTGGTGTGGGGCTCGTCCGTGGTTTGGGGAAGCTCGGTGGTTTGGGGATCCTCGGTCGTTTGGGGATCGTCGGTGGTCTGGGGAAGCTCACTTCCCTGGATGGACAACACTTTGAGCGCCTTTAGTGTGGTCTGGGGCTCGAGCACGGGCACAGCTTCTGCTACCAGCGTAGTCTGGGGCTCGTCCGTGGGCAACGCGGACGCTGCGTTCTCCGATGCCGGAGACGATGAACAGTAATGCCGTGTGAATCACGATAAGGAAGGAGGAATTTATGAATAACACACGGCAAACCAAGACATTCATCGGCGCAATGATGTTGATGGGCCTCAGCGCCGCCGGATACGCCAGCGCCACCAGTCACGCATGGAATGGGTACTTCGCGCTTGCGGTCCTGGCACTGGCAGCCGCTACTTCGAAGATGAAAGTAAAGCTGCCGGGCATCAACGGAAACATGTCAGTGAACCTGCCGTTCCTGCTAACTGCGGCCCTGAACCTGAGTGCAGCAGAAGCGGTCGCGATCACCTGCGTTTCGACTGCGGTGCAGTGCTGGCCTCGGAAGAACGCGAAGGTCAACTTGCAGCAGATGTCGTTCAACCTCAGCATGATGGCTTTTGCCAGTTCGGCGGCAACCCTGGCATTTCATGCGGTTTCGCAAAGCGCAACCTTGGGGCACTCCACGACCCTGGGATTGGTGCTGGCTACGGCCACTCTGTTCCTGGGTCAAACCGCTCCGGTCGCTGGGATCGTGGCGGTAAGTGAGGGCAGGTCAGCCTGGCCGGTATGGTCCAGCCTGGCGCAGCTCTCGTTCCCGTACTACATAGTCGGCGCTGGAGTGACGTCAATGGTGCAGGCGATGAGTTTGCACCTGGGCTGGGGATTGGCACTCGCCGTATTCCCGGTCATGTACGGAATCCATCGATCCTACCGCATGTATTTCAATGCCATGGCTGAGAGCCTCCGACCTGAGGTTCTCGTCCGGACCGCTGGAGCTGGCGCGTAAATTAAGCGGGTTCTCTCACCCGAGTGGCACGACGTGTTGAGCGTCGTGCCACTTTCCTTTGCGTCTCACTTACCGAACGATGAGCGCACAGGCTTCTCAGTAGGTCATTCCGTAGTCGAGCGAATCAGTTTCACTGGGCCGAGCATACCCGATGCGACCGTCTTTGAGTCGGCTTTGTAAAACTTGGGCGACGTGAATGTGTACGTTTTCGCTACATTTGGTTGACGATCGCCCACGATCCGGTTGACCCACGCATTGGTGACTGTGACCTCGAGCGTGTTCTTCCCGGATTTCAGAGCACCAGTGACGTCGACCCGGTACGGTGGCTTCCACACGATTCCGAGAGGCTTGCCGTTGACCGTAACTTCCGCGAGATTCTTGACGTCCCCGAGATCGAGCCACACGCTAGTACCCTTCGCGAGCCAGGCTGCTTGAGCGTCGATCGTCTTTGAGTAGGTTCCTTGTCCGGAGAAATATTTCACGCCTTCGTCGGAGCTTTCGCTCCACGACGTCAGCTTGTCCACGGTAAGGCTGGCGGGCGCGCCGAGGTTCGGTTGAAAGCTCAGATTCCAGGGACCATCGACCGTTGCGACGGTGTTCTCTACAGTCTTGGGCAGGTTACGAGATGAACTTCTCGCCGGCTTTCGAAATAGCACAAACACTGTTCCCCATGGCTCGAGATGCAATGGCACGGTCGTACGGCCATCGGCGATTCGGAACGACGCGGGCTCCATCGTGCCGGTATCTGCACGCCACAACTCCGCTTCCTTCCCCGTCACGCGGAAGGTGGTCTCCAGAGCTTCGTCGCGGTCAGTGCGATTATCGACGAAGTAGAGATCACCATCCGCCAGCTTACGATGGACAAATAGCAGATTCGTGTCGGACCGCGGTTTTGTGTAATCGAAATCGGCAGCCACGTTGATCGAGGTCAGGACATCTCCCAGACTCTTATCCCCGTACACTCTTCCTTTCCCGACGGAGTTTCCGCCACCGGAGCCCCAGAGTTGATCCGCAAGGATCTGGAACTCTTTGGGATCATCGCTCAGGCTAGGGGTCTCTTTGGGCTTTGGACCGGCAATGATTGCCCCAGCCTGCGCCAGGTCGCGAATCTTCTTCAGCACAGGGAGCGACATCTGTTGGCTATGTGGATCCAACGCAAGCACGCGATAACGCACGCCGCCGGGTGATACAAGATGTCCATCTTTGAACGTAAGGACGTGTATCAACGCATCGGCATTGATGTAGTCAAAGTTGTATCCGGCAGGAATCTCTGGACTCTTTTTGCCAAACAGCGCCGTGAGATTAGAGTCTTCTCCGTAGAAGTAGACGATATCGGCGTCAAAGCGCCCCTGCTGAAGCAAGTAAGAGCTGCGCGCAAGATAGGAGAGCCATGGCTTCGCCTGCTCTGCCCAGGTCTCGTTCCGATTGAACCATTGTCCGAAAGGTCCAAGCGCAAGACCTGGTTTTTTGTCGAGCAAGGGCTGGTGCACTGAGGTGTGGATCACGAAGCGGTTCAGACCCATCGCCAGTTCTTTGTCGGCTGTAGGTTTGAGTGTTGCCGGGGACCACGCCCACGCGCCAGACGACGCGGTTAGAGATTCTGCCGCAACCAGATTCTGGCCGTAGATGTGCGCAACGGACGCGGACTCGCGGATGTCCGCGTTGTATCCGTACTGCTCGTTATTCACGCCAGGTTTCTGCGTCCACATGGCAGACATGGGTACGTCATTGTGCCGTTTCACCTCCATGCCATCGCCGATAAAGGCACGGCCTTCTTCATGCGATTCGCCGTAGTGGCCCATGCCCCTGGCATGCAGGATGTCGTTGATCTGATCGTAGTGATTTTCGGCCAGTAACTCGCCCAGCGTCTCGCGAAAGTCCCACAGGAAGCGATCGCTGTTCTGCGCACTCTCGATGACGCGGCCTGCGAGCACGGGCATCCAAGGCCGGGGATCGTAGCCGCGGCGCTTGCTGAATTCCGCAATCATGTCGCCGGTCCAATTGGCAGTTCCGGCTTCCCAACTGTCATTGATGACGTACCGCAATCCGCGCTTGCCCATGAGATCCCCGACTGCCTCCTTATAGTTGTCGAGGTATTTATTCATGTACTCCTTCACGTCTTCATGGCTGAGCTTATCGACCTCGAGGCCGGTGCCTTCTGGCGAGGCCGGGTGGTTGGTAACGCCCGTGAGGGAATAGCCAAAACGAAGCACCACCCAGTTCCCGGCTGGAGGTGACCAGTCGAGGGTTCCGTCAGGTTTCATTTTGGAAGTCAAATCAACGACGTCGCTCTTTCGGATTGCATCAGTGGAAGCCACGTCGGGTGTGGGGAATGCATCCAGCCCGATCAGATTGGCAAACCCGGCTTTCTCTTCGAAGCGGCTGACGCGCGCACCCGGATGCAGCACAAGCTCTGAAATCTCGAAATTGGGATCGGGCTTCATTCCGCTAAAATCGCCAAACGGGTTCTCCACGTCAAAGGTCATGGCGCCGCTGAAATCACTGGCCGGCTTGTCGGTAAACACGATGCGGAAGAATCGGGCGCTCGTAGCCGGAAACGCAATCGTATGTTCCTGACCTCCGTCATTGGGAATGTCGACCAGTTTCCGGAAGTTCTGGCCATCCTCGCTCGCTTCCACGCCGGCAATTGACGCCGCCGCGCCGAACATATTGGCGGCCGCCGCACCGGGATCGTTGAGCACCAGCGTAACCGCATGCATGGTCTGCGGCGACGCGAATTCGTACTGCACCCAAGCCTGCTGCCCCGGCGCAGCCTTCGGTAATTTCGTCGTCTTGACGAGGTCTCCATCGTAGAGCAAAGCCACGTCTAGAGTTCCTGCGCTGGACGTGATCTTAGGTTGCAGCGAGGTGACGGACACATCGCTATCGGCCGCCCGATATGCAATGACTGCAGTGTCCGCATAAAATGTCGGACCGCCCGTCGGAGATTGTCCGCTAATGAGTGCGAGGAAATCGAAGATCGGAATGTTCTGAAACGGACCGCTGACTTGCGGAGGGCGCGGCAGGATGCCACTGAATGGTTTTCCACCCTCGATCCTGGTCTCGCTCCAAACCACTTTCTTCATGCCCTGACTTGGCTTGACCCACGGGCCACCAGACTCACTCCATCCCGGCGATCCGGCGATAGCCTCTTCGAGGCCAAGTTGATCCGCCAGGGTCGTGGCGTAGCGGAATGCGTCTTTCCACTCGGGTGTCATGTACACCAGACGCTTGTCAACCAGCTTCGGCGTGGTCAGGGACGCATCGAAGTTCTGAAATCCACCAATGCCAACTCGATTCATCCACTCCAGATCGAGTTTGATTCCGTCCTTGGTAATGTTGCCATTCATCCAATGCCACCACACGCGCGGCTTGGCAGAGTTGGGAGGATTCTTGAAACCCTCTTCAAGGGACGTGGTAGAGGTCTGGCTGAAAAGCTGTGTGGTGGTGCCTGCGACAAATGTCAGTATTACCAGCCAAAGAATGCGCACAGCACGAGAATGGCTCACCATGCTATCCCCTTTTCGTAGTATGTCTGCGATCGAGAGTGGTCGACTGTCGTCGCTGAGATCGCGGTTTATCAGAGCGACTTGTTGCGCCCCACAGGAACTTCGATGGAAAGTTCTGAGAAGCTCCGGAGGGAAAAGCATCTGTCTCAGACAACGGCTTTTCATTCCGGGCGAGCGCGCTGCTCCCCACAGCGACGGCAAACGCCGTTATTGCCCGCTTCTGCATCCACTCCCTACGATTTATGCGCATGGCAGCGTCGCCTTTGTTTACCTGACTTCAAAGTCGTATTTTCCCGAGCCTACATTCACAACAGACGCCCCATCTTCTGAATGTATCTGGACAGGTTTGCCGTCTTCGGTTACCTGCGAACCGGCGCGTGCGGGCAAAAACACTTTGGCCGAGGTGTTGGCCGGAACTTCGAGGCGCAAGGAAAATGGACCGTCCGGAGTCCCCTTCCAATCGCTGACGATCTTCCCGTAAACAGACACATACTCGGCGCGCGCCGCCGGCATTCGCGAGTCAAGATGCGGATGAACGACGATCTGCTTGAATCCAGGTCTGCTAAGGTCGGTATCAATACCTGCGGCGTAGCGGTACACCCATGCGATCACAGAGCCGAAGGCATAGTGGTTGTAAGAATTCATGGAAGGATCGCCGGTGTCTCCGTTCCAGCGTTCCCACCACGTTGTCGCGCCCTTCGAGAGCATGTAACCCCACGACGGATAAGTGTCGTTCAGCAATAGGCGATACGCTACGTCCGACCGGCCGTGATTTGCCAGCGTGAAAAGCAGGAAAGGCGTACCGAGGAATCCTGTGGAGAGATGCCAGCTGTGCGCCTCGATGTCTTTGACCAACTTATTGACCAGCACTGGCTCGAGTTTCTCAGGCGCCATCTTGGTGTAAAGTGCGACGACATATGACGTCTGGGTTCCGGTGCCGACGGTCCCATCATCCTTGATATAGGCCTTCTGGAAAGCTGCTTGAATGTTCTGCACGATCTCTTCATAGCGCTTCGCATCGGCCTGCTTACCCACAGCGTGCGCCATCTGCGACATCATGTT
>Ga0209698_10005954_pt1 | contig 13040 bp, 10 predicted proteins | sample LitLauG_LLR_2012_FD_187203 | JGI IMG/M metagenome (GOLD analysis project Ga0209698, IMG submission 187203) | Freshwater sediment microbial communities from Pennsylvania, USA - Little Laurel Run_MetaG_LLR_2012 (SPAdes) (version 2) | ecosystem: Environmental > Aquatic > Freshwater > Creek >... | reverse complement strand
AAATACGAGAGGAATGGACGGTTGACGCTCAACTTGGGCAAGTGTGCCCGCACCAGATCGTTCAGCAGACAGGGATCGATGCGCGCGTGCAGCGGACGGCCATCGGGAAGGATGGCCGGGAGAGAGCCGAGCGCTTCCCAAAGTTTCTGGAGATAAAAATGAAAATAGAAGTAGACGCTGAGCACCAGAAGCGGCGCGACTACATAGAAACCGACGATGGGAATACTAGTTTGAATGATCGGGAGCGGCGAGGAAGCGCGATTCGTGATCAGATTGAGGTCTGTGGTCGTGGCGATCGTCAGCCAGGAGTAGAGACACGCGGCGAGAACTGCCAGAGAGAGCTTACGCGCGCTTTCTGAGATGTTATTGACGTTCTCTAAAGCCCCGTACAGCCTGGTGAGTTCTTCTGGCAGCTTGGCGCCTTTCAAGTCCGCCCCAGCAAGTTGTTCGGTCTGCAAACCTCTCTTGGCAGCGCTGAGGTCAACGCCTTGCAGGTTGGACTCGCGCAGACTGGCTTCGGATAGGTTGGCTTCATCAAAGTCGGCCTGCCGCAGGTCAGTGCTGCGGAAATTGGCACCGAAAAGGTCGGTAAGTCGCAGGTTCGCACCGCGCAAATCTCTGCTCGATAAATCAGCTCCGCTGAGGTCTGTTGCGACTGAAAGTTCACTCATGCGCCACTGGTTCCACGCTTCGACGCCTTCATTGAGCTTCGCGAGCTGTTCTGGATTCGCCATCCGGCCCAGTTTCCTGATTGAACATCGCAATAATACCCCAGCTCGTCCCAGTCTCGTCCGTGTGTCGCTATGGTTTACAATTATCAGTTCCAGGCACTCATCTTGATTCGCATCAGGAGGATTCTCATGAAGATCACCCCCGGGAAACTTGCCGGCCTCAAAAAAGTCTCCAACGAACGCGGCGTCATTGCCGCCGCTGCCATGGACCAGCGCGGTTCCCTGCAAAAATCGCTGGCCAAAGAAAAAGGCGGCGAAGTCACCGACGCCATGATGGAAGAATTCAAGACGCTGGTCAGCGAGGTTCTGACCCCGCACGCCACCGCCATCCTGCTCGACCCCGAGTGGGGACTACCGGCGTCAAAGCGCCGTGCGAAGAACGCCGGCCTGTTGCTGGCCTATGAAAAGACCGGATACGACAAGACTGGCCCCGGCCGCCTGCCCGACTTGCTCGACGTTTGGTCGGCTCGCCGCCTGAAGGAAGCGGGCGCAGACTGCGTCAAGATTCTGCTGTACTACACGCCCGACGATCCCAAGCATGTCAACGAAATCAAGCATGCCTGGGTCGAGCGCATCGGCGACGAGTGCCGCGCCAACGACATCCCGTTCTTCCTGGAGTTCGTCGGCTATCAAGAAGGGGCGGATGAAAAGGGGCTCGACTACGCCAAGAAAAAACCGCACATCGTCACCGAGAGCATGCGCGAATTCAGCAAAGACCGCTACGGCGTCGACGTGCTCAAAGTGGAAGTGCCGGTAAACATGAAGTTCGTTGAAGGCACGAAGTCGTTCGGCGGACAGAAGGCGTACACGAAGAAGGAAGCCATCGACCTGTTCCACAAGGCCGCTAACGTGGCTACCAAGCCGTTCATCTATCTGTCGGCTGGTGTGAGCAACGCCGAGTTCAGTGAGACGCTCGAACTCGCGGGCGAATCGGGCGTAAAGTTCAACGGCGTCCTCTGCGGCCGCGCCACCTGGAAAGACGGGATCCCGGTCTACGGCAAGCAGGGCGCAGCCGCCTTCCGCAAGTGGCTCGAAACCGAAGGCGTGAAGAACATCCACAACGTGAACGACAAGCTGAAAGCGGCGACGAGCTGGCACTCGATCTACGGAGTAGAACTAGTTCACGCTTAAGGACGAACACTTCGAACGCGTAGGGGCGGACGCATTCGTCCGTCCCTTTTGTGCCTCTTAGTGCCTCCGGACGAATTCGTCCGGAGCTATACGATCGCGTCTTTTAAGACGTTAGGGCAGGAATTGCTCTCCCGACTCATTTACACCTGCGCCGATACACTGCGCCGACCCCATCCACGAACAACTCCACCCCGGCGACAAAGCTGGCATCGTCTGACGCAAGAAACACGGCGGCCTTGCCCCTGTAAAGCCCCGTAGAGACGTTGCTTGCAACGTCTCTTGCGTGAAGCGCCACTTCTTCGGAAAACGCGAGAAACGAGGCCGCAGCCATATCGGCAGTGACGCAGTTTTCATCACATCCCACGGCGAAGGGCCGTTTACAAATTCGTACTTTCTTTTGCAAACCTTTACTCATCGAATGGATACCCTTCGGGAATCGCTCCGAGTCCAATTGACTGGAAGCGGGTTCTCTCCTCCAGACCCGCCAGGAAATCGAAAGCGCCACTCCAAAAGCTTTCGAGCGGAGGTGCCAAGTGACTTACCTCGATCGCAAAAGCGTTCCGTCAATCTCCGACTTTTTCACAACCCACAAAAAAAGAATGCGGCTAGCTCCTGCCCTCGTTCCCTTGCTCCTCCTGACACTGAACTGCGTGGCGCAAGATCAGCCGCGAACCAGTCCGGATTCCTCACCCAACCAGACGCAAGCGGAAATCAAAATTAATACGGCTACGATCCCCGCCGGAACCAGAATCGCCCTGGTGCTCACCCATCCGATCCAGAGCCGGTACATCCATCGCGGAGATGACGTCTATGCCCAGGTCAGTTCCCCGGTGAACTCCGGCAACGCGGTAGTGATCCCACCCGGCACATTTGTTCAAGGAATAGTGGACAAACTCGAACGAAAAGGCGGACGCGGAGAGTTACGTCTTGAATCCATGTCGATCACCTTCCCTGACGGTTACGTCGCTCCCATCTCCGGACCCATAACCCTGGAAAGCGACGACGGCTACGCGTTGAAAGACCCGGGAAAGGGACTCATTGTTGGCGCATTCGCCCTGCCCGCGGCCGGCGTCGGTCTTGGCGCGCTGATGGGCCACTCCCTCGGCCATTCTCAAAGCACGACCTTCCCAGGACTGCCCCCCAATTGCGGGGTTCCGACGCCCGGCTGCACTAACGGAGGTCCGTCTACGGTCTTGACGGACAACTCGGGCCGCCTGAAAGGCACCGCGATCGGCAGCATGGTGGGCCTAGCAATTGGAGGCGTCGCCTCAATGGCGCTGGTCTTCAACACTCATAATTTCTTCCTCGACGTAGGCTCGCCGGTGGAAATGACCCTGCAGAAACCGATCACGCTGCAGCAAAATGAAGTCGCCGAGGCGGTGCAACAATCCGAGCAACATGCGATGGCGCAGCCCCCAATCGCGCCGCGCCCGCTGCCCCCTCCGCCGCCTGACATGCCGGTTGATCACGGCACTTGCTACACAGCGGACACGCCGGGCACACCACCCTCGGTGATCCCAGTGGCGCCCGGACCCGATGGGGTACCGGGGCCGCCTACGATCATCCCCGGCACGCCGCCGAACCCGGGTACACCGTATCCCTGCCCATGAGAGGAAAAAATCATTTTTAGAGACGTTGCTTGCAACGTCTCCGCCGGCACAATCGCGACTCTCCACTTGAATGAGAACGCACGAATTGCGCCGGCCGAGACGTAGCGAAGCTACGTCTCTACGACTACACGCCCTTCTTCGCGAACTTTGCGGTCGGAGTTTTGCTGTACTCTTGTGTCGGAATAAATTCCGCTCGATACCGATCCATGCCGACTCTGATCCCCAACCCACACGCATCCAAGCCGCTGGCAATAAACCCAAACTGATCGACGAATACATCGGGCGCGTCAACTCGAAGACCTCCGCCACCAGCGTGGCTCACATGCGCAGCCCCCAAGGATGGCTCGAGCCCGGCCAGACTCCCGAGTTCGACGAGTTCACGATCATTCTCAAAGGAACCATGCGGGTCGAGCACAAAGGCGGTTCTCTGGACGTGCAGGCCGGGCAGGCCGTTGTCGCGCACGCCGGTGAGTGGGTCCGTTACTCCACGCCCCATGAAGGTGGCGCCGAGTACATCGCGGTGTGCCTGCCTGCCTTCTCGATGGAGACAGTCCATCGGGACGAATCGAAGGACTAGGGGCGCCCCAGGTTCGAGTTCGCGCCCGCTTCAGTTCTCGGCGGCGTAATATCCCGCACGAGCGTCAACGCGCAAGAGGAAGTTCAGTTTCTTCGGCAGCCGCAGTTTCACGCTGATCTTGTGCCACTTGCCGTCGTGTTGCGCAGCTTGCGGCTGGTACGCCAGCATGTACTGATGCCGCAGTTGATCGCCAATCACGCGGGTCACGGCCGGCAGTTCCTTCAGGTTGAGCAGGGTAAATGCCTGCCCACCCGTTGGTTCGGTCAAGGATCGCAGCAGGTCCGGGCCCAGGAGTTCCTCTTGCGTGCCGAAGTAGCGCTCGTAAGTGCCCACGGCATAAATCGTCACGTCGGCCTCCTTGATGGCCGCTTTGACATCGCGCTCGGTATAGCGGGAGTGATTGTCGCCGCCGTCGGAAAGAATCAGCAGTGCCCGTCGGGCATATTGCGCTTGGCGCATCTTCCGCACGCCCATGTAAATTGCGTCTAGCAGCGAGGTGTGGCCTTTTGACTGGGCAGTCAGCAGGTCATTCTCAACCTCTTCCGGGCGAGTCGTGAAATCGGTGGCCAGGCGGGGCGAGTCGGCGAAGGTGATCATGAAGAATTCGTCCTGCGGATTAGCCGCCTCACAGAACTGCCGTACTGCCTCTCGCGCCCGTTCCAGCTTGTACGACATGCTGCCGCTGGTGTCCACCAGAATGCCGATCGAGATGGGCGTGTCTTCACTCGAGAAGTGCTTGATTTGCTGTGACTTCTTGCCTTCAAACAGCTGAAAATTATCCTGGTCCAGGCCGATCACCGGTCGGTGGAGCTCGTCGGTGATCGACACCGGCACCAGCACCAGATCGACGCTGGTGCGGATCAGGCTCGCCGTGAGTTTCGTGGCCGGATCGGAGGCGTAGGCGGCGCTGGCCATGCTCACCGGCTGGTCCCGAGACGTAACGTGCACATCGTCGATGGCCGTCTGGGCGAGAGCACCGCGGGTTGTGAACACTAGAACGCTAAACCAGACAACGTGAAAAGAAAACTCTCTCACCATGGCCAACATTGCAGGCACCATCCCAACCTTTTATCGGCAACGAGATCACAGGCATTAGTGGCCCCTCGTCGTGACTGTGGTTGTAGGACGAATCGGAAGGCCGAGCAAGAAAAGATCGCCACCGAGGAGAACGGAAGTAACCGCTACGCTCCCCGATCAGGCAATTAGAGTAGGTCGTGAGCAATCTACCGATCTTCATTCGGCAGAATAGCCCGGACCGCCGTACCCACACGCCCGGCGGAGGGTTCAAGCCAATACCTAAGAGCCAAAAGCCAAGAGCTGTTTCACTCCCACTCAATCGTGCCCGGCGGCTTCGACGTAACGTCGTAGACCACGCGGTTGATGCCCTTCACTTCATTCACGATCCGCGTGGAGATGGTCTTTAACACGTCCGGCGGCAGCGGAACCCAGTCCGCGGTCATGCCGTCCTCCGAACTCACCGCACGGACCGCGCAGGTGTAGGCATAGGTGCGCTGGTCACCCATGACACCGACCGACATCACCGGCAGCAGTACCGCAAATGACTGCCAGATCTTGGTGTAAAGGCCGGCTTCTTTGACTTCATTAACCACGATCTCATCGCACTCGCGCAGCACTGCCAGGCGCTCAGGTGTGACTTCGCCCAGCACCCGTACAGCAAGGCCAGGGCCCGGAAAGGGTTGCCGCTGCAGGATTTCTTCCGGCATACCGAGGTCGCGGCCGATCTTGCGGACCTCGTCCTTGAACAGGTCTTTCAGAGGTTCGATCAACTTGAGCTTCATCTTCGCAGGCAAGCCGCCAACGTTGTGATGCGACTTGATGACCTGCGAGGGTCCGCGCACCGACCGAGACTCAATCACGTCGGGATACAGCGTGCCCTGCACCAGCCACTTCACCTTACCTTCACTTTTCTCGATGCGCCGAGCTTCCTTTTCGAAAACCTTGATGAACTCGTTGCCGATGATTTTACGTTTCTTCTCGGGCTCAGTGACGCCCGCGAGTTTTCCGAGAAAGCGATCAGTCGCATCCACCGCATCGAGGTGCAGCCCCAGCTTGTCGCGCAGCGTCCTCTGCACTTTCTCAAATTCGTTTCTGCGCAGCACGCCGTTGTTGACGAAGACGCAGGTCAGCCGCGACTTTCCCTTCGCATCACGCAAGGCGCGGTCGACCAACACCGCCGCGACCGACGAATCCACCCCACCCGAGAGCGCGCAGATGGCGCGTCCGGCACCGACCTGCTGCTTGATCTGCTCAACTGTCGACTCGATGAAATGCTTCGGTGTCCAGGTCGGCTTCGCGCCGCATATCTGGAACGCAAAATTCTTTAGAATCTGCGTGCCCTGCGGCGTGTGATGCACTTCGGGATGAAACTGCACGGCATACCACTTCTTGGCGACGTTCTGAATGCCGGCCACTGCGTAGTGGGTCTTCGCCATGAGTTCAAAGCCAGGAGGCAGTTCGAGGGCCTCATCCCCGTGCGACATCCACACGGCAAGCTTCTTGGCCAGGCCCTGAAACAGGAGCGAATTCGAAACGATATCAACTTCCGCGCGCCCGTACTCGCGTTTATCGGCCGGGCGCACCTTACCGCCCAGCGTGTGCACCATGAACTGCAGCCCGTAGCAAATGCCTAGCACCGGAAGGCCCATCTCAAAGACGCGGGCGTCAGCAGGCGGCGCGTCTTTGTCGTAGACGGACCACGGCGCGCCTGATAGCACGATGCCGACCGGCGAATAGCTCCGGACTTCGTCGAGCGAAGCCGTGCAAGGCAGGACCACGGAGAAGACATTCTGTTCGCGGATGCGGCGCGCGATGAGCTGCGTATACTGCGCGCCAAAGTCGAGGATGACAATGCTCTGACCGAGCAAGAAAGGGTTGTGCCGCGATTGGGTTTCCACGAATGAGTTTCTCAGATTCGGGGAGAACGTGTAAAGAGAGTCGTTGAGACGCTGCTTGCAACGTCTCTCTCGCCATCGTCGGGAATGCCCGCGTTCAGATTCGGGTTCGGAGTGCAGCCGGCAAGAGACGTAGCAAGCTACGTCTCTAGGGCGAGACTTGGGACATCGCTCAGAATCGGCTCGTCGCGGTCGATGGTGGTTTGGAGCGTCATGGCAGGCGCAACCTGCATTCGGTCGGGGGGAACCGGTTGCGGCGAGGGTGGAGTTGGCGCGAACAGAGCCTCGGGTATCTCGGTGATGCAAACGTATCCCGCCAGTCGCGCCATGTAGAGCCAGTCGGCAACAGCGCAGTAGGCGGAGGTAACCACAATCATGGCGGCGACCACCAGCCGCCAAGGCACTAGCGGGGCCAATCCCAATGGCATGGAGACAACCGTGGTTGCGATGACAAAGACGACCATGTGCCCGAGCCCGGTCCAGGTGCTGACCGCGGCGATCGGGCCCGCGCGCTCACGAGAGAAACTCGCGGCTGCGAAGATCGCGCCGACTGCGTCCCCGCCGTCGCGCACGGCAAAGATCCCGCACAGCGATAACAACCAGTTCAGCGAACTCCATGCTAGATAGACCAACCCGGCGAGCGGCAGAAAAATCAGAAAAGCCAGTCCCGGCCGGGGATGAGTATCCGGTGACGCGAAACCGGAAAGAACAGCCGCTCCCAGAAACCCACAGACGGCGGCCAGCGCCACAGCGGCGCGCAGAAAGTTAAGCCGGACCAGCGTAGGGAAGGCGCCATTCTCGGCCACATCACTCGTAGAGACGTTGCTTGCAACGTCTCTGCCGCCATCACCCGTGCTGGCGCCAGCAGAGACGTAGCTAGCTACGTCTCTACGAAAATACTCCAGCAGCGCTCGTACCGTGGCCAACCGGCCCACAGCGGCCGCGATGATCCAGAGCAAAGTCAACATCAGCGCGGCGACCATGGCCGATATCACCGCGCGGCTCAAGCTCCCGCGCAAGATGTGGGCAATCGCCTGGCCGACAAGGTAAGGTTGCCGGCTCCGCAGGAACAGAAGTTCGCGGTTCGTCACCGGCAGCGTGTTGAGGTATTCGATGAGGCCGAAGAAAAACAACGTCGTCGCCGTGATGCCGACTGCCCAGCGCCACGCAATCTCCGCCAGCGTCAGCGACGGCCGCCGAAACGCCGCGCGAAACCCTTCCGCCGTGGGGGAGATGGACATATATCAGTTGCCGGTGGTCAGTTGCCGGTACCTGATCACTGACACTCAGGATAACGCAAAGGGTTCTACTTCTATGGAACGCCAGCCAAGACGGTTCGTCATTCCGAGCGCAGCGAGGAACCTGCTTTTCTGCCGGCTCCGGCACACAGCAGATTCCTCGTCGCTTTCGCTCCTCGGAATGACAAAAGAGGAAGGGGTTTACTTCACCACAAGATTGACCATCTTCCCCGGAACGTAGATCTTCTTCACTACCTGCCGGCCGGCGATGGCCGCCCGTACCTTCTCATCCGCTAGCGCCCGCTCCAACACGAATTCTTCTGTGGCGTCCGCGGGCACGACCACGCGGCTGCGCAGTTTGCCGTTGATCTGCACCGGAATCTCAATCTCTTCTTCCTTGGCCAGGTCCGCGTCATACCGCGGCCACGGCGCCTTCAGGAGAGTCGACTGATGCCCCAGCATCTCCCAGAGTTCGTGCGCCATGTACGGCGCAAACGGCGCGAGCAGTAAGACCAGATTGCGTTGCACCTCTGCCAGAAATGGGGCTGGAATCGCCTTCTGGCCGATCGCCTCTTCCGCGCCGTACAACACATTCACCAGTTCCATGATGGCCGAGATGCAGGTGTTGAAGTGCCAGCGCCCCTGAAAATCGTCGCTGACACGCTTGATCGTCTGATGCAACTTGCGTTGAATAGCACGCGCCTCCGGCCGTAGAGACGTTGCCTGCAACGTCTCTGCGTGCGGCGCCCCAGACGATGCGTTGCGCACCACGAACCGGTACACGCGCCCCAAGAATCGCTGTATGCCTTCAATGCCGGTATCCTGCCAGTCGAGATCGCGATCCGGCGGCGCGGCGAACAAGCTGTAAAGCCGCGCCGCATCAGCGCCGTAGCGCGCGACCATCTCGTCGGGCGAGACCACGTTGCCCAGGTTCTTCGACATTTTCCGGCCTTCCTTGATCACCATCCCCTGCGTAAACAACCGCTCGACGGGCTCGTCGTTGGTGATCAGGCCCAGGTCGCGCATGAATTTCGTCCAGAAGCGCGAGTAGATCAAATGCAAAATAGCGTGTTCGACGCCGCCAATGTACTGATCAATCCCGCGGTCGCCAAACCAGTATTGTGCTATCTTCCTGTCGAACGGCGCCCGGTCGTTGTGCGCGTCGGTGTACCGATAGAAATACCAGGACGAATCGACGAAGGTATCCATGGTGTCGGTCTCGCGGCGCGCGGCGCCTCCGCACTTTGGGCACGTGGCGTTGACGAACTCGAGCACTCGACTCAAGGGTGATCCGCCGGTCAGCGTGATGTCGACGCTCTCGGGCAGGATCACCGGCAAGTCTTTTTCCGGCACCGGCACAATGCCGTCCTTCTCGCAATAGAGCATGGGAATCGGCGTGCCCCAGTAGCGCTGGCGCGAGATACCCCAGTCTTTCAGCCGGTATGTGACGGTCGCTTTGCCGAAGCTCTTCTTCTCGGCTTCGTGCGACAACTTCTGAATGGCCTCCTCGCAAGTCAGGCCGCTGTACTTTCCGGAGTTGATCAGCAAGCCCTCGTGCGCGACGAACGGTAGCGGCGGCTCGGCCATGGTCTCTTCCGGATCGTTCGACATGGGAAGGATCACCAGCCGAATCTCGAGCTTGTACTTCTTCGCGAATTCATAGTCACGCTCGTCGTGCGCCGGAACGCTCATGATGGCGCCGGTACCGTAGTCCATGACGATGTAGTTCGCCACCCACACTGGCAATTTCTCGCCGTTGAAGGGATTGATCGCGTACCGCCCGGTCGGGACGCCGTGCTTCTCGATCTCGCCAATGTCCCCGGCCTCTTTGGCCTTGCGTTGCTCGGCAATGAGCTGATCGACTTTCACACGTAGGTCGCGATTCTCGGCTGCCAGATCGCTGACGATGGGATGCTCCGGAGCCAACTGCACCGAAGTGGCGCCGAAAATCGTATCGACGCGGGTGGTAAACACGCTGATGGTCGATCCCCCGGGCCCGAAGCCGCGATGGCTTTCCGCGTAGTCCAATTTGAAATCGACCAGCGTGCCTTCGCTGCGGCCGATCCAGTTGCGCTGCATGGTGCGGACTTTTTCCGGCCAGCCCTCCAGCTTTTCCAGATCGTGCAACAACTCGTCGGCGTATTTGGTGATGCGGAAGAACCATTGCTCCAATTCGCGCTGCTCGACCACAGTGTCTTCGTGGCGCCAACAGCATCCGTTCACGACTTGCTCATTGGCCAGTACAGTTGCACACTTCGGGCACCAGTTGACCTTGCTCTTCTTGCGGTAGGCCATTCCCTGCTCGTAAAGCTTGAGGAAGAACCATTGGTTCCAGCGGTAGTAATCGGGCAAACACGTCGTGACTTCGCGCGACCAGTCGTAGGCGAAGCCGATGCGCTTCATCTGCGCCTTCATGTTGGCGATGTTGCGCAGCGTCCACTCACGGGGTGGGGTGTTGTTCTGGATGGCGGCATTTTCCGCGGGCAAGCCGAACGAATCCCAGCCCATAGGATGCAGCACGTTGTAGCCGCTCATCCACATGTAACGCGCGAGGGCATCGCCGATCGAATAATTGCGCACGTGCCCCATGTGCAGCGCGCCCGAGGGATAGGGCAGCATCTCAAGCACGTAGTATTTCTTTTTGGTCGAGTCGGGTTCGGCAGCGTAGAGAGATGCATCCTGCTGCCAGCGTTGCGACCACTTCGCCTCGACCCGCTGCGCGTCGTAGCGCTCATCGGTGGACCGATCGTCGTGCGGGCGATCGGCGCGGTTCATGGTGGCTTCTGCTTTTTCTTGCTGCGGCATAGTAGAGATCGCGGGTGATTGAATAATCCTTGATTTTACAACGGAGACCAGGAATGTGGGTCGTAGAGATGTTGCTTGCAACGTCTCTGTCGGCATCACCTCGAGACTCTGGGTCCGCGACGCCGCCGGCAGAGACGTAGCCAGCTACGTCACTACGACGAGATTTTTCAATGCCTCGATATTTCTCCGATCATCGCCGGGTTCGTCGATCGGCGTTTCGGCGATAAATGCCGCGTGGGCCAGGCGCATATCGTTCAGCAGAATGCGAAAGGTCTGTTTGCCGATCATTCCCCTCCCGATATGCTGGTGGCGATCGAGTTTGGAGCCGCGAGCAGCTTTCGCGTCATTGCAGTGCCAGACCTTGACATTGTTCAAACCGACCGTAGCGTCAAGATGTTGCAGCGTGGCATATAAGCCTTCTTCACTGACGATGTCGTACCCAGCGACGTGAGTGTGACAGGTATCGATGCAGGCTGCCACCGGAACGATCCCCCGCAGCCGGTCCAGCAATTCCGCCACCTGTTCGAAGCTGCCTCCGAGTGAAAACTCAGACCCCGCAGTGTTCTCGATGAGAATCGTCAACCCACCTTTGGCCAGATCGAGCCCGCTCGTCGAGGCCGCGATGCCCGCAGCGGTGCGAAGCAGGCCTTGCTCCCGGTCACTTCCGCGAAATGAACCGGGATGCAGGACCAGGAACTCCGCGCACAATGAGAGCGCCCGCACCACCTCTCCGCGAAATGCTTCCAGCGACTTCTTGAGGAACAGCTCATTCGAACTGGCGAGGTTGACCAGATAGTTCGCGTGAATCGCCAGTGGCCTCAGGTTGTACTTCGTCCGCAGCCGGTTCATCTCGGCGCACTGCGGTTCTCCCAACTCATACGGAGCCCACTGCCTGGGACTGGTTGAGAAGATTTGAAACGCGTTGCACCCCAGCCGGTAGGCACGCTCAGCAGCATTGCTGACGCCTCCAGCGGTGGACGTGTGAATCCCGATGCGGCGCGAAGTGAGACGGAGCGGCCGTTTCGGCGGAGGCCGCTTAAAGATGTCCTGTTCGCGGGCTATGGAGCGGCGCATGTGGCCCAGTATAAAGGCGTCGTAGAGACGTAGCTTGCTACGTCTCTGCCGGCATCACCTCGGGACTTTGGGTCCGCGACGCCGCCCGGCAGAGAGACGTTGCAAGCAACGTCTCTACGAATGGGGACGAAAGGGGTTCTCTCGATCCACTCCCCAGTTGGCGGGATTGTTTCGAATGTATTCGCAGACGGCGTCAATGACTTTGTCCCCGCGAAGAAGGTGATCATGGAAGCGGGTCTGCCAGGCGATATTTAATCCCAATTCGTGACAGCGGCGGCTCACGCCCGACTTGTAAGAACGGATGATGGCAGCAAGGGATCCACCCTTGGGCGACGCGAAGGCGGAATCCGCACTCTTGAATGGACAGCTCATCTTCGCGGTCGGTGAGAAGTCGTGCGCGCGGTCGATCATAATGATGGCGTGCACATGGTTCGGCATCACTACAAGTTCGTCGACCTGAACGTTGTGGTAATGATTGTGCAGCGATTGCATCTCCAACTCCGCAATTAGGCCAACTCGCGAGAGCTGAACCTCGCCTCCGACAACCTCGCCGAAAATACACACATGATTCTGCGCGCACATGGTCACGAAGTACCAGCCGCGCTGGCGGTAGTCCCAGCCTTTCAGGCGGGCTGATTCGACTCGGTACTTTTGTTGATACTGAGTCATCTCAGGAGACTCGACGGATCAGGTGGCGAGTCTCTTGCCATTATCTCCTGACTTGCTGGTGGCTAGAGAGACGTTGCAAGCAACGTCTCTACGAGATGTTTCTTTTTGGAACTTTAGCTCATCGTGATGACCGCCCGGAATCTCACTTTCCCATCCGCGACGCGATCGTACGCTTTGCCGATTTCATCGAGCTTGTAGGTTTCGGCCATCACCTTGACTTTCCCTTTTGCCACGAAGTCGAGGGCCTCGTAGAGATATTCCGGTCCGTTCTGGCTGGAGCCCATGAGACGCAC
>Ga0209698_10005953_pt1 | contig 13043 bp, 12 predicted proteins | sample LitLauG_LLR_2012_FD_187203 | JGI IMG/M metagenome (GOLD analysis project Ga0209698, IMG submission 187203) | Freshwater sediment microbial communities from Pennsylvania, USA - Little Laurel Run_MetaG_LLR_2012 (SPAdes) (version 2) | ecosystem: Environmental > Aquatic > Freshwater > Creek >... | reverse complement strand
AAGAACCTCCGCGAAGGCCACGAAGAAAACCAGACCAGGACGCTACTACGTTGATCGGGGTGCCGCTCATGGCGGACAGCTAGGCGCTCGCGCCCTGGCTTGATGCATTCCGGGAGGAGAAGCAGTCCTGATAGGCCTGCTCGTTGGTGTGGCGGATGACGTCTTCATACTCCGGGCCGAGAAATTTCTGCAGGCGGGAAGTGTCGATCAGATATTCGCTCATCATGTAGGGTGCGGCACCGGGCGGGATGGCGGAAATTCCGCGGTTCCAAAGGAACTCGAGAACCTTCCTCATGAACCACGGGTTGGGAACACGGATCAGCTTGGCCTTGGCAATTTCAATGCAACGGGCGAAACTGAGAGGCTCGCCGCGCCCCGCGACATTGATGATGCTGAGCCGCTGCGTTTCAGGATCGCGATGCAGAATGTGTACCAGCAGCCGCGCCATGTCGTCCACGTGAATAAATTGCAGTCGGTTGGCGAGATACTTGTTACCGCGCGGCAGCATGCAGGGCAGTCGCCTGCCAGCGGCCCGCATTTTCTCCGCCCGCTTACTGTTTCCGTTGACGCTGCCGCGAAACGCCCCGACCATGTAGTTCTCGACGGCGGCCCCGGCGAAGATATGCGGCCGCAAAATGTACACGCTGCATCCACGCAGCGAAGTACAGCGCTGCTGCACCACTTCGTCGGCTTCCTTTTTGTGTACTGCGTAAGTCAGGCTGTGCGCCATCAGGCGCGAATCCTCAGTGGCGGGCCGGGAAAGATCCGAACCGTACGCAGAAACGCTGCTGGGGAAAATGAACTGCTGGATTCCACGTTCGGCGGTGCGATTGACCTCGGTGACGGCCTCGATCACACGCGCCGTGCCGGCCACATTGATCTGCCACATGCGGATGTCGTCGAGCACCCCGGTTCGTACCGGGTCGAGAACAAAAGCGAGGTGAATGACCGCCTGCGGGCGGGTGTCGCGCAGCAGTTCGAACAGTGCGCGAGTGGACCACTCCTCGCCGAGGTCCATTTGCTCAAAGCGCAGCGAAAGATCGGTTTGGGGCGGACGAAAGTCCACCCCAATCACGCTGAAATCGCGCAGCATCGGCAGCAACCGGAGACCAAGGTTTCCGGAAATGCCGGTGACCACGACGACTGGTTTTGCAGTTTCCATCAGTTCGGCTTGGCGGCGGGATCCGCTCCTGGTGTGGACGGTGCGGGAGCCGGCTTCGGCTGCACCGATCCCGGAGGATTGACCGGGCGGGGCAAGTGCGGCGGCGGAACTCCCCGCACGGGTCCGCCTGGAGCGGCACCACCAAAATAGTTGTCGTTCAGTTCGGACTTAAAGGAACTGTTCAGCTTATCCATCGATTCCTTGAGTTTCTGCGACTGGACCGTGTTGTGAATCTCGGCCTTGGCCATGTCCAGGGGGATTTCGTCTTTGGAGTTGACGCGGTAAATGTAATGTCCGCCTCCGTCGGTGATCACCTGCGAGACCTCGCCCGGTTTCAGATCAAACACCGCGGCGTGGGCCTGAGGGAGGCCGGAACGGCGCACGTGAGGAATGCTTACGGTGATGGATTCGATTTTCATTCCGGCCGCATCGTAGGCTTCTTTTTGCAGCTTGGCAAAATCTTCGCCGGCGGCGGCCCGGTCGCGCAGTGACGATGCCAGCTTGGTCATTGCATCCTCTTCGCTCTTCTTCTTCGCCAGCGCCGCGTCTTGCTTGGCCTTTTGCTGCTCCTCAGTGAGTTTGGCATCCTTGTCGGCATCGGAGTCGGCGTCACCCTCTTCCGCCTCCTGTTTGGCGCGGGGAACAAAGATGCGATCAATGGAATACTGCTCGAAGTTCGTGGGATTCTTGTCGTAGTAGGCCTTGATGTCGGCGTCAGACAGTTTGGCCGAGTCGTCCTGCAGATTGGCGGTAAGAGCCTGGGTCAGAATCTGCATGCGGGCGAACTTCATGGTCTCAGTAAACTTAGGCGTGTTTTGCAGGCCCTGGGACTCCGCTTTGGCGGACATCACCATCAGACGCGGCAAAATGTTGGCGAGTTGGCGCTTGAACTGCGGGGTAAGGGTCGGAGCAAGCGCATTTGCCAGTTTTTCAAACTGAGCGCGAGTGACAACCGTTTTGCAGTCGGCCGTAGTCGAGGCTGCGGTCTTGGCCGGCGCCTTGGCGCCCGCCGCAGTCTTGGCGGCTGGCTTCGCGGGGCAATATCCCGTGATGGTCAGAACAGTGTCGGTGAGTTTTACCTCGGGTTGGGCCGCCGGCGGCGTTGCGGGCGGCTGTTGAGCGGGTTGCGCCGGAGCCCCGGGATTTGCTTGTGCCAGGGCCATGGTTCCCAGCAGGGCACACACCAGCCATTTGCTTTGCATAGACAAGATTTCCTCCAGGATGGTCTACATCAGGACTTCCAAAGGTGGAACCTGAAATCCTAGCATATACGCGGTGTTTCTTTGATTGGCCGCGGCGGCTCCTCTCCGTACTCAACCGACGGCTTGGCGTGGGGCTGGGGCTGCGGCGATAATGCTCAGCATGGGAACGCCCGCCACCGCACCTGTGCTGGGTCCGCCGGAGTCCATGCGCGCCGAGAAGCGCTCGGTAGCCGGCACCTCGGTGCTGGTTGCAATTTTCATCACCGGACTGAAGGTCGTGGTTGGCGTGACCACTGGCTCGCTGGGTATCCTCTCGGAAGCTGCGCACTCGGGGCTGGACCTGGTGGCGGCGACGGTGACGTATTTCTCGGTTCGAGTTTCCGACAAGCCTGCCGATGCCGATCACCAGTACGGCCACGGCAAGGTGGAGAATTTCTCCGCCTTCGTGGAAACCGGCCTGCTGTTGCTGACCTGCGTCTGGGTGGTGTATGAGGCGCTGCGGCGGCTTTTTTATCATCATGTGGAAGTAGAGCCCTCGGTGCTGGCTTTTTTTGTGCTCCTGCTCTCGATGGCCGTGGACTGGTGGCGCTCCCGCGCGTTGTCGCGCATCGCCGTCAAATACGACAGCCAGGCGCTCGAAGCGGATGCCCTGCATTTCTCCACCGACGTCTGGTCCACCGGGGTGGTAGTACTTGGACTGCTGCTGATCGTGCTGGGCCGCAAGTTCGGCATCAGCTGGCTGCGGGACGCCGATCCGGTAGCGGCGCTGTTTGTGGCAGGGGTGATCATCTCGGTGAGCACGCGCCTGGGGCGCCGCACCATTGACGCCCTGCTGGATGCGGCCCCGGCCGGAGTGCGGGCACAGATCACCGACGCCGTGGTTCACGTGCCGGGCGTGGTGAGTGTGGAGCGGGTAAGAATCCGCCGCGCCGGGAACCGCTACTTTGCCGACCTGGCGGTTTCTTTCTCCCGCAATGTCACTTTCCAGCGCTCTGAACAGCTGGTAGCAGCGGTAACGGCGGCGGTGCACCACATTCTTCCCGATGCGGATGTGATCGTTCAACCGCGCGCGAGAGCTCAGATTTCGGAGAATATTTTCGATCGCATTCGCGCCGTGGCCACGCGAAACAATCTCTACGTCCACGACATTAGCGTCCACGACGTTGGCGGGAAGCTGCACGTGGAGCAGCATATCGAACTCGATGAACGGCTGACACTTAAGGAGGCGCATGACCGGGTCACGGACCTGGAGGCGGACCTGCGCGGTGACATTCCGGAGATCGAAGAAATCCTGACCCACATCGAGAGCGAGCCCGCCACCATCGAGACGACGGAAGAACTGGTGAGTGACGCTGCGCTGGAGCTTCGGCTGTCGGCGCTCGCGCGGCAGTTTCCCGAGATTCTCGACCTGCATGATCTGGTGGTACGACGGATTCGCGGGCGGCTGCATGTTTCCTGCCATTGCACATTCGCCGACAATCTCTCGCTGGCGCGGGTGCATGATTTGCAGACGGAGCTGGAAATTCGCTTCAAACAGGAAGCACCCGATTTGTTTCGTGTTTTGATCCATCCTGAACCGAGCACCGATAACCGGAGGTGACTGAATGACGAACGCCCGCGCAACTTGGATTGAAAACTTCCGCTTTGAGGCGGATGCGTCCAGCCACCACGCTGTGGTGATGGACGGCGACAAAGTGTCCGCCTCGAGCCCGATGGAACTGGTGCTCATGGCATTGTGCGGATGCACGGGCTACGACGTGGTTTCCATCCTCAAGAAGAAGCGCGAGCCGTTCGATGGGCTGGAGGTGCGAGCCAGCGCCGAACGAGCTGAGGGTACGCCCTCGGTCTACACATCCATCCATCTGATTTACCGGGTTCGCGGCAAGGTGTCACAGAAAGCAGTGGAAGACGCGGTGCGGCTGTCGAAGGAAAAATACTGCTCGGTCTCCGCCATGCTGGAAAAGACAGCCAAGATTACAACCGCCATCGAGTACGATTAAACTGCAGTGTGACCTCCGGCCAAGCAACCAGACATCCTCTCCGCGGCTACCTGCTGATTGCGGGCGCCGCTTTCTTGTGGGGTGTGTCGGCATCGCTGGGACGTGCGGTGTTCACCGGCCGGCTGACGACCTGGCTCCCTACGCTGCGACCTGTCGATCCGCTGATTGTTTCGCAGACGCGGTCCACGTTTTCGTTGCTCATACTCCTTGCGTTTGTGCTCGCGCGCCGAGGTGTGGCGGGCGTGCGACTGCCACGGCGGGACCTGATCCGGTGCCTGGTCCTGGGACTGCTCGGGGTTGCAGCCTCGAATTATTACTATTATGTTGCCATCCAGAAAACAAATGTCGCCACCGCCATCATCGTGCAATACACCGCACCGGTTTGGGTGCTGGTGTATGTGGTCGCGCGCGGTCAGCAGAAGGTTTCAGCCCAGAAGGTCGCGGCTGCGGCGGTGGCAATCACCGGCATCGCGCTGGTAATTGGCTTGATCGGCCCGGGAATGTTTGGGCATGGCTCGGACGGATCGGGTTTACGCCTTGACGCTGCCGGCATTGGCGCCGCAGTGATTGCGTCGTTCTCTTTTGCGTTCTACAACGTCGCCGGACACAACGTTCTTGCCCGTTATGACCGCTGGCGGGTGCTGATCTGGGTGCTGACATCGGCCAGCGTGTTCTGGTTGCTTGTAAATCCGCCGTGGAAGGTGGTGGCGGCACATTACTCCGGAGCGCAGTGGGGATTCCTGTTTGTTTTCTCAATGCTTTCCGTGCTGGGAGCGTTCTCGCTGTACTTCTCAGGGTTGCAGCACCTGGAGCCGGCACGCGCCATTATTGGCAGCTGCCTGGAACCGGTGTTCTCCATCGTGCTGGCGGTAGTGTTGTTGGGGGAGACACTGCATCCGGTGCAGACCCTGGGAATTGTACTGGTGCTGGCCGCGATTGTGATTGTTCAGTTGCCGGGTGGTGATGCCAGTGCGATGGTCGAGCCAATCGAGTAGTGGGCTGACAAGCAGGGCAATTTAACGACATGTGAGCAGGTGGAAGTATCTCTGCGCCATTTTTACATCGCGGCCGATCTGCGCTTTTAGCGCGTCCGCCGATGGAAACTTGATTTCGTCGCGTATGCGATCGAGGAAGGCTATCTCCACTCCAGTCTCAGGCGTTAGCTCGAGGGGATGGAAATTCAGCAGATGGCTTTCCACAGCAAACGAATCGGTACCAAATGTCGGACGATTCCCCACGTTGGTCACCGACTCGAAACGCTCAGTCCCGACGCGCGTAGATGTGATGTAGACACCGTTGCGGGGAATGAGCTCCTCATATCGCGCGAGGTTGATTGTTGGCACGGTATAGCGGGCGCCGAAGCCGCGGCCGCGACCGGGCAGGCCAACAATGGAAAATGGCCGCCCCAGCAGAGACCGCGCGCGGCTGACTTGGCCCTCGCGCAGCAGTTCCCGAATGCGGCTGGAAGAGACAGTCTCGCCGCGTAAGGTGAGCGTGGGATGTTCATGCACGCTGAAGCCGAGCTCGCGGCCTAGCTCGCGGAGCATGGCCATATCTCCTGCGGCTTTGTGACCGAAGCGAAAGTTGGAGCCTTCGTGGACTTCGCGCGCGTGCAGCCGCTTCCGGATGACTTCATCAACAAACTCGCGCGGCGTCAGCAGCGACATGTCGAACCCGAAAGGAAGTAGCAGGACGGCGTCTACTCCGCTCTGTTCGAGCAGCCCCAGCTTTTGCGGAGTCGGCGTCAACAGGCGCAAACCGCTATCGGGACGCAGGATGCGGGCAGGATGTGGCTCGAACGTGACCGCGACCGCCTTGCCGCCGCCGGCCCGGGCCCGGCGAACGATTTCCGCGAGCATGAGCGTGTGGGCACGGTGCACACCGTCAAAATTACCGACGCTGACAAACGAGGGGCCAAACGCGGCGGGAACTTCTTCGAGTTGGTTGAAGAGATGCAAGCGGTTGTCTCAGCGGGTTGACGACCAGGTTCTCAGGGAATTTCAAACTCCACTTTCATGCCGTCGTAGGCCAGCCGAATGTTCGAAGGCAGCGTCAAGTTGGTGGCTTCGTGGGGCAGGTCGTGACAGATGTGGGTGAAGAACGCCCGCTTTGGCCTGAGTTGCTGCACGGTCCGTACCGAGTCCGCAACCGTCGAGTGCGTGGGGTGCGGTTTGTGGCGAAGCGCGTCTAGGAACAGGACGTCAAGCCCATGCAGTTGACGCAGCGAAGCGTCGGGAATTTCACTGTGATCAGTGAGATAGGCTGCGGAGCCGAAACGGAATCCGTAAATCTGGGCCTCGCCGTGGATGAGCTGGATCGGCTCGAACTTCAGTCCAAACAAATCCGTAGGCTCATCAATAGTGTGCAACTCGAGGTTGGGCAAGCTGCCGAATTTGTAGTCCGCGTCGAAGATGTAAGAAAACATCTTGCGCAGGAACGCGGCCGATTCAGGGTGTGCGTAGAGAGGAAGCCGGTCCGGCTTGTGGCGGAAGCTGAGCGGGCGAAGATCGTCAATGCCGAGGATATGGTCGGCATGAGTATGGGTGTAGAGCACTGCGTCCACGCGGCGGATGCGCTCACGGATCGCCTGCTGGTAAAAATCAGGCGAGGTGTCGATGAGCACCACATTGCCGCCATACTCCACCATCACAGACGGACGAGTGCGCCGATCGTGGGGATCGGCGGAATTGCAGACCGCACAGTCGCAACCCAGGGTCGGTACGCCCATTGAGGTACCGCTGCCGAGCACTGTGAGAGTTGCCTTCATTCGTCCATTCGCGGCAATTGCGCGCTGTGAATCACCGATTGGTCGTTCCCGTAGCCGGCGCCGGTTGCGGCCCGCGCGCGATGGCGTTGGTGACTTCGACGTAAGCCATGCGCAGTTCGTAGAGACAGTTTTGCAGAAACGCCTCTTCGCGTGAAGTGAGATTGCCCTTGGTTTTTTCCGCGATCAGGCTGAGCGAATCGATGGTTTGGCGCGCGCGAATGATGTCAATCCTCGGCTCGCCACCCTGCTCGTGCATCATCCCCATGTGCATCATCGCGCTCATGTAGAGCGAAGCCAGGTAGCGCTCGAAGGTGATCTCCAGATCCTTGAGGGAATAGCCGCTCTTTTCCGCGGCTGAGTTCATGGCGTTGGACGACTTCTGGTAGGCGTCTGCCTGAGCCTTTTGTTCGGCGGCGGTTGGAGATGCAGGCAGTTCGTCCACGGCAGCTTGGGCGGGTGACTGCGCGGCTTGGGGAGGCTGTGCCGGCTGCTCAGGTGGTTGCGGCTTGGGTTTCGAAGGTTTTGGCGGGGCGCCCACGGCCGCAAACTCTGCCGTTTCCTCTTTTGCCGCCGGGTCCTCGCGCAGCTCGCCGTCCGTGGTGAAGAGGCGCCGGTCCGTGATTTTGAATCCGCCATCTTTTTCTTTTTCTGCCATTTTGTACCTCCAGAGATTCCATTGTCTTAAGGTTTTCCGACAGTTACGGTTTCGCCGCGCTAGCGAACCAAGGCAACCCGGGCTCCGCCCGCCGCCAGTTCTTTGTCCATGAATTCCCTGCGTAGATAGCCCAACGCGGGGGTGCGGCCATCCGTATCAGCCATGGATGCGACGCTGGTGATCTCGCCTGCTTCTTTGTCCCCCGCAAGAAGCTTTGTGCCGCGAGCGATCCCAGCGCCCGCAATTCGGAATCTGCTAAACATGCGGTGAACGTTGCCACGCGACCGGATGCGCTCAACAATCTCCTGGCCGAGGTAGCAGCCTTTGACGAAATTCAGCGCACGATCCTGGCCGGTTTCTTGCGGCAGGTCACGGTCCCGCACATCGACGCCATACCGCGGAATGCCCAGCAGAATCCGCCGCTCTTCGAGTGCATCGGCGCTGGCCACGGTCGCGCCTGCTTTCAGCAGCGCGTCCCAGGTCGGCTTCACCTGATCAGGAGCCAGCCAGACTTCGTAAACGCTGCCGCCTGGATCGTCGGTGCGAACCACCGTGCATTCGACGCAGTTGCAGTCACACTCGCATTTCGGAATGCAGGTCTCAAGCGAGGCGAGTTCGGGTATCTGAATTCCCGCCGTCCGGAGCACGTCTTGCGATTTGGGCCCGGCCAATCCCACGGCTGTGTGAGTTGCAGTCACGTCGGCCACTTCCACGTCGTCCATGACGATGAACTTGTCGAAATGCGCAAGGACGTTGTCGCGCTGGCTCAAATCAGTGTCAATCAGCACAGAGCCGCCGAGGTTGTAGGCATAGAGGTCGCCCTGGATGCGACCTTGAGCATTCAGCAGGAAGCAGTAGACGCCATGGTTCGGGGCGAGATCGCGGACGTTGTTGGTGACCATCCCGTTCAGCCAGCGTATGCGGTCTTCGCCTGTAAGGCGAATCTTGGCGCGGGACGACAGGGCGTAGACGGCGCAGCCCGCTTCCATCGCGGCCAACTGTCGCGAGATTTCTGAGGCTCCGCTAAGGGTTGCGGTGGTCATAGGCGAACATCTGATTATAGCGAACGGGGATGTGGTCGGGTGGTCATCGCTTCGCCGTCCTAATGTGTTACTTTGCTTTCGTGAACGCAAAAAAGACCGCCCGCAAGCGCATCGCCGTCATTGCCGGTGATGGCATCGGCAAAGAAGTAGTTCCCCTTGCCGTCGAAATCATCAGAGCGACCGGAGCCGGGGTGGAGTTTACCGATTTCGACTGGGGTGCGGACCGCTATCTCGCCGATGGCACGACTGTTCCTGCGGGCGGCTTTGAGATGCTTGGGCGCGATTTCGACGCGATCTTCGCCGGAGCATTTGGCGATCCGCGATGCAAGACCAATATTCATGCTAAAGAGATTCTGCTGGGCATGCGCTTCCAGATGGATCTTTACGCCAACGTGCGGCCGGTGCGGCTGCTGGATGCCGCGCTTTGTCCGCTGAAGGGCGTCGAGCCGAAGGATGTCGACTTTGTGGTGGTTCGCGAGAACACGGAAGGCGTGTATGGCGATCTGGGCGGCGTATTCAAGCAGGGCACGCCAGACGAGGTCGCAATTCAGGAGGACATCAACACACGTAAGGGGGTTGAGCGCATTATCCGTTACGCGTTTGAATACTGTGCCGGACACAAGAAACTCGATGGCAGACCGCGTGGCCGGGTTTTGCTTTGCGACAAGTCCAACGCCATGACCCACGCCGGCGGGTTGTGGCAGCGGGTGTTCAAAGAAGTTAGCGCGGACTATCCGAAGATTGCCTGCGAGCATATGTACGTGGATGCGCTGTGCATGCAGATGGTGCGCGATCCGCGGCAGTTCGATGTGATCGTGACCAATAACATGTTTGGCGACATCATCACCGATCTCGCTGCCGGACTGCAGGGCGGGTTGGGCATGGCTGCCAGCGGCAACATTCATCCGGGGAAGACGTCGATGTTTGAGCCGGTGCATGGCTCGGCGCCGACAATCGCCGGTAAGAATCTGGCCAACCCGGTGGGAGCGATTTTGACGGCTGCGATGATGCTCGGTCACTTGGGATTTGCGCGCGAGGCGGCGAAGATTGAAGCAGCCGTTCTGGAAGCCGTGCGACAGAAGAAAACGACCCCAGATGTTGGTGGATCGCTCGGAACCGGGGAAGTGGGGGAGTGGGTGGCGAAGCGATTGCGCTCAGGATGACAGGTCGGTACGCCGTCCATGCCGTGGGATAAGATCAGGGAATGTGTTCGATGGGAGTTAATGGATTTCGGGTGACGCTTGCTGGACTAGGAATCCTGTTTCTGTCGGCGGCCTTATGGGCACAAGCAGGAGTCGCCACACAGAGTCAAAATCAAGGTCAAAACCAGGCCGACAAGAGCGTCCCCTCCACACAACAGGAACCGGCTAAGACTCCTCCATCAGAACCAGAGGTCAAGATCACTGCGCGTGAAGCAGAAGAACTGTTTCACACGGTCGACGAAATTCTGGAATTCGACAGCAAAGAGACTGGTCTGGCGGTGAAGCATTCGGTGAAGCGGCGGCTAACCAGCCGCGACGAGGTCCTCAAATTCCTCACCGACCACATGAAAGATGAGGACACACGGCGCCTGCAGCGTTCCGAGCTGGTGCTAAAGAAATTTGGGCTGTTGCCGCGCGACTTCGATCTGGAGAAATTATTGCTGGCACTGTTGGGCGAGCAGATCGCCGGATACTACGACCCAAAAACCAAGACGGTGAACCTGCTGGACTGGATTCCTGCCATGGAACAGGAGCCCGTGCTGGCGCACGAACTGACGCATGCGCTGCAGGACCAGGCCATCGGCCTGGAAAGATTCATGAAAAAAGGGGACCGTGACCTGGCGGAGTCGAGAAAAGAGCCGAAGGCGGAAGACATTGAAAACGACGAGATGAACGACGCGCGGCAAGCAGTGGTCGAAGGGCAGGCCGAGGCGGTGATGCTGGACTACGCGCTAAAGCCCACCGGGCACTCGCTTGTGGATTCGCCGGAAATTGTTTCGGCGATGGAATCTGAAATGCAGAATGGCACGGCTGACTCGTCGGTGTTCAAGTCGGCGCCGCTGTTCTTACGCGAGTCGCTGACGTTTCCCTACAACTGGGGCCTGAAGTTTGAGATCCGGATGATGGAGATGGGAGGCCGGGACAAGGCGTTCGCCGGAGTGCTGGCCAATCCGCCGCACACTGCGCGGCAAATCATGCAGCCGGAAACCTATCTGTCGGGTGAGAAGCTGGAGCCGATGCGAGTGGTGGACTTCGCGCACGACTTCAAGAATTACGAGCGCTTCGACGTGGGCGCCATCGGCGAGGACGACACCGCCGTGATGATCGAACAGTATGCGGGAAAGCAGGTTTCCGAACGGCTCTATCGTGAGTGGCGAGGAGCCTACTACTATGCGGTGCATGCCAAGGGTAATGCCTCTGGCCCGCTGGGAGTGATGTATTTGTCGCGTTGGTCGAACGCGGAGAAGGCGGGAGAATTCGCCTCGGTATATGCGCGGGCTATGCATGATCGTTACAAGTCGGTGAAGGAAGTTGCCGGTAAAGCAGAGCAGTTGGCCACTAAGAGCGAGGCATCGCAGTCCGACTACACAGTCAACGTTCTGAAAGGGAGGCACGAGTGGTCCACGGAAGAGGGGCCGGTGATTGTGGAAGCGCAAAACGATATCGTGCTGGTAACGGAAAGTCTGGACGCTGCAACAACCGAGACGCTCGAACGTGAACTCTTTGCTAGCGCGAAACCTGCCGCCGCGCGGCAAAACTGATCTTGTATAATCACCGGTTCGGCTCGGGGGTTTTGCCGATTCTGGAGGTTGCGTGGCGCAGGCGGAAATCGGACTCATTGGCGGCAGCGGGCTGTATTCCATGCCCGGACTCAGCAAAATAAAGGAAGTAAGGCTGAAAACGCCGTTTGGCGCGCCTTCGGACGCATACGTGTGCGGTACCCTGGAAGGCCGGAAGGTCGCGTTTCTCGCCCGGCATGGACGTGGTCACCGATTGCTGCCCAGCGAATTAAACTTCCGCGCCAACATTCACGGCTTCAAGCAGATGGGTGTCGAGCGGATTGTTTCAGTTTCTGCGGTGGGTTCGCTCAAGGAAGAACACAAGCCCATGGAGTTCGTGATCCCCGATCAGTTCTTCGATCGCACGCGCCACCGGGTGGACACCTTTTTTGGCAACGGCGTAGTGGCCCACATCGCATTGGGCGATCCTGTTTGCGGACAGCTCATGTCGGTGGTCGAAGGGTCCTGCAGGAAGGCGGGAGTGGTCGGGAAGCGGGGCGGGACTTATCTCTGCATGGAGGGCCCGCAGTTTTCCACGCGCGCTGAATCCAATGTTTATCGCTCGTCGGGAATGGACGTAATCGGAATGACCAACCTGCAGGAAGCGAAACTCGCCCGTGAAGCGGAGATTTGCTATGTGACTGTGGCCATGGTCACCGATTACGATTGCTGGCATCCCCATCACGATTCGGTGACGGTGGACCAAATCGTCTCGGTACTCCACAAGAATGCGGAGAACGCCGCGAAAGTGGTGCGAGAAACTGTGGCGGCGATGCCAAAGACGCGATCCTGCAAGTGTGGATCAGCGTTGGCCCACGCCATCCTGACCGATCCAAACAAGATCCCAGCAGCGACGAAGAAGAAGCTGAAGCTCATTCTGGGCAAGTATGTGAAGTGATTTTCGCCGCCGCCGTTCTATTCCCCGGCATTGGAGAAGTGACTCAGCATGAGCATTGTTGTGGTTGGCTCCGTCGCGTTCGACGACGTCACGTCGCCTGCAGGCAGCGTAAAGGACGTTCTGGCTGGCGCGGCTACCTATTTCGCGCTGGCGGCCAGTTATTTTACTCAGGTTCGCGTCGTGGCAGTGGTGGGCGGAGATTTCACTGCCGAACACGAGCGGGTCTTTCAGAAGCGGGGAATCGACACGCGCGGGATCGAACGCGAGAAGGGGATGAGCTTCCGCTGGAGCGGGACCTATGGCGAGAACCTGAATGAAGCCATCTCGAACTTCACTCACCTAAATGTATTTGAGAATTTTGATCCGAAACTGCCGCCGGAATATGCCGACACCGAGTTCTTGTTTCTAGCGAACATTCAGCCGAAGCTGCAGGCGAACGTGCGACGACAGATGAAGTCGGTACGGCTGACTGGCTGCGACACCATGAATTTCTGGATTCAGGGCGCCAGACAGGATCTGATCGAAACTCTGAAATTGGTGGACGTGCTATTGATC
>Ga0209698_10005952_pt1 | contig 13043 bp, 10 predicted proteins | sample LitLauG_LLR_2012_FD_187203 | JGI IMG/M metagenome (GOLD analysis project Ga0209698, IMG submission 187203) | Freshwater sediment microbial communities from Pennsylvania, USA - Little Laurel Run_MetaG_LLR_2012 (SPAdes) (version 2) | ecosystem: Environmental > Aquatic > Freshwater > Creek >... | reverse complement strand
GCGTGGATTGGCTCGCGATGCCAGCGCATCGCGGCGAGGCATCAGCCCCGTACTCACGATCACGAGCGGAAACGAGATGCAGAAAAATGCGCTCCCGTTTCAATCCCTGCTCTGAGTTTTTAATTCAACACCGCAAATCCGGACTCCGCCGGACGACGGTGGAAGCACGCGGAAAACGGATGAAGTGTTTGCACTCCCGGTTGCAGTCCCGTTTTTTTCAATCGCGAATCACCCTGAAACCCTTATAAATACAGGGGTGGAGCGGGTAGGAAAAATTAAACCGGCATGGATAGGCTGAGATTTATCCTCCGTCGTCTTCATCTGGACTGTGGGTCCGGCGTCCGTGCTTGGAACGTGAAAAGTGTCCAAGAAGTGTCCAAGCAGACCTTTTGAAAACTCAGTCTCACCATCGTAAGTTCTTCGCAATGAATGGCTCCGGAGGAAGGACTCGGGCTGCCCCCATTGTTTAGAACAACGAACTCTCAGAGGTAAATCGGCACTACTCAAGCCAAATCCGTCACCACTTTCGCATACTTTTGCGAGCCATCTGCACACAGTTTTGCACACACCTCTGCGATCTCTCGCTCAACCGTTGTAAGGAAGTCGTCCGCGAATTGTGGAAGTTTGAAACCATGCTGGAAAAATCCGCTGTGGCGAGGTAGCCTGCCGCGATGAGCATCACCATAGACATCTCTGACGAAAAGCTGCGCGAGGCCGAGGAGGCTTTGAACATCCACGATCCGGCAAAACTTTTCCTCTCGCTGCTCGACGAAAAGCTCGCCCGTCATGCCGCCCAGCGCCGTCTTTCCGCCCTTGGTGGCACCATGCCCGATCTTGAACTCCCGCCACGCCAACGCCCAACCCCGGCGCAAGACTGAGCCGTGCTCGTCCTCGTGGATACATCGGTCTGGCTCACTCATTTTCGATCTCCATCGCCGGAAATGATCGCTCTGCTTGGCAGCGGAGAAATCGTCACGCATTCCGTCGTGCTCGGTGAACTCGCGGTCGGCAACCTCCGCAACCGTCCGCAAACGCTGGCGGATCTCCGTGCGTTGCTCGATGCCCGCGAGTGTCCGCCGCGCGATGTGCTCGATTTTCTGGAACGTCATCGTTTCTTCGGCCTCGGCCTGAGCTGGTGCGATGTTCAACTCCTTGCTGCTGCCGAACTGAACCGTGTTCCGCTCTGGACTCTCGACATTCGTCTTCGCGCTGGTGCGGAAAAACTCGGCCTCGCGTGGACGCCGTGAAGCCGACACCGGACGAAATCCTAAAAGCCCTCTGCACACAAGAGGTTGGAGCCGCAGCAGGGTATAAAGGAACCGGAGGGGATTTTATGGTGAAATCCAAAGCCGAATATGTCGTAAACCTGCGGTTCATATAGCTATTAGAAACCTATATGTCCACGCCTTCTACATGCGTTCCTGCTCCATAGCAAAAGACGATCTCATATCGTCGTTTCTGTGAGAAGCACATCGAGTTGAGTGAGATATATTGGCAGCACGTTATTGGTTCGCAAGCTGTAGCCAAAGCATTGAAGGCGCGGCCAAGGGCGAGGTTGAGCGAGGGCTGGCGGTGCGACTCGTTCATTGCGCGAACGAGTTCCTCTGCGGATGCACGGTCTTTCGTGCGCAGGCTTCCGCGTTTTGTGGTCCCGATTTCCTGCCAGTAGAAGACGCCTTCTCCGCGTCGGTAGATTCTGAAATTCGGCTGCATTTGCTCCATGTGTTGAGGAGTAGCAGCACCGAATCCTTCCCCGTTACGGAGCAGTGCGCGAGCAGTGGCGGAGTCCGCGCGAATTGTGGAAAACGCGCGTGTGCTGCACACACTTCTGCACACAGTTGGGCCGTTTTCGGGGTCTCCGGCACCTGGTGCGCCCCCTCTGTCAGAGGGGAACCGCACTGGCTCCGGAGGAAGGACTCGAACCTTCAACCACACGATTAACAGTCGCGTGCTCTACCATTGAGCTACTCCGGAATCGCAGTTTGCGGGGTGCGGAAGCTACGGGGCGCGGCTTTTACGGCAAGCTCTTTTTGCAGGGGCGTGTCGTTCTGAAAATGTGCGCGGCATTTTGTATCTGACACAGCTTGCGATCGCCGGCTTTTCCTTTGCGTGCTGTCTGGCGCACCGTCCGCTTGCCGCGCGTGCGCCGTCCTCCTACAAACGCCGCATGAAGTTCCTCCCGACTCTCGCTGCCCTCCTCTCGCTCTGCACTGCCGCTTGCTTCGCGGAAAAATACACCATCGCGATGATCCCCAAGGGCACCACGCATGAGTTCTGGAAAAGCGTCCACGCCGGCGGGCTGCGCGCGGTCGAGGAGCTGAAGGCCGAGGGCATCACCGTGGACCTCGTGTGGAAGGGGCCGCTCAAGGAGGACGACCGCGACCAGCAGATCGCGCTCGTGGAAAATTTCACCGCGCGCAAGGTCAGCGGCATCTGCCTCGCGCCGCTCGATTCGCAGGCGCTCGTGCGGCCCGTGAATTCCGCCGTGAAGGCGAAGGTCCCCGTCGTCGTCTTCGACAGCGGCGTGAAGACCGGGGAGGTCGTGAGCTTCGTCGCCACGGACAATTTCAAGGGCGGCCAGCTCGGCGGCGAGGCGCTCGCGAAGCAGCTTGGTGGAAAGGGCAAGGTCATCCTCCTGCGCTACATGGTGGGCTCGAACAGCACCGAGGAGCGCGAGGCCGGATTCCTCGACGCGATGAAAAAATACCCCGGCATCCAAATTATCTCCAGCGACCAATACTCCGGCTCCACGCGCGAGAGCGCCTACGCGAAGGCGCAGAATATTCTCAACCGTTTCGGCAGGGAGGTGGACGGCATCTTCTGCCCGTGCGAGCCGGTGACGACCGCGGTCACGAAGGCCATCCGCGAAATCGGACGCGCCGGCGGGCAGGTGAAAATCATCGGCTTCGACGCGGGCACGCAGAGCGTCGCCGATCTCGAAAAGGGCGACGTGCAGGGCCTCGTGCTGCAAAACCCGATGCGCATCGGCGGCGACGCGCTCAAGGCGCTCGTCGCGCACCTGCAAGGCAAGCCCGTCGAGAAGCGGATAGACACCGGCGTGGTCGTCGTGACGAAGGAAAATATCGCCGACCCCGCGAATGCCGAACTCCTCCGCCCGCCGCTGGAGAAGTATTTGAAATAAAGGCGCGAGCGTTTCACCGAAGCGTCATGATATTCGTCTGCACACACTGCGCCCAACCGATTGAGTCTGATGACGAGATGCAGGGTCAGGAAGTTTCCTGCCCCACATGCCGGCGACCATTCCATGTTCCATTGTTGGCGGACCATCCCTTGCGCGAAAAGCAGGATAATTATGATCGGTTGCGCAAGCTAGCCGGAATGGCTCCGGCCAGCATGTTCGACTATCGGGAGGCTGTCGCCTGGGTGGTCGTTCTGGAAGTTCTTCAAGACAATGTTGCCACGGAATGTGGGCGACAGGCTGCAGACGAGCACAGCACTTTCATGTTGGCTTACACGGCTCTGATGAAGTGGGCGGCGATGAGACGAGTCGAAACGACCTTTCCGCAGGGCTGGTGGCCAGAAGTCACTCCATTGCTTGAAAGGGAATTCTCCAAGCAGCCTTGGTATCATGCAGAAACCGTGGATCGGATTGCTGAGTTAATTGGCGAGACACCAACGACACACGGAAGGGTTTTCGGTATTGCGAGCGGCCCTTGGCAGGACGCAGTCACCGCAGCCAACAGCGCTGGATTCAAGCTCAGCCACAGTGCCGATTTGGAATTTATCCTTACTGTTTCGCTTTCCGTTAAAGGGCTCCTCAAAACGATTGGCAAATGGGGAGCAAAAGCGCACTCGCTGACGGATTAAACTCAGACGGCTGATCCCGCGCACAAGCAAGAACTGTAGCGCTGCCGAATCGAAACAAGCCTCTCACTTTCACTGAACGAAATCCGATGTCGCACCGCCTCACTCTCGACGGAGTCAGAAAATCCTTCGGCGCGACTGCCGCGCTGCGGGGCGTTTCGCTGGGTGTCGGCGAGGGCGAGGTGCATGCGCTCATTGGCGAGAATGGCGCGGGGAAGAGCACGATGATGAAAATCCTCAGCGGTGCGCACACGGCGGACGCGGGGCGAATCGCGCTGGACGGCGCACCGTTTGCGCCGCGCAATCCGCACGAGGCGCGGCGCGCGGGCGTGGCGATGATTTACCAGGAGCTGAATCTCGCGCCGGATTTGAGCGTGGCTGAGAACATCGTGCTCGGCGCGGAGCCTTCGTATCTTGGAAGTCTCGGCTGGCTGCGGCGCGGCGCGATGCGCGACACGGCGCGGCGCGCGCTCGGGGAACTCGGCCACGGCGACCTGCCGCCGGATGCGCCGGTGCGCTCGCTTTCCATCGCGGAGCAGCAGCTCGTGGAAATCGCCCGTGCGCTCGCGGGCGAGCCGCGCGTAATGATTTTCGACGAGCCGACGAGCAGCCTCACGCAGGCGGACGCGGAACGGCTGTTCGCCGTCATCGCGCGGCTGAAGGCGCGCGGCGTGAGCGTGATTTACATCAGCCATTTCCTCGAGGAATGCCGGCGCGTGTGCGACCGCTTCACCGTGCTGCGCGACGGCGAGAGCGTGGGCACCGGAACGCTCGCGCAGACGCCGATGGCGGAAATCATCCGGCTCATGGTGGGGCGCGAAGTGAGCGAGCTGTATCCGCGCATCGCGCACACGCCCGGCGAGGCGGTGCTGCGCGTGGATGCGACGGGGAGCACACACGGCCTCGCGGTTCGCGCGGGCGAGATTTTCGGGCTGTTCGGGCTCGTCGGATCGGGGCGCACGGAACTGCTGCGGCGAATCTTCGGACTCGATGCGATGGCTGCGGAGCGCATCGCGATTTTCGGACGCGAGAAATCCTCCGCATCGCCGCCGCGCCGTCTCGCGCAGGGCGTGGGACTGCTGAGCGAGAATCGCAAGGAGGAGGGTCTCATGCTCCAGCGTTCGCTCTCGGAAAATCTCACCGCGACGCGCCCGATTGCGCGGGCCGGCTGGCTCCTGCGCGGACGCGAACGCGGCGCGACGCGCGACTGGATTTCCAAACTGTCCGTCCGCGCCCGCGATCCGGAGCAAGCCGTCGGCGAACTTTCCGGCGGCAACCAGCAGAAGATTGCGCTCGGCCGCCTGCTGCATCACGACGCAAAAATCCTGCTCCTCGACGAGCCGACGCGCGGCATTGATGTCGGCAGCAAGGCGCAAATCTTCCGACTCACCGGCGAACTCGCGGCGCAGGGCAAGGCGGTGCTTTTCGTGAGCAGCTACATCCCGGAGTTGCTCGGCGTCTGCGACACCATCGGCGTGATGTGCCGCGGCAAACTCGCCGCCACGCGCCCGGCCGCCGAGTGGACCGAGCACACGCTGATGGAAACCGCCATCGGCACGGCCTGATTTTTTTATGAACGCACTCCGCCGACTTTCTTCCCTGCTCAGTCCCGTGCTCGTGCTCGCGCTCGTCGTCGGGTTTTTCTGCGTGCTGCTCGCGTGGAAGGACGTGCGCGACTTCCAGCAGCAGCGCGAGGGCACCGCGTTCACGGAGGCGTTTGCGAAAATGCGCGCGCAGCCGGACGAGGCGTTCACCGGGCTGAACTCGTTCATCACCGGCGGCGCGTGGAAAAAGAATCTCACGCAGACCGCCATCGTAGCCGTCGGCGCGCTCGGGATGATCCTCATCCTCGTAAGCGGCGGAATTGATCTCAGCGTCGGCTCGTCCGTCGCGATGTGCAGCGTGTTCGTTGCCAAATCGCTGAACACCGGCAGCGCGCCGCTCACCGCCGCGCTCATTGCGATCCTCGCGGGCGCGGCGGTCGGCTGCGTGAATGGCTCGCTCGTCGCGGGCCTGCGGCAGAATCCGTTCATCGTCACGCTCGGCATGATGAGCGTCATCCGCGGCCTCGCGCTGTGGCGCTCGGAAAATCAGACGGTAAATCTTGATGGAAAAGCCGGCGAGTCATGGCTGCTCAATTTGCTCGCTGTGGATGAGCCGGGAAAATTTTGGCCGCTGCCCGTCGGCGTTTGGCTCGCCATCACGCTCTCCGTGCTCGTCACAGTCGTGATGAACCGCACGGTCTTCGGCCGCCGCATCTTCGCCATCGGCTCGAACGAAGCCACCGCACGACTCTGCGGGATCCGCGTGCGCTGGACGCAGGTCGCGATCTACACGCTCGCGGGAGTGCTCTTCGGCATCGCCGGTGCGCTGCAATTCTCCCGTCTCACGCAAGGCGACCCGACCGGTGCGCCCGACTTCGCGCTTGACGTGATCGCCGCCGTCGTCATTGGCGGCGCGAGCCTGAACGGTGGCAGCGGCAGCGTTTTCGGCGCAGTGCTGGGTGCACTGCTGATGACCGTGCTGCGCAACGGAGCGACCGCGATGGCGTGGGAAGACTGGACGCAGCGCGTGATTATCGGCGCAGTGATCATCGCTGCCGTCGCGCTCGACCGCCTGCGCCGGCGTGCAGATGCGCGATGAAAGATCCTGCGGGCCGCAGGACGGCAAAACAAACAAACGGACTGCAGTATAAATTGTCGTGAACGCACGGGGGTTTTCGGCTGGTGACGCCCGCCAGCTTCACCCACGGGGCATCGCTCCGCCTCAAAATGACCGTGATTTTGACGCGTCGGCCCTTAAAATGCGAACTCGACACCCACCTGTGAAAAATCATAACTTCACCATGAGTATTTTCAGAATCTTGTTCGGATTTGTGGTGCTCGCCGCGAGTGGCATCGTTGTCGCGGATTCACCTGATCCCCGCGCCGCCGCCGCTGCGGCTTACGATGCCATTCTTGCCAAGGTAACACCCGATCAGACCACAGTTGTGTTTGGCGACATGATCGTGCCGGTTGCGACGCTGCAACTTTGGCGCGACAAACTCGACGGGAACGGCCAAACGGCACCGCCAAGCGCCTCGCAAAACGGAATCAACCTTTGGTCCGGTGGAAATGTGTATTACGCCTTCAATGCGAATGTCACTGCGGTGCATCAGAAGGATTTCATCGATGCGGCCGGGGAATGGATGGCCTTCGCCAATGTGCATTTCATCGCGCGCACGACGCAGACCAATTACGTGATGGTGAACGATGGCGGGTCCAGCCAGGAGGGTGGGGACTCGGCGGTCGGGATGATCGGCGGCCAGCAGCAGATCGACATCGGCTCGACGAGTTGGAATCGTTCTACGCTCGTGCATGAAATCGGCCACACGCTCGGGCTCATTCATGAGCATCAGCGCAGTGATCGCGATTCGTTTGTGACGATCAATTTCAGCAACGTCCCCGGTGGCAGCACGGACGGGAATTTCATTCTCATCCCGACATCCACCAACAACGGGGCGTACGATTTTCTTTCGATCATGCACTACGCGCGGAAGACCTTCGCGGTGAATCCGGCGATTGATACGATCACGCCGCTGGCCGCGTACACGCAGTACATGGACATCATGGGAAACAATCCCGACCGCGTGCTCAGTCGCGGTGACCGCGACGGGATGGCGGCGATGTACGGCGCGCCAACGATTGCGCCGACGACCATAGTGACGAACACCAACGACTCGGGTGCCGGCGCGTTGCGCACGGCGATTTACAAGGCGTTCGACATTGCCACCAACACACCGGGTGCAACGCCGGTGATCACGTTTAACATCCCGAACACCGATCCGAATTTTAGCGGCGGAGTCTATACGATCCGGCCGAGCGACCGACTGCCCGCGCCCGGCCCCGGCACGACGATAGACGGGACGACGCAGACTGCCTTTACCGGCGACACCAATGTGAACGGCCCCGAAGTCGTGCTCAATGGCGCGCTGCAAGTGAGCCCGGACACATACGGACTCGGCCTGCGCCTGAGTGCGGCGAACGTCACTGTGAAGGGACTGGTGATCAATGGATTCTCGACGCAGGGCATTCTCATCACCGGAACTGGGGCAACGGGAAACACGCTGGCTGGCTGCTACATCGGCACGGACGCGAGCGGTGCAACGGCTTCGCCGAATGCCTTCGCTGGAATCGAAATAGATGCCGGCGCGTCAGGCAATACCATCGGGGGCACGACTGCCGCGGCGCGCAATCTCATTTCTGGAAACACCTCGCAGGGTGTATTCATCCAAAACGCGGGAACGAATGGGAACATCGTTGAGGGAAACTGGATTGGTCTCAACGCCGCCGGCACTGCGGCGCTGCCAAACGGTTTTGCGGGAGTTGAGATTTACAACGGCGCGCAGTCCAACACGATCGGCGGCACTGTTGCGGGCGCGGGCAATGTGATCTCGGGAAACACGAACCAGGGTGTCGCGATCCATGTGGCGAACGGCAACACCGTGCAGGGCAATCTTGTCGGGACCAATCCGGCGGGCACCGCTGCGATTCCGAATGCGTACGCGGGCGTCGAGATTTTCGGCGGCGCGCAGTCCAACACAATCGGCGGCAAGGTGGCGGGAGCACGCAACATTCTTTCCGGCAATTCGAGCCAGGGCGTTGCGATTGACGGCACGGGTACGAGCAACAATGTGGTGTTTGGCAATTACGCCGGCCTGAACGCCGCGGGCACGGTCGCGCTCGGGAATGCCTACGGTGGTGTGCAGATTTTCGGTGGCGCGACGAATAACACCGTCGGTGGCGCGTCGGCGGGATCCGCCAATGTGCTCTCGGGCAATCCCGCTTCCGGAGTCACTGTCAGCGGCAGCGGCTCGACGGGCAATGTGATCGCGGGAAACTACATCGGCACGAATCCCGCGGGCACGGCTGCGATTCCCAATGCGTATGCCGGTGTGACGCTTTTCGGCGCTGCGACGGGCAACACCGTCGGCGGCACCACTGCCGGTGCTGGCAATCTCATTTCCGGCAATACCAGCCAGGGAATCCACATCTCCGACTCCGGTACGAACAACAACGTGGTCATGGGAAATTGGATCGGCCTGAACAATGCCGGGAACGGAGTCGTGGCGAATGGTTATGCGGGCGTCGAGATTGGCAATGGTGCGCAGGACAATGTCATCGGCGGCACCACGTCGGCGGCGCGCAATGTTATTTCCGGCAATCAGAATCAGGGTGTGGCGCTTGACGGCACCGGGACGACCGGCAATATTGTATTGGGAAACTATGTTGGCACGAATCCGGCGGGCACGGTGGCTTTCGCGAATGGATATCCGGGCATCGAGATTTTCAGCGGAGCCGCTGCAAACACCATCGGCGGCACATCGCCGGGTGCCGGGAATGTGATCTCCGGCAACGGCTTTCGCGGTGCGACGATCACGGGTGCCGGCACAAACAACAATGTCTTCGCTGGAAATCTCATCGGCCTCAATGCCGCGGGCACCGCGGCGCTCGCGAACGCGGGCCCGGGTATTCAGATTTTTGGCGGAGCACAGAGCAACACGGTTGGCGGGACAAGCGGCGGACGGAATTTCATCGCGGGCAACAGCGGTGCCGGCCTGACGATCAGCGGCAGCCCGACGACCGGAAATATCGTCGTTGGGAATTCCATCGGCGTGTCGCCATCCGGCACCGTGATCGCGAATGCCAACGAGGGCATCGCCTTGTTTGCCGACGGTTCGGGCGGAGCCCAGGGAAACACCATCGGCGGCAGCACACCGGGTGCGGCAAACCTGATCTCCGGAAACACCGCGGCTGGTGTCGCCATCTACAACACCGGCACGATCAACAACCGTATCAGCGGCAACTCCATCACCGGAAACGGCGGGCTTGGCATAGACCTCGGCGGCGACGGTGTGACCCTCAACGACTCGCGCGGCCACACCGGGCCGAACAATTGGCAGAACTTCCCCGTTCTCACTTCCGGCGTGCTCGGACTTGGCACGGCGGTCAACGGTTCATTGAACAGCACCGCAAACACCACTTTTCGCATCGAATTTTTCGCCAATGCCGCTGGCGACGCCTCCGGGTACGGCGAAGGGCAGAATTTCATCGGCGCCATCAGCGTCACCACCAACGGCAGCGGCAATGCGACTTTCGCTCCGGTGCTCCAAGCCACTGTCCCCGCCAGTCAAAAAATCTCCGCGACCGCCACCGATCCCGCGGGCAACACCTCCGAGTTTGCACAGAATGTCACCGTTACCACCACCGACACTGACGGCGACGGAATCCCCGATGCATGGATGATTGCGAAGTTCGGGCACCCCACGGGCTTGGCTTCGGACAAATCGCGCGCGACCGATGATGCCGATGGCGATGGCATGACCAATCTCCAGGAATTCCGCGCCGGCACTGATCCCCGCGGCCCCACCAGTGTCTTCCGCCTCGCCACGCCCGTCACTTCCGGTGCCGACAAGCTGGTCAGCCTGCCCAGCAACGCAGGCATCACGTACCGGATTGATTACGCCGCCGACCTCGTCTCCGCCAACCACTGGCACACGCTCGCCGACCAGATTTTCGGCACCGGGAGCGTGATCACCATCACAGACCCCGGTGCCTCCGCGCTCACTCAGCGTTTTTACCGCGCGGTGGTGCTGCCTTGATGTGGTCTGCGTGCCAGCTTGACTGAGCGTCGCTGGACAAGACGGATCGGGCGGCTAAGGTGCGCGCCTTCATGTTCAGCCTGCTTGCCGACAAACTTCAGGGAGTCTTCCGCAATCTTTCCGGGAAGGGGAAGATCTCGGAGTCAAACGTCACGGATGCGCTCCGCGAAGTGCGGATGGCGCTGCTCGAAGCGGATGTGCATTTCCAAGTCGCGAAGGATTTCATCGCGCGGGTGAGGGAGAAGGCGCTCGGCGAGGCGGTGCTGAAGTCCGTCACGCCGGGACAGCAGATCGTCAAGATTTTCCACGACGAACTTACCACGCTGCTTGGCGGTGATTCCACGCCGCTGGACATCACACCGCCCGCGCGCATCCTTATCGTGGGCCTGAATGGCGCGGGCAAGACGACGACCTGTGGCAAGCTCGCAAACTTTCTCCGCAAGCAGGGCAAGGCCCCGGCGCTCATCGCGCTCGACCTTTACCGCCCCGCCGCCATTGAGCAACTCGCGACGCTCGGCAGGCAGCTTTCGATTCCCATCTTTGTCCCGCCACAAGGTTCGACGGATGTGCTCGCGACAGTGAAGGTTGCGACTGAGTGGCTCGCGCAGACGCCGCACAATGTGGAGATTTTCGACACGGCTGGCCGTCAGGAAATTGACGAGGCGCTCATTGCCGAAGTGCGCGGTGTGCGCGAATACCTGAAACCGCAGGAGGTGCTGCTCGTCGCGGACGCGGCGACCGGCCAGCAGGCCGTGAGCGTGGCGACGCATTTCCACGAGGCGCTCGACATCACCGGGCTCATCCTCACGAAGCTCGACGGTGATGCCCGCGGCGGCGCGGCGCTCTCGATGCGCGAGGTGACAAAGAGACCAATCAAATTCGCCGGCACCGGCGAAAAGATGGACGCCTTCGAAGTCTTTCACCCGGACCGTCTCGCCGGGCGCATCCTCGGGATGGGCGACGTGGTCACGCTCGTGGAGAGTGCGGCTGCGGCGATTGACGAGGAGGATGCGAAGCGCATGGAGGAACGGATTCGCAGTGCGGAGTTCGACTTCAACGACTTCCTCGAGCAGTTCAAATTCATGCGCAAGCTGGGGCCGATGGAAAAAATCCTTGGCATGTTGCCCGGCATGGGTAATCTAAAAAATCTTTCGCTCGACGAAAAGCAGCTTAAACGGGTCGAGGCCATCGTTCTTTCGATGACCCCCAAGGAGCGCACGGTGCCGGACATTCTGAATGCCCGCCGCCGTCAGCGCATCGCCCGTGGCAGCGGCTCCACCGTTACCCAAGTGAATGACCTCATCACGCGCTTCAATGAGATGCGCAAGATGATGAAGCAAATGCCCCGAATGCAGAAGATGATGGCCAAGTCCAAAGGCCGTGGTCTTTTCAAACGGGGCGGACAGTAAATTTACCAAACAACAGCAGCACAAAAAAAACGAATCATGGTCGCAATCCGTCTCCGCCGCGAAGGCACTACCAACACACCCTACTACAAAGTCGTCGTCACCGATCAGCGGAGCCCGCGCGACGGCAAGTTCATCGAGATTATCGGGAATTACGATCCGAAGAAAAAGGATCTCAATGCGAACATTGACCTGGCCCGCGCCGACTACTGGATGGGCCAGGGTGCAAAGCCGAGCGACACCGTCCGCAGCCTGCTCAAGAGGGTCCGCAAGGCGACCGTCACGAAGTAAGTGCGGTTGACGCCGCAACAGGCGGCAGCAATTTCAGCGGAAAGTTTGGGCATCGTTCCTGAACTTTCCGCTTTTCCGTTTTCGCGCATCGCGGTTACATGGGTGGCATGGAACGTTTCCTTGATTTCGTTGTGCGGCAGCTTGTCGAGTTTCCCGATGAAGTGGTCATCATCAAGGACGACGCGTTGAAGAAGACTGTCTTCCGCCTTCAGATGCGGAAGTCCGACATCGGCAAGGTCGTCGGCAAACATGGCCAGACGATCGCCGCGATCCGGAACCTGCTCGACGCCGCAGCGGCGAAGCATGGCGGGCGCGCGACGGTGGAAATTATCGAGGAGGATGGCCGCACCGCACCAGCCTGAGGCTGCTCATTCAGCGAGTTTGGCCGGGCCCGTGCGTGACGTGGACCCGCCTCCCTAGCCTGGCTGTTGTGCTTCGAGATGTTGTACACAGTGATGGGCAGGCGAGAGGAGCAAGAGACGTTGCGGAGAGCGGAGTGTGGACGGGGAAAGTTATAATTGTGGAGGAAGCATGGGAGGAAGGGGGTGCGGTGGTGGCCGGAGTCATAGGGCGAGCACGGGCCCATTCGCGGGTGATGGCTTGTATGACCGAGGAGCATTTGGATTTCGGTGCGGGACGGCGTGCATGGTGCAGACGAGGATTCGGGATTTGAGGGTGGAACTGGTCTTGCGGGGCTGGCGAAGCGGGAAGCCGGACTGGGGTGCGCGGTCGAGCCGGTGGCGGACGGTTGTCTCGCAGACGCGAAAGATGGTCGCGGTGGCGCGGAGCGGGGTACGGCGCAGCGAGCTACGGGGCCGCCGCGCTGCACGAGGACGCCGACGCGGCCACGCTGCGCGCGCGCGCGCTGGCCGCCGCGGCGG
>Ga0209698_10005951_pt1 | contig 13044 bp, 10 predicted proteins | sample LitLauG_LLR_2012_FD_187203 | JGI IMG/M metagenome (GOLD analysis project Ga0209698, IMG submission 187203) | Freshwater sediment microbial communities from Pennsylvania, USA - Little Laurel Run_MetaG_LLR_2012 (SPAdes) (version 2) | ecosystem: Environmental > Aquatic > Freshwater > Creek >... | reverse complement strand
CCCATCGGCGGCGCAAAGAAGGGCGGCAAGAAGGAATTCAAGCCGGTGGCGCCGGGTTCCTACAACTCCGCCGTGATCATTCTGCTGACGGACGGCCAGCGCACCACCGGTCCCGACCCGATCGAAATCGCCAAGCTGGCCGCCGACCGAGGCGTGCGCGTCTATACCGTGGGCTTCGGCACCACGTCCGGGGAAATCATCGGCTTCGAAGGCTGGTCGTTCCGCGTGCGCCTGGATGAAGAGACGCTGAAGACCATCGCCATCATGACCCAGGGCGAATATTTCTACGCCGGGACCGCGGCCGACCTGAAGAAGGTCTACCAGACCCTGAATTCGCGGCTGTCGCTGGAGAAACGGGCGACCGAGGTGACGGCGCTGTTCGCAGCCGCCGCGGCGCTGTTCGCGCTGGCCTCGGGGATGCTGTCGCTGCTCTGGTTCAACCGGATCCTGTAGATGGCCGATCTGCCCCTGCTGAAGAAGCTGGGGCCGGGGCTCATCACCGGCGCCGCGGACGACGACCCCAGCGGCATCGCCACCTATTCCCAGGCGGGCGCGCAGTTCGGCTACGGGCTGCTGTGGTCGGTTTTTTTCACCACGCCGCTGATGATCGGCATCCAGATCGTCAGCGCGCGCATCGGGCGCGTCAGCGGGCATGGCCTGGCGGCCAACATCCGCGAGCACTTCCCCAAGCCGATGCTCTATTTCATCGTCTCACTGCTGCTGATCGCGAACACCATCAATATCGCCGCGGACCTCGGCGCGATGGGGGACGCGCTGGTGCTGGTCGCGGGCGGGACCAGCGAGATCTACATTGCGTTTTTCGCCCTGGTGTCGCTCACGCTTCAGGTCTTCATCCCGTTTCCGCGCTACGCGCCGATCCTCAAATGGCTCACGCTGGCGCTGTTCGCCTATGTGGGCACGGTACTGGTGGTGCATGTCCGGCTGGAGGAGATGCTCTCGGGCGTGTTGCTGCCGAAATTCTCGTTCACGCGGGACTATGTCGCCATGGTGGTGGCGGTGTTCGGCACCACCATCAGCCCGTACCTGTTTTTCTGGCAGGCGTCCCAGGAAGTCGAGGAGCAGCGCGCGACGCCCGGCGACGAGCCGCTCAGGGAAGCGCCGCTCCAGGCGCGCTCGAACCTGAAGCGCATCAAGTTCGACACCACCATCGGCATGATTTTCTCCAACCTGATCGCCTTCTGCATCGTGCTCACCACCGCGGTGACGCTGCACGCCGCCGGCGTCACCGATATCCAGACGACCTCCCAGGCGGCCGGGGCGCTGCGGCCGCTTGCCGGCGATTTCGCCTTCTTCCTGTTCGCCGCGGGCATCATCGGTACCGGGCTGCTGGCGGTCCCGGTGCTCGCGGGTTCGGCGGCGTATGCCGTGGCAGAAAGCTTTCAATGGCCGATCGGGCTCGGCCTGAAACTCGCCGAGGCGCGCGGCTTCTACTTCATCCTCACCGTCGCGACGCTGCTCGGAGTCGCGATCGACCTCTCGGGCGTCGACTCGATCAGGATGCTGCTGTGGGCGGCGGTGCTGAACGGCGTCATCGCCGTGCCGATCATGGTCGTGATGATGCTACTCGTCACGAAACCTGCAGTTATGGGGACTTTCGTGGCCAGACGCCGCCTGAAGGTGCTCGGCTGGCTGGCTACCGCGGTAATGGCAATAGCTGCGATTGCTCTTTTCGTTCTACTCTAAAATTTAGGGATCGCAAGTTAACTTGCGCGTGCTCACGCCGCCCATGGTCTCGTTCTTCGCCTTCCTCCACCACCTCGCCGCGTTTACGCTCGTGGCCACGTTGGCGGTCGAATTCGTCCTGATCAGGGGAACCCTCAGCCTGGAGAGCGCGCGGCGCCTGCAGATCGTCGACCTGATCTACGGCATTTCGGCGGCTGCCGTGCTGGTTGTCGGCTTCCTGAGGGTTTTCTATTTCGAGAAGGGCGCGCAGTACTATTTTTACAGCGTGCCGTTCATCGCCAAGCTGTCGCTGTTTCTGGTGATCGGGCTGATTTCGATTTACCCGACCGTCGTATTCCTTTCCTGGCGGGTGCCGCTGAAGCAGGGCGCGGCGCCCGCAGTGGATCCCGTCAAATTGCGAATCGTCCGTGCCATCATCCACTGGGAGCTGGTCCTGGTGGTTGGAATTCTGCTGTGCGCCGCCCTCATGGCCCGCGGAGTGGGCTACGTCGGAAGCTGACCCGGCCCAGCGTCGCCGAGGTGGTCGCTAAAGTTCGAGCCCGGGACGGCGGCCGCTGACGAGGTCGGCGAGGATGCGGCCGGAGCCGCAGGCGAAAGTCCAGCCGAGCGTGCCGTGGCCGGTATTGAGGAACAGGTTGGGGTATCTGCTGCGGCCGATGTAGGGGATGTTGCCCGGCGTCGCCGGCCTGAGGCCCGCCCAATACGTCGCCCGGCTGGCATCCCCGGCTTCCGGAAACAGCTGCATGACGCGTTTCACGATCGCCTCGCAGCGTACCTGGTTGATGGAAGCGTCGTAGCCGTTCAGTTCCGCCGTGCCGGCGATTCGCAGCCGGTCGCCGAGGCGCGAGAGCACGAGCTTGTGGGCGTCGTCGCTGAGCGAGGTGGTCCATGCCGCCGCCGGTTTCTTCACCGGCATGGTCACCGAGTAGCCCTTCAGGGGATAGATGGCGAGGTCGATGCCGATCGGGCGGGCGAGCAGGGGGCTGTAGCTGCCGAGCGCCAGGACATAGGCGTCGGCGTCGATTTGCCGGCCTTTGGCCGTCCTTACGCTTTTGACCCTGCCGTTTCCGGTTTCAAAGCCCTGAATGGCGGTCCCGAAGTCGAAGCGCACGCCCTGTGCCGCGCAAAGTTTCGCCAGTTCGGTGGTGAACTTGTGCGCGTCTCCGGATTCGTCCGTCGGAAAGTAGCTGCCGCCCGAGAGCAATCCTTTGGCAGATGCGAGCGCGGGCTCGATCGCCACGCACTCTTCGGGTGTCTTCCAGTTCGCGCCCGGTTCGGCGGTGCCGGTGTGGAACACGAGGATGCCGCGCTCGACTTCGTCGTGCCGGATGCCGGTTTCCTCGCGCAGCGCGTGCAGCGCCGCCTGGCTGTAGAGGCCGAGCCGTATCAGGCGGCCGGCGTTGGCGCGGAAGCGCGCGGGCGTGCATTCGCGCAGAAACTGCAGGCCCCAGCGCCATTGCGCCGGATCGGCGCGCAGGCGGAACAGCAGCGGCGCGTCCTCGCGCAGCATCCACTTGAGGGCTTTCCAGGGGACGCCGGGACCGGCCCAGGGCAGCGCATGGCTGGCCGAGATCTGGCCGCCGTTGGCGAAGCTGGTTTCCATCCCTGCCGCCTCGCGCCGGTCGAGGACCTGGACGTCGTGGCCCGCCTGCCGCAGATACCAAGCAGCGGTAGTGCCAATCACGCCGGCGCCGAGTACCGCGACCTTCATGGTCGCCTGTTCACTTGAACGGGCGTTCTTCCCACCAGGGGTAGAAGGACGGCATGTCCGTGCTCGGTTTCATGCCGAAGCGTGGCGCGCGCTTTTCCTTGAAGGCGGCGATCCCCTCGACCACGTCGGGCGAGGCGCCCATGGCGAAGATGCCCCGCGAGTCCACCTTGTGCGCCTCCATCGGATGGTCGGCGCCCGCCATGCGCCACAGCATCTGTCGGGACAGCGCGACCGAGACCGCGGAAGTGTTGTCGGCGATTTCGCGCGCGAGCGCCATCGCGGCGGGCATCAGCTGGTCCGGGGCGACTACGCGCGACACCAGGCCGCCCGCCAACGCTTCGTCGGCGCCGAACACGCGGCCGGTGTAGAGCCATTCGGCGGCGCGGCTGATACCGACCACCTTGGGCAGGAACCAGCTCGAGCAGGCCTCCGGCACGATGCCGCGGCGCGCAAATACGAAGCCGAACTTCGCCGTGCTGCAAGCGATGCGGATGTCCATCGGCAGGGTCATGGTGACGCCGACGCCCACTGCCGGGCCGTTGATTGCCGCGATGACGGGTTTTTTCGACTCGAAGATGCGCAGCGACACCCGGCCGCCGCCGTCGCGATGGTCTTCCGGGCCGGCGTCGTCCCGTTTCGCGTAGTTGAAGGTGTTGCCGCCGCCCGAGAGGTCGGCTCCGGCGCAGAACGCGCGCCCGGCGCCCGTGACGATGACGGCGCGCACCCCGTCGTCGGCGTCAGCGCTGGCGAACGCGCCGATCAGTTCGTCGCGCATGCGCCGCGTAAAAGCGTTCAGCTTGTCGGGGCGGTTCAGGGTGATCGTGGCGACGCGGCCGGCGACCTCATAGCGGATCTCTTGGGTGTCCATGGCAGCGATTTTATTCCGGCCATTACAATTGGACATGGCCGAGAACGAAAAGCCCGGCGAAACCACGCTGTTCATCCAGCGCATGGACGGGGAACTGCTGGGGTGGGACCAGCCGGCCGCGCGTCTGCGCGAAGCGCTCGACCGCGACCAGCTCCGGCTGTATGCGCAGCCGGTCATGGCGCTGGATAAGGAAGGCGGCGGCCCCGAGTTCGCGGAAGTGCTGGTGCGGCTGCGCGAGGACGAGGCGCGCCTGCTGCCGCCGGGCGACTTCCTGCCCGCCTTCGAGCACTACGGCTTGATGGTCGAGCTGGACCGGTGGGTGGTGCGCCATGCGCTGCAGCGGCTGGCGCGGGGCGGCTGGCTGCGCAAACTGAGCGTGAACGTATCCGGGCAGACCATCGAGGACGGCGGCTTTGCCCCCTTTGTTGCGGAGCAGCTGCGGCTGGCCTCGCTGGCCCCGGCGTCTCTGGTGATCGAAATCGACGAGAACGACGCCATCGACCGGCGCCAGGCCGTGGAACGCTTCGCCGCCGGGATGAAGGCGGCGGGCTGCGGACTGACGCTGGACGGCTTTGCGCGCCGCTCGGTGTCGTTCGAACTGCTGAAGGCGCTGAAGGTGGACTACGTGAAGGCGGACGGCGCGATCGTGCGCAACATTCTGCGCTCGGGCAGCGCCGCTTCCAAGCTCAAGGCGATCCTTCACGCCGGCCAGGCGACCGGCGTGAAGGTGATCGCGGAGTGCGTGGAGGAAGACAGAATCCTGGCGAGCCTGAAGCTGCTCAAGGTCGGATTCGCGCAAGGTTTCGGCATCCGCAGGCCCGAACCGATCGATGAATTGTTCAAAAGTTGATCGAACGCGCGGCATCAAAGTTGCACACTTCGCCGCAATGAGGTATTAATCGTATCCGTGATGACAACCAAAACTCGCGACATTGCCTAGTTCAAGGCCAATCGTTGCGTTCAGCTTTTCTTCTTCTGTAGTTTCCCGCTTTCGGAATTCAAGGCGCCGGAGTTCTCTCCGGCACCTGAATCGCGCGCGCCTTGTCTTGCAAGACGCGCGCGTGATCGTGTCCCCAAACCTCTAAGGAGCCCGCTATGGCGAAGAAAAAAGCCAAGAAAAAAGGCAAAAAAAAGAAGTAGTTAGTTCTGCGAACCGCCCGGATCGCCGGGCGGTTCGCAGGTCTTCCGGCGCCGTCAGTTCACGCGCCGCGTCTTTCCCTTCCAGTACGGCTCCCGCAATACCCGCTTGAGAATTTTCCCGGTCGGGTTGCGCGGAATCGCTTCCACGAAATCCACCGAGCGCGGGCATTTGAAGTGCGCGATGCGGCCGCGCATGAACTCGATCAGTTCGCTTTCGCTCGCTTCAGCGCCCGGCTTGAGCACCACGCAGGCCTTCACCGCTTCGCCCCAGCGCTCGTCCGGGATCCCGATCACGGCGCCGTCGGCCACTGCCGGATGCAGCATCAGGGCGTTCTCGACTTCGGCCGGGTAGATGTTTTCGCCGCCGGACACGATCATGTCCTTGATCCGGTCGTGCATGTAGACGTAGCCCTCGCGCAGGAAACCGGCGTCCCCCGAGCGGAACCAGCCCAGCCCGTCCGGCCGGCGGTCGACGAAGGCGTCGACCGTGGCCTTCGGGTTCGCCCAGTAGCCCTTCATATTCTGCGCGCTGCGGATCCAGACCTCGCCGACGGCGCCCTCGGCGCAATCGGCGCCGGTGGCCGGGTCGACCACGCGCAGCTCGACGCCGTCGATCGGCTTGCCGGCCGAGCGCAGCAGGTGCTTCTTCGGTCCTTCCGGGTCGTGATCTTCGGGCGGCAGCGCGGTGATCGCGCCGGTGGTCTCGGTCAGGCCGTAGACCTGCATGAAGCGGCACTTGAAGGTGCGCATGGCGTCGATCAGCACCTTTTCGGTGATCGGCGAGGCGCCGTAGGAGATGCCCTTCAGAGAGGAGTAGTCGCCTTTCTCGACTCCGGGCACCTGCAGCATGAACTGGATCATCGCCGGCACCAGGAAGGAGTGGGTGATGCGGTGCTCGGCGATGGCGGCGATCACCCCGGCGGGGTCGAAATCCGGGTACAGCACGCTCGCGCCGCCCCTGGAAGCGGTCAGCAGCGCCACGCCCACGCCGGCAATGTGGTACGTCGGCAGCGCATTCAGCATCACGTCCGGCGCGCCGTGGTAGCCGATCGCCGCCGGCACCGCGTCCATCATCCCGGCCATCAGGTTGCGGTGCGTCAACTCGACGCCCTTCGGCAGCCCGGTGGTGCCCGAGGAGTAGAGCTGCAGCGCGGTGTCGTCGGGATCGGGCCTGTGACCCGGATCCCGCGCCTCGAAGGTTCCGTACCAGGACGAAAGCTCCTCGGTCACGAAGGTTTTGATCTTTCCCGCGGCGGCGGCAAAAGCCCTGTCTGCCATCATCATTCCGGCCTTGCCGTTATCGACGATGTATTCGATCTCCGGCGGCGCGAGGCGCCAGTTGACCGGCATGCAGACCGCGCCGACCTTGTTGGCGGCGAGCACCAGCGCGACGCATTCGGCGGTGCGCTTGGTCAGGCAGGCGACGCGGTCGCCGGGCCCGATGCCCAGGCTCTTCATTCCCTGGGCGATGCGGCTCGAGGCCTCGTCCAGCGCGGCGAAGGTCCAGATGCGCGACGGCGTCCAGTAGACGGTGTCGCCGCCCTTGTCACGCGCGTGCCGCTGGACAGCGGCCAGCACCGTTTCAGCCATGATCCCCCCTTTTAGGCTCCCTCAGGCCACCCATTCGCTCACGGGCGCACGTGCATCCTGCAGAGGTTGCGCGATGATGTCCACCAGCGCCGGGCCGCCGTGCTCCGCCGCGGCAATCAACGCGGGCTTGAGCAGTTCCGGCTTTTCTACGCGCCAGGCCTTGAGCCCGAAGGCTTCGGCGACGCGCGCATGGTCGGTGCGCGAGAAATCCACCGAGAAGTAGCGCCCGCCGAAGGCGGTTTTCTGCCCGGCCTTGATCCAGCCGTAGCTGCTGTTGGAAATCACCACCATCATCAGCGGCACGCGCAGGCGGACGATGGTTTCCAGCTCGCCCGCCGTGAAGCCGAAGCTGCCGTCGCCCATCACCGAGACGGTCCTGGTCTTCGGCCGGCCGAAATGCGCGCCGACCGCGGCGGACATCGAGTAGCCGAGCGCGCCATGGGCCCGGTTGGAGATGAAATGGCGGCCGGCCTCGCGGAACTCGTAGTAGGCGGAGAAGTAGGGGCAGGGCGTGCCCGGGTCGCAGACCACGGTCGCATCGCGCGGCAGGATCTCGTTGAGCGTCGCGACGATGCGTTCCGGCAGGATCGGGACGTCGTCCCTGGCGGCGAGCGCGCGGAATTCCGAGAATTTCTTTTCTTTTGCCGCTTTTACAAGCGCGGCGCCGTCTTTTTTCCGAACCGTTTTCAATTCCTCGATCAGGCCCCGCAAGGCAAGCTTTGCGTCGGCGACCAGCGCCACTTCGGTCTCGTAGATCGCGCCAGGCACCATCGGATCGGCATCGATGTGGATCACCTTGACGCCGGGCGAGGGATAGCGCCAGCGCTCGGTTGTCACCGAGCCCGCGCGGCAACCGACGAAGACGACCAGGTCCGCCTTTGCCAGCGCCTCGCGCGTCGGCAGCGTGCCGCCGTTGCTGCCGACGACGCCGAGGCACAGGGGATGATCCTCGGCCAGGCTGCCCTGGCCGCTGACCGTGGTGGCGACGACCGCGCCCAGCAGCGCCGCAAGCGCGGCGAGTTCTGCTTCCGCGTTGGCGATCACGACGCCGCCACCGCAGACGAACACGGGCATGTTCGCCAAGGCGAGGGCCGCCGCCGCGCGCTTCAGCGACTCCGCATCGGGACTGGCACGGCGGGACGGATAGCTGCCGAGTTCCTGCTGCGCCCAGACGCTTTCGTCCGCCACTTCGCCGTTCTGCACGTCGAAGGGCAGCCCGAGATGCGCCGCACCCGGCCTGCCCGAGGTCATGGCGCGGAATGCGCGCCGCACGGCTTCGGGGAGCCGGTCGGCGCGGTCGATGACTTCGCTGCGCTTGGTCAGCGGCCGGTAGAGCGCTTCCTGATCGAGTTCGGTCAGCGTGTAGCGGCCGCGCGAAGTCGTGGCGATGTCGGTGGTGATGCCGAGCACGGGAATCGAACTCTCGTTGGCTTCGACGATGCCGGGCAGCAGGTAAGTCGCGCCGCCGCCGGAGGGGCCTTCGCAGACGCCGACACGGCCGCTGACGCGCGCATAGCCGTCCGCCATGTACGCGGCCGAACGCTCGTCGCGTGTCAGGACGTGCTGCATGCCATGGTCGAGGCGGTAGAGCGCATCGTAGAAGGGGAGGCTGGTGTCGCCGCACAGTCCGAAAATATGCTTCACGCCGTGCAGTTGCAGCATGCGCACCATCGCCTCCGCGCCGTTCATCAGACCTGTCCCGTGGCGATCCGGTCCAGCAGGACGGCAAGTGCGTCCGGCGCTGTAATGTGCGGATTGTGGCTGGCGTCGATCTCGTAGGCGCCCCAGCCTTCACGCCTGGCACGCTCGTAGAACTTGCGGAACCCGTCCTCCGGCCGGCATCGCTGGGCGTAGATGTAGTGGCGCGGCAGCATGAGTTCGCCATTTTTGAAGTGCAGCTTCTGTTCGAAGGTCTTGAGCGGCTGCGGCAGGCGCCGCGGCATGGCCCAGGCCTGGTCTTCCTCGGGCGTGTCGGGCGGCATCGGGTTGGCCGGAATCTTCCAGCCGTCGCCGCTCTTGCGCGCGGCCTCGCTCATCGCCTGGCGCCGGTCGGGATTCAGATCGAACAGGCTTTCGCCGTTGCCGGGCACGTGGGCATCAAGGTAGACGAGCCGGGCGATGCGCGCGCGCGCCCGGTCGGCGACCCCGGTGGCGACCATGCCGCCATAGCTGTGGCCGATCAGGACGACGTTCTCCAGATCCTCGAATTCGAGCGCGCCGAGGATGTCGGCGATGTGCGTCTCCAAGTCGATCCCGGGCGCCGCGAGATGCCCGCGCTCGCCCAGGCCGGTATGGGTCGGGGTGAAAATTTCATGGCCGCGCGCACGCAGCAGCGGCCGCATTTTCTTCCAGGCCCAGCCTGCCGACCAGGCGCCGTGCGCCACCAGGAATGTCGCCATCGTCTCCCTCCCGAATGCTATTCGTCGCTGCGCGGAACGATACCCAGTTTCTGGTAGATCGGCCGGATCGCCTCGCGGATTTTTCCGAGATTCATCCAGTACGTGAAGGCGGCGAGGAGCGCGAACGCGCCGCCCAGGGCAAGCGTCGCCGGCGGCCCGATGCGCTCGGCCAGTATCCCGGCGCTCAGGGCGCCGAGGGGGGCCACGCCGAGGAAGGACATCATGTAGATGGAAACCACGCGGGCGCGCATGCGGTCTTCCACGATGGTCTGCATCACGGTGTTGGTGGAGGCGGCGCTCAGCATCGCGCCCATGCCGACCAGGTACAGCATCGGCAGCGCGAGCCAGAGCGAACTCGCGAAGGAAAACACGATCAGGGCGGCGCCCGCGGTTCCCGCCGTAAACGGAATCATGCTCAGCAGCCCGCGCACCGAGGGCTTCATGGCGAGGTAGATCATCCCCGAGACCGCGCCGAAGCCGCCGGCGCCGATCAGGTAGCCGAGCGTCTGCGAATTGCCGTGGAACACGTCGCGGGCGAAGTAGGGCGCGAGCGACTGGTAGGGCTGCACCGCGAAACTCACCGCCGAGAGCAGCAGCAGCGCGCTGCGCGTGGGCAGGAAACCGTAGGCGTAGCGGAAACCGGCCGCCAGCTGCTCGCGCCAGTGCGCGCCGGTCTTTTCCACCGGCCGCGGCGCGGCGCGGATCAGCAGCAGCGCGGAGATGACGGCGACCCGCATGATGCTGTTCAGGCCGAAACCCCAGACTTCGCCGAACGCGGCAATCACCGCGCCGCCGATCATCGGACCGATGAAGCGCGCGCCGTTCATCAGCATCGAACTGAAGGCGACGGCGTTGGGCAGATCCTCCTTGCCGCCGACGAGTTCGACGAGCTGGGACTGTCTCGCGGGCGAGTCGATGGCGTTGACGACGCCGAGCACCAGGTTCGCGGCGACCAGGTGCCAGATCTGCACGCGGCCCGAGGCGACCAGCGCCAGCATCACCAGCGCCTGCGCGAAGGCGACGTTCTGCGTCACGATCAGCACCTGGCGCTTCCGGTGCCGGTCCACCCAGACGCCGGCGAACGGCCCGAGTACCAGTATTGGAATGTAGAGCATGAACGAGGCCAACCCCAGCAGAAAGGTGGAGCCCGACAGGTGGTAGATCAGCCAGCTGGTGGCGATCATCTGCAGCCAGGTGCCGGTCTGCGACACGCCCTGGCCGACGAAGTACAGCCGGAAGTCGCGATGGCGGAACGTCCGCAGGCTATGGGGAAGGGGCATTGGCGCGGGGTCGCTGGGTACAATCGGGGAAGAGGAGGATTATGAGGGCGTTTTCCATCGAGGAACTGCGGCTGGCAGCGAAACGCCGCCTGCCGCGCGCCGTGTTCGACTTCATCGACGGCGGCGCGGAGGACGAGCGCACGCTGCGGGGCAATCGCGCGGCCTTTGAAAATGTCCGCCTGTCGCGCAGGGTCCTTGTCGATGTCTCCCGGATTGACACGGAAACGTCCATCCTGGGGGAAAAAGCGAAATTTCCCATCGCCATCGCGCCTACGGGCGCCGTCGGCTTCGGCTGGCGCGGCGGCGACATCGCGGTCGCGCGCGCCGCCGCGGACTTCGGCATCCCGTTTTCGCTGTCCACCTCGGCCACGGCGAGCATCGAGCGCATCGCCGAGGAGGCGCCCGGGCGGCACTGGTTCCAGGCCTACTTCTTCAAGGAGCGCGAGTTCACCTTCGGGCTGATCGAGCGCGCGCGCAAGGCGGGCTACGACACCGTGATGGTGACCGCGGACCTGGCCGTGGGCGGCAAGCGCGAGCGCGATTTCCGCAACGACTTCTCGATCCCGTTCCGCTTCACGGCGAGGAACGTGTTCGACTTCGCCACGCGCCCGGTCTGGGCGCTGGACATGCTGCTGCGCGGCGTGCCGCGGCTCGAGAACCTTGCCGGCATGGCGGACCACCACGCGGATACCCGCAACCTGGTGTCCTCGGTAGGGCGCAACCAGGATGCGGCGATCGATTGGGAAGTCATCAAGCGCGTGCGCGACGCCTGGCCCGGCAAGCTGCTCATAAAGGGCGTGGTCCATCCCGCAGACGCCGAGCGCGCGGTTTCGGTCGGCTGCGAAGGCGTGATCGTCTCCAACCACGGCGGCAGACAGCTCGATGGCGAAATCGCGTCCTTCGACGCGCTCCCCGGCGTGGTGCGCGCGATCGGCGGCAAGGCGAGCGTGTTGATGGACGGCGGCATCCGGCGCGGCTCGGACATCGTCAAGGCGCTCGCCCGCGGCGCCGAGGCCGTCATGATCGGGCGCGCCACCTTCTATGGCGTGTGCGCGGGCGGCGAACCGGGCGCGAGGCGCGCGCTGGAGATCCTGAGCGACGAACTTGTGCGCACCATGCAGCTCTGCGGCGCGCGCGGCATCGGCGAGATCGGGCCGGACCTGATCGCCGCGTGAGCTAGGAACTGCAGGACAGGGCGGAGCAGCCGGCCTTGTGGCGCGCCCATTCGGGGCGGCGGGCGGCCAGGCCGGCATGCTCCGGCTGCTCGTCGTAGGGCCGCTCGAGGACTTTCATCAGGCGGCCCATCACCGAGGCGTCGCCGCCTGCCAGCGCGTCGATCGCCTGCTGGGCGAGGTAATTTCTGAACACATATTTGGGGTTCGCAGCGTTCATGCGCTCGACGCGCCCCGATTCGTTGCGCGCCCTGGCCGCATACTTTCCCAGCCAGGCCGCGAGGCGGGCGTGCTCCGGATCATCCGCGTAAAACGCGGGACGCAGGGACTCGACGGTAGGCGCCGCCAGGTTGCGGAAGAAAATCGTGAAGTCGGTTTCCCTTTCCGCCAGCATCGCGAATAATTCGCCGACGAGCGCGTCATCGCCCGGCTGATCGAGCGCTGCCAGGCCGAGTTTCTGTGCCAGCGCGCGTTGCCAGCCCTCGCGGAAGGTTTCCGCGTAGAGCGCCAGCCCGGCGTGCAGCTGCGCTTCTTCCGGGATCAGCGGCAGCAGCGCTTCGGCGAGGCGCATCAGGTTCCACTCGGCGATGTGCGGCTGGTTGCCGTAGCAGTAGCGCCGGCCTTCCGCGTCGGTGGTGTTCGGCGTCCACTCCAGGTCGTAGCCTTCCAGCCAGCCGTAGGGGCCGTAGTCGATGGTCAGGCCGAGAATCGACAGGTTGTCGGTGTTCATCACGCCGTGCACGAAGCCGAGGCGCATCCAGTCCACCATCAGCAGCGCCGTGCGCCGGCAGATCTCGCGGTACCAGTCCGCGTACGTCGCCACGCCCGGGAAGTGCTCGCGCATCACGTAGCCGGCGAGCTTCTTCAGCGTTTCCTCCTCGCCGCGCGCCGTCAGGATCTGGAAATTGCCGAAGCGGACGAACGAAGGCGCTACGCGGCAGACGATGGCGCCCGGTTCCGGCGCGGCGCGGCCGTCGTAGAACATGTCGCGCACCACGTCTTCGCCGGTGCCGACCAGGCTGAGTGCGCGCGTGGTCGGCACGCCGAGGTGGTGCATGGCCTCGCTGCACATGAATTCGCGCAGCGAGGAACGCAGCACGGCGCGCCCGTCCGCGGTGCGCGAATACGGCGTCCGGCCCGCGCCCTTCAGTTGCAATTCCTGGCGCGTGCCGTCCGTGGC
>Ga0209698_10005950_pt1 | contig 13046 bp, 11 predicted proteins | sample LitLauG_LLR_2012_FD_187203 | JGI IMG/M metagenome (GOLD analysis project Ga0209698, IMG submission 187203) | Freshwater sediment microbial communities from Pennsylvania, USA - Little Laurel Run_MetaG_LLR_2012 (SPAdes) (version 2) | ecosystem: Environmental > Aquatic > Freshwater > Creek >... | reverse complement strand
GGCCAACATTACATTGAAAGCGCTGGCAGCGCCGTCGCTGCTTCCAACTGCGACCGCGCCCCAAAGTGTTTCTGACAATCTGATGGATCCGGCGAAGTTCGCGCCGGATGCGCCCGCTCCTTCGCCGGAAAAACTTGCGGCTCTGCCCAAGATCACGGGCCTACGTCACTGGTCTTCTTCCATGGGAAGCACGGTGGTCATCGACATGGAAGATCAGGTGCCGTACGAAGTCCATCGCCTGATGTCGCCGGAACGAATCTACTTCGATCTGCATGATGCCGTGCTGGTTCCCGAACTGGATGGTAAGACGATCGACGTCGGCGAAAGTTCGCTGACGCGGGTGCGGGTGGCTCAGCCGATCGCGGGCGTGACGCGGGTCGTGCTGGACACCAAAGATGGGTCGAACTTCTCGGTCAGCATGGAGTCGAACCCGTACCGCCTGGTGGTTGAACTGCGCGGGAATGACCGGGCCGTCGCCAGCAATCAGGCCACCCCGTCGGCTTCCACGGGCCACTCTGCCGCGGCGGCGGCCTTGTCGCCCCTGCCGCTGAAACCGGCCGAGGAACACCTGGCGGCTAAGACGGGAAAATTCCGCATCGTACTTGATCCTGGACACGGCGGCTGGGATTTGGGCACCGTCGGACGGCAGGGTTTGCTCGAAAAAGATCTGGTGCTCGACGTGACCCAGCGCCTCGGCAAGCTGCTGCAGGCACGTCTGGGGTCCGAGGTGGTGCTTACCCGCACCGACGACTCCTACCTGCCGCTGGATCAGCGCGCCGACCTCGCAAACCAGTCGCAAGCGGATCTGTTCGTATCGGTACACGCCAACTACAGCAATCTGGCCACGGCGCGGGGCGTCGAGACCTACTACACGAACTTCTTCTCCGCGCCCGGATCGAAGGAAGTGGAGAACCGAGAAAACGGCGGCATACTCAAGCCGGTGACGGCATCGCTGTCGGCGGGTGGCCTGCAGGCGAAGATCGAACAATCGCGGCGTTTGGCGGCGAGTGTGCAGCGCTCGCTATATGCGACAGTGGCAGCAAGAAACCCGGGGATTCGGGACCGCGGCATCAAGGACGCCGCCTTTGCCGTGTTGACCGGTACGACCATGCCCGCGATTCTCACCGAGATTTCTTTTGTCAGCAGTCCGGCCGACGAGCAGAAACTGCAGAACGAAGCCTACCGCCAGCAAATCGCCGAAGCACTTTACAAGGGCATCGCCCACTACGAGCAAACCACGCAGCACACCAAAGTAGCCCAGTTACAGCCAGCCTCTCACCGCTAAGCATCGGTAGCGCAGTTGTCGCGGCGACGGCCCGGCGGGCGTCGGTGGTCCGCCGCTCAGGATTTCCTCAGGCCGTCGGCGAAAAGGGCTTGACCGGCGGCTCACTGGCATCTTATATTACCAGTAAGTTATGAAACCGATAGGTTATGGATCGACGTCCCTGGATGGTCTGGACGCCACCTTCGGGGCGCTTGCGGATCCCACGCGGCGGGCGATCCTGGCCCGTCTCGCTTCGGGTGAAGCCTCGGTGACGGAGTTGGCCGAGCCGTTCGCGATGAGCCAGCCCGCGATCTCAAAGCATCTCAGGGTGCTGGAGCGCGCCGGCCTGATTTCGCGGGGTCGCGAGGCGCAACGGCGGCCGCGGCGGCTCGAGGCCAAACCGCTGGCGGAAGCTACGGACTGGCTGGAGGGGTACCGCCAGTTCTGGGAGGGCAGGTTCCAGCACCTGGACGCCCTGCTGAACGAGATGAAGACCCAAGAGGAAACAAGCGGCCGCACGAAGCGTCGGAAGCGGAGAAGAGAGCCTGGGCACCGGAGATGAAGCACCCGCCAAAATGACTAGACAATAAAGGACAAGAAAATGTCAGACAACAGCGTACAGAAAAAGGATCTCGTCGTTCGCCGCGTCTTTGACGCACCGGTTGAGCTGGTATGGAAGGCCTGGACTGATCCCGAGTTCGTGATGCGGTGGTGGGGGCCAGATCGCTTTGAGTGTCCGAGCGCCAAAATAGATTTTCGTGAAGGTGGAACCTCGGTTGTGTGCATGCGCGCCCCCAAGGAATTCGGCGGCCAGGATACCTACAGCCTTTGGGCTTACAAGAAGATTGTTCCCATGAAGCTGATTGAATTCATCCAGAATATCGCTGACAAGGATGGCCACCCGGTCGATCCTGTCGCGATGGGTCTGCCTCCGGAATTCCCCAAGGACATGCGTACGGTTGTGGTCTTCAAAGACCTGGGGAACGGGAGGACGGAAATGACCGTCACGGAATACGACTGGACGATGAGCCCGATGCGCGGCTTCGCCGAAGCCGGTTTGAACCAGAGCCTCGACAAGATGGTTGCCATTTTTGTCCAAGGCGTCTGAACCCACCCTGCCAAAGGAAATCGACCATGAAGCACACCGAAACTTTAAGAGTGACGGCCGTCGGCCACTGCGAACTCGCAATGACACGGGTCTTTAACGCTCCGCGCCGTCTGGTATTCGACGCCTGCACCAGGCCCGAACTGGTGAAGCGGTGGCTGCTCGGGCCGGACGGCTGGTCGATGCCGGTGTGTGAGATCGATCTGAGAGTGGGAGGCAGGTATCGCTACGTGTGGCGCCGGGATCGCGATGGAAAAGAGATGGGCATGGGCGGCGTTTACCGGGAAATCGTGGCGCCGGAGCGGATCGTCTCCACCGAGGAGTTCGACGATCCATGGTACCCGGGTGAGGCCGTGGGCACGCTTACTCTCGTCGAGCAGGACGGAAGGACCACGCTCACGCAGACGATGCTCTACGACACGCGCGAGACCCGGGATGCCATCCTGAGGTCACCCATGGAGAGCGGTGTCGCTGTAAGTTACGACCGGCTGGCCGAACTCTTGGAGAAAGCATGAACAAGAAAACTCTGAGAAGCATTGGCGCTGTGCTTGCAGGCTTTGTTGGGGTGGTGATTCTCTCCATCGGGACCGATCTGGCGCTCCACGCGGCGGGCATATTCCCGGCTTTGGGCCAGCCGATGAGCGACGCGCTCTTCCTGCTGGCCACGGTCTATCGCACCGTCTATGGCATCGCGGGCAGCTATCTTACGGCGCGGCTCGCGCCCGACCGGCCAATGCAGCACGCTCTGGCGGGAGGCATCGTTGGCCTTGTCTTGAGTACCGTGGGTGCCGTTGTGACGTGGAATCGCGGACCCGCTTTCGGACCCCACTGGTATCCGCTCGCGCTCATCGCGACCGCGATCCCGTGCGCATGGGTGGGCGGCAGACTCTGCGAGATGCAGTTGCGCGCAGGCGTTGACGGCTGAGGGCGTCGCCGGGATCGCTTGGACCGGTTCGGCCGATTGCAGGATAACTAACCTGGTAAGGAAAGAGTATTTCTAAATACTGCGCAAAGGTGGAACTTATGTCAGCTCTTAACTTGGCTCACATGGAAGAATAGGAATCGGGCAATCATGAATTGGATCGGCGCTTTCTAGCGGCTGTGAAGAATAAGGACGTGAATGGCGCCATGTCCTGCTTTCTCGACAGTCCGGATCTGGTCGCTGTGCTCTGGGGCAATGAGTTCCGTGGTCCAGAGCAACTCCGGCAAGCCATTGTGGGCATGTTCAACGGCTATGACGAGACTACCTTATCGGTCGATCGCGTGCGGGAGTTTTGCTCCGGCGATGTCGTGTTATCGGTCGGCCAAGCCACTTATTCCTTCAAAAAAGCGGGCGAAGAGAGTAAGTTGGCCGAAATCTGGACCGACGTCCGGCGCGTAGTGAACGGCCGATGGGTTTACGTGCTGGACCACGCGGAAGCATTGCCCAAGTAGTGACCCGGGCAGGGCTTCGTCGTGGTTCAGGAACTGGGAACTCACTCGCGAATTCTTGCAAACTACTCTCCCACCCCGCCATACTTCGCGAGCCATTGCAACTCTTCGCGGACTTTGATCTTCCCGTGCCACGGATTCTTGGCCAGAGAATGCCCTTCGCCCGGAAAAATCAGCAGGTTGCTGGGAATATTGAGCTCGTGCAAAGCTCGATCCAGCAAGTAGCTCTCCAGTGTCGGAACGCGAATATCGTCGCCCCCGGCCACCATGTGCGTGGGCGTGCGTACTTTGGTGATTTGGAAAATCGCAGCTTCGTTGTCGTAACGATTCGGCACTTCCCAGGGCTTGCCACCGAGAACGTAAGAATCATCCACGGTAGAATCGTCGTTGCCCCAGTCGGCGACGTTTTCCACGCCGCCTGCGCCCGTCACCGCTGCCTTGAAACGCGTGGTCTGGGTGATCAGCCAGTTCGTCAAGTACCCGCCATAGCTGTACCCGCCGACGGCCAGGTGATCGGCATCCGCAATTCCATCCTTCACCAGCGCGTCCACGCCCGCCAGAATATCTCGACCGGGGCTCGAAAAAAGCTTCGGGACGATCGCCAGAGCAAACGCGTCGCCGTAGCCGGTGGACCCGCGGTAGTTGGGCTCGAACACCAGCCAGCCCTGCGTTGCGGCCAGACGATCCCATTGGTACCAATCCGCTTCGAAGTGGTTGCCATCAGCATCCTGCGGCCCGCCATGAATCAACACGAACACCGGCAAGTTTTTCGCTTCAAACTTTCCCGGTGGATACATCAGCATCCCTTCCACCTGGGTGCCATCGTCGGACGTCCAGCGATACGGCTTGGCCTTCGGCAAATCACGTTCTGCAAATACCTTGTTGAATGATGTGATGGGTCGGGCCTGCGCCAGTTTGTCGGGCCCCTCGGCCAGGTAAACTTCGATGGGACGCTCAATCGAGGAGTAGGCAAACGCCACGCGCGCCCCCTGCTTCGCGGCCGCCGGAATCTCATAATGCCCGGCCCATCCCTCGTGCTTCACGATGGGAACTCTGGGACTGGCCTGCGACTGAAGCTGGATCTCAGTTCCCACCCGACACGCGCAGAGCACGGAACCGTCGGGCAACGGGGTGTAACGCACGACTTCTCCGGGATAATCCGCGAACCAGCGCTGCACGTCGCGAGTGTCGGAGTCCACCCAATAGAGACGGGGCTGCGGATCTTCGTACTTTCGCTCGAGTGACCCAAGATCGATCTGAAACAATATATGCCGGTTATCCGGCGCCCATTCCAGATTCAGTTCGACCGCTTCATTGTTCGTGATCCGAATGGGAACTGCCTCGGATGCGCTGCCCGTCAGGTTCAGAAGGTAAATTTCAATTTCATCGACCTTTTCCTGACGCTCGGACACCGAGTTGGTCACAAACGCCAGCCGCTTGCCATCCCGCGAGATGGAGAGTTGCTCTATGCGTAGCGGCGTGCGCGCAAGGGCGACCGCATCGGGAGTAGACCCGGATTCCTTTACGGCCGTGGAAAGCTCTTTCGTGCCGAGAGCGGCGTGGCGGGCCAGGGCTTCCTTCAGGCTGATGCGGAAAATCACGTCCCCGCGCTCATCACCCCGATAGCGGATTACGTCTTTCCAGTCTTTCTTGTGATCGTCATTCTGCTGTTTGGTCCAGGGCTGGCGTGTAGCGAAGTAGATCGATTTCGAGTCCGATGACCAGGAGAAACTGTGCACCTCGTCATCGCCAGAAGTGACGGCGAACGCTTCGCCTCCATCCGGCGAAATCAGAAAGAGTTGCGAGGCTTCCTTATCTTTGTCGTCGCTGGCATCGGCGTCTTTGCCGTTCGCGGTCTTGCGCTCGGAGAGAAAGGCAACCCACTGGCCGTCCGGCGACCACTGCGGACTACCGTCGTGGCCGGATTGCGTCAGTTGCACCAGGCTACCGCCGTTGCCGTCGATGCGATAGAGCCAAAGATCTTTGCGGAAGATCTGCTGATCCCAGTCCGCTCTCTCGGTCGCGATGACGACGGCATTGCCATTTGGAGAGACCTTCACGGCGGTGAACCCGACCGAGTTGAAGAATTCGTCGAGCGTGAGTTTCGGTTTGGGGTTTTGAGCAGAAACAGAAACTGAGATCAGGAAGCAAGCAACTGCAACCAGGGGAGTTCGTGTGCGCATAATCGATCGGGGTCGGCCTGTGAACAGAAGAGGTATACACCGCTCACGCGGTGGAACGCAAACGTTCAGGGTTTCATCTTCCCCAGTGCCGGTTGGTCAAATTCAGGCTCAAACGCCCCACCAACCCAGCAGACACCCGCGGAAGACGTTCATCCTCGCGATCTTTCCTCGATCAGGGCGCCGTGGGTTCGGCGTTGTGGAGCGCTTCCTCCAGAGATTGGTCGGACTTTACGGTTTCGTTCACCACGCGCCAGCCGTCGTCGTAACTGCGAAACCCTACGGTCGAGCGATAGTGGACGCCCTCATCATAAAGTGCGGCACCGACCGGGTTCAGGGAGACCCAGCGCCATATGAACTCGACCTCCGCGAATTTACCCGCTTTGCTGATGCCGCTGATGTTCACCAGTTCGCGGCGCGCCACCTGCAGAGACATGGGACCGATCCCGGGCGAAGTATCGGAGACCAGAGGCCGGAACACATCGACTCCCAGCGGCGAGAGAACGACATCCCAACAAGGGGGAGGGTCAACGCCGGGGGGACATTTTTTTTCGGTGCCAATAATCCAGCCGCGGTGCTGGAGCACCATCGAGTCGGGGGAGTTGAAATCGCGGTTGGAAACAACACCGGTCCTGAGCCAGAAGACTTGCGGATTCTTGAAAGTTTCCGAGGCAGAAATGAGGTCGGCGGCCAAGCGGCGGGTGAGGAAGTCGCGCGGGGAGCAGGCCAGGCCGGAGCAGAGCAAGATGGCTAGCAGGAGCGGCAACACTCTCGCGATACCGTCCGCAGCCCCTGAAGGGGCTGAGACACAGCAGCGTACGGCATCGCTGAAGCGATGCCCTGATACGAAGCTTGATTTTCCGGCGGTTTGTGAAATCACGGCCTTCCCTTCACCTCTCGAAGGCCCGACTCTGGCGATGCGCATGAATGTTAATCATTGCTGCGTGAGGATTCTAACGAATTGGGGGCGCCTGCGGGGCAGAAAAGGCCGGGCAGCGATCTGGCCATCAAATTTCTTGGACCACCGGCCGGGAATCGTCGCATGGCACGTTGGGCAGCTGCCTTGCGGGGTCAGCTTGTAGTCCTCGATGACGTAGCCGGCACGACGGATCAGCAGCTCGCGACATTGATGACAGTGCGTGTGTTCCAGATCGCCTACGAAACCGGGAAGGTTGCCGGCATACACATAGCGAAGACCGGCTTCGCGCCCAATCGTGGCGGCGCGCAGAAGATCGTCGGGACTGGTGTCGTCGGGCGAGGTCATCTTGTAGTCGCGGTGGAACGCGGTGACGTGCCATGGAATGTCAGGGGAAACGCTGGCTAGAAAGTCGCACAGCTTGCGCAGTTCGTCGTCGCCATCGTTGAAGCCGGAAATGAGCAAGGTGACGATCTCGAGCCACATGCCCATCTGGTGCAGACTCCGGATCGTGTCGAGGATGGGTTGGAGGCGTCCGCCAAGCTGGCGATAGTGGTGGTCGTCGAAGCTCTTGAGGTCAACTTTGTAGAGATCGATCCAGGGGCGGAGATAGTCGAGCACCTGCGGAGTGCCGTTTCCATTGGAGACGAAGGCAGTGAGCAGGCCCGCTTGCCGGGCCTGACGAAAAACTGCTACCGCCCATTCGCTGGTGATGAGCGGCTCGTTGTAGGTGCTCACAACGATTTTTGCTCCATGCGCGACCGCCTCCTGCACGAGAAGTTCCGGATCGGCCTCCAGCGGAGGCGACACGGCTTTGGGATCGCGCAGCGCCTGGGACGTCACCCAGTTCTGGCAATACGCGCAGTGCAGATCGCATCCCAGCATTCCGAAGCTGTAGGCGAGCGCCCCGGGATAAGCATGGAAAAACGGTTTCTTTTCGATGGGATCGCACTGGACTCCGGCTACATAGCCGTAGGGAACGTAGAGCTTCCCACCGCGGTTGAAGCGGACTTTGCAGACACCAGGTTGTCCTTCGGGGATGGGACAGCGGTGCCCGCAGGCATAGCAGCGGACGCGGTTGCGGTCGAGCGATTCCCAGAGCGCGGGGTCGCCCGGGCGGACGCGGTCGTCCATAGTCACAATGTCGCGCAGCGTGGCCACGACTTTATTTTATGCCTTATTTCTGACCAAGCGGAGGAACAACATTGACAGTAACGGGATTGGCCGACACAGTTATCTCCGGCACTGTACATCCCACCGTCTGCGCTGTGGATTGAAGATAGTCTCTGTACTTGGCAGGATTGAACGAACCTTCCGGCGGATAATAGCTCGTCCTGAGTCGCCAGGGGCCACGTACCTGTAAATCGACTATTGCATCCACTGGCTTCGTGACGTACACCGCATTCGGAGGTACCTTGATCCAGCTCTTCTCTATCTCCGCAAGGAGTTTGTCGCGTGGCCATTCCCCAACGCCATCAAATACCTCAATGAACCGATCACGGTCTTGAGCGTCGGGCCTGTCCGCTTCTGTCATCAGATACCCAGAGGTTGGAACTGCCTGGCCCTGAATAGGCTCTGGGAAGCACAAGGTCTTGTCCGTCAGGTTGGTGAATTCCGTTTTCGTGAAGACCTTGTCGTGAACAGAATACGTTTCCTTGTCGGGAATGATTCTTAGCTTGAGTTCGGGGGCTTTTGGGTGAAGTGCCTTATTTTTTTCGGAACTCTGTGGCTGAATACCGACCGAGCACACCGCGACTGCAATCATGACCCAGCAAATTCTCACGCCAGTTATGTCTCTACCCAGCATCTTCACACTTACCTGGCGGCGGGCTTCTTGCCTTGGTTGTGCTGGCGGATCCAGTCGTCGGCTTGCAGGCGGGCGGCGTTGACTTGCGATCGTGTCATTTGTGTGGCCAGACCTTCTAAGCGCGACTTGCTGGTGTCGTCCCCCTGAGCGAACGCCAGCGCCGACCAGAAGTAGGCGCGGGAAAGATCGGTGGGAACTCCGCGCCCCGCCCAGTAACAGGCACCGAGAGCGCCTTGCGCGATAACGTGGCCATGGTCGGCGGCCCGGAGGTACCACTGCGCGGCTTGCGAATCATCTTTCGGGACGCCGTCGCCCAGATGGTATCGGAGACCGATCCGGTACTGGGCGTCTGCATCGCCGGCCTCGGCCCGCTTGCGCACGGCCTCAAGCGGCTCCTCGTCGGTAGAGCGGGTTGCTCCGTTTTGGGCAGAAACGGCTGAAGCGGCGGGCGGAGAGGCCGACCGAGGGGTTCCGCCGAACCAGTGCCGCTGGATCGCGGGAGCCACCCAATATCCGAACGTCGCAGCCGCAATCATACCCAGCAACACGAGTCCGAGATAGAGGCGGCTCGACAGGACTGGCACCCACGATCTGCCGGTTTCGGGTCCGGGGCCTCCTTCGCGCCCAGCTCCCCAGAGTTTCTCTCGAACAGGGTAGATCGAAGGATCAACCGATGAGGTTTGGGGCGACAACACGCCGGTGGCGGCATCCTGCCAGAGAGGAGGATCGGCCGGTCCCTTGGGAATGGTTTCCACCAGCCGCTCGAGCACGGTCTCATGGACATTCGTGAAGGCGTATGAATACGGGGAAAAGACCTCGAGCAAGCCGACCACCCTGAAATCCGAAACGATGGGAACCGCGACGATCGAGCCGATTCCGAGTCTGCGGCAAGTTTCCTGATCGACGCGAGGGTCATTTTCCGTATCGTGGCACGCAACCAGGCTCGCGCTGCGAACACATTCTCCGGAGAGCCCTCCCTTGGCGTCGACCGCGGCGCCCAGCGGAGGGGCAGGGTCACCAGCGCGGGCGCAGCAGATCATATTCTCGTCAGTCAGGAACGCCAACGCGGCGCCGCTAGCCCCAGTCAGGCGCAAGGCGTGTGCGGTGATGAGCTGGAAAACGGTATCGCGGTCAGCGTCAAGTTCGCGGAGCACGCGACGGATCGCATCCACCCCCGAGAGCAGATTACTCAGATCGGGTGCCTCAGCAGGATCGCTGGACTCGATCGAGGGCAACGGGTCTTGAGGAGCCTCTTCAGGCCTTGCCCCGAGGCTGACCAACTGCGCGCTCTGTTCTTCGTGATTGGAACAGGCGATCAGAAGATTGGAAAACAGCCACTCTCTCAGCAGCCGCTTGGAGTCTTCGGACATCTCGGAAAAACGGAGGCCCCCCCGTCCCGAAGGGTCGCTCCACACGACCTGCCCGTTACTATGGATGAACGTTCTAGTCTCAGGCAGATCGATGGTCAGGGCCACAGTTTGGTTGACCTCGAGAATTTCGCCTGTCTGCACAGCACAACCTTCTTCATGCAGGTCGAGCAACTCGTTGAGGTCTACTACCACGTCATCCTTCGGGACATTAAAACTGACGTAGGCAGGAGAGTGGAGCTTCTGACGGACGAACCGACGGCGGTCTCCGTGAGGAGGCTCTGCAGCCGGGGGACCGGAAGCGTCCACCCGATCTGGATCTGGATCTGGCAGTGTGAGAGTGCTTTGGCCCATGGGCCTCCCTATATTAACGCAGTGGACAAGTTGAAGGTGGCGCGACGCGAGCGACGCAAGCTAAAGATTAGCAGCCAAATACCGAGTGTCGCCTTGCGCTGGAGCAATCAGGACCGGAGGGGTGGCTAAGGTTCGATCGAGCGCGTCCGCCAAGGCGAGGGGGAATTCGGAGGTTAGAAGGTTGACATCGAGGTGCAGATCCCGCTGGTTATAGGCGCGGAAGAACACGAGCGAACCACGGCGCCGGTTGGAAGTGGTGAGCAGGTCGAGAGTCAGCTTCCAAGAAGGTGGGCCAGCGATCGCGATGGCGGGAGTGAGCTTACTCCAACGAAGGAGCCGCAGCGCCTCGGCATGCTCCGGCGAATCGCCTGCCTGGGACTTCACATGCAGCTCGAAGGCGTCGAAGTCGTTGTTCTCGAAAGCGGCGGTGAGAATACTGCGAAGCTGGTCGAAATCGGACGCCATCTTGAGCTCTTCGATGGCGCGGCGCACGGAAAGATTGTTGATGACGATCAGCCGCTGCTCGATGGTGCGCTGCGCCACTCGCCGCAATTCGCCAAATTCCAGGTAGTTCAAATGCTGAACACCCAGCCAGATGCCAGTACCCACCACGGCGAGCACCAACCCCAAAGTACTTCCGGTGGGCCACAGCAGGAACAGACTGAGGAGAGCAAAGATTGCGGAGACAGCGTAAAGAACGATAACCACCTGGCGATGTGAGAAACCCATCGCCAGCAGCTTGTGGTGAATATGTTCGCGGTCGGCGGTGAAGATGGGACGGCCGCTGATCAGGCGGCGCAAGATGGAGAGCGTGGTTTCCAGAATCGGCAATCCAAACGAAACGACCGGGATGGCAACGGCCACGAAGGTAGGCGCTTTTTGCGCTCCAGCGAGAGCCAACGCGCTCAAAAGAAAACCGATGAACAGGCTGCCCGAGTCGCCCAGAAAGATGGTAGCCGGATTGAAGTTGAAGCGGAGGAATCCGAGGATCGCTCCGGCCAGGGCGACACTCATCAGCGAACCGAGCCAGGAGTGGTTCACCAGCGCGACCACAAAAAATACCATGGTCGAGAACAGAGCTGAGCCAGCTGCCAACCCATCCAGGCCATCGATCAGGTTAAATGCATTGGTGATAGCGACCACCCAGAGCACGGTGAGGGGCAATCCCACGAACCAGGGAAGGGTGTGCTGGCCGAACAGTACGGGCAGGTCGAGAATGCGCATTCCACCGGCGAACAACATGGCGGCGGCGATCGCCTGCACGGCGAACTTCAAGTACGGTCCTGCGCCGTGGAGATCGTCATAAATCCCGAGACAGAAAATCAGGCAAGCGGGGAGGTAGATGCGGAGCAGGGTGGTCGGGGCGAATCCCTCCAGCAACCTGGGGAAAACGAGCGCGAGCGCCAGCCACAAGCTCAGACTGACGGAGAAGGCCAGGAAGATCGCGACGCCGCCGAGACGAGGAAGAGGAGATTCCTGGACGTGCCACCCGTCACGGGGGAGGGAAACCCATCCTCTGCGGGTGGCCATGTCTCGCACTTGGCGTGTCGCTACAAAGGACACAACCAGAGAGAATGCAAATATCCCAAAAAACAGAAGCGTCAAACGCCGATTTCCCTTCCGGCTGAAACCCTGAGGATTTCAGTCCAAGGCTCGCAGTACTGGACTCCTCGTTCCTTCTTGCGGACGAGGTCTTTCCACCCCAAGCTAAGGAAATTCGTAATAGTTTGTTGCTCGAAACTATACAACGCTTCGCTGGCGGTGAGCAAATGTTTCCGTACTCGGAAAGGCACCAGCCTCATTCTGGCTCTCACCGGTTGGCAGATCCGGGACCTGCGGTCCAAATTCTTGGCGCGTATGCTCGTGCTAGACTTGAGCGATACTCAGGTCCTTAGGAGTTTCCGATGCCCCGGCAGCGCCGTCAGTTCCTGTTGCGAAGTGTGTTTTTCTGCGCTTTTGCAAGTCTGGCGTTGCTTGCCCAGACGCCGGTTTCGGGAGATGCGTCGGCGTCGCCGTCTGCCGCAACCGTGTCCGAATCGGCTCCACAGAAGTCCGCTCGCCTCCTGGCCAACTCCAACATCAAGCTGGGCGTGGGCGATTTAATTGAAATTAGTGTGTTCGGGGTGCCGGATCTCAGCACCAAAGCGCGCGTCAGCAGCACCGGAGATGTGTATCTTCCGCTGATTGATTACGTGCACGTCGGCGACCTGACCACGGATGAGGCGCAGGAACTGATTCAAAAGCGGCTGGAGGATGGAGGATTCGTTCGCAACCCGCACGTGACGATTTTCGTGGATGAATCGGCGTCGCAAGCGATCACCATGCTGGGAGAGGTGGCCCACCCGGGAACTTTCGCTGCCATTGGGGAGCGACGCCTGTATGATCTGCTGTCGATGGCGGGCGGCCTGACCGACCGGGCGGGCCGCAACGTCATCATCACGCATCGAAACTCGGATCAGAAGGTCGAGCTTCAGTTGCCGCAGAACCTCGCCGAAGACACCCGGAGCAACGTCGACATTCTTCCGGGAGACACCATCGTCGTTTCACGAGCGGGGATTGTTTACGTGGTTGGGGACGTGGCACGCCCGAGTGGATTCGTGATTGAGGACAGCTCGCTCACCG
>Ga0209698_10005949_pt1 | contig 13046 bp, 11 predicted proteins | sample LitLauG_LLR_2012_FD_187203 | JGI IMG/M metagenome (GOLD analysis project Ga0209698, IMG submission 187203) | Freshwater sediment microbial communities from Pennsylvania, USA - Little Laurel Run_MetaG_LLR_2012 (SPAdes) (version 2) | ecosystem: Environmental > Aquatic > Freshwater > Creek >... | reverse complement strand
AGTCGTCAAGCGGGGCGATCTTTCCTTTGACACCAGGATTCGCGAAGGTCACTCGGTATGAGAGCCGTACCCATTGTGCGTAATAGGTTTGGGAACCCGTCACCATGATGGTGCTCCCCTGTGAATACCCTTTGCCACCGCCATCCGACGCAGTATTCCAACCTACAAATCGAAAATTAGGACGGTTAAAAATATTCCCACTTGGAAGTGTGAAGGTGGTACCGAAGTCGACCACTCGAGTCGCGATTGAACCGTTCGCTGAATTACTCCCAAAATACAAAGTTTCCTTATTCGGAGCCCACTGCGCGAAAAGCTTTATATCTGATGTGAATGTGTACGTTGATTGATCTAAATAGGTGACACCGCTTCCATCCGCAAGAGTGTTCCAACCAGCAAAGTAATAGTTAGATTTTGAAAAACCGAGTGCCGTTATCGACGTCAGTGTTGTGGGCTTGTTCTCTAATTGTTGCGATTGGAGATTGTCTGAGGCAGAGGAATTTCTATAGAAGAGGACCGAGTGAAAAATTTGGGTCCACTGTGCATAAAGACGAGTGTCGCTACTGAATACAAAACTTGCTTGATCCGCATACGGGGTCCCGCTTCCATCCGATGATGTGTTCCATCCGGTAAAGAAATAATTTGAATAGGTGAAGCCCATTGTCGAAAACGGTGTCAACGTAGCAGTACCTGAATTGGTTTCTGTCGGACTCGCAAAAGTCGATCCGGGTACGTTCGCGACAAAGGTCACGGTGAAACTCTGGGGAGATGTAGCACTAGCGCCGGTCTCAGCCGTAAGAAGACCAGAGGCGACAATGGCTATACCTAAGACCATTTGAATCACATTTTTGAAGATTCGCCAAGTCACAAGGTGCCTTTTGCGTAGAACTCGTCCGTTGCCGTCACAGAATGGAAACTCACTTAAGCCTATCTACAACGGTCGCAAAATTGAATAGACCGAGATTGCTATCTCTTCGCTTGACTTCGCTGACGTGCGACTTCAAACGCGGCCACCGACACGGCGACCCCAGCATTAAGTGAGCTGATTTTTCCTAATTGCGGAATCGAAACCACAGCGGCGCATCGCTTTCGCGTCAAGGGTGCCATGCCCTTCTCTTCGCTCCCGACCACCAGGGCCACGGGGGTTGAAGCCAGATCGAGGTCATAGAGGGAGTCCTTGGATTCGCCCGCGAGGCCCACCGTCAAGACACCGGCTTTATTGAGCTGCTCGATGGCCGTGGGGATGCCGCCCACGTCACAGAAGTTCAAGTATTCGACCGCACCCGCCGCTGTCTTGGTCACCGTCGGTGAAATCCTCGCGGACCGGTGCCGCGGGACGACGACGCCGGTGACACCGGCGCCATCAGCGCTGCGCAGCATGGCGCCCAAGTTGCGAGGATCGGTGACGCCGTCGCACACCAGTAAGAACGGGTGACGGTGTTCGAGGAGATTCTCTAGGCTCACCGTCTCCAGTCGCGAGGCGATGGCCATGACTCCCTGGTGACCCTCCGTGCGGGCCTCACGGTCGAGTCGCGCCATCGACACAATCTGCAACGGGACTCGCTGCCGCTGAGCCTCGCGCTCGATGGCGTCGAGAGTCTCGGACGGATCTTGAGCGTCGGCGACGTAGATCTTGTGAATGGGACGGCGTCGCGCCTTCAACAGTTCTAGAACCGCGTGACGACCTTCGACCTGTTCACCCCCGAGGCCTTCCTTCTCACGACTCGGCGCGCGACGGGGTCCCCCTACTTGGCCACCGGTCATCGGGCGACCGCCCTGGCGCGCAGGACGTCCCTGAGGACCTCGACGGGGTGCGGGACGCGGACTCATGACACTTCCTCCAATAACGTGACGGCGAGAGCACCCATTCCCTCGACCCGACCGAGCGCGCCGAGGCCCTCGGCGGTGGTGGCCTTGACCGACACCTCACAGCCGACGACCTCCGTGAGCGCCGCAGCCATGGCCGCCATGTGCCCGACCAATTTCGGACGCTCGGCGACGATGGTCACGTCGGCCGACACCGGACGCCAGCCGGTCGCGCGGACTCGTCGCAGGACTTCAACCAACATGGTGCGTGACGCGACGCCGGCGAACTGAGGGTCGTCATCGGGGAAATGCCGGCCAATGTCGCCCATGGCTGCGGCACCCAGGAGCGCGTCGATGAGCGCGTGGGTCACGACGTCGGCGTCGGAGTGCCCGAGGAGCCCCGGGTGTCCCGGTACGTGGATGAGTCCGAGCCAGAGTTCACGCTCGGGGTCGTCACTGAAGCGATGGACATCGAGTCCTTGACCGATCCTCACGCGGTCTCCTTCAACGCCGCCACGATCCGTGCCAGGTCGGCCGGCTCGGTGATTTTGAGATTGCGCACGTCCCCGGGCACGACCACGACGCGACCACCCAGGGCTTCGACCAACGCGGCGTCATCGGTCGCGTCATCGAGCGTCGCGTGAGCGCGCTCGAGGATGTCACGTCGGAACGCCTGGGGGGTCTGCACCGTGACCAGATCGCTGCGGTCCACGGTGGCGACGACCTCGTGGCGTCCCTCGCGCTCGACGACGCGCTTGACGGTGTCGGTGACGAACAGTCCGGGGATGGCCGCGTCGGCACCCTCGCGCACGGCGTTCACCACCGACGAGAACAATTCGCCCTCCGCGAGGGGTCGCGCGGCGTCGTGCACGATGACCACGTCGCACGAAGGCAGCGCACCGAGGCCGGCGCGCACCGAGGCCGCACGGGTGTCACCACCGGTCACCACGGCGTCGGCGCCTTCGTCGGAACCGTCGTAGGCGGGGGGCACGACCAAGATGACGTGACTGGCGACGGCGCGCGCCGCGCGCACTGAGCGCCCGGCCACGGTCGACTCACCCAGCGACGAAAACTGCTTGAGCCCGCCGAAGCGGACTCCGCGGCCGCCCGCCACGACGATGGCGGCGACCGACACGGCTAGGGCAGCACCGAGGCGAGCTTTTCCTCCGCCGCGTCAGTGTCCACGTTCAGGGCAAAGGTCAACTCCGAGACCAGGATCTGGCGAGCGCGCGTCAACATGCGCTTCTCACCCGCGGAGAGACCCTTGTCCTTGTCACGGATCGAGAGGTTACGCACGACTTCGGCGACTTGGTAGATGTCACCGGAGCGCAACTTCTCCGAGTGGTTCTTGAAGCGACGCGACCAGTTGGTGGGCATGCGGGCTTCCTTCTTGCGCAACACGGCGAAGACCTCTTCGACCTCCTCGTCGTTGATGACCTCGCGCAGTCCCACCGACTCAGCATTGGCCACGGGCACCATCAGGACCAGGTCGGTGTAGGCGACCTTCAACTTCAGGTAGTCCTGCTTCACGTCGAAGGCGGTCATCTTCTCGATTTTTTCGACGGTGCAGGCCCCGTGATGAGGGTAAACGAGACGATCACCCTTCTTGTACTTATGAGTAGCCATGACTCGGGTTCTCCTCAAAGAAAGTGCGCCCAGTGGCGCTTTAGGGGGTTATTCATTCTACCAAACTTTCGGGCTTTCGTGTCAGATGCGACGCCGCGACCAGCGCCGACGTGACATCATGGCGGGGTCTACGCCCGCAAGGAGACCCATGTCACGTTCCGTCCTCGACACCTTCCCCCGCGTCGCCCTCACCTTCGGGCGTTCGCCCCTGCAACGCTTGGACCGCCTCAGCGCCCACTTAGGGGGTGACGTGGAGATCTGGGCCAAGCGCGAGGACGTCAACTCCGGGCTCGCCTTCGGAGGGAACAAGACCCGCAAGCTGGAGTATCTGGCCGCCGACGCCCTCGCCCAAGGCTGCGACACGCTGGTCTCGATCGGCGGCGTGCAGTCGAATCACACCCGCCAGGTGGCCGCCGTCGCCGCCCACCTCGGCCTGGCGTGCGTCCTGGTGCAGGAGCACTGGGTCGACTGGGACGAACCGCACTACGAGACCACCGGCAACATCTTGCTGTCGCGCCTGATGGGCGCCGACGTTCGCCTCGACCCGGCGACCTTCGACATCGGGTTTCGCCCCTCGTGGGAGCAGGCCCTCGCCGACGTCGAGGCCCGGGGCGGCAAGCCCTACGCCATCCCCGCCGGCGCCTCCGATCATCCATTGGGGGGACACGGCTTCGCCGGCTGGGCCTTCGAGGTCGAGGACCAGGAGGCCGAACTCGGCATTCGTTTCGACCACGTCATCGTGTGCTCGGTGACCGGTTCGACGCAGGCCGGCATGATCGCGGGCTTCGCCCATTCGCGTCGGGCCCAAGACGTGATCGGCATCGACGCGTCGGCCACGGTCGAACAGACCTGGGAGCAGATCGCGAGGATCGCCCGGCGCACCGCCGCCGCCCTCGAACTGGGACGCGAACTCGCCGACGAGGAGATCGTCCTGCTCGATCGCTGGCACGCCGGCGTCTACGGCGTCGCCGACGAGTCCACCCTCGCGGCGATACGCCTCGTGGCGCGTCTCGAAGGCATGATCGTTGACCCCGTCTACGAAGGCAAGTCGATGGCCGGGCTGATCGACCTCGTGCGTGAAGGGGCCTTCGCACCCGGGAGCAAGATCCTCTACGCCCACCTGGGTGGTCAACCCGCCCTCAACGCCTACACCACCGCCTTCGACTGAGTGGCGACGTCTGACGGACAATGGTACCGTCCGGAATAATACCGATACGGATTCGAAACGGAGTGGCGTGACCCTGATCGACGAGCGACCCGCGCGGACCACACTCCTCGGCGCACCGACCCGCGTCCTGATCCCCGAATCCCCCCATCGCGCCACGCGCCGCCGTCTCGTCGTGGTCGGCGCACTTCTCACGGTGGTCCTAGGGGCCTCGCTCGTGGTCAGCGCCGGTGGAGAGAATTCCTCGCGCGGGTCGTCCGCGGTGTCGTCGGCGTCGGCGCGCCGCGTCGCCGCCCTCGCGCCCGCCTGCACCCTCGCCAATGACATCACCCTGAGCCAGAACCACCAACTCAACATGTCGAGCGCCTGGTGGGACGTCACCTTCGTCAATCATTCGGCCACCGCGTGCTCCCTGCGCGGCGTTCCCCTGTTGCAATTCGTGCGAGGGGCCCGCCACGTCGCCTTAGGTCAACCCAGTCGCGTCGTGAGCTCGAACGTGACCCGCCCCGAGAGTCTCGGTCTGGCCGCCCGCGGGGGGACGGCGATCGTCGCCGTGACGTCGACCGAACCCGCGATGATGGGGTCGCGCTGTGGCGGCACCGGGGCCGAGACCGGTATGACGCTGACGTTTTCGCACCGCACGTTCTACGTCGCCATCGCTCACGTGACGCCGTCCACCGATGCTGATTACTTCGGCGTGTGCCTCCACTTCACCCGCCTGGCTTACCACGGCGACGTCAGTATCTGACCATCATCTCGAGGTCGTCACGCGGGCGGCCGATAGGGCGTCGGCGAGGGTGGCGCAGCGTCGCACGCTGACCCCCACGACGTCGTCGAGCTCCCCGGACGCCGGCGCGATCACCGTGGTCGCCCCGAGGCGTTGCGCCTCGCGCACGCGACGCGTCAATCCACCCACTGCGCGTAGTTCACCCGCCAGCCCGACTTCGCCGACCGCCACCATCGTCCGCGGCACGCTGAATCCGACGGCCGCGGACGCCACGGCCAGCGCGAGCGCTAAGTCCACCGCCGGCTCCGTGGCCGCGAGTCCGCCGGCGGTCGCCGCGAACACGTCCACGCCGCTCACGTCGATGTCACAACGCGCCTCCAGGACCGCGAGCATCAGCGACAGGCGTTGCGCCGACACCTGGTGGGCCACCCGACGCGGAGATCCCGAACTCGACGCCACCAGGGCCTGCACCTCGACCAGGAAGGAACGTGAGCCGTCGTTGGTGACGGTCAGGACCACTCCCGCGACGTCGCCGGTGCCCCGACCCAGTGCCATGGCCGTCTCGGGGAGATCGCGGAGCCCGTCGTTGACCATCTCGAGGAGGCCGACTTCACCCACCGGACCGAAGCGGTGCTTGAGGGCCCGCACCACGCGCAAGGTGCCGTAGCGGTCGCCCTCGATGCGCACCACCGTGTCCACCAGGTGCTCGAGCGCGCGGGGTCCGGCGAGCTCCCCGTCCTTGGTCACGTGTCCCACCAGGATCAGCGCCGTGTCGGTCGCCTTGGCCAGCGCGCACAAGCGCTCGGCCGCGTGGCGCACCTGGGGCACGGACCCGGCGACGCCCGGCAGGTCGTCGTCACTCATCGCCGAGACCGAATCAATCACGCACACGCGCGGGCGACGTTGCTCGATGAGCGCGCACGCGGTGGCGACCGACGTGGTCGTGGCGACCTCGAGGCCCTCGGGCACGGGACCGAGTCGCCGCGCGCGTTGGGCGACCTGGCTGGCCGATTCCTCGGCCCCGATGAGCAGCACCGACGAGCCCGCGGCCGCGAGGGCGCGCAGGCTCATCAGCGCCAACGTGGATTTACCGACCCCGGGTTCCCCGAAGAGCAACGTGGTCGAACCCGCGAGGAGTCCCCCACCCAGGACGCGATCGAGTTCGCCCACACCGGTCGAGCGCCGCGGCGCATCATCACCCTCGAGGGTGTGCAGCGCCACGGTGGTGGCGGCAACGTCCTGGGTGACCGGGCGCGCGGGCACCCTCTCCTCGTCGAGCGAGTTCCACGCCGCGCAGCCGGGGCACCGCCCGACCCAGCGCGGCGAGGTGGTGCCGCATTCACGACAGACGTGCACGGAGTGGGTCTTCACCCGACTCACTCTAGAAGTCGTCTGTGACGACTACGCGGTGGGCGTGGTGTCTTCGAAGTCCACCGACGGCGGCAGGCCCTCGACACCCTCGAAGCTCAGCGACGGTCCGTCGGGACCCTCGACCACGTCGACGACGATGGTCTGGGGCGCGTGGAACTCCTTGAAGAGGATCTTCTCGCTCAAGACGTCCTCGACGTAGGTCTGGATGGCGCGACGCAGCGGACGCGCCCCCAACTCGGGGTCGTAGCCCTTGGTCGCCAAGTACTCCTGGGCGCCGACGGACAACTCGAGTCCCAGCCCCTGCACCGCGAGCTGCTCGCGCAGTCGCGAGATGAACAGGTCGGCGATCGCGATGACCTCGTCCTTGGTCAACTCGTGGAAGACGATGGTGTCGTCGATGCGGTTGAGGAACTCGGGACGGAAGTGCGCCTTGAGGGCCTGGTGGACCTTCTCCTTCATGCGCTCGTGACTCGCTAGGTCGGTGCCCTTGGAGAAACCGATGGTCTTGCGCAGGTCGGCGGTGCCGAGGTTCGAGGTCATGATGAGAATCGTGTTCTTGAAGTCCACCACGCGACCCTGGGAGTCGGTCAAGCGACCGTCTTCGAGGATCTGCAGCAGGGTGTTGAACACGTCGGGGTGGGCCTTTTCGACTTCGTCGAAGAGCACCACCGAGAAGGGCTTGCGGCGCACCGCTTCGGTGAGCTGACCGCCCTCGTCGTAGCCCACGTAGCCTGGGGGCGAACCCACCAGGCGCGAGACCGAGTGCTTCTCCATGTACTCGCTCATGTCGAGCTGGATCAGCGCGTCCTGGTCGTCGAAGAGGAACTCCGCGAGCGTCTTGGCCAGTTCGGTCTTGCCCACGCCAGTCGGCCCGAGGAAGATGAACGATCCACCCGGACGCTTGGGGTCCTTCAGCCCGGCGCGGGTGCGACGGATCGCGCGGCTCAGCGCGACGATGGCCTCGTCTTGGCCGATGATGCGCTTGTGCAACTCGTCTTCCATGCGCAGGAGCTTGGAGGTCTCCTCCTCGGTCAAGCGGTAGACCGGGATGCCGGTCCAGTTCGCGAGTACCTCAGCGATGGTCTCCTCGTCCACCAGGTCGAAGGTATCGCCCCCCGAGGCCTTGACGGTGGCGTCGAGCTCGTCCTTCTTCGCGATGAGCTCGCGCTCCTGCTCCTCGAGGGCCTTGGCCTGCTCGAGGGCGCCCTTCTCCATCGCCGATTCCTTGTCGGCGCGCACGCGCGCGATGTCCTCGTCGAAACGCTTGGCCGCGGGCGGCGCGGACATGCGACGGATGCGCAGACGGCTTCCGGCCTCGTCGATGAGGTCGATGGCCTTGTCGGGCAAGAAGCGGTCCGCGATGTAGCGGTCGGCCAGATTGGCCGCGGCGATGAGGGCCTGGTCGGTGATCTTGACCGCGTGGAACTCCTCGTACACCTCGCGCAGACCCTTCAAGATCTCGATGGTCATCGCGATCGAGGGCTGGTCCACCTTGACCGGCTGGAAGCGGCGCTCGAGCGCGGCGTCCTTTTCGATGTGCTTGCGGTACTCGTCGATGGTCGTGGCGCCGACCGTCTGGAGCTCGCCGCGCGCCAGCATCGGCTTGAGGATCGACGCGGCGTCGATCGCGCCCTCGGCGGCGCCCGCTCCGACCAGCGTGTGGATCTCGTCGATGAACAAGATGATGTCGCCGCGCGTGCGGATCTCCTTGAGCACCTTCTTCAGGCGCTCCTCGAAGTCACCGCGGTAGCGGCTGCCGGCGACGAGCGCGCCCAGGTCGAGCGTGTAGAGCTGCTTGTCGGCGAGCGTGACGGGAACTTGGTTGGCCACGATCTTCTGGGCCAGTCCCTCGACGATGGCGGTCTTGCCCACGCCGGGTTCGCCGATCAGCACCGGGTTGTTCTTGGTGCGCCGACTCAGCACCTGCATCACCCGCTCGACTTCCTTGTCGCGCCCGACCAGGGGGTCGAGCTTGCCCTCGCGGGCGAACTGCGTCAGGTTCCGGCCGAACTGGTCCAGGACCGCCGAGCCACCCGAGGCCTCGGCGTCGCTCTTGGTACCCGGGGTCGAGCTGGGACCGGCGTCCTTGCCGGCCTGGCCCGACATCATCTGAATGACTTGGGTGCGCACTCGCGCCATGTCGGCGCCGAGGTCGTTGAGCACCTGCGCGGCTACGCCGTCGCCCTCGCGCACCAGCCCGAGCAACATGTGCTCGGTCCCGATGTAGGAGTGACCCAACTGCAGCGCCTCGCGCAGGCTCAATTCGAGGACCTTCTTCGCGCGTGGCGTGAAGGGCGGCGAACCGGGGCTGGGATTGGAGTTGGGGCCGATGGCCTCCTCGACCTTTTCGCGCACCACGTCAAAGGTCACCCCGAGGGCGTCGAGCGCCTTCGCGGCCACTCCCTCGCCCTCACGGATGAGGCCCAACAAGATGTGCTCGGTCCCGATGAACGCGTGGTTCAGGTCGCGTGCTTCTTCCTGCGCGAGGACTAAAACTCGCCGGGCCCGGTCTGTAAATCGTTCGAACAATTTGAATCCTTTTTCGTTCTCGTAAATGCAGTGTATCGGTGCGTCGGGTACCTTCATTCTGCACCTAATAGGGACCTAAGACGCTCATCTAGAGTGGGGACGTGAACCCCCACGAACGCCTACGTCTTCCCCTGGTTGAGAACGACCTCTCGCGACTCGAGAGCCTCCTGGCCGAGTCGGTCATTTTCGGCGACGAGTACCTCGATCAAGTCACAACGCACCTGATCTACGCCGGTGGCAAGCGTCTGCGGCCGATTCTGGCCGTGGCGGCGGCGACCATGGGCGAACGCGAGGCCACCCGCGAGGACCTCCTGGGGGGTGTCTCGGTGGAACTGATGCACCTCGCGTCGCTCTACCACGACGACGTGATGGACGAGGCCGAGATCCGGCGCAACGTCGATTCGGTCAACGCGCGCTACGGCAACCTCATCGCCATCGTCGGGGGCGACTACCTCATGGCCCGGTCCGCCGGCATCGCCGCCGACCTGGGCGTGGACGTCGCGCGCCTCATGGCCCACACCCTGGCCTGGCTGACCCGCGGTCAAGTGGCCGAGGTGCGCACCATCTGGTCGACCGAGCGTACCGAAGCCGACTACTACGAGGCCATCGAGGGCAAGACGGCGGCGCTGATGTCAGCCAGCTGTCACGTGGGGGCCCTGACCGCCGGGCACTCGCCCGAGGTCCGCGACGCCCTCACCGAATTCGGCCGATGCTTCGGCATGATCTACCAGTTGCGCGACGACGTGCTCGACGTCATCGCGGTCGACAACCAGTTGGGCAAGCCCGCCGGGCAGGACCTGGCCGAGGGGATCTACAACCTGCCGACCCTCGTCGCCCTACGCGACGAGACCGTGGGCGACGAATTGCGGGCGCTGCTGGGCTCCCCCCTCGACGACGAGGACCGCGAGCGCGCTCGCAAGCTGGTGGTGGCGAGTGACGGGGTATCGGCCACCATCGACGCCGCCCACAGCTTCCTCGCCACCGCCGACGCCGCGCTGTCCGTCGTGCCGGGCACCGCCCTGCGCGAGGGGATGACCTCGTTCCTCGCCTCGATGCTCGAGGGCTTCCCCGACTACTAGTCGCGCAGTGGTTTGAGGGTGGGGAACGCGATGACTTCGCGGATGTTCGACTCGTCGGCGATCAGCATGGAGAGCCGGTCCACGCCGATGCCCAGCCCCGCGGTCGGGGGCAGTCCCCACTCCAGGGCCTTGATGTAGTCCTCGTCGATGCTCATGGCCTCGTCGTCGCCGGCGGCCGCGAGGCGCGCCTGTTCCTCGAAGCGCGCGCGTTGATCGAGGGGATCGTTGAGCTCGGAGAAACCGTTGGAGAGTTCGCGCCCCGCGGCGTAGGACTCGAAGCGCTCGGTGAGTTCGGGATCACTCTGGTGGCGACGGGCCAGTGGCGATACCTCGACGGGGAAGTCGGTGACGAAGATCGGGTTCCACAGCGACGCTTCGCAGGTCGCCTCGAACAATTCGGCGAGGCAGCGACCGGGCCCCCACGAGTCGTGCACGGCCACCTCGCGGCTCGCCAGCAACGCGACGAGTCGCTCCCGGGGCGTGTGCACTGAGACCTCCTCGCCCACCGCCTCGCTGGTGAGCTCGGCCATCGTGCGCCGCGGCCAGGGCGCGGCGAAGGAGAAATCGCGGCCCTGGTACTGCACCTCGGTCGTGCCGAGCACGTCGAGGGCGACGCCGGCCACGAGCTCCTCGGTGAAGGCCATCATGTCGAGGTAGTTCCAGTAGGCCGCGTAGAGCTCGAGCATCGTGAATTCGGGGTTGTGACGCGGACTCACGCCCTCATTACGAAAGACCCGTCCGAGTTCGAAGACCCGCTCGAAACCCCCGACCACCAGCCGCTTCAGCCACAGTTCGGGCGCGATGCGCAAGAAGAACTCCGAGTCCAGGGCGTTGTGAAAAGTGGTGAAGGGCCGCGCCGCCGCGCCAGTGGCGATGGCGTTGAGCATCGGGGTCTCCACCTCGGTGAAGTCCGCGGCCCAGCAGCGCTCGCGTAGCGACCGCACCACTCGGCTGCGTCGCGTCAAACTCTGGCGCGACGTCGGATTCGCCCACAGGTCCGCTTCCCGGTGGCGATAGCGCAGGTCGAAATCCGAGATCCCCGCCCACTTGTCGCCGAAGTTGTGCTGCGCCTCGGCCAGTCGCACCCACGACGACACCTTGACCGACAGTTCCCCGCGCTTGGTGCGCACGACCTCACCGGTCACCCCGACCCAGTCACCCAAGTGCAACTTGGCGAACTCGTCGAAGTCTCCCGTCACCGCCGCGAGGGCGAAGAGTTGGATCTCCCCACTCGAGTCACGCAACGTGGCGAAGGCCAGCTTGCCCTGCGTGCGCAGGAGCATGACGCGTCCGGCCACCCGAACGACGACGCCCGATTCCTCGCCCTCGGCGAGGTGCTCGTAGGTGCTGCGCAGTGCCGCGGCGAAGGCGTTGTGGTCGAAGGTGTAGGGCGTGGTCACGTGGGGGCTCCTGAATGATTCCGTTCATGAACGATACGCAATCCGTGGAGGGTCAACCACGGCTCCACGTGCTGCACCGTCGAGGTGTGCGGCGCGATCAGGCCCGCGAGACCCCCGGTGGCGATCACCGTGGCCGGTCCGAGTTCGTCGTGGATGCGCCGAACCACTCCGTCGACCTGGCCGGCGAAACCGTAGAGCACGCCCGATTGGATGGATTCGACGGTGGAGCGGCCGATGACCGAGCGCGGGCGCACCAATTCGACCGAGCGCAGGGCCGACGCCTGGGTGTAGAGCGCCTCGAGCGAGATCGCCACGCCCGGGGCGATGGCGCCGCCGAGGTACTCCCCCTTATCGGAAATCACGTCGAACACCGTGGCGGTGCCCATGTCGACCACGATGAGCGCCCCCGGGTAGAGGTCGTAGGCGCCCACCGCGTCGGCGATGCGGTCCGCCCCCACCTCGCGGGGATTGTCGTAGAGGATGGGCATGCCCGTCTTCACCCCGGGCCCCAGCACCGTCACGTCGAGGTCGGAGAACCAGCGATTGGCCATGCGGCGCAGTTGCGTGGTCACCGCGGGCGCCGACGACGAGATCGCGATCGCGCTCACCGCCTCGCGCAGATCGAGCCCTTCGAGGTCGAGCAACTGCGTGAGCATCATGGCGTGTTCGTCGGGCGTGCGCTCGGTCAGCGTCGAGATGCGCCAGTGGTACGCCAGGCCGTGTTCCCCGGTGGCGCGCGCGAAGCCCATCGCGTCGGGCTGCTCGGGCCGATCGGGGCCGAAGAGCCCGATCACCGTCTCGGTGTTCCCCACGTCAATGGCTAGCAGCATCGTCGCCTCCTGGTCCGAAGAACGTCACGGCGGCGTTGTCGATGAGCCGCACCCCCTCGACGACGCCGGCGACCAGCGCCCGCGCGTCGCCGCGGAACGTGTTGTCGAGCGGGACGAGCGACTCGGCGTCCACCACCTCGGCGTACGCGACGTCGACCCCGGCCGCTTCCAAGGTGCGACGCATCAGCTCGCGGCGCACCGACGCCACCTCCGACGACTCACGCGCGGCGCACAAGGCGTCGTAGAGCGCGACGGCGCGCGATCGACCCTCGTCGCTCAATCGCGCGTTACGACTCGACAGGGCGAGACCGCCGGGCGCGCGCTGGGTGGGACAGCCCACGACGTCGACATCGAACCCCAGGTCGCGGGCCAATCGACGCACCACCACGAGTTGCTGGTAATCCTTCTCACCGAAGTAGGCCCGACACGGTCCGGTGATGGCGAAGAGTTTGCTCACGACGCTCGCCACGCCGTCGAAGTGACCGGGACGATCCACGCCCTCGAGCCCCTCACCGA
>Ga0209698_10005947_pt1 | contig 13047 bp, 10 predicted proteins | sample LitLauG_LLR_2012_FD_187203 | JGI IMG/M metagenome (GOLD analysis project Ga0209698, IMG submission 187203) | Freshwater sediment microbial communities from Pennsylvania, USA - Little Laurel Run_MetaG_LLR_2012 (SPAdes) (version 2) | ecosystem: Environmental > Aquatic > Freshwater > Creek >... | reverse complement strand
GTTCAATGGTGCCGAGGCCCGGGAGTCGGGCTGACCGGCCGTGGCGTAACGCCTTTATCATCTTATGGATAGCGCGATCGATCTGATCAGCTGCATCGGCTTTGGGCAAGCGCCGCAGCCGGGCGATGGTTTCGGCGAGATCAAGCTTCTTCATTTGTCCGAAAGGCTAGCACGAGGCCAGGAGCATTCAAAGCCAAGTGATTGATTCTACAAGCACAATTCGATGAAAAATTTTATGAAGTTAATTTAATCACGCTTTAAGGGACGGTTCATGTGGGGTTGGATATCATGCAAAAGACGGTTCAGTACGTCAAATTTTTCAGGAGAAAATACACCCGCATGAAAAAGCTTCTCATCGCAACCATCGGCCTCGGCATCGCACTGGGCACCATCTCTTGGGCGCAGGACACCACCGACACGACCAAGAAGGAAGGCAAGAAAAAGAAGAAGGACACCACCGACACGACCAAGAAGTAGTTTTTGCCCGGACCATTGAGCCCGGGGAAGACTGTTTTTTGATGTAAACGTGTTTGAGGACAGAATCATGAAAAAGATTTTTGCAGCAGTGCTCGGTATGAGCCTCATGCTCGGTTCGGTTTCCGTGTCGTTCGCTCAGGACACCACAAAGAAGCCGGCAAAAGCCAAAAAGGTCAAGAAGTCGAAGACCGACACGACCAAGAAGTAGTTCCGAGGGCTGGCCGACCCGGGGAACCGGGTCGTCTGGCCCTTTTCATTTCCCCTCCGTATTTTCGATTTCTCCCCAGCAGCGTTTTTCCGTTTTTTCCACACACACTCAATCGCAGACAGCCTGAGCCGGGGGTGTGCCCATAACCCTGTCAGGCAGAGCGAGGTCAGGCAGGGCGCGTGAGATCGAAGCGGTCCGTGGTGCGGACGTAAGTCTGGCCGGCCATTCTTCCCAGAGCGGCGAGTTTGTCCGGATCGATGAGGCCGCCGGCGAGGATAGCGTCGTCGATGTGCATGAGCACGATGTCGCCGAGGACGAGGTTGCCGGCGTAGGCGCGATCGCCAAAATGAACGATGTCGCGCAGACGGCATTCCAGACGGACGTGCGATTCGGCGACGCCGGGAGGAGTGACCATCTCGCTCGGTTGAGGCGTGAGGCCGGAGAGAGCGAACTCATCGACATCGGGCGGGACTTCGGCGGAGGTGGCGTTCATCTGCGCGACGAAAGTTTCCGAGACGATGTTGACGACGAACTGCCGGGTGGCTTCGATATTGCGGAGGGTGTCTTTCGGGCTGCCATCGCCTTTCAGAAGCGTGGAGAAGCAGAGAACGGGCGGGTCTATGCTGGCGACATTGAAGAAGCTGAACGGGGCGAGATTGAGGCCGCCGGAAGCGTTCTGCGTGGAGACGAAGGCAATGGGGCGCGGGACAACGGCACCGGCGAGGAGTCGGTAGAAGGCGAGGAGGTCCGCTTGCCGGGCGAGGTCGATGCGCATGGAAGCTTTAGTTTAGAGTGTGGGTAGTTTAGAGTGCGTGGGCCGCGTTCCGGTTTAGTTGCTCCAGAGTTTTTTGCTGGCGATATCGGCGCCTTCGCGCAGGGAGCGGAGTTTGGGCCAGCAGATATCGGGGTGGACAGGGCCGAAGCCGGCGAAGGTGCCGAAGCCGCAATCGGTGCCTGCGATGACGCGCTCACGGCCGAGGATTCGGGCATAACGCAGGATCCGCTGGGCGACGAATTCGGGATGCTCAATGTAATTGGCCGTGGTGCTGATGACGCCGGGGATGAGGATCTTGTCGTCGGGCAGCTTTTGCGTTTCCCAGATTTCGAATTCGTGCTCGTGGCGCGGGTTGGCGCCTTCGATCAGCATGGCCATGGGTTTGGCCTTGAGGAGTTCGCCGAGAATCTTCGCGAGCGGGATGTCGTGCGTGTGTGGGCCTTCGTAGTTACCCCAGCAGACGTGGAAGCGGACGCGGTCGGCGGGGACGCCTTCGAGGGCGTGGTTCATGGCTTCAATCTGAAGGCCGGCGTTGTGGACGAAGACTTCGTCGGGCTGGCCGCGGAACTTGATGTGGCGGCCCATGGCGAGATCCGGGCAATCGATCTGGAGGATCAGGCCGGAGTCGACGATGGTGCGGTACTCGGTGCGCATGGCGGTGGCCAGGGCGCCGAGATATTCTTCGTAGGTTTTGTAGTATTGGTTGGGCTGGAAGACGGCAATGGTGCCGGGAGAAGCGGCGTTCATGAAGCCTTCGAGGGAATGGTCGTCCGGGGCGGTTTCGGTGGCGCGCTGATGCGCCAAGGCGTCCTTCAGGTTCGCGATGTCCTTATTGAGCGGCTCGAGATGCTGGTAAGTAATAGGCCCTTTGCAAATGGGGCGGAAGTATTTGGGGCTGGCGCCCGTGGCGACGAGGCGGTCGCGGAAGGCGGGAAAATCGTCGAGATCCTGCGGGGTAGCGCGGGGGACGTCGCCGATTTCAAAACCGCTGAGGCGATGGCGGATGTAGGTGGAGTAGCTGATCTTGCTGGTTTCGCCGTCGCTGACAATGGAAACACCGGCGTCGCGCTGAAGGCCGACGATGTCATCGACCGCCCGGTGCATGGTCTGCTGATAAGCGGCGGGGTCGAAGGCTTCCCCTTTATCTTCGGCGAAGAGGAAGTCGACGACGTGCTGAGGGCGCGGCAGGCTGCCGACGTGGGTGGTGAGGATTCGTTCAGTGCTGGTTTTCATACGGGGGAACGGGGTGGATCATCAGGCTATCACAGGAGCGCGGGCAGAGGGGACGGGGGAGTGGTACGCAAAGCCTGGAAACCATCGAACGGGATTGCCAGAGCCCCGACCACGAATACTTGCCGGTGGACGTGGACCTGCGGGAGTTGAGCGATCGCTGCCGGGGGCGGCTGATCGGGCACAATCAGATCGCGGATATGCAGTTGCTGATGGTGGCGCACCGTCATCGGGGGCAATTGGCGACTTTCGATACTCGGATCAGAGAGCGTTGGCGGCCGGTACGCGGTATGCGAATTCGCTGCTGGTGCTGTAGCGGCGGCAAGCACGGGATCCCGCATCTCCATTACAATGGCGGCTACAACCTTTTCAAAGGAGATCCGTCATGACATCGGTAAACAAGTGGGTAATGCTGGCGCTGGGCATTTCGGCGGGCGTGGTGCTGGGGCAGGCGCCGGGCATCCAGCGGACGGTGGTGAAGACGCAAGACGTCTCAGTGCCGGGGCGTGAGGCAGTGATTGCGAGGGTGGAGATTGCGCCTGGGGCGGCGGCGGGGCGGCACACACACCCGGGCGAGGAGATCTCGTACATTATCGAGGGCGAGGGCGAGATTCTGGTGGAAGGTCAGCCACCGCTGAAGGTTAAGGCCGGAGACGGTTTCGTGATCCCGAACGGGGCCAAACACGATGCGCGGAATACGGGGCAGAAGCCGCTGAAGCTCTCAGCCGTGTACCTTGTGGAAAAAGGCAAGCCGCTGGCGACACCGGCGCCGTAGGGCGGGCCGGGCGATCCGTTACCGGCATATCGCTGCGGGACATATCGTTACAGCTCCATCACACCCGCGCAAAAAATTAAGGCAGTCATGGCTCGCCACAGAACCGCTGCGCCCGCGCGGCGTACAGGGCGGGAAATAAGACTGAACTGATCCAATATCCACTCATAGATAATTTCTATTGTCGACGTGTTTTGCCAAACAAAATCCACTCCAACTGAAGACATTCACTGAGTAGTCATGATAGGATGCACCCGATAGGTCTTTTTCCAAAAAGACCGGTCCTTGTTCAGGACTTAGGGGTCATAGAAATAATGATACGTTTACGAGCAGTCACCCTGACGTCGTTGCTCGTTCTGGCGGGCGCGGCTCAGATGTGGGCCCAGTCGACCGGACAGATCGGCGGAACGGTTAAAGACGCCTCGGGCGCAGTAATACCGGGCGCGGAAATCAAAGCAACTCAAACAGCAACCGGCGCGGTACGCACCGTCAGCACGAGCGCCAGCGGCGAATTCGTGCTGCCGAACCTGCCGATCGGGCCTTATTTGCTGGAAGCGACCAAGGACGGCTTCAGTAAGTATGCGGAATCGGGTCTGCAACTCAACGTGGATAGCAACCCGACGGTGGACATCACTCTGAAAGTGGGCGCGGCGAGCGATCAGGTAACCGTGGAAGCTTCGGGCGTGCAGATTGAGACGCACAGCAACAACGTGGGCCAGGTGGTCGACAACCAGCGGGTGGCGGAAATGCCGCTGAACGGGCGCAACCCTATCGAACTGGTGTTTCTTGCAGGAATGGCGAGCCAGCCGGGTGATGGCGCGATTAATACGATCCGCAACTATCCAACGGTGGTTGTGTCGGTAGCCGGAGGCCAGGGCAACGGCGTAGGTTACCAGCTGGACGGAGCGATCTTCCAGGACCCTTACAACAACCTGGCGATGCCGCTGCCGTTTCCGGACGCGCTGCAGGAATTCAAGGTTGAAACGAGCGCGCTGCCGGCACAGTATGGGTATCACTCAACAGCAACAGTGAACGCGGTGACCAAATCGGGCACCAACGCGCTGCACGGGGATTTGTTCGAGTTTTTCCGCAATGGCGACCTGAACGCGCGGGATTTCTTTTCGGCTGCGCGCGACACGCTGAAGCGCAACCAGTGGGGCGGCACCGTCGGTGGGCACATTATCAAAGACAAACTGTTCTTCTTCGGCGGCTACCAGCGCACTTCACAGCGTTCGGACACCTCCAGCCTGACCGGATATGTGCCTACGGCCGCGATGGTCTCCGGAGACTTTTCGGTATTTGCATCCCCACAGTGCCAGACCAAGCAATACACACTTTCCAACGGCACCGGCGGCGCGTTCGCCGGCAACATCATCCCGCAGTCGCTGATGAGCCCGGTGGCGCTGAAGTTCGTGGCGACGCTGCCGGCCGCAACCAACGGGTGCGGTCTCACGAAGTATGGCTTTGCCAACATTTCCGATGAAGACCTTCCGGTGGGACGCGTCGACTGGCAGAAGAGCGAAAAGCATACGATTTTCGGCCGTTATAACGCGGGAAATCTGAGCCGCGGCTCGACGTTCGCCAACAATAATCCGCTGTCGATCAATAATTACGCTGTGAAAGACTTCGATTATCAGCTTGCGCTGGGCGATACGTACCTGATCGGCAGCTCGATTGTGAACTCTTTCCGGCTGGCGGGAAGCCGTACCAATGTGGCGAAATCTCCGGAGGGTTACAAGAGCTGGGCCGATTTCGGTGCAAACTACACGCCGGTGGCAGGTGGCAATACGATGGTGACCACCGTCAGCGGAGGCCTTGGCTTCGGTATCGGCAGCACCGGCAACGTGCCTGGACAGTCGCACAACGGGCCGAATATTTCGGTTGCCGACGATGTGACGTGGGTGAAGGGTAACCACCAGTTCGGCTTCGGCGGCAACTGGTACCACCAGATGATGAACTACTGGTCGGGACTGAACGCGGTGGGCAGCACGTCATTCACCGGACAGTACACGGGCAACGGAAATGCGGCGAACGGGCTCGGTATGGCGGATCTGCTGCTGGGGCAGGAGAACGGCTTCTCGCAGGGCACCACCTACGGGTTCTACAACCGGCAGAACTATATCTCCCTCTATTTCCAGGATTCGTGGAAGGTTACGTCGCGCCTGACGATCAACGCGGGGCTGCGGTGGGAGCCTTTCCTCGGTCAGTACAGCAAATACGGGCAGATTCACAACGTGGACCCGGCCTTATTCGCGGCAGGTTATGTCAGCCCGGTATACACGAACGCTCCGGCGGGCGTGATCTTCCCGGGCGATCCGCATTACCCGTGCGGCAACACCTTCAACTGCGACGACTGGCATAAGTTCCTGCCGCGTCTGGGCCTTGCGTGGGATCCGTTCGGCGACGGCAAGACGGTGATTCGCGCGGCAGCGGGCCAGTTCGAAGACCGGACGCACATGTTCTATCACAACGTCATGTCATTCGGCCCCCCGTTCGGCGACGTAGTGAGCGCGCCGGCGGCGAAGATCGACAACATCTGGGCCAACTATCCGGGCGGAAACCCCATCCCGAACTTCGTACAGTATGTCGGCGTAGGTTCGGCGAAAAAGGACGCGCCGTTCCCCTTCTTCGGCAACTTCGTGGATTTCCCCAACGCCAACTTTAAGCCGATGTATGTGAATCAGTGGAACCTGAGCATTCAGCGGCAGATGGGAACATGGCTGCTGACGGCGAACTACCTGGGCAATAACACGGTGCACATGACGACTTCGGTGCCGATCAACCCGGCGGTTTTTCTTGGCTTAGGCGCCTGCAACCAGCAGCAGACCAACTCGCTGACGGGCGCGATCGTTACGGTGAGCCAGCCCACCTGCTCGACCACCGCGAACCAGAATTACCGCCGCGTTCTGTTCTTACAGAATCCGCAGCAGGGCCGGTATTATGCGGGCGTCGGACAGGCGCTCGACAGCGGGACGGCGAACTACGAGGCGCTGTATATCGGCGCCAACAAGGCGCTGAGCCGCGGCCTGACGCTGAGCACGAACTTCACCTGGTCGCACTGCATCGGCGTTCCGTACGATCAGCAGACCGGCGCGGCCGGCGTGGCGCCTCCCGGGAATGTGAACGCATATCGCGGCAGCTGCCCGGGCGACATCCGCAGGGCGTTCGTACTGAACGCCGTGTATACGGTTCCCGCGATGCAGAACAAAGTGGTGAGCATGCTGGTAAGCGGCTGGCAGGTTGCGCCCATCGTGCAGATCCGTTCCGGACAAGCGTTGAGCGTGCTGGCCGGCGGCGATCAGTCCCTGACCACCATACCCAACCAGACCGCGAACCAGATTCTGCAGGATCCGTACTGCGCGACCAAAAGCATTTCGTGCTGGCTGAATCCGGCGGCGTTTTCGGTTCCGGCGCTGGGCACGACCAGTTCGGCGAAACCCGGTTCGGTGGCGGGCCCGGGACAGTTCCAGGTGAACGTGGCGCTCTCCAGAACGTTTAAGATTTACGAGAAGCAGACGCTCCAGTTCCGCGCGGAAGCGTTCAATCTGCCCAATACGCTGAACCCGGCGAATCCGGCATCCACTTCGCGCAACTCCAGCCTGTTTGGCGTCATCAACGCCGATGTCAACGGAAGCGCGGCGTTCGGCAGCACAGGTGATTACCGCGTGCTCCAGCTGGCGATGAAGTACCTGTTTTAAGGAATAAAAGGACACTACACAGCAGAAACTTCATTCAGCCTCTCATAAATAAATCATGATAGGATGCTGCCGATAAGCTTTTTTCCGAAAAAGGCCAGTAGTTCCTCTTCTTGAACCGAGGGGTCAGTACAGAACAAAAGGGGGCAGTACAGTAATGATACGTTTACGAGCAGTCACCATGACTTTGTTACTCGTTCTGGTCGGCGCAGCCCAGATGTTGGCACAGTCGACGGGCCAGATTGGCGGGACGGTAAAAGATGCATCGGGCGCAGTCATACCTGGCGCGGAGATCAAAGCAACCCAAACGGCTACGGGCGCGACGCGCACGGCTACGACAGGCGCGGGCGGCGAATTCGTGTTGACGAACCTGCCAATCGGCCCTTATTTACTGGAAGCGACGAAGCAGGGATTCAGCAAGTATGTGCAGTCGGGCCTGCAACTGAACGTGGACAGCAACCCCACGGTCGAGATTGCGCTTAAGGTGGGCGCGGCGAGCGATCAGGTAACGGTGGAAGCGTCGGCCGAGACGATCGAGACGCACAGCAACAACGTGGGCGAAGTGGTGAATAACCAGCGAGTGGCGGAAATGCCGCTGAACGGGCGCGATCCGCACGAGCTGATCTTCCTTGCGGGCATGTCGCAGAACCCGGGCGGAGGGGCCATCAATACAGTTCGCAACTATCCGACGGTAGTTGTGTCGGTGGCGGGCGGCCAGGGCAACGGCGTCGGTTATCAGCTGGACGGAACGATTTTCCAGGATCCGTACAACAATCTTTCTCTGCCGCTGCCGTTCCCGGACGCGCTGCAGGAATTCAAGCTGGAAACCAGCGCTCTGCCGGCACAGTACGGGTATCACTCGACGGCCACGGTGAACGCGGTGACCAAATCGGGCACCAACGAGTATCACGGCGACCTCTTCGAGTTCCTGCGCAACGGAGATCTGAACGCGCGCGACTATTTTGCGGCGACACGCGATTCGATCAAACGCAACCAGTGGGGCGGCGTGATTGGCGGCCGCATCATTAAGGACAAACTGTTCTTCTTCGGCGGCTACCAGCGTACTTCTCTGCGTTCCGATCCGGCGGATCAGACGACCTACGTACCGACGGCGGCACTGCAAGCGGGCAACTTTACGACCTACGCAAAGCCGGTGTCGCAGGGCGGCTGCCAGACGAAGCAGTACAACCTGAGTAACGGCAACACTTCCGGGGCTGCCTTGTTCCCGAACAACGTCATCCCGACATCCCTCATCAGTCCGGTGACGGCGAAGTTCATGGCGACGCTTCCGGTATCGGCGGATCCGTGCGGACTGGTTAAGTACGGTCTGATAAACAAATACGATGAAGATCTGCCGGTAGCCAAGATCGACTGGCAGAAGAGCGAAAAGCACACCATCTTCGGGCGCTTCACGGAAGGCAACCTGAATCAGGCTTCGACCTTTGACGGTAAGAACCCTCTCACGCTGAACAGTTTCGGCGTACACGATCTGGATTATCAGCTTGCGCTCGGCGACACCTATCTGATCGGCGCCAGCATCGTGAACTCGTTCCGGCTGTCGGCGAGCCGCACAAACGTGGCAAAGATTCCGGACTCCTACAACAGCTGGGCGACCTGGGGGAGCAACTACACGCCGTCACCGACCGGTGGCAACGTGATCAGCACCACGGTGAGCGGGGGCCTTGGCTTCATCGTGGGCAGCAGCAGCACCGTTCCAGGCCAGTCGCATAACGGCCCGAATCCATCGGTTGCGGACGATGTGACGTGGGTCAAGGGCAACCACCAGATTGGTTTCGGCGGCAACATTTATCACCAGGAGATGAACTACTGGTCCGGACTGAACGCGGTTGGCAGCACAACATGGACTGGCCAGTACACGGGCGGCGGGAACGCGTCTAACGGGCTCGGCATGGCGGATCTTGTACTGGGTCAGGAAGCCGGCCTCTCGCAGGGCACCACGTACGGTTTCTACAGCCGCCAGTATTATGTTTCGCTATACCTGCAGGATTCGTGGAAAGTAACGTCCCGGCTTACGCTCAACTACGGCGTGCGGTGGGAACCTTATCTGTCGATTTATCTGAAGCACGGGCAGACCGAGAACGTCAACTCTTCGCTGTTCGCGGCGGGTTACAAGAGCCCGGTGTTCACCAACGCTCCGGTCGGCCTGATCTTCGCCGGCGACCCGCACTTTCCCTGCGGCAGTAGTATCGACTGCAACGACTGGCACAAATTCCTGCCACGCTTCGGCCTGAGTTACGATCCGTTCGGCGACGGCAAGACAGTGATCCGCGCGGCGGTCGGTATGTTCGAAGACCGCGGTCACATGTTCATGCCCAATCAGGCTTCGTTCTCTCCGCCGTTTGGCGACACCGTGGCCGCACCGGCCGCAAATATCCTCAACCCGTGGTCGAATTATCCGGGCGGCAACCCGATTCCGTCGCTGACCTCTCAGGTGGGCGTCGGCGCAGCCGGCAAGAACGCTCCGTTCCCGTACGCCGGCGGGTTTGTCAATTTCCCGCTTGACGGGTACAAACCCATGTACGTGGAACAGTGGAACTTCGGTATTCAGCACCAGTTCGGCTCCTGGATCGTCACGGCCAACTACCTCGGTAATCATACCGTTCACATGATTACGTCGCAGGCGGCCAACCCGGCGGTGTTTCTTGGCACCGGACCCTGCACACTGACCACGCTGAACGGTTCCGGCGCTTTGGTGCAGACGCCTTATTCGACCTGCTCGACGACGGCCAACCAGAACTTCCGCCGAGTGCTGTTCCTGCAGAATCCGGCTAACGGCGCATACTTCGCGGGAGTCGGCCAGCAACTCGACAGCGGTACTGCCAGTTACGAGGGATTGTTCTTCGCGGCCAGTCATGCTCTGTCCAAAGGCCTGACCCTGAACACCAATTTCACCTGGTCCCACTGCATCAGCGACCAGTACGATCAGCAGACCGGCAGCAGCGGCGCGGGCGTCTCCATCCCGAACAACCTGGCAGCCTACCGCGGCAGTTGCTCGCCGCAGGATGTGCGGCTCTCGTGGATTTTCAACGGCGTGTACACGACGCCGAAGCTGGCGAACCGGGTGGCAAACACGCTGCTGGCCAACTGGCAGATCGCTCCGATCATTCAGGTCCGCTCCGGCCAGGCGCTGAACGTGCTCTCCGGTCTCGATCAGGCGCTGACCACGGTTGGCGGCCAGACGGCGGTGCAGATTCAGCAGAATCCCTATTGCGCCACGAAGAGCTATAACTGCTGGCTGAATCCGGCGGCCTTCGCGCAGCCGGCGCTGGGCACGTACAGCCCCATGCGCGGTTACGGCGCGGTTTCCGGACCGCCGCTGTTCCAGGTGAACGTGGCTGTATCGCGGACCTTTAAACTGTACGAGAAGCAAACGATCCAGCTCCGCGCCGAAGCGTTCAATCTACCCAACACGCTGAATCCGAACAACCCGGCGTCAACGTCGGTCAGCTCAGGGCTGTTCGGTAAGATCAATACCGACATTGCCGGCAGCGCCGCGTTCAGCAGCACGGGCGACTATCGCATCATCCAGGTCGCCATGAAGTATGTGTTTTAAGGCGGTGATCGAAACTTTGGCTTTTACCGTTTCGAAAATCGATGCGTAAAAGCCCTGGAGTGGGTTCATATAAACTCTAAAAAGAGGAGATCTGAAGTGAAGTACATCCTGAAAGCGGCAGCGTTCACGGCCCTCTGCGCCGCGGGCGCGTTTGCGCTGGAGGGTTACCAGCCCCCCAAAGGACCAGCCCCCAAACTTCCCGATGGCCACGTGGATTTCAGCGGCATCTGGCAGCGCCCCTACACGGCCGATGTGACCAGGGACGGCGGCCCGGACCTGAAGGGCGCCGGCGAACTCCCGTTCACAGAGGCGGGACTCAAGGACTGGAAAAGCTACGATCCCGCCAACGGCGACTATACGGGCCAGTGCCTCCCCTTCGGCCTGATCCGTTCCATGAACGCACCCTATCCGATGCAGATCATGCAGAACGACAAGTTTTTCAGCATCCTGCATGAGCAGAGCACCTGGTTCCATGTGGTACGCCTGAACGGCCAACACCCAAAGAACGTGGAACCCACCTGGTTCGGCGATTCCGTCGGCAAATGGGATGGCGATACGCTCGTGATCGACACCATTGGCTTCAACGGCAAGACACGGCTCGACACCATCGGCCATCCGCACAGCGACCAGATGCATGTCGTCGAGCGCTGGAGCCGCCCCGATTTGGGACACATCAACTGGGAACTCACCGTAGATGATCCGAAGACCTTCACCAGGCCGTGGAAAAACACGCGGGTGTTCACGCTTCGCAACGACTGGAACCTTATTGAGTACTCCTGCGAGGAGAACAACAAAGACTATACGGCCGGCCATATCAAGGGTGTGCAGTAGAACAGGGTGTGCAGTAGAACAGCTTTTTGTCAGGAGGCGTGACAGCGTCGCACCCGATTTTTGTCGGAGGTGCGATAACGTCGCACCGAAGGAGATTTACCACACATGAAAATACGTCTGCTGGCGGCCTGCGCCGCTTTGGCGCTGGCCGCGCTGCCGACCCTGGCACAGAATGCCGGTCGCGGGGCGAAGGTGACGGGACCCACACCGAAGGCCGCCGATGGGCATCCTGATCTAACGGGTCTTTGGGGTCCGCAACCGAACTTCAGTTTCGACATCAGCAAAGCCGTTAAGCCGGGCACCACGCTCGAACCGCTGCCCTGGGCCGCGAAGCTGACGGCGGACCGGATGTCCAAAGACGATCCGGAAGCGAACTGTCTGCCGACGGGCGTACCCCGCGCGGCGCCGTATCCGTGGAAGATCATTCAGACGAAGGACGTGATCGTGTTCCTTTTCGAGGGCAACATTCACAGCTATCGCCAGATCTTCATGAACCGCACGACGCATCCGCAGGATTTGAATCCGAGCTGGTACGGCGATTCGATCGGGCGCTGGGATGGCGACACTCTGGTCATCGACAGCGTCGGCTTCAACGACCGGTTCTGGTTCGATTTCGCGGGGCGTCCGCACACGGAACAGTTGCATACTGTCGAGCGATTCCGCCGGCCCGATCTGGGCACGCTCGAAGAAGAAGTCACGGTGGAAGATCCAGGGGCGTACGCGAAGCCGTTCACGCTGGTGGCGAAGATGCCGATGCTCGCGGGGCAGGAAATCATCGAATACATCTGCAACGAGAACAATAAAGACGTATCGCACATCGTCGGTAAGGAAGGTGTCGACGAACGCGGCAGATGAAGTTTCGGGAGGCAGCAGGGACGGGCCGCGCCGCTGGCTGATATATCAGGGCGAGGCAAGGTCGATTCTGAGTCCCGTGACGGGCTTCCTGCGGGAGGCGGGGTTTACGCACTCGTTGACGCCGGCGCGGAACTGCACATTCGGATGTAGTTACTGTTACGTCCCGACTATGCGCGTGCGGGCGGGTCTGAAGCCGGAAGACTGGAAGCACTGGGGCCACAGCACCACATACAAGAGGTATGCGGCGGAGTTGCTGCGTCCCGCTCTCCATCCGGCGCAGAGGATCTACTGCTCTCCGCTGACCGATCCCTATCAGCCGGCGGAAGAAGAAACGGTCGCGATGCCGCCAATCCTGGAGGCGGTGGCTGCCCGGCCTCCCGCGGTGTTCGTGATACAAACTCGCGGGCCACTCATCGTACGGGACATCGCGATATTGAAGCAGGTGGCGGCGCGGACAACCCTGCGGGTAAGTTTTTCCCTCACGACGGACCGGGAGGACATTCGGAAGATTTTCGAGCCGCACTGCGCGACGCTACCCGGGCGGCGGGAAGGCCCCGGGTAGGCTGGTCGGCCACCATGGCCACGACCGCGCGGCAGGGCCCCGGGGACGGGGTCCGCACCACCGGGACC
>Ga0209698_10005946_pt1 | contig 13050 bp, 6 predicted proteins | sample LitLauG_LLR_2012_FD_187203 | JGI IMG/M metagenome (GOLD analysis project Ga0209698, IMG submission 187203) | Freshwater sediment microbial communities from Pennsylvania, USA - Little Laurel Run_MetaG_LLR_2012 (SPAdes) (version 2) | ecosystem: Environmental > Aquatic > Freshwater > Creek >... | reverse complement strand
CGCGGCGTGCGCTTCGGGCAGGTGTGGAGCGGCAACGACAACGGCTTCCCGCGCCGCAACTGGGATTCGCACGAGGATGTGCTGCGCGACCACGGCCCGCTCTCGCTCGGCATGGCGCGCGGCTGCGCGGCGTTCATCGCGGATCTGAAACAGCGCGGGATGCTCGACGACACGGTGATTTTATGGACGACGGAATTCGGCCGGATGCCGTCGTCGCAGGGCGGCAAGGGACGCGACCACAATCCCTACGTTTTCACCAACTGGCTCGCCGGCGGCGGCATCAAGGGTGGCATCGTCCACGGCGAAAGCGACCAGTGGGGCTACAAGCCGCTCGACCGGAAAAACCCGACGCAAGTGTGGGACATCCATGCGACGATCCTGCACCTGCTCGGCATTGACCACACGAAGCTCACCTTCCGCCACAACGGGATCGACCGCAGGCTGACCGATGTGCATGGCGAGGTGATCCGCCCGCTGCTTGCGTAGCGTCAATTCACGTAGGCTGCCTCGTTCGAGAACAGCAGTGCCTGCGCGTAGGTTTCCCATTGGTTGAGCGCGCGGCGGGAGACACGGAAGCCGTCGTTCTTGATCTCAGCGCGGGCGTCCATGCGATCGCGTCCGCCCTTGCTGATGTTCTTCGGAGCGAAGTGGTTTGCGGTCCAGTCTCGCTCTTCGATTTTCACGAACTCGATGCCCATCCTGTATTCGTCCGGCTTGGGCATGCGCTGGAAGATGATGCGGTGCAGCGCGGAAATCTTTGCGAGGTCGTCCTTGGCACTCGTAAATTCGGGGCGGTTCACGATGCGGCGCGCGACGTCCACGGTGAAGGGGCTGTTCATCAAAAAGAGCGCCTGCTGCGGGACGATGGTCGCGGTGCGCTTGGAGTTCGCCATCTCGGGCTTCGAGAAATCGAAGTGCGCCATGAGTTCGGGCAGGTTGCCGCGATCCACGTAGCCGTACACGGAGCGGCGGTAACTGTACGGTTCCTCGGTAACGTTCACAGGCTTGCCGCCGATGGAGCGGTCGAGTTGGCCGCTCATGACGAGCAGCGAGTCGCGAACAGATTCAAAGTCGAGCCGCCGCACATTCGCGCGCCAGAGAAGGCGGTTGTAGGGATCCTTGTCCTGATATTCGTCAATGACGTGGCTGCTCTCCTGATAGACGCGCGAGAGCATGATGAGGCGGTGCAGCTTCTTGAGGCTCCAGCCGCTTTCGGTGAAGTAGTTTGTGAGATAGTCGAGCAATTCGGGGTGCGTGGGAAGCTCGGACATCGTGCCAAGATCATCCGGCGTCGAAATGATGCCTTCGCCGAAATGGTGCATCCAAACGCGGTTCACCATCACGCGTGCGGTGCGGGGGTTGTTTTTGTCGGCGATGCAGTGCGCGAGTTCGAGGCGTCCGCTGCCCTGCGTGAAAGGCGTGCCTTTTCCTGTTGACGAAAGCACGTCGAGAAAGCGGCGCGGCACGATGTCACCGCGGGTGTTTGCCTGGCCGCGGATGAAAACAGGCGAATCCTCGGCCTTCGGCTTGTCAGCGACGATCATCGCGTAGGCTGGTGCACCGGGATGAATGAGTTGGAGTTCGTTGAGCCTTGCGAGTGCGCCCTGCGCATCGCGCCTGCGGTTGTTTGGCAGGCGGTCAATAAGCTGGCGGAAGTCCGCGATCGAAAGTGAGCCGCCGGGCTTCACCTCGAACGGAATCTGCAGCAGTTCGGACATCGCAGCATCCACGCCAGGCACAGCCTCTTCGGATGCGACAGCCATTTCGTCGAGCCAGATCGCGGACTTCGGCGCAACCATCGCGAACGCGTTATCGTATATCTGCCACACGTCCCTGGCGGACTTGATGGAGTTCGGCTTTGCGGTGCGAAATGCGACGGCGACGAGGCGGTTCAGCGGTTTCTTCGCCGAGCCGGGAATGAAGCCGGCCTGTGTCTGCGCGATGATGGCCGGCGATTTCGCGGTGAATTCCCCGGCCTTGATCGCCGACAACTGCGCGAGCGGGCCGAAGACCGAGTCGTCCTTCTTCCTTGTGCGCACTTCGACGCGGCGGGCAATCTCAACGTCGAGCTTGTTGGCATTAAGGAACTGCGCGAAGGGCGAGAGCTTTTCCGAAATGCTCGCCGGCTCGCGAGGGAGCGAGACGAGTTCGAAATACAGCGGAGACTTCAGCCGGAAAGTCTGGTTAAAATGCCCGATGGACTCGTAGTACGCCTCGGCGATTTCTTTTTTCACTCCGGCCTCCTTTTTAGAGAAGTCCGCAAGCAAATCCGCCGGAGGCAGCGCACCGATGAGCGGCTTGACGTTTGGCTCGGTGATGCTCGCGAAGACGCCGTGCAGCGCATAGTAATCCTTCTGCGAGATCGGATCGAACATGTGGTCGTGGCAGCGCGCGCACGCAACGGTCATCGCGAGCATCGCCTTGCTGACGGTATCAATGCGCTCGTTGATGAGGTCATTTGGATTTCCAAAACGCTCGCCGACGGTGATGAATCCCAGCGCCGCGAGGTTCTCGCCGTTGCGGCCCTGCTGCTCCTTTGGCAGCAGATCCGCCGCAAGCTGATGCGTGAGAAACTTGTCGTACGGCATGTCGGCGTTGAGCGCATTGATCACCCAATCGCGATATGTCCACGCGTGCGCATAGCGGTACTCGGTTCCGTTCACGTTCGTGCCCGCAGTATCGCTGTAGCGCGCAGTGTCGAGCCAGTGGCGGCCCCAGCGTTCGCCGTAGTGCGGCGAGGCGAGCAGATGATCCACGACACGCATCCATGCCCCGACATTGTCGTGCTTGTAGTCGGCGACAAATGCTTCAATTTCCGCGGGGCTCGGAGGCAACCCGACAAGATCGTAGTAGCCACGCCGCAATAGGATCTCAGGGGTTTCCTGCGCGGCATCCGGCGACGGAAGCATTCCTGCGGCCTCGATTTTTTGCAAAATGAAACAGTCCACCGGCGTGCGACACCACTGCTGGTTTTTGTTAATCGGCACCTTCGGGATTTTCACTGGCTGATACGACCAGTGGCTGCGCGCCTTGTCGGTGAGACCGCTGAGTTTGGTCTTGATCGCGGTGGCATTCGCGGGAACCGGCGCGCCCATCTTCACCCACACAGTAAGATCAGCGATCTGCGTGTCGCTCAGTTTGCCGCCGGTGCTCGACGGTGGCATCTGGAGATCCGGGTCCACATAGGAGACAGCCCGGATGAGCAGTGACTTTGCGGGATCACCCGGCGCGACCGCCGGGCCCGTGTCGCCGCCCTTCAGGATCGCATCGCGCGAATCGAGCGTGAGGCCACCCTTGCTCTTGCCCGCATCAGCACTGTGACAGCGGTAACAGGTGTCCACGAGCACGGGGCGTATTTTTGACTCGAAAAATTCCGCCTGTTCCTTCGTAATTTCCTGCGCGTGCGCCGCGAGCGCGGCGGCGAACACCAGCGCGGGCATCAGTGCGGAGCGCGATGCAGCGGCAATTTTTCCGGGGGAGAAAATGGAGAATTTCATGGAGAGGATAGGCCTCACCCTAGCGCGGAAAGAGACGCCCTCCAGCGTGAATTTCAGCTGTGCATTTTGAATAATCGCACACGCTGCCCGTCGAATCAGCAACTATGAAAACACTGCTCGCAGCCACAGCCATTGCACTCACCATCGCAGCCAACGCACAGGCGTACGGGCCGTTTCCGCCCGGACGCGATTTCGGTCCACCGCCACCCTTCGTGCCCGATTGCCCGCCGGTTCCGCATATTCACTACAGGCATCACCCACCGCTGGCAGTTCCGCCCGAACCGCCTTGCCCTCCGCCGGTGTATTTCCATCCGCCGCACCCAGGATTCCAAAGGCATTACCTCGATCGCTGAGCGCGACAATTGGCACTGATTCACACACGAGCCGCGGGGACGGACCATCTCCGCGGCTCTGAAGTTTTCTGGCGGTGATGCGCGGCGGAGCGGCGGGAATCGCATCGCCCGGCGCAGTAACAGCGCTGGCAATGTCGCGGCGTCCGTGCTCTGAATACTCTGTCCGCCACTCACTGTCCCCATGTCTGAAAATCTCAGCGCACTCTCGTTCCGCAAAAGCGCCGGCAAAAATCTTTTCGAGCGCATGGTCGAAGCCGCGGAAAAATCCGGCACCGTTGCGGCGCCGGAGACCGTGCGCGCGCTTGGCGAGGAGTCGCTGTTCGGCGATGCGATCACGCTCGGTGCGGTTTCATTCTACGACTTTCTGAAAAAGGAAAACGCGGGGAAAAAGGTGTTTGTCTGCAACGGCTCTGCGTGCCTCACGGCTGGGACGCAGGGCGAGTTGCACGACGCGCTCAGGCGGAGTTTCAAGCACGAGGAAATCGGTCACATCTGCTGCCTCGGGCGCTGCCATCAGGGCGGGGCGTTTCAGTATGAGGGGCGGAATTTTTCCGGGCAGTCGGATGCGGCGCTCGGTGAGCTTTTCTCCGAAGGCAAAGGTGACGCGGAGGATCGCTACGAAGTCGTGTCGCACTTGCAGCCCGCGCAGCTCACCGCGCCATTTCCCGGTGTCGAAAAATACTTCGCACCTTTCCGCGAGTTGCTGAAAAAGGATCGCGACTGGCTCACGGGCGAACTCAAGGACTCCGGCCTGCGTGGCCGTGGAGGCGCGGGATTTCCACTGCATTTCAAATGGTCCTCGTGCCGCGCGAGCGCGGGCACTGTGAAGTATGTCGTGTGCAATGCGGACGAGGGCGACCCCGGTGCCTACATTGACAAGTACCTCATGGAGCAACGCCCTCACTCTGTGCTGCTGGGCATGATGGTCGCGGGTTGGTTCGCGGGCGCGGAGACGGGCGTGCTCTACATTCGCGCGGAGTATCCTGATTCGCTGCGCATCGTGGACGCGGCCATCGCGGAAGTGCGCGCTGCGGGTCTGCTCGGGAAAGACATCCTCAACAGCGGATTCAATTTCGAGCTGAAGACGATCAAGGGCGCGGGCTCTTACATTTGCGGCGAGGAAACGGCGCTGCTCGCGAGCATCGAAGGCCAGCGCCCGGAAGTGCGCGTGCGTCCGCCCTTCCCGACTGTCGAGGGGCTGTATCGCAAGCCGACGATCGTGAACAACGTCGAGACATTCTCAAACATTCACGCCGTCCTCACGCTCGGCGGCAAAGGCTACGCAAAAATCGGCACCGCGCAGAGCACGGGGCCGAAGTTGCTCTCGCTCGACAGCCATTTTGCAAAACCCGGCATCTACGAAGTCGCGATGGGCACGCCGCTCAGGGACGTGGTTGCGCTCGCGGGCGGATTCCGCACACGCGTGAAAGCGATCCAAGTCGGCGGTCCGCTCGGCGGCATCGTACCGGTCAGGAAAATCGGTGAACTCACCGTGGACTTCGAGTCGTTCAAGAAAGCCGGATTTTTGTTCGGCCACGCGGGCGTCGTGAGTATCCCGGAATCGTTCCCGATGATCGAATACATCCAGCACCTCTTCCAGTTCACCGCCGACGAAAGTTGCGGAAAGTGCTTCCCCTGCCGCCTCGGCAGCACGCGCGGCAAGGAACTCATCGCAAAGGCGCGCAGCGACAACAGCTACAAGATTGACCGCACTCTCATTGACGACCTGCTCGACACGATGGAGCAGACCTCACTCTGCGCCCTCGGCGGCGGCGTGCCCCTGCCGATCAAAAACGCGCTGCAACATTTCGAGGACGAGCTTCGCCCTTTCCTAAAAACTGCGCCTTCCAAGTGTTAAACCCTCACAACCATGGTCCAAGACCTCGCCACGATTACCGCCTACATTGACGGCGAAGCGCACCAGTTTCAGTCCGGCGATACACTGCTGAATTTCATTGATCGCCACCGCGGACGCGGCCACGTGCCGACACTCTGCGACGCACCGCAGCTCAAGCCCTACGGTGCGTGCCGCGTATGCTCCGTCGAGATCGCGCAGAGCGCCGATGGCCCGCGCCGCGTCGTCGCTTCGTGCCATACACCGCTCACAGCGGGGATGAATATTTTCACCGAGTCGGCGAAGGTGCGCGGACTGCGGAAAAACATCGTCGAGCTCGTGCTCACCGATCATCCGCTCGACTGCCTCACGTGTGAAGTAAACGGCAACTGCGAACTGCAGACCGTCGCGGCGAAAGTCGGCATCCGCAGCGTGCGCTACCCGGCTGGTGCGAACCATCTGGAACGCACGAAGGATCTCTCTCACCCGTACATGACTTCGGACCTCTCGAAGTGCATCAACTGCTCCCGCTGCGTGCGCGCGTGCGACGAGGTGCAGGGGCAGTTTGTGCTTTCGATGCACGGGCGTGGATTCGATGCGCGCATCATCAAGGGTCTTGACGTTTCGTTTGAAAATTCGCCGTGCGTGTCGTGCGGCGCGTGCTCCCAGGCCTGCCCGACCTCGGCGATTTCCGACACGTTCAAATCGAAAAGCATCGAGGCGACGAAAAAGACGCGCACGATCTGCACGTATTGCGGCGTGGGCTGTAACTTGGCGGTCGCCACGAAAGGGAACGAAATTTTGTCCATTCAGGCGCCGTTCGATGCCGAGGTGAATCAGGCGCACACCTGCCTCAAGGGGCGCTATGCGTTCAGATTTTACAACCACAAGGACCGCCTGCGGAAGCCGCTCATCCGCACCAACGGCCACTTCGTCGAGGCGACGTGGGACGAGGCATACAAGCACATTGCGACGAATTTGAAGCGCATCAAAGCCGAGCACGGCGGCGATGCGATCGCCGGCATTTCGTCGGCGCGCTGCACGAACGAGGAAAACTACCTCATGCAGAAATTCATCCGCGTGGCGTTCGGCACGAATAACATTGATGCCTGCGCGCGCGTCTGTCATTCGCCGACCGCGTGGGGCATGCAGAAGGCATTCGGCACCGGCGCGGCGACGAACTCGGTGATCGATCTGCAATATACGAACTGCATCCTCGTCATCGGCGCGAACCCGACCGAGGGGCATCCCGTGACCGGCGCGAAGATCAAGCAGCGCGCGATGAAAGGCGTGCCGCTCATTATCATCGATCCGCGCGAGATCGAGATCGTCAAATTCGCAAAGTATCACCTTCAACTCCGCCCCGGCACCAATGTCGCGCTGCTCGACATGTTCGCCTACTACATCTGGGAAGCCGGACTCGTGGACCGCGAGTTCATCGAGAAGCGCTGCGAGAACTGGGCCGAGTTTGAAGCCGGCCTGCGCTCGCTGAATCTCGACGAACTCGAAAAAATCCACGGCGTGGATCGCAACCTCGTGAAAGCCGCCGCGCTCGAATACGCAAACGCGGAAAACGCGATGAGCTTCCACGGCCTCGGCGTCACCGAGCACACTCACGGCTCGAAGACGATCATGCTCATCGCCGACATTGCGATGATGACCGGCAACATCGGCCGCCGCGGCGTCGGTGTGAATCCATTGCGCGGGCAGAACAACGTGCAGGGCACCGCCGACATGGGCTGCCAACCGCACCAGGGCGCGGGCTATTTGCAAGTGAACGATCCCGCCATGCACAAAATGTATGAGCAGTTCTACGGCGCGAAAATGTCCGACCAGATCGGCCTCAAAATCCCGCAGATGTATGACGCGGCGCTCGCTGGAAAATTGAAGGCGCTCTGGGTCATGGGGCAGGACCTCGTGCAGACCGACCCGAACACCGAGCACGTGAAGAAGGCGCTGAACTCGCTCGATTTCCTTGTCGTGCAGGAAATCTTCATGAGCGAGACCGCGAAATTCGCAAACGTCGTGCTGCCCGGCACATCGTTCTTTGAAAAGAGCGGCACCTTCACCAACGGCGAGCGCCGCGTGCAACGCGTCAACGAAGTCATCCCGCCGCTCGCCGGCACGAAGACCGACGGCCAGATCGTCGTGGACATCATGAACCGCATGGGCGTCCCGCAGCCCGACTACACTCCCGACGGCGTGCTCGCCGAAATCGCGCGCGTCGTCCCATTTTTCAAAGGCGCGACCTGGGAGGGACTCGGCGACAACGGCAAACAGTGGCCTATCACCGAAGGCTGCGTCGGCACCGAAATCCTCCACACCGACATGTTCAAGCGCGGCCTCGGCAAGTTCCATTTCTTCCGCTTCCAGGAGTCGAAAGAGATCGAGCGCCACCACGGCGAGTTCCCTTTCATCCTCACCACCGGCCGCGTGCTCGAACACTACAACTGCGGCACCATGACCCGCCGCACCGGCAACGCGCGCATCGTCACCGAGGACGTGCTCGTCATCCACCCCGCCGACGCCGCGCGCAAAGGCATCACGGACGGCGACACCGTCCGCGTCTTCTCCGCCCGCGGCGAAGTGCGCATGCACGCCAAGGTTTCCGACGAGGTGAAGCCCGGCATCCTCTACACCACCTTCCACTTCCCCGAACATCTCGTGAACGTCGTCACCAGCAGCGAGTGCGACGAAGACACCCTGTGCCCCGAATACAAAGTCGTCGCCGTGGACGTGGAACGCGTGAGCACGCTCGTGGGAAAAAAGACCGCGCAGCCGGCGATGATCGCTGCGAAGTAGCTCGACGGGCGGTTTGTCTCGTTGGCCCGGCAGAAAAGTTTTCGCTGCCGGTGCACATCAGGGCTTTTCATCGCAGTCCCTGCACGTGTAATCCCCACCCGTGATGCGACGTTTGCTGGCTGCAATGTGCGCGCTGCTCGTTTTGGCGGGCTGTGCGGCGCGTGTGTTTGCCGGGGGCGTGCTGCGCTGGGGCGGCGATGCCGAGGGCGGTGCGCCGTATGTTGAAGCTGACGCGAATGATCCGACAAAAGTACGCGGCTTCGACGTGGAGATCGCGGAAATGCTCGCGAAGGCGATGGGGCGGACGCCGCAGTTTGTGCAGGCGGCGTTCGCGTCACTCGACCAGTCTGTGAAGCGCGGCGATTTTGATCTCGCGCTCAGCGGCGTGGAGGACTCGGCTGCAAAGCGCGCGGAGCTTGCGGTGAGCGTGCCGTATTATGAGTTCCGCGAAGTGCTCACGGTGCGCGAGGCGGATCGCGAACGCTTCGGCACCTTGAAGGATCTCGCGGGGCACAAGGTGGCCACGCTGAGCGGCACGACGGCCTGGGAGATTCTCTCCGCCGCGCAGAGCGAACATCACATCGAGGCCGTCTCCTACGACGACGACATGCATCCGTATTCGGATCTCGCAAACGGCCGCGTGGACGCCGTGCTGCTCGACAACGTGATCGCGGATCGCTCCATGCGGCGTCAGCCCGGCCTCTTCACGCAGCCGGGAGCGGTGGCGGTCGGCCACTACGTGATACTCATGTCGAAGGAGCAGGGTGCGCTTCAAAAGTCTGTCAACGCGGAGCTGCGCGCGGCGATGGCGGACGGGCGGCTCGAGACAATTTTCCGCAAATGGAAAGTGTGGAACGACGACCAGCCAGCGATGCACAAGCGCGTGCTCGCCGGCGCGGATTCGCTGCTCGGCGAAGCGCAGCCGGATGCCGCAGGCGCAACGAACGCGACGAACGCGCCCCCGGTGTGGACGCTCACCATTCGCTACCTGCCGTCGCTCCTGCGCGCGGCGGTGATCACGCTCGTGCTGTCGTGCGTGGCAATGCTGCTCGCGGTGTCCGTCGGTTTTGCCATCGCGATCGGGCGCGTGTATGGCGGGCCGGCACTGCGCTCGCTGCTCACCGTCGTGGTGGAAGTGACGCGCGGCACGCCCGTGCTGCTGCAGTTGTTCGTGATTTACTACGGGCTCGCGGCGGTCGTGCGCCTGCCGCCTTTTGTGGCCGCGCTCGTCGGCCTTGGCTTCAACTACGCCGCGTATGAAAGCGAAATCTACCGCGCCGCACTCGAAGCCGTGCCGCGCGGACAGCTCGAGGCCGCACGCACGCTGGGCTTCACCATTTGGAAAACACTGCGGCTCATCCGCGGCCCGCAGGCGTTCCGCTACGCGCTCGCACCGATGACGAACGACTTCGTCGCACTGCTCAAGGACTCCTCGCTCGTGTCCGTGCTCACGGTCGTCGAACTCACCAAGCAGACGCAGATTTTCGCCACGAACCTCGGCACGTGGGCCATCCCAGGCGCGCTCTGCGCGGCGATGTATCTCGCGATGTCGTGGCCGCTCGCGCGACTCGCGGGGCGGCTCGAAACAAAATGGAAGGCCCCCACCGCATGAGCGCGAAAGTGCTGAATGTCGAAGGCCTGCGACTCTCGCGGGGCAAGCGAGAAATTTTGCGCGGTGTGGATGTGTCCGTCGGCGCGAGCGAACTGGTCGCGCTCATGGGCCTCTCCGGATCGGGAAAGACGACGGTCCTGCGCGCGATCGCCGGCCTCGATCCATTCTCGGCGGGCAGGATCGAAGTGGACGGCCTCGCGCTGAATCCGAACGCGACTCTTCACAGCGAATTGCACCGCAAGGTCGGCATGGTGTTTCAATTTCACTGCCTCTGGGAGCACCTCACCGCCGCCGAAAATGTGTGGCTCGCGCCCGTGCATGTGTACGGCACCGCGCCCACAGACGCACGCGCGCGTGCGCGCGAACTGCTCGCGGACCTCGGTGTCGCTCATCGCGAATCCGCGCTGCCGCGCGAACTCTCCGGCGGCGAAGCGCAGCGCGTGGCAATCGCGCGTGCGCTCGCCGCAGACCCGAAGCTCCTGTTGATGGACGAGCCAACGGCATCGCTTGATCCCGCGCGGCGCGGCGAATTGGGCGAGACCATGCGCACGCTCACGGCGAAAGGCCGCAGCCTGCTGGTTACATGCCACGACGATGATTTCGTCCGCAACTTTGCCACGCGCGTGTTGGTGCTGGCCGAGGGCCAAGTCGTCGAGGAAGGCGATCCGCGCACCGTACTGACTACGTCCAAGCACGAGGCCACACGCCGCTTGCTCGACGTGCGGAGCGCCGGGCCGTCGTGACGCGGACACTCCTGTCCGCATTCGCTGCCATGCACGCAGAAGTGTCAGCATCACGCCCGTCGCTTGCCTGCGCTGCGCAGCCACGACTACAAGCAGCGCGCGCATGAAAACCCTCCGCCACACACAACCCGGTTTTTTCAAAGCTCTCGCCGCTCTGAAGCGGCATTCGGAGCCGACGGACGACGTGCGCAAGACGGTCGCCGCGATCATCGCGGACATCCGCAAGCGCGGGGACGCGGCGCTGATTGATCTCACGGCGAAATTCGGCGGGCCGAAATTGAAGCCCGCGCAGTTCGCGGTGACCGGGCGCGCCTCTGTGGACTCTGCGACCCACAAGGCCATCGCGATGTCGCACCGCAATGTTTTCGCCTTCGCCAAGAAGAGCCTCCGCAAATCGTGGACCGGCCGCAACGCGCAGGGCGCGCGTGTCGGCGAACGCTTCGATCCCTTTCAGCGCGTCGGCGTGTATATCCCGGGCGGCACGGCGCCACTCGTCTCGACGGCGGTGATGACCATCACGCTCGCAGCCGCCGCAGGCTGCCCGGAGATTGTCGCCGTCACGCCATGCGGCAAAGACGGCTCGGTGAATCCCGCGCTGCTCTTCGCGCTCTGCCATGCGGGCGCGACCGAAATCTACCGCGTCGGCGGCGCGCAGGCCGTCGCAGCGCTCGCGTATGGCACAAAGACCATCCGACCCGTGCAGAAAATCTTCGGCCCCGGCAGCCCGTGGGTCGTCGAGGCAAAACGCCAGGTCTTCGGCCAGTGCGCGATCGACCTTTTGCCCGGCCCGAGCGAAATCCTCGTCCTCGCCGACGCCACCGCGAACGCCGCGTGGATCTCCGCCGATCTCCTCGCGCAGGCCGAGCACGGCCACGGCAGCAGCATCCTTTTTATCACCGACAGCGTGCGACTCCTCGCCGACGTGGAGCGGGAAATCAGCGCTCAAACCGCCACGCTCAGCCGCCGCGCATACCTCACCGAGGTACTTGATCAAAACGCGACGCTCGTCCTTGTGAAATCCCTCGCCGACGGCACCGCCATCGCGAACGACTTCGCCCCCGAGCACATCAGCATCGTCGCGAAGCATGAGGACGCCCTCGCCCGCGACATCCGCACGAGCGGCGCGATTTTCCTCGGCAGCTGGTCACCCGTTGCCGCGGGCGATTTCGTCGCCGGACCGAGCCACACTCTGCCCACGGGCGGAGCGGGAAAAAGTTTCCCCGGCCTCATGGCTGACATGTTCCAGCGCCGCACGAGCATCATCCGCCTCAACCGCTCTTCGCTCGCGAAAAGCGTGGAGACCATCGAGCAATTCAGCCGCATCGAAGGCCTCGACGCCCACGGCCGCTCAGCACGGATTCGTTTCGAATAGAGCGGCGATTAGTGAGCCGCGTGCTGCACGGCGCGCAGTTTGATGTCGCCGACCTGCAATTCGAGCGCTTGCTCGGCAACGCGGAGAAAGCCGGTGCTTTGATCGGTGAGCGCGACTTGGAGCTTGCCGGCGTTTTTCGCCGGGGCGGCGAGCTTTTGCTGGCGGAGGAGTTTTTGCACGGCGAGCGCGGTATTTTGCGCGGAGTCCACAAGGGTGACATCCGGGCCGGCGAAGCGCTGGATGGCTTTGCGGAGGAGCGGGTAGTGCGTGCAGCCGAGGACGAGGGTGTCCACACCGAAACGCAGCAGTTTTTCCAAATAGCGGCTGATGATGGAGTCGGTGACAGGATCATCGAGCCAGCCTTCCTCGATAAGTGGGACGAGCAGCGGACACGGCTCTGTGAAGACTTTCACTTCGGCATCAAGCGACCCGATCGCGCGCTCATACGCACGGCTGGCGATGGTGGCACGGGTGCCGATGACGCCGATTTTTCCCGAGCGCGTCGCCCTTACGGCGGCCTGCGCGCCGGGCTCGATCACACCGGTCACGGGGATGCGCAGTGTTTCCTTCAGGCGCGGGACACCGAGGGCGCTCGCGGTGTTGCATGCGACGACGATGACCTTCGCGCGCTCTGCGAGGAGGAGGCCGGAGAGTTCCTGGCTGTAGCGCTCGATGGTCGCCTGACTCTTGCCGCCGTAGGGCACACGCGCGGTGTCGCCGATGTAAAAGATGCTCTCGGCGGGCAGCAGCCTGCGGAGCGCGGCAACGACGGTGAGGCCGCCGATGCCGGAGTCGAATACGCCGATGGGCTGAGGGGCGGCGGGGGGCGTTGGTTTG